>ERZ1699650.20-NODE-20-length-179536-cov-11.425237_pt1 | contig 179536 bp, 173 predicted proteins | sample MGYA00581512_ERZ1699650 | MGnify/ENA primary metagenome ERZ1699650 (study PRJEB42348, sample SAMEA6618698) | metagenome | isolation source: Polyester-degrading enrichment culture growing on monomer terephthalic acid, Te | collected 2019-05-17 ...
GCAAATTTCTTTGAAGAAATTTCCCGCGCGCGGAAACCCCGCGTTGCGAGGACCGCCCCCGCGCCCTAGAACGGTCCCCGCCCACAACAGGAGCGCATCATGTTTCTCGGCATCGATATCGGCACATCGGCGGTCAAGGTCTCGCTGCTGGACGACGACCTTGAGGAAGTGGCCAGCACCGCTTCGCCGCTCACCACCAGCAGCCCCCACCCCGGCTGGAGCGAACAGAACCCCGCCGATTGGCAACGCGCCACCATCGCCGCCCTGCGCAGCCTTGGCACAGACAGGACGCTGAACGGGGTGCGTGCCATCGGCCTGTCCGGCCAGATGCACGGCGCGGTCCTGCTGGACGCCCAAGGCACCGTCCTGCGCCCCGCCATCCTGTGGAACGATGGCCGCTCGGGCGCGGTCTGCGCGCAGCTGGAACGCGACCACCCGGAATTGTCCGACCTTGCCGGCGTGCGGCCCATGCCGGGCTTTACCGCGCCCAAGATCGCCTGGCTGGCCGAACATGAACCCGCGATCCATGCCCGCATCGCCCATGTCCTTTTGCCCAAGGATCACCTCGGCCTCTGGCTGCATGGTGGGCATGTCACCGATGGCTGCGACGCCGCCGGCACCTGGTGGTTCGACCAGGGCGCGCGGGCCTGGTCCGACGCGCTCTGTGCCGCCACTGCCACCGACCCCGCCTGGCTGCCCCGGGCGATCAACGGCACCGAGATCGCCGGCACCTTGCGACCCGGCCCCGCCGAGGCGCTGGGCCTGCCTGCGGGCATCCCCGTGGCCGCGGGTGGCGGCGATGCGGCGGCGGGCGCGGTTTCGATCGGCGCGACAGAGCCGGGGCGCGGCTTCATCTCGCTTGGCACCTCGGGCCAGCTCTTCGTCTGCACCGACGGCTACCGCGCCGCGCCGCAGGCGGGGCTGCATTCCTACGCCCATGCCCTGCCCGACCGCTGGTTCCAGATGGCCGCCATGCTGAACGGCGCCCGCCCGATGAGCTGGTTCTCCGAGATCACCGGCACCCCGGTCGGCGACCTGCTCAAACAGGCCGAACAGGCCCAGGCCAGCCAGGCAAAAGGCGAGATCCCGCTCTTCCTGCCCTATCTCACCGGCGAGCGCACGCCGCATGGCGACACCCGCATTCGCGGCGCCTTCTACGGCCTGGCCGATGCGACCGGCAGCGGCGAGATGATGCGCGGGATCGTCGAGGCCATCGCCTATGCCTTCTGCGACGCGGTCGATGCCATGCGCCAGGCCACGGAGATCCCCGAACCGCTGTTGACCATCGGCGGCGGCACCCGTTCGGACCTGCTGCTGCAAACCATTTCTGACGCCACCGGCATCACCTTGATGCGCGGCAAGGGGGCGGAAACCGGCCCCGCGCTTGGCGCCGGGCGCATGGCCGCCGTGGCCAGCGGCGCCGCCCCCATCACGGACCTGGCCCGCAGCCCAGAGACCGGAACCACCTTCACCCCGCGCCCCGATCAAGCCGCGTATCATGCCGACCGGCTGGCCCGCTACCGCGCGCTCTACCAGGCGCTGAAGCCATTGCGCGACTGACATCCACCTCACGCCCGCGTGACGGCGCTGACATGGAATTGGACATGTGCCCCGCCCCACCCCACATTCGGGACAAGCAGAAACAGGAGGGTTTTGCGAAGTGACCTACCAGAAATCCGCCGACGCCATTGCCGCGCTTTCGCCCGAGGAATACCGGGTGACCCAGGAGAGCGGCACCGAGCGGCCCTTTACCGGCAAGTACAACGATCACAAGGAACCGGGCATCTACGTCGACATCGTCTCGGGCGAGCCGCTCTTTGCCTCATCCGACAAGTTTGAGAGCGGTTGCGGCTGGCCGAGCTTCACCAAGCCGATCGAGCCTGCCCATATCAACGAATTGCGCGACATGACCCACGGCATGATCCGCACCGAGGTCCGCTCGGCCCACGGCGACAGCCACCTGGGCCATGTCTTCCCCGACGGCCCGCGCGACCGGGGCGGCCTGCGCTATTGCATCAACTCGGCCTCGCTGCGCTTCATCCACCGCGATGACATGGAGGCCGAAGGCTATGGCCAATATCTGAACCAGGTCGAGGAGGTGAACCAATGACCCCCCAGGAAAAACAGCAACGCGCAGTTCTGGCCGGCGGTTGTTTCTGGGGCATGCAGGATCTGATCCGCAAGCTGCCGGGGGTACAGAAGACCCGTGTCGGCTATACCGGCGGCGACGTGCCCAATGCGACCTATCGCAATCACGGCACCCATGCCGAGGGCATCGAGATCCTGTTTGACCCCGAGAAGATCAGCTATCGCCAGATCCTGGAGTTCTTCTTCCAGATCCACGACCCCACCACCCTGAACCGCCAGGGCAACGACCTGGGCATGTCCTATCGCTCGGCCATCTATTACGTCGACGAGGTGCAGAAATCCGTGGCCGAGGACACCATCGCCGATGTCGACGCCTCCGGCCTCTGGCCCGGCAAGGTGGTGACCGAGGTGGAACCGGTGGGCGATTTCTGGGAAGCCGAGCCGGAGCACCAGGATTATCTCGCGCGCATTCCCAACGGCTATACCTGCCATTTCCCGCGCCCCGACTGGGTGCTGCCGAAACGCACCGTCGCCGAGTGACACTGCCCCGGGGGATCACCCCCCCGGACGCCGCGCCTGATCTGTCAACAGATCAGCCCTGATCCATTGATGGATCAGCCCGCGCGCTCATAACTTCGACGAGATCACCCCGGTCGAAAACCCACCCATCCGCAATTCGCCGAACAGCCGCTGGTATTCGATTTTCGGGCAGCGATCCATCACCACGTCGACACCGCGCGCGTCCAGCCGCGCCGCCGCGTCGTCGTGTTCCACCCCGATCTGCATCCAGAAGGTCGCAAGCTTCGGCAGATGCTCCAACGCCGCTTCCGCCACCCCTGGCACCGCCTCGGACCGGCGGAAGACATCGACCATGTCGACCTCTTTCGGCACCTCCGACAGGTCGGCGCGGATCACCTCGCCGAACAATTCCTTGCCGGCATGGCCCGGGTTGACCGGGATCACCCGGTATCCCTTGAGCTTGAGATACCGCGCCACGAAATAGCTCGGCCGCACCGGGTTGGTCGAGACACCCACCACGGCGATACATTTGGCACGGGTCAGAAGCCCGCGCAGATAGTTGTCGGAATACTGCATGCCAGGAGGCTACCGCAGGCGCGAACAAGAAAAAAGCGCCCAGTCAAAACTGGGCGCCAGTGCGGAACGAGGGACAGTGAAATCATGCAAGGGTTCCGGCCTCGCATGTCATAAGAGACAAATAGGCACCACTTCCGAAGTTAAAAGGGAAGATCACCGCTTCGTGAATGGACCGTGTTTTCAGTGATGACGCCGCAGCATGGCCGCAGTCATGCCTTTCGACATCTCGACCAGCCGCGACATGCGCCCCGGTTGGTCCAGCCGTTCCTGCAACGTGGGATGCAGCCGCTCGGACGGGTCGCGCATCCGGCGGCGCGGGGCGCGGATCATGAACATCTTGCCCCAGCCCGACCAGGTGCCGACCGAGGGCGCAGACGTATCGGTGGGATAGCGGTCGCGCCACCCCTCGGGCAGGACCAGCCCGCAGGCCTCGGCCTTTTCCAGCATCCAGACCAGGGGAATGTTCGACAGCGGTCGCGCCGCATCAAATCCGCCCAACTGGCCGCCGACATCGCCGTGAGTGCCCCGAAACCACATCTGCTCGACCCGGCCCGACCAGCTCTCGGGCACGTCCCAAAGCACCGGCACATAGGCGGCCCGCCGCTCGTCATAGGCCAGCGCGTGATAGCCGTGGCGCACCGCCCCGCCAAGGTGGTGATTGTGGAACGCATGACGGTCCGGGGCCATCCGCCAGACCACCGGCAGCCGCACACCCAGCGCCTTGACCGTGTCGAAAACGCCGACCATCTCGATCGGCGCGGCCTCGTGGCAGAACGCCTGCCGAAAAGCCAGCGCCGTATCGCTGTCCGGCGCCGTTTCATAATGCCGCCAGGCCTGGGCCACGTTGCGTTCCAGCGCATGGCGCGCCGTCACCAGCCCGACCTGGTCGATCAACCCCGCCAGCGACCGCACGGCAAAGGCGCCGCGGGAATAGCCGAACAGGAAAATCCGATCGCCGGGGCGATAGCGCGAGGCAAGGTAGCCATAGGCGCGGCGGATCTGGCGATTGATCCCCTTGCCGGTCATCACCGACCAGGCCGCGTTCCAGTCGGGGAATTGCACCCCCGGCTCGTAATAGATCGACAGATCGCCGGGCGCCTCGCAGAGCAGTTTGTAGATCAGGCCGATGTTGGTTTCCTGCCCGTTCCGCAGGCTGGACATGGTGCCGTCAAGAATGATGACATGAACCCGTTGCCCACGGCGCGGGCCTGTGCGGGTCTGGCCGAACCGAAAGGTCCGTGTCAGCCAACCAGCAACCTGTTTCTGCAGCCGTCTCAGACGCATGCCCTTTTCTACTCCACGCTCACACCCGCTTCAAAGACCTTTCTTCCGCCGGGCAACATGTTGACTGGTATGGTGGACGCGCCGACCTCTTGACCGGCCCGTCGCCACCCTGCCCTTGCAGGATAATGTGCTGCCCGGACCGGACGTCCATGAAATAGGCCGTGATGGGTGTTTCAATCGCGTCAACGCGCCCGATCCCGATGACCGCTCTCCTCTCTGACAGATTACCGCGCAATCGCGGCACCAATGCGGCGCCAGGCTCAGATCAGTCTCAGATCAGGCTCAACTCAGGCCCGAGGCCACCGTCACCGTGCCGGTCACCCCGTAGCCATTGAACCCGGTGTTCAGCGCCAGCGCATAGGCGCCCATCCCCGGCCACAACAGGAAATCCCCCGGCTGCATGTCCACCGGCAGCCCGACCTCGCCGGGCAGACGATCCACCGAGTCGCAGGTCGGCCCGAAGACAACCCGCGCCTTGCGCGCCCCGCTCCGCAGTCGCCCCTCCGGCCCCAGGATACACATCCGCCGCGGCACCGGCATGTCGCGCAGTTCCGCCAACCCGCCATAAAGCCCGTCGTTGAGAAAGACCGTGCCGTCGGTGCGGATCGCCTTGACCCGGGTGATCAGCGTCACCGCCTCGCTCACCAACGCCCGGCCCGGCTCACAGACCAACACGGGCGGCACCTCAAACGCCTGCCGGGCGGTCGCGGCAATCGTGGCAAAGACCCGCTCCAGGTCCGGGCGCGTGCCATCCCGGTTGCCGGCAAAACCGCCCCCCACATTCAACCGGTGCAACCGCACCCCAGCCGCCTGCGCCACCTCGGCCGCGGCCATGACATAGCTGCGCCAGGCTTCGGGTCTGTCGCATTGCGTGCCGGGATGAAAGGTGATCGACGCCCGCGCACCGCGGTCGGCCGCCCGGCGCAGCAGGTCTGCGGCCTTCGCGGGCGGCGCGCCGAACTTGGCACCGAAATCATAGGCCGCGCCAGGCACCCGAAGCGCCAACCGGACGGCGATCTCGTCCCCCGGACCGGGGGCGATCTTGGCCAGCTCCCCGGCATCATCGACCGACCAGGAGGCAACGCCCAGCCCGCGCGCCTCGGCAATCTCGGTCGGGGAACGGACCGGGTTGTGATAATGCAGCGCCGCCCCCGGCGCGACGGCCCGCACCGCCCGCATCTCGGCGATGGACGCCGTGTCGAAGGTGCCAACCCCGGCGGCCACCAGCGTTTCCAGCACCTCACGCGCCGGGTTGGCCTTGACCGCATAGGTGGTCAGCCCGTCAAACCCGGCCCCGAACCGCCGCGCCTGTTCGGTCAGGGCCTGCGGACAGAAACAGGCCAGCGGCAGATCGGGCCTGAGCCGCAGCGCGGCATCGATCGGGTTGGCAAAACGCGTCGGAACATACTGCATCGGGCACCTCTTTACCTTCAGCATGACCCAGGGCGCCGTCAGATCATCGTGTCACTCTGTGCATCCTGTTGCTTTTTCCCGTCAGATTGACGACGATCACGGCAGATGGACGAAATCGATGTGAAGCTCCTGGCCATTCTGGCCGAAAACGCCCGCGCCCCGGTGGCCACCCTCGCCCGGGACCTGGACCTTGCGCGCACCACGGTACAGGCGCGGATCGAACGGTTGGAGCGGCAAGGCCAGATCGCCGGCTACACCATCCGCCGTGGTGCCGCCGCCCGCCCTGCGCTGCGCGCGACGGTGCTGATCACGATCGAGCCCCGCGCCGGCCCCGCCGTCCTGACCCGGCTCAAGACCCTGCCCGAGGTCAAGCAGGTCCACACCACCACCGGACGCTTCGACCTGATCGCCACGCTGGAAACCGCCAGCACCGAGGCGCTGGACGCCGCGCTTGACCGGATCGGCGAGGCGAAGGGCGTGAAAAGTTCGGAAAGCCTGATCCACCTCAGCACCCGCATCGACCGGGCCTGAGGGCGGTCCAAGGCACCCGACCGTCCCGGGCCTGCCCCCGGACCTCCGCGGTGACAGGCCGGGAGATCCCGGGTCAGGCCCGGGATGACGCTGCGGCGGCCTCCCCCAAAATGCCTCATTTGCGCAAGATCGGCGCCTTGTTCGTTAATTAGACACGGGACAGAAACAATGGAGTGTCCCATGTCGAACACCGAAACCACCGACAAGACCGCCCTGGCGCAGGTGCTGGAAATCCTGAAAACCGAACGCGCCAAGGCGCTGAGCCTTCGCGAATGGAAGCACCGCCTGGCGGGTTACGGCTTTGCCATCAAGCACACCGATGGCGGCGACGTCGTGACCGCGCTGCCGCATGGTCGCGAAATCTGTGCCCTGCCCGCCAGTATTTGACGCCGGTATCTGACACCCTTCACCGCCCCGGAATATCCTTGCGCGGCGGCGCGGGTGTCCAGTTGTGGATGATGTCGAAGGCCTCCTCCGCGGTCTCGACAAAGCGGAACAGGTCGAGGTCTTCAGCCGAAATCGTCCCGGCATCGCTCAGCGCCTGCCAGTTGACGATCCGCTCCCAGAAATCGCGCCCGAACAGCAGGAACGGCACCCGGTCCATGCGCCCGGTCTGGATCAGCGTCAGCGATTCGAACATCTCGTCCAGCGTCCCGAAACCGCCGGGAAAGACACAGATCGCCTTGGCCCGCATCAGGAAATGCATCTTGCGGATGGCGAAATAGTGAAAGTTGAAGCACAGCCCCGGCGTCACGTATTCGTTCGGCGCCTGCTCATGCGGCAACACGATGTTCAGCCCGATGGACTGGCCACCGGCCTCCATCGCGCCGCGGTTGCCCGCTTCCATCACGCCCGGCCCGCCGCCGGTCACCACCACGTTTTCCTTGCCGCCCGATTTCATCGACTGCTCGGTCATCAGCCGCGCAAAGCGCCGCGCCTCGTCATAAAAGCGTGACAGCTCGGCCAGCGTTTCGGTCCGCGCCGTCTCCTTCCTGGACGGTTCCGGAATGCGCGCCCCGCCAAACAGCACGATGGTGCTCTGCACCCCGGCCTCGGTCATCATCATCTCGGGCTTGAGAAGCTCCAGTTGCAGGCGCACCGGACGCAATTCATCCCGACACAGGAAATCGTCATCGGCAAAGGCCAGCCGGTAGGCCGGCGCCCGGGTCTGCGGCGTATCCGGGATGCGTCCGGCTTCCTCGCGGTCTGCATGGGCGTCACGAAACACGCTGCGGCGATGGTCGTTCATGGGGGTCCTCCCGTGAAAGGTCTTGGCTGAACGTCATTGGCACGCCCAAACTCTGCAATCATTCCAACCGTATCTTGAGATGAGCCCGCGCCGCTTGCAACCGCTTACCACCTGCCTGGGCCGCGCGCCCCGCATCCCTGGCACCGCCAGCCCCGGACCGGTCCATCGCCGACCTGCCCCCACCCACGCCAATCCCGATTGCGCGATGGCCCGCGCTTCCGTATATGGCGCATCAATCTGACGTGACGGAAAAGGAGCCCCCCATGTCCAATGCCCAGCTTGAAACGGCCATCGAAGCGGCCTGGGACGCCCGCGACACCATCACCCCCTCGACCGGCGGCGAAACCCGCGAAGCCATCGAGGACACGCTGAACGCGCTCGACAGCGGCAAGCTGCGGGTGGCGGAAAAGCAGGACAGCGGCGACTGGCACGTCAACCAATGGGCCAAGAAGGCGGTCCTGCTGGGCTTCCGCATCAAGGACATGGAACAGCACGACAACGGCCCCCAGGGCGGCGGCTGGTGGGACAAGGTCGACAGCAAGTTCAAGGGCTGGGGCGACAACCAGTGGAAGGCCGCGGGCTTCCGCGCCGTGCCCAACTGCGTGGTGCGCAAATCGGCCTATATCGCCCCCGGCGTGGTGCTGATGCCGTCCTTCGTGAACCTCGGCGCCTATGTCGACGAAGGCACGATGGTCGACACCTGGGCCACCGTCGGCTCCTGCGCCCAGATCGGCAAGAACGTCCACCTTTCGGGCGGTGTCGGCATCGGCGGCGTGCTGGAACCGATGCAGGCCGGCCCGACGATCATCGAAGACAACTGCTTCATCGGCGCGCGCTCCGAGGTGGTCGAAGGCTGCATCGTGCGCGAGGGCTCGGTCCTTGGCATGGGGGTCTTCATCGGCCAGTCCACCAAGATCGTCGACCGTGAGACCGGCGAAGTGATGTATGGCGAAGTGCCGCCCTACTCGGTGGTGGTCGCAGGCTCCATGCCGTCAAAGAACAACGTCAGCCTCTACTGCGCGGTGATCGTCAAGCGCGTCGATGAGCGGACCCGCTCCAAGACCGGCATCAACGAGCTGCTGCGCGACTGATCCGACAAACAAACGGGCGGGCCGGTTCACCCCGGCCCGTTCTCACCCGTTCGGGCACAATGCCAGCCTGCGTGCGCCTCAGCCGAACTGTCGCCGCGCCATCGGCGCGCTGCAGCGCTCATGTTCGAAATGCATGACACCGGTGCGTTCCGCTTCCAGGTCAGCCTCCAGGGTGGCGATCCGCGCATCCTTGTCCGCCTGCAACCCGACCGCGATCTGCAACTCCGACCGCAACCGTTCAAGCTCATCCCGATGCGGGGCGGTCACACAATTGCGCCCCCGCAGCGTCCAGCCAAAGCCAAGACCGACTCCGATGCTGCAAGCCACCGCCACTCCCACGATCCAGATCTCAGACATGCCTACCCCCAAGCGATACGGACCGGGGCAGCACATGGATGAAATCGCGTCACGACCGGCACAGAACACCCGCCAGGCCACCCCGCGGTGGCACGTCAGCAGCGGCCAAGGCCCTTTGCCCGAAAGTGACACGACCGAAAGCCCCTCCGGTCACGCCCTCAGAGACATACCAACTGCCCTGCGCTACTCAAGTACCCAGGTGAATCAGGGTAAAAATCGGCGGCAAAGCGTGGCTTTTGCGCCCGGCATCGGCTGGCTTTTGCCACCTGTTGCCGGGCAGCATCAGATCGCGGCCTTGCGGCTCTCGTCGATGTAGATCTGCCGCAGCCGCTGCGCCACCGGTCCCGGCGTGCCCTCGCCCAGCGCGGCACCGTCGATCTCGACCACCGGCATCACAAAGGTCGAGGCCGAGGTGATAAACGCCTCATCCGCGGCCTTGGCCTCATCGATGGTAAAGCTGCGCTCCTCGACCTGCATCTGCGCCTCTGCCGCGAACCGCAGCACCGCGGCACGGGTGATGCCATGCAGGATGTCGGTCGACAGCGCACGGGTGATGATCTTGCCGTCCTTGACGATATAGGCGTTGTTCGAGGTGCCCTCGGTCACCATGCCGTCCTCGATCATCCAGGCATCATCAGCCCCCGCCGCCTTGGCCATCATCTTGCCCATCGACGGATAGAGCAGCTGCACCGTCTTGATGTCGCGCCGCCCCCAGCGGATGTCATCGATCGAGATCACCTTGATGCCGGTGCGGGCGGCCGGGTTGTCGGCCATGTCGGGCTTGGCCTGGGTGAACAGCACCAGCGTCGGCGGCGTCTTCTCGGGGTCGGGAAACACGAAGTCCCGGTCCTGCGGCGCACCGCGCGTCACCTGGAGATAGATCATCCCGTTCTCCAGCGCATTGCGCTCCACCAGCTCGCGATGGATCGCCAGCAGGTCTTCCTCGCTCACCGGGTTCGCCATGTCCAGCTCGTTCAGCGACCGCTGCAACCGCTTGGCGTGGCCCGCAAAATCCACCAGCTTGCCATCCAGAACCGATGTCACCTCATAGACGCCATCAGCCATCAGGAAGCCACGATCAAAAATCGAAACCCTGGCTTCGGTCTCGGGAAGGTATGCGCCGTTGAGATAAACGGTACGGGTCATGGGCAGTCTCCGGTCAGTCAGCCCCAAAGGGCCGGTTCGGGGGGATGGACACCGCGGACATCAAACGTCAGCGGCGTGTCACGGTCTACGGCCAGCAAGAGCGGGCCGTCAAGGTCGGTCACCGCCGCCCCCTGCGCCACCAGCACCGCCGGCGCCATCGCCAGCGAAGAGCCGACCATGCAGCCGACCATCACGTCATAGCCTTCGGCCCGCGCCGCATCGCGCAACGCCAGCGCCTCGGTCAACCCGCCGGTCTTGTCCAGCTTGATGTTGACCATGTCATACTTGCCCTTCAACCCGGCCAGCGACGCCCGGTCATGACAGCTCTCGTCGGCACAGACCGGCACCGGCCGCGCCAGACCCAACAGCGCCTCATCCTCGCCCGCGGGCAGCGGCTGCTCCACCAGGTCGACACCCAGCCGAACCAGGTGCGGCGCAAGATCGGCATAGACCTCCGCGCTCCAACCCTCGTTGGCATCGACGATGATCCTGGCCTTGGGCGCGCCGGCCCGCACCGCCTCAAGGCGGGCCATGTCGTCCGGCGTGCCCAGCTTGATCTTCAGCAGCGGGCGATGCGCATGTTTCGCGGCCTGGGCCTGCATCTTCCCGGGCGTGTCCAGCGACAGGGTAAAGGCGGTGATCTCCGGCCCCGGCGCGGGCAGCCCGGCCAGGTCCCAGACCCGCCGCCCCGCCTGTTTCGCCGCAAGGTCCCAAAGCGCGCAATCCACCGCGTTGCGCGCGGCACCGGCGGGCAGCGCGTCCTGCAATTCCGCCCGGCTCACGCCGTCCGGCAAACCGGCGATCTGCGCCGTCACCGTCTCCAGCGTCTCGCCATAACGCGCATAGGGCACGCATTCGCCGCGCCCCGTCACCCCATCGCGCGTCACCTGCACCGTCAACACCTGCGCCTCGGTCCGCGATCCCCGCGAAATGGTGAAAACCTCCGCCAGCCGAAACCTGTCCTGCGTCACCTCGATCATGCCGATCCCATCTTCATCTTGCCCGAAAAACTCCCGCCGGAGGCATCCTGCCCTCACCACCCGCTCCCTCCCTCGAAACCCCGGGCGCACGCCAGGGTCAAGAGGGCGAAGACGGCCCGCAAGGGCCGGACAAGCCCCCGTTACATCGCGGCCAGCGCCTCGGCCAGCCGGTCCGCGCCCTGGCGGAACGGGTCCACCGCCGGCAGCCCCATGCGCGCCTCGGTCTCTTCCAGGCAGCGCCGCGCCTCTTCGTCCCCAAGCGCCGCGGTATTGACCGAGATGCCCACCACCTCGCACGCCGGGTTGGCCACCCGCGCCAGCGGCAGCGCCGTGTCGCGCAGCGCCTCCAACGTCGGCAACTGGTAATCCGGCAGACCCCGCATATGCGTCCGTGTCGGCTCATGGCTGAGGATCAGCGCATCGGGCTGGCCGCCGTGGATCAGCGCCAGCGTCACCCCGGAATACGAGACATGAAACAGGCTCCCCTGCCCCTCGATGATGTCCCAGTGATCGGCCTCGTTGTCCGGCGTCAGCCATTCCACCGCCCCGGCCATGAAATCCGCCACCACCGCATCCAGCGGGATGCCGTCGCCGGTGATCAGGATGCCGGTCTGGCCGGTGGGCCGAAAGGTGCTCTTCATGCCGCGCGCCTTCATCGCCCGGTCCAGCGCCAGCCCGGTGTACATCTTGCCGACCGAGCAATCAGTGCCCACCGCCAGCACCCGCTTGCCCGCGCGTTTCACGCCATTGGCAATCGGATAGTCCACCTCCGGCACCCGCACGTCATGCAGGACCCGCCCGCAGGCCTCGGCCACCGCCACCAGATCGGGCTCGTCCCGCAACAGGTTGTGCAGCCCCGAGGCCAGGTCGAACCCTTCCTCCAGCGCCTGCACCAGCACCTTTTTCCAGGCCTGGGAAATCACCCCGCCGCGATTGGCCACGCCGATCACCAGCGTCTTTGCTCCGGCTTCGCGGGCCTCGACCAGGCTCATGTCGGGCAGCTTCATGTCGGCCTTGCAGCCCTCCATGCGGAACTGGCCCACTGCGTTGTCCGGGCGCCAGTCCCGGATCCCCTGGGCCACCTTGGCCGCCAGCGCATCGGGCGCGTCACCGAGGAAAAGAAGATAAGGTGTCTGGATCATGGCGAGGCCTCCGAATTGCGGTCTTTTCCAAGACATAACATCGCCGTGCCGGGCATCCTTGCCTGAATTCTGCGCCTGCATTGTCATTTTCCGAAGGTTCTTCGATACTTTCTAGTATTATTCGAAGATACTTCCGCAAAGCCGCCCGCCGAAGACGTGAATCATCCGGCCCCGGGGCCCATGCTGCATCTGCAAAATCCCCCTTGCACAGCGCGGCGCAATTTCATAACGCTAGAGGCAATCGAAACGCAATATCCTTACCGAGAGGCCTGCCCATGTCCTTCCGCATCCAGCCCGCCGCCCCTGCCCGCCCCAACCGGTGTCAGCTTTTCGGCCCCGGGTCCCGCCCGGCGATCTTCGAAAAGATGGCCGGATCGGCGGCGGATGTGATCAACCTCGATCTCGAGGATTCAGTGGCCCCCTCGGACAAGGACAGCGCGCGGGCCAATATCATTCAGGCGATCGGCGACATCGACTGGGGCAACAAGTGGCTCAGCGTGCGGATCAACGGGCTGGACACGCCGTATTGGTATCGCGACGTGGTCGACCTTCTGGAACAGGCGCCCGAGCGATTGGATCAGATCATGATCCCCAAGGTGGGTTGCGCCGGGGATCTGTATGCCGTCGACGCGCTGGTCACCGCCATCGAGGCCGCCAAGGGCCGCAAGAAGCCGATTGCCTTCGAGGTCATCATCGAAAGCGCCGCCGGCATCGCCCATGTCGAAGAGATCGCCGCCGCCTCGCCCCGCCTGCAGGCGATGAGCCTTGGTGCCGCCGACTTTGCCGCCTCGATGGGGATGGCCACCACCGGCATCGGCGGGACGCAGGAAAACTACTACATGATCCGCGAAGGCCAGAAGCACTGGTCCGATCCCTGGCACTGGGCGCAGGCCGCCATCGTCGCCGCCTGCCGCACCCACGGCGTGCTGCCGGTTGATGGGCCGTTCGGGGATTTCTCCGATGACGAAGGCTTCCGCGCCCAGGCGCTGCGCTCGGCCACGCTGGGCATGGTCGGCAAATGGGCGATCCACCCGAAACAGGTGGCGCTGGCCAACGAGGTCTTCACCCCGTCGGAAGAGGCGGTGGGCGAAGCGCGCGAGATCCTGGCCGCGATGGAAGAGGCCAAGGCCAAGGGCGAAGGCGCCACGGTCTACAAGGGCCGGCTGGTCGACATTGCCTCGATCAAGCAGGCCGAAGTGATCGTGCGCCAGAGCGAAATGATCGCCCGCGCCTGACGCTCGCTTGCCCGCGGGTAACCGATCCTTTGGATTTCCGGTATAAGACAAGACGGCCCGCACCCCGTGCAGGGCCGTCTTTTGTTGGAACATTGCCATGACCATGCCACTGACCTTGTTGCACACCGCCGAAGAACATTGCCGCGCCCTTGATGCCCTGCGCGACCGGGTGGCCCCTGGCATGCTGCTGTATCACAAGGTGCGCAAGGATTGGCTGGCCCAGGCCCGCGAGAATGGCATCACCCCGGACCTGGCCGCTGAGGTCCGCAAGACGGTCCACCGGTCCAAGGGCCTCGTCATGTGTACCTGTTCCACGCTGGGCGAAATCGCGGTCGAGGCCGGCGCCATCCGCATCGATCAGCCGATGATGGAACAGGCGGCGGGGTCCGATGGGCCGATCCTGCTGGTCTGTGCGCTGGAAAGCACGGTGCAGAGCTCACGCAACCTGTTGCAGGTCAACCTGCGCAGCCGCGACAACCCGGCGCCGGTCATCCTGCTCCTGGTCGAAGAGTTCTGGCCACTGTTCGAAGCCGGACAGCCCGACAATTTCTGCGCCGCCATCGCCGCCGCCGTGATCGAGGCGGTGCAGGCCCGGCCCGACATCGCGACCGTGGTGCTGGCGCAGACCTCGATGGCCAATGCCGCGTTGCTGCTGGACGGGGTGGGCCCCGAGGTTCTGGCCGCGCCTGAACGCGCGCTGCGCAGCGTTCTGGAGCTTACCCACGGGTAGAACGTGAAGGCTTGTTAGTCTTTACTTACAGCATGTTAACCCGGGGTTCGGTCAGGCGCGCTCATCCTTGGGCGAGCCCATGACCACGTAGGACGTGATCGCCTTGACCTGCGGCAGCGCGCCCAGGACATCGGTATGAAACGCCTTGTAGCCGGCAAGATCGGCGCATTCCACGCGCAGCATGTACTCGATCGCGCCGGTGATGTTGTGGCATTCACGCACCTCGGGCGCATGGGCGATCGCGCGTTCAAAGGCCTCTTGCGAGGCCTTGGTATGCACCGACAGGCCGACCCCGACATAGGCCACGAACCCCCGCCCCATATGCGCGGGATCAAGCGTGGCGCGGTAGCCGGTGATCACCCCGTCACGTTCCAGCGCCGCGACACGCCGCAGGCAGGCCGAGGGCGACAGCCCGGCCTTGTCCGCCAGCGCCTGGTTGCTGATCCGCCCGTCGCGGGACAGGATGCGCAATATCCTGTCGTCAATGTCGTCAATTGCCCTCATGGATTGCAGAGATAGCCCGATATCGCATGAATTTGCAATTTCATGCCGCAAATTTCCGCAGATAATGTCACCATGACATTGGATCTTCTCACCGCGCTGGCAACCTTTGCCCTGGTCACCGCCGTCACCCCGGGGCCGAACAACCTGATGCTGATGACATCGGGCGCCAACTTTGGCCTGCGCCGCAGCCTGCCGCATATGCTGGGCATCATCATCGGGTTTCCGGTGATGATCCTGCTTGCGGGTCTCGGCGCAACCCGCGCATTTGAGGCCTGGCCCGCCCTGCGGCAGGTGCTGCTGGTGGCCTCGGTGGGTTACATGTGCTGGCTGGCGTGGAAGATCGCGCATGCGGCACCGCCGGGCGATGCGCCCGCCAATGCCCGTCCGCTGAGTTTCCTGCAATCGGCCGGGTTTCAGTGGGTGAACCCCAAGGCCTGGACCATGGGGCTTTCGGCGATCACCTTCTACGCCGCCAGTCGAGAGCTTTCTGCCGTGCTCTGGGTCTCGGTGATCTATGCCGCGGCGGGGCTGGTCAGCACCTCGGTCTGGGTCACCCTGGGCCAGCAGCTGCGGCGCATCCTGCGCAACCCGGGGCATCTTCGGCTGTTCAACCGGGCGATGGCGGCGCTTCTGCTGGCCTCGATGGTGCCGGCGCTGATGGCCGGGTAATCACGGCTTCAACGGCAGGCAGATGTCGGTCAGAAGCGCATCCGGCGCGGTGTCCATCGGCGAATTGAGATAGACCTCGTAGGACGGGCGATCCGCCGGTTCGCGGCCCGAGTGTTCCAGCCAGTCGCCGTAGAGGTAATCATAGGCCGCGCGCAGCCCGGCATAAGGCCCCTTCAGGCGCAGCACGGCGCAGGGGCCGGCAGGAATGTCGAAGCTTTCCAGGCTGTCGGGCAGGGTTGTGCCGGGTTTCAGGCCGAATCCGCCGAAACTGCGCAGCTCGTCCTCGGGCACCGATCCGGGATCGTCGAAATAGACGCCGGCCATCGCCAGCACCTGCGGCCAGAGGTTTTCGGCCGTGGCGACGCTGCTGGCCTTGTCGAAGGCCAGGCCGATCTTCTGGTAGTCGCCCCTGTGCGGCAGGCCGGCGATCTGCATCGCCTCCATCTGCTTGATCTCAACATCGAACATGGTCGTTTCCCCTTTTCTCAGGTGGTGGGTCAGACGCCCGGCATGGCCGGAGGTGCGGAATTGGGCCGGGGTCACGCCGTATTGATCGCGAAACACCCGGGTCAGGCTGTGACGGCTGGAAAAGCCGGTGGCGCGGGCGATCTGGTCCAGGCTCAGGTCCTTTTGTTCCAGCAGGCAGGCGGCGCGAAAGGTGCGGCTGCGGCGCACCGCCTCGGCGCAGGTTTCGCCGGTCATGGCGCGAAACACCCGGTGCCAGTGAAACCGCGACATGGCGGCGACATCGGCCAGTGCATCCAGCGACAGGTCCCCGGCGGGGTTGTCGTGGATATGGCCCAGCACCCGCCAGACCCGGTCGCGATAGTCGGAACCCATGTTGCTTGCCCTTCGTTGCTGCCCTCAGACCTGCCATGAGGCGCAGTGACAAATCTTGCTTTATTGCATCCGGGCGCATGGCGCGCCATATACGGCCCAAGCAAAGGAGTGTCGCATGGCGCATTATCTCGATTTTGAGAAACCACTGGCCGAGATCGAGGGCAAGGCAGAAGAACTTCGGGCGATTGCCCGGCAAAGCGACGATCCAATGGATGTCGAGGAAGAGGCCGGCGCCCTGGATCGCAAGGCCGTGGCCATGCTCAAGGATCTGTACAAGGATCTGACGCCCTGGCGGAAATGCCAGGTGGCGCGGCATCCCGAGCGGCCCCATTGCAAGGATTACATCGAAGCGCTGTTTTCCGAGTTCACGCCGCTGGCGGGCGACCGGCAATTCGGCGAGGACCTGGCGGTGATGGGCGGGCTGGCGCGGATCAACGACCGCCCGGTAATGGTGATCGGCCATGAGAAGGGCCATGACACCCAATCGCGGCTGGACCGCAACTTCGGCATGGCGCGGCCCGAGGGCTATCGCAAGGCGGTGCGGCTGATGGAAATGGCCGACAAGTTCGGCCTGCCGGTGATCACGCTGGTGGATACCGCCGGGGCCTATCCCGGCAAGGGCGCGGAAGAGCGCGGCCAGTCCGAAGCGATTGCGCGGTCGACCGAGGCCTGCCTGTCGCTGGGTGTGCCGCTGGTCTCGGTCATCATCGGCGAAGGTGGATCGGGCGGGGCGGTGGCCTTTGCCACGGCGAACCGGCTGGCGATGCTGGAACATGCGGTCTATTCGGTGATCTCGCCCGAGGGCTGTGCCTCGATCCTGTGGAAGGATGCCGAGAAGATGCGCGAAGCGGCGCAGGCGCTGCGGCTGACGGCGGAGGATCTCTACAAGCTGGGGGTCTGCGACCGGATCATCGCCGAACCGATGGGCGGCGCGCAGCGCGACCCGTCGGGCACGATCAAGACCGTGGGCCGGGCAATCGAGCAGATGCTGGAAGAGCTGTCGGGCAAGGACGCCGCGGCGCTGCGCCAGGATCGCCGGCAGAAATTCATCGATCTGGGGTCCAAGGGCCTGGCATCCTGATTTCGGCACGGGGCGGCACGGGGCGCGGCCCGAGCACCACGGGGCGCGGCAGGGGCAGCTCATCCGCCCTTGCAGGCGTCTTCGCGGGGCGCGGACAGGCCGCAAGGGCTGGACAAGCGGTTGCCGCCCTCAGTTGGTCAGCATCCTGAGCCCCTGGGTCACGTCCGAGCGCACCGCAAGCCGCAGCCCGGGCTCATCCCCGGCCTTGAGCGCGGCGATGATCAGCTTGTGGAAATGCGGCGCCTCGGTGCGCCTCAGCCGCCCGTAGAGCGCCCGCATGGTCGGCCCCAGCTGCAGCCAGACGGTTTCCGCCATCGCCAGCATCGCCGGCGCCTGCGCCCGCAAATAGAGCGTGCGATGAAATTCCAGGTTGGACCGGATGTAGCCCACCGCATCGCGGTTCGAGATCACCTCGGCAATCGTGGTGTTGATGCTGTTGAGCCGCTCGATCAGCGCGATATGCGCCCGTGGCAGCGCCCGGCTGGCCAGCTCCACCTCGATCAGCGAGCGCAGCGCCGCCAGTTCTTCGATCCGGTCGTTGCTCAGGTCCGGCGTCGCCACCCGCCCCGAAGACGACAGCGACAGCGCCCCTTCCGCCACCAGCCGCCGCACCGCTTCGCGCGCGGGCGTCATCGACACGCCGAATTCCGCGCCGATGCCGCGCAGGGTCAGCGCCGCGCCGGGCGCGATCTCGCCGTACATGATCTGGGATCGCAGCCCGCGATAGACCCGGTCATGGGTCGAGGCGGAACTGTCAGGCTTTGCATTGATCAACATGGCATGAGTGTGATCACAAATTCACCCGGCGGCAAGCGGCATCACTCAAAGCGGATGCGGTGAAGCGCCGCGCCCTCGTCGCGCAGCCAGCGCCGCGCGGGTTTGTACGGCCCATACAGGTCGCTGACCACGGCCCAGAAGGCGGCGGAATGGTTCATCTCCTGCAGATGCGCCACCTCGTGCGCAGCGACGTAATCCAGCACCTCGGGCGGCGCGAGAATCAGCCTCCAAGAGTACATCAGCGCCCCCTGCGCGGTGCAGCTGCCCCAGCGTGACCGGGTGTCGCGCAGCGTCAGGCGGCTGTAGGGGCGCCCCAGGGCAGCGGCATAGCGGTCCGAGGCCGCGGCCAGCCGCGCCCGCGCCCGCGCCTTGAGAAAGCCCGCCACCCGCGCGGCACAGCGCGAGGGATCGCCCGGCACGCAGAGCCTGTCACCCTCAAGGACCACACTGCGCCCCTGCCCCGGCTCGATCCGGCGCAGTTGCCCCTCGATCGGGATCACCGCGCCCGGCGCCACGGTCACCGCCTCGGCCTGCCCGGCAAGGTGGCCCCGCAGCCAGGCCTCCTTTTCGCGGGCAAAGGCCAGGGCCTCGCGCTCGGGCACGCTTTTGGGGCGGGTCAGGGTGACTGTCCCGTCCAGCGACGAGATCCGCAGCGTGATCCGACGCGCCCGCGCCGAGACCCGCAACTGCAAAGGCACCGGGGGAGTACCGGGAAGAAAGTGCTGGCCCATGCAGGCTCCTTGCGCCGTGGTGCGGCAAAGGCTTTGACACCGCACCCATGTTATGGCAGGGGACCGCAATTGCCCGCAAGCCGCAATGCCTGAAAGGACACCTATGCCCAAGGAAGAATGGGGAACAAAACGCCTTTGCCCGACCACTGGCAAGCGTTTCTATGACCTGAACGCCAACCCGATCGTCAGCCCCTATACCGGGGAAGTGCTGGAGTTCGACAGCTCCAAGAACCGCATGATCGAAGCAGACCGTGAAGACGCTGCCTCGGCCAAGACCGCCTCGACCGAGGAAGGTGCGGTGCTGGACGATGATGATGATACGGTCGATGTGGATCTCGATGATGATCTGCTGGAAGACGACGATGACGAGGACAATGTCTCGCTGGACGAGATCGCCGACGTCGCTTCCGAGGACGACGAGTCCTGACTTGAAAAAAAGTGGCGCCGGGGGGCGGTTTTTGGCTTGATCCTCCCTGCGCCTTTGCCTATGACGCGCCTCACGGAAGACAGCACGTCATCGGTACGGGGCCTTAGCTCAGTTGGGAGAGCGCTACAATGGCATTGTAGAGGTCAGGGGTTCGACTCCCCTAGGCTCCACCAAACCCCGGACATTGCAAGATCATGACGTCCCCCTCGGGGTCGGTCATTTGTGATTGCTGATGATCCCTGGCGGACATCCTGGCCGCCCGCTCTCTTCGGATAAACGATCCCGCAAACGCGCCACAAACGCCCTGCCCTGTCGTGGCACCGGACATACCGGTTGCGGGCCCGGGTGGCGTGACCCTAGGGTAGCCTCGGACCTTGAGGAGGGGCGAGGATGTATACCGTGATCGGAAGCGTCGCCAGCCGCACGTTTCGCGTGCTCTGGATGCTGGAAGAACTGGGCGCCAGTTATGAACATGTCCCGGCGCAGGCCGGGTCAGAGGAGGTGCGGGCGCACAATCCTTCGGGCAAGGTGCCGGTGCTGATCGACGACGGCGTGGTGCTGACCGATTCCACCGCGATCCTCACCTACCTGGCGGACAAGCACGGCGCGTTGACCCATCCCGCAGGCACGCTGGACCGCGCGCGGCAGGACGCCGTGAGCTTTGCAATTCTCGATGAGCTGGATGCCGTGCTCTGGACGGCGGCGCGGCATAGTTTTGTCCTGCCCGAAGAGCTTCGGGTGCCGCAGGTCAAGGACAGCCTCAGGGCGGAATATGCGCGCAACCTGGCGCGGCTGACGGACCGGATTGCCGGGCCCTTCGTGATGGGCGAGATGATGACCGTACCGGACATCCTCATGACCCATTGTTGCAACTGGGCGATTTCCGCCAAGTTCCCCGAACCGGATGCGCGGCTGGCGCGCTATCTGTCGGCCCTGCGCGCGAGGCCCGCCTTTGGGCGGGCACGCGCATTGGGCAAGACCTGACCCTGGTCGCAGGGCAAGGCCCGCGGCCGTCCGTCACCTGTGGGTGCCGGGGCGGCCGCAGCCATGCCTGCCATCATGGATCAAGTGTACATGACGTCCGAAAAGACGTGATGCACGATCGCGTCGCGCCGGATGCCGCGCGCGGCCAGCTGTTCATCGCTGAGCGACTGCAGGTATTCGACGCGGCGAATACGGTGGTTGCTTTCGGCGATCCGCATCAGGAAGTTGCCGATACGCTCCAGCAGACCCGGGGACGCCATGTGGATGTTGGTGGTTGCCTGTGCCATGTTCCGATCCTTTCGTGGACGGTGTGTCGTGAACTCTCTTGAGCACTGATACTATGCACCCGCAGCATTCGTTTCCACCGACAGGCTGGAAACCCTGCCTTGCGCCCCGTGCATAGCCCGATGGCCCATCCGCACGCGGCCACCCGACGTCACCTGGACCGGGCCGGAGGTGTTGTTCAGGGCAGGTTGGCGCGCGCTTTCCCTTGGGGCGGGGCTTGGGCCGCCGGGGTGTGGCGATATGCGGAGATCCGACTAAAGGATTGATTTAATTTAATTAATTTTCACATATCGCGCCATCTGCGGCGCTACATCAAGGTTCACCCGGGCCTGCCGAGTCGGGCCTGCCTCTCTGGTCAGGTCTTGCCGTCCCCGGGGGCCGGCGTCGAAAATCGCGGGTTGAGAGGGGCGCGCGGTGCAGAAAATCGGGGCGTGCCGGCCTGCTCATAATTGAGGCGAAATTGAAAAACGACCCGCGATCCCCCTTTGGAATGCTGCACCTGCAAAGGCGCGCTGGGGCGATTGCCGACCTTTTGCCTCCCCCTGATTGCCTTCAAAAGAATGCAGGGGCGCGGGTCAAATCCACGCCCCTGCCACTTGGGGGAGGGTGGCCAGAATAGACCACCCGAGACTGATGAAACGTACAATTCAAGGTCTTCGCTGAAGGGCCAGCATCAATGACGCCCGGATAAGCTGTGGAGGTGACAGGGGTATGACACCCTAAGCCGAAAAGCGGCTCCAACCGGAATGAAAGACCACCTGTTCCACCTCGGCCAGCCGGGCGATGCGGGTCAGCTCGGCCTCAAGCCGCGCAAGACGCCCGGCGCCAAAGGTCACACCGGGTTCGGGCCAGAGCGCGGTGACATTCAGCACCCCTGCCCGCCGGTCGGCCTTCATGTCGATCCGCCCCACCAGGCGGTCGCCCTCAAGCAGCGGAAAGACGTAGTAGCCGTATTGCCGCCGCGCCTCGGGCACGAAGACCTCGATCCGGTAATGGAAGCCGAACAGCCGCTCGGCCCGCTTGCGGTCGCGCAGGGCCGGGTCGAAGGGGCTGAGCACCCGCAGGCGTTTGGTGGGTTCGGGCGCGGCATCGACCGCCGTAGCGATGTCGGCAAAGGCGAGATGCGCGCGCGTGCTGCCATCGGCGCCCGCGACCTCAACCGGGATGACCTCGCCCCGGGCCTGCGCTGCGGCGCACCAGTCACGGGCCTCCTGTGGCGTGACGATGTCCCAGAAGGCCGCCAGCTCGCCGCTGGTGGCAAAGCCCAGCCGATCCAGCGCGCCGCGCATCAACCAGTCGATGGTGCGCGTCTCGCTCCAATCCGCGGTGCGCAGGGCCTCGGGCGCCACCCGTTCGGCCAGATCGTAATACTTGCGAAAGCTTTCGCGGTGGCAAATGTCCAGCGTGCCGGTCCGCCAGAGGTATTCCAGCGCGGTCTTGCCGGGATGCCAGTTCCACCAGCCGCCCGATTTGCGCGGGGTATCGGGGCCAAGATCGCTGCTGCAGACCGGCCCCCTGTCGCGGATCATGCCCAGAACGCGGTCGAATTCCGCTTCGAATTCATGGCGTTGCCAGTCCTTGTAGCGTTTGCGCAGAACCTCGGCATCGCGGCGGCGTTTCAGCGCCCAGACCGGGTAGAAGTCCATCGGGATGATCGCGGCGTCATGGGTCCAATGCTCGAACAGCGCGCGATCACTGCCATGCAGGACATCCAGGTTGGCACGGCGATAGCGCGGGCGGCGGGCAAAAAGGATCAGGTCATGCGCGCGGGCGACGGTGTTGATCGAATCAAGCTGCACGAACCCCAGGCGCCGGATCAGCGCGGCCAGCTCCGGGCCATGCCCCGCCCCCTCTGGCGTCTCGGCCAGGGCGTGGCGGTGCAGGAACAGCCGCCGCGCGGTCTTGTTGTCAAGCTTGCATGCGGCCAACGGCGCCTCCTTGCCGAATTGGGCGGGACGTGCCGATGACCCAGGGGCCAAGAGCGGTACGCGCCGATCAGTAGCGCTTCAGCGTATCCCCGAAAGCGATCGTTGGCGTCATCTCGAATATCCGCTGACCATCATCAGCCGTGTCACCCAGCCGGTCGACGAGGATCTGCGCCGCCTTGACGCCGATGTCACGGCGGCAGGCGTCCATCGTGGCCAATTGCCGGGGCAGCCCCTGCAACAGCTCCACCCCGTTGAACCCGGCCAGGCCGACCTCTCCGGGGATGTCGATCCCCTGCTCCATCAGCCACAAGAGCCCGCCGGCACCGATCATGTCGTTGGAATAATACAGGAAATCCAGGTCCGGCGTCCGCTCCATCATGGCCTTGGTCATCTCGCGCCCCTTGGCAAGCGCGGACCCACCGGAATAGAATTCCTGGTCCATGATCTCGATGCCTGAGCGGGCCAACTCTTCGGTGAAGCCTTCAAACCGTTTCCGGGCGCGGTGGTCCAGCGGCATCTTGGTGCCCATGAAACCGATGTTCTCGAACCCCTGTTTCAGGATCGCCTTGGCCATCTGCCGCCCGGCGCGGCGGTGCGAAATGCCGACGGCGGCGTCGATCGGGATGCCGTCGGTGTCCATGATCTCGATCACCGGAATGCCCGAGGCCTTGAGCATCGCCTGGGCCGCGTCCGACCGTTCCAACCCGGCGATGATCACGCCCGAAGGCCGCCAGGACAGCATTTCGAACAGCACCCGCTCTTCCTTTTCGGGCAGGTAGTCGGTGACGCCGACCACCGGCTGCAACTCGGTCTGTTCCAGCACGCCGCTGATCGCGCTCAGCACCTCGGGGAAGACCATGTTGGACAGTGACGGGATGATCACCGCCACCAGGTTGACCCGCTGGCTGGCCAGGGCGCCGGCGATCTTGTTGGGGACATAGCCAAGCTGCTTGGCGGCCTCCAACACCTTTTGCCGCGTGGCGGCGCTGACATCGCCACGGTTGCGCAGGACGCGGCTGACGGTCATCTCGGATACACCCGAGGCCTCGGATACGTCGCGAAGCGTCAGCGGGCGGTTATGCTCTGATGTCACTGGAATATTCCTGAATAATCTGCCGCCAGACTAGAGCATTCCGCCGGCGGTTTTCAAGTTCATGCGCCAACGGAAGCCAACCGGCACGCGCTCAACCCGCTCTTGGGCTTTGGCGCGACCTGTTCTAGGCTTGCTGCATCGATATGTCCCTGGGAGGGTCGGAACATGGGCGAACCACTGAAATCCGTGACCATCGTCGGAGGCGGCACCGCGGGTTGGCTGACGGCGCTGATGATCCGCACGCTGTCAGAAAAGTCGCTGAAGGTGCAGCTGATTGAATCCCCCAACATCGCCACCGTCGGTGTGGGCGAGGCGACGGTGCCGCAGATGCCGGTGACGCTCGACATGCTCAAGATCCCGACGCGCGAGTTCTTTCGCCGCTGCAACACCACCTTCAAGCTGGGGGTGATGTTCAAGCAATGGAACACCGATCCCAAGGGCAAGCTGATCGATTACATGAACCCCTTCGGCAAGCCCGCCGTCGTGGCCGGGGTGGATTCCTGCTATTATCACCAGGCCTTTGGATCGGGCGGGCGGGATTTCACCCGCACCTTCACCCCGAACCTGGACCTGGCCCGCGCCAACAAGGGACCGGTCAACCTGCGCACCGGAAAGCTTCAACCGGGGGTCGGCCTGGCCTATCACCTGGATGCCGTGGCCTTTGCCCAGATGATGGCCGAGATCGGCGCCCAGCGTGGCATCGAACATATCCGCGATGACGTGGAGGGCGTGGAGCTGGACGACCGTGGCTATGTTGCCGCCGTGCAGCTCAAGGACAAGGGGCGTCATCCGGTCGAGCTGGTGGTGGATTGCACCGGTTTCCGCGGGCTGATCATCAACCAGGCGCTCAAGGTGCCGTTCCTCGATTACTCGAAATACCTGTGCAATGACCGCGCATTGGCGTTGCAGATTCCGCATCCCGACCCCGAGAGGATCACCTCCTGCACCTCGTCCACCGCGCTTGGCGCCGGATGGTCCTGGCGGGTGCCGCTGTTTCACCGGATCGGCACCGGCTATGTCTTTTCCTCGGCCCACCGCACCGATGAAGAGGCACGGGACGAGTTCATGGCCCACCTTGGCTCCGACGCGCCGACAGGGGCAGAACCGCGGGTCATCCCGATGCGGGTGGGCCGGGCCGAGACCTTCTGGGAAAAGAACTGCATCGCCATCGGCCTGTCTTCGGGCTTCATCGAACCGCTGGAAAGCACGGCCATCCACATGATCGACATGGCGATCCAGCGGCTGCTGCTCTATTTCCCCGACAGCGATTTCCAGGAGGCCAAGCGCCGGCGCTACAACCAGTCGATGGAAGTGCTCTACAACGAGGTGCGCGATTTCATCTGCCTGCACTACGCGCTCGGCAACCGCAGGGATTCGCAATACTGGATCGATGCCCGCACCGAACTTGAGGTGCCCGACAGCCTGGCCGAGAACCTGGAGCTCTGGCGCGCCCAGCCGCCGTGTCAGTTGGACCTGATGTCGGGTTTTCTGTTCAACGCACCGACCTACCAGGCGGTGCTGATGGGCAAGCGGGTCTATGACACCGGATATGGCGACGGCCGGTTCCATCGGAGGCTGGCAATGAACCGCGAGGCCTGGCTCCAGCATCTGAAGGGCTATGACCGAACGCGCAACGCGATCGTCGAGGCCTGCGCCGATCATCGGCAGGGGCTGATGGCGATCCGCGGCGAGATGGAACCAGCGATGGGCCGCGGCAGCCCCCTGCCCGGTCTTGGCACGCCGGTCCGCAGCCGTCAAAAGACGCAGCCCGCCGCGATGTCGGTAGACAACACCGCGCCGGGGCTTTTCTGACAGGGCCGATTTCGCGGCTGACAGCAGCGTTTTGCCGCGCTATCAGGGGGCTGACGGTCCCGTGGCTCAACTGGATAGAGCAGCCCCCTCCTAAGGGGCAGGTTGCAGGTTCGAATCCTGCCGGGATCGCCATTCTCGACGACAGTCATCGCAAGCGACAGACGCCCCGGACCGGCGATCATGACCGGCGGGTAGGACAGGATGCGCCGCAGAATGCCGCCTGTCATCAGGTTGGGCTGGGCACGCCCAACTCTGGTTGCAATTCCGAGGGGACAGGCTCGGGCAATTGCCAGGTCACGGTGATCGGTTTCTCGCCTTCCCAGGACAGGAAGTTTGGTTTCCCGCAGTAGATGAAGGGGTTGACCTTGCCATTCACCTTGTTCCCGCGGCGCACGAAGAGGTGGATCTCATCCTTTTCCTGGCCAGAGATGATCCGGCCATGACGCCCGTCCTGCGTTGTGCGGTTCTGGCTGAACCACCGCAAACGGTCGGCGGCCTCGAACCCGTTTTCGTACACCAGGTCCTGGGTCGAGACATTGGCAAGCAGGATCAGCACGTTCTTTTCCCGGATCGGAAGGATGCCCGTGCGCCAGACGTTCTGCTTGTACTCGACGCCAAAAGCTTCGGCGATTTCAGGGGCCAGGTAGCGTTGCCATAGGTGCAGACCCTTGCGACGACCGGCAAAGGGGGCAGCGCCCTCTGCTACGGCGGCCTGCGGGACTTCGGCCAGGCGCCAGTCCAGCAATTCCAGGGCGATGTCGCGCAGTTGCGATCCGTGGCTGGGCCGGGTCAACTGCCAGCCCCCGGGGCCTTGGGTGACATGCGGATCGAAGGCCAGCGCCTCGGTCCCCTCGGACGGTTGCCCGCCGGAAACGATTGCCCGCAGCGCGCGCAGCGCGGCACGATCATAGCGCTTGGGCCGCTCGATGTCGGCCAGAAACCTTGCATGGCTGCCAAAGACCGCTTCGGGCAGCGGATCGCCCATGTCGCGGACAAAGCTGAACCAACCGCCATGCCCGGTGCTGCGCGGATCGAACTTGTTGCGAAAGACCTCGATCGCCCTGGGCCGCGCGCCCTGGCGGTCGCGGAAATCCAGGTAAAAGGCTTCAAGCTCCGCCGCGCCCTCCTTGGGTTTCAGAAGGTCGCGCAGGATCTCGATGGTTTCAAGCTCATAGGTCACTTCGCACCCGGGCGGCAGGGTCAGGTCACCACGCGCCCATTCGTCCAGCTTGCGCGTGATCGACCGATCCCCGGCGCCCGCGCCGGTCAGGGTTGCCACCTTGGTCAAAAAGGAGCGATGGTTGCCGATGTAGTCGATGACCTGCAACACCTTGCCTTCGACCTTGCGCAACCCGCGCCCGAGCTGTTGCAGCCAGATGATCGCACTGTCGGTGGGACGCAACATCAGGACGGTGCCGATCTCGGGCACGTCGACACCTTCGTTGAACATGTCGACGGCAAAGAGAATGTCCAACTCGCCCGCGCCCAGCCGGGTCAGAGAGGACGTGCGCGGCGCAGACCCCTCGCCCGAATGCACAGCAACAGCACGCAGCCCGGCGTCGCGGAAATACTCTGCCATGTAGTCTGCATGACGCTTGGAACAGCAAAACCCGATGGCCGGCCCCTTCGCCCGCGCGCGAAACTGGGCCAGGGCGTTTTCGGCCCGGGCCGTGGTGGCCAGTTCTGCCTCCAGCGCGGTCGGATCGAATTGCCCCGAGCGCCAGGGAATTTGCGCATAATCGATGTCGTCCGGCACACCGAAATAATGAAAGGGTGACAGCCGGCCCGCTTCGATCCCGCGAAAGAGATCACATTGATACACAAGGTTTTCGCCGCACAGGCCCAGCAGGTCGGCACCATCGGTCCGGTCCGGCGTGGCCGTCAGCCCCAAAAGAAAGCGGGGCGAGAAATGGTCGATCAGGTTCTGATAGGTGCGCGCGGCGGCATGGTGAAATTCATCTACAACGAGGTAGTCGAAATGATCCGGCGCAAAGAGGCGAAGGTGCTGGACACGCCCCAGGGTCTGGACCATTGCAGTTGTTTTTCAACGCCGTTCACAACCAGCCCCCCGATAGCGGCACCACAGAACACAAAGGCGCCCGGAACATCCGCGCGCCTTTGTCGGGTCTGCATCCCGGCGGGCTCAGACGTCGTAGTAATCGCGATACCAGGCCACGAAACGCGCCACGCCATCCTGCAGGTCGGTCTTGGGCGCATAGCCGGTCAGGTCCTGCAGAAGCGAGGCATCGGCCCAGGTGGCGGGCACGTCGCCGGGTTGCATGTCCATGTAGTTGCGGGTGGCCTTGCGGCCCGTGGCCGCTTCGATGGCCTCGATGAACGCCATCAGCTGCACCGGCTCGGAATTGCCGATGTTGACCACGCGCCAGGGCGCCACCGGGGACAGGCTGTCGCCCGCGGCAACTTCGGACGCATCCGCCGGGCGTTCCGGCACGGCGTCGATCAAGAGGCGGATGCCTTCGACCAGATCGTCGATATAGGTGAAGTCGCGGCGCATGTCGCCGTGGTTGTAGACGTCGATCGGCTCGCCGTTCAGGATCGCCTTGGTGAACTTGAACAGCGCCATGTCGGGCCGCCCCCAGGGCCCATAGACCGTGAAGAAGCGGAACATGGTTGTCGGCATGCCATAGAGATGGGCATAGGAATGCGCCATCGCCTCGGTCGCCTTCTTGGTGGCGGCATAGAACGACATCTGGGTGTCGGCCTTGTGCGTCTCGGCATAGGGCATCTCGGTGTTCGCCCCGAAGACCGAGGAGGTCGAGGCGATCAACAGGTGCTTGCAGGGCGTGGCCCGCACCGCTTCAAGCAGGTTGAAGGTGCCGATCAGGTTGGCGTCGACATAAGAGCGCGGGTTGTCGATGGAATAGCGCACCCCGGCCTGGGCAGCGAGATGCACGATGATGTCGGGCTGCGCCTCGGCCACCAGGTCCTGGAGCACGCCGTCGCCCTGAAGCAGCGCATTGACCGCCCGGAAGCCGGGCGATTGCAGCAGCATCGCCTGGCGCCGTTGTTTCAGCGCGACGTCGTAGTAATCGGTCAAGCCGTCGAAGCCGATCACCTCGTAGCCATCCTGCAGAAGCTTCTGACATAGGTGATAGCCGATGAACCCGGCCGAGCCGGTGACGAGCGCGCGCGGCATGGATCAGGCCTCCGACTTGGCGGTTTCACCGCCACGACCGATGGAAGCATAGGCGGCAAAGCCGGCCTTCTGGGCCACGTCGGCGGAATAGATGTTGCGCAGGTCGGCCATGTGGGGCTTGGCCATGTCGCCGGCAATCCGCTCCAGGTCCAGCGCGCGGAACTCGTTCCACTCGGTCAGGATGACCAGAAGGTCGGCGCCTTGTGCCGCCTCGTAGGCGTCGGCGCACCAGTTCACACCCGGCAGCAGCGCCTCGCCCTCGTGGCGGCCCTGCGGATCGCTCACCTTCACCTTGGCACCACCGCCCACCAGCGCCGGCACGATGGTCAGCGCGGGCGCGTCGCGCATGTCGTCGGTGTTGGGCTTGAAGGTCACGCCCAGCACCGCCACGGTCTTGCCGTTGAAGCTGCCATCACAGAGATCGCGCAGCTTTTCGACCATGCGGCGCTTGACCTCCTCGTTGATCTGGATGACCGCCTCGGTGATCAGCATCGGGCTGGCGTGTTCCTGGCCGATCCGGGCCAAAGCCTTGGTATCCTTGGGGAAACATGACCCGCCATAGCCGGGCCCCGCATGCAGGAACTTGTTGCCGATGCGGCCGTCCATGCCCATGCCCTTGGACACCTGCTTCACATCCGCGCCGACCTTTTCGCACAGCGCCGCGATCTCGTTGATGAAGGTGATCTTGGTGGCGAGAAAGGCATTGGCGGCGTATTTGATCATCTCGGCCGATTCCAGGTCGGTGGTGATGATCGGGAAATCGCGCAGGTAGAGCGGGCGGTAGATGTCTGCCATCACCTCGGCGGCGCGGTCGGTCTGGACGCCGACAACCACCCGGTCGGGCTTCATGAAATCGTCGATCGCCGCGCCTTCGCGCAGGAATTCCGGGTTCGAGGCGACATCGAAATCAAGCTCGGGGTTGGCCTCGCGCAGCACCTCGGCCACCTTGCGGTTGGTGCCCACGGGCACGGTCGACTTGGTGACGACGACGATGTAATCCTTGGCGGTCTGCGCAATCTCGCGCGCGGCGGCCATCACGTAGGTCAGGTCCGCATGGCCGTCCCCGCGCCGGGTCGGCGTGCCGACGGCGATGAAGACCGCATCGGCGCCGTCCAGTGCCTCGGCCAGGTCCAGCGTGAACGACAGCCGCCCCGCCGCGACGTTGCTTTCCATCAACCGGTCGAGACCGGGCTCGAAGATCGGCACTTCGCCCTTGTTCAGCCGTTCGATCTTGCGCGGGTCCTTGTCCACGCAGACCACGTCATGGCCGAAATCCGAAAAACAAACCCCGGAGACAAGTCCCACGTAGCCGGTGCCAAGCATTGCAATTTTCATGAATATCTCCAGCGCAATTTACAGGTGTTTTGCGGCAGCGCAGCGTTTGATGCAAGGTGAAAGCCGCGCCCTTGCCAAGGGCAAAAGCAGTCACATGCGCACAATTTCATCCAACAGGGCAAGAAGCTGGCGTACCTTGTCTTCGCCCAGGGCCTCGCGCGCATGGTTGCCAATGGCCCGCGCCTGGGCCGCGTAGTCCAGCAGGATACGATGCCCCGCCGGCGTGATCGTCACCACCTGGCGGCGGCGGTCCCTGGGGTTGGTTTCCCGGGTCACCAGCCCCTTTTCGGCAAGGTTCTGTACGATCCGGGTCTGGCTGGGCATCAGCAGGCTCGACCGTTCCGCCAGTTGCGTCGCGTCCTGGGGGCCGAATTCCTCAAGCACGCGCAGGATGCGCCACTGCTGTTCGGTCAGCCCGCTGGATTGCAGCATGTCGCGGATCGGGCCCATCAGCTTTTCCCGCGCGCGAATCATGGCAATCGGCAAGGATTCATGGGTTGGCGGCAAGTCGACGGGCGGCAGATCGGGCGCTTTTTCGGTCATACCCCCGGTGTATCCCCTGCCCTGCCCCCCTTCCAGTAGATTTGCTTGACAGTCCTCCTGCAATTTAATTAACATCGCAAATAATTGGCGGCAGACGGACTGTTCGACAGCGCCGAACCGGTGAATATCATGTACCGGGCGCAGCGAATGACCGCGCCGCAAGGGGGAAACGATGGACTGGAAGAGCTTTGCCCGCCACGGGCGCGAGATTGCCGATTGGGGTGCGGATTACCACGAAACCCTGCGCGACCGTCCCGTCCGCGCCCAGACCCGCCCCGGCGAGATCTTTGGCCAATTGCCGGAAGAGCCGCCAGAGAGCGGCGAGGACATGGAAGTGATCCTCAAGGATTTCGAAGACATCGTCATGCCCGGCATCACCCATTGGCAACACCCCCGCTTCTTTGCCTATTTTCCCGCCAATGCCGCGCCGCCGTCGATGCTGGCGGATTTCCTGGCCACCGTTGTCGCGCCACAGTGCATGCTTTGGCAGACCTCGCCGGCGGCGACCGAGATGGAAACCCGGATGATCCGCTGGCTGCGCCGCTCGCTTGGCCTGCCGCAGGATTTCACCGGCGCCATCCAGGACAGCGCCTCGACCGCGACACTGGCCGCCGTGCTGACCATGCGCGAAACCGCGTTGGATTACAAAGGCAAGGAACAGGGCCTTTTCGGCCTGCAGACCCTGCGCATCTATTGCTCGGACGAGGTGCATACCTCGGTTGATCGGGCGATCTGGTTTTCGGGCATCGGGCAGGACAATCTTGTCCGCATTCCCACCAAGGGCCCGCTGCGCAGCATGGATCCCGCCGCCCTGCAACAGGCGGTTGAGGCGGACATCGCGGCGGGGCTGAAGCCCGCGGGGATCATCGCCTGCACCGGCGGCACCTCCACCGGCGCCTGCGACAACATCGACGCGGTGGCCGACGTGGCCGAGGCGCACGGGCTCTACCTGCACGTCGATGCCGCATGGGCCGGGTCGGCCATGATCTGCCCCGAGTTCCGCGACCTCTGGCAAGGGATCGAGCGGGCCGACAGCGTGGTTTTCAACCCCCACAAATGGCTTGGCGCCCAATTCGATTGCTCGGTTCAGTTCGTCCGCGACAGCGAGGCGCTGATCCACACGCTCGCCATCCGGCCCGAGTACTTGCAGACCCACGGGGCCGACGACATCGTCAACTACTCGGAATGGTCGATCCCGCTGGGCCGCCGGTTCCGGGCGCTCAAAATCTGGTTCCTGCTGCGCTCCTACGGGCTGGAGGGTCTGCGCACACGGCTGCGCAACCACGTCGCCTGGTCGCAGGCGCTTTGCCAGCGGATCGCGGCCGCGCCCGATTTCGAGATCGTCACCGAACCGGTTCTGTCGCTCTTTACCTTCCGCTATCGCCCCGAGGGCGTGCCCCTGGATGAGCTGGACGCGCTGAACCAGAAGCTGGTGGATGCAATCAACGACGACGGCCGCATCTACCTGACCCAGACGCTGGTCAAGGGGACCAAGGCGATCCGTTTCCAGGCCGGGCAATTCGACTGTACCGCCGAGGACGTCGCGCTGGCCTATGACGTCATAACCGAGATCGCCCGCAAGGCGCTTTGACACGGCCCGAAACGCGCCGCTGCGGATCTGCAAAAGGCGCGCGCCCTAGTTTTGCGGCGGGCGGTCTCCGAATATGGCCGAGCCGACGCGGACATGGGTCGCGCCAAAAGAGATCGCCTTTTCAAAATCGCCGGACATGCCCATCGACAAGCCAGTCAGCCCGTTGCGGGCGGCGATCTTCGCCAACAGGGCGAAATGCAGGCTGGCTTCCTCTTCGACGGGCGGGATGCACATCAAGCCACGGATCGGCAAATCCAGACCGCGACACTCGGTGACAAACCCGTCAATCTCGGCCGGCAGAACACCGGCTTTCTGCGGTTCTTCGCCGGTATTGACCTGGATGAAAAGATCGGGGCAATGGCCCAATTCCTGCGCCAACCGCGCCAGCGCATGTGCCAGCTTTGGGCGATCGACCGAGTGAATGGCCTGGGCCAGCTCCATCGCCTGCCGGGTCTTGTTGGTCTGCAACGGTCCGATCAGGTGCAGCGCGATCCCGTCGTAGATCTCGCGGTAGCCCGGCCATTTTCCGGCGGCTTCCTGCACCCGGTTTTCACCAAAGACGCGCTGCCCCTCGGCCAGCACGGCCTCCACCCGCTCAGGCGGTTGTTTCTTGGACACAGCGATCAGCGTGACGCTGCCCCTGGCCCGTCCTGCGGCCTCTTCGGCCAGGTGGATACGATCCTGAATGTCGCTCAATCCCATCGCTCTGTCTCTCCTGCCACAGGGATATGCCGGTCGGCGCATCCTGCTGCTATCAAAGCATCACGGGAAAGGGAACGTACCCCCCAAAAAGAAAAGAGCGGACCCGAAGGCCCGCTCTTCTTTAAGAATGGCGCAAGCCGTTCTTAGAAGGACATCGCCAGGCCGAGCGACCAGGTGTTGCCGGTTTCGTCGTCCGAAGTGGTCGCGAAATCTTCGTGGATGGTGTTGTGGCCATAGCCCATCTGAGCTTCCAGACCGCCACCCAGGTCGTAGGATGCGGCAATACCAACACCCGACGAGTACGCATCGCCGTCCACGGTGTAACGACCGTAGTTCACGCCGATGGCCAGAGCATTCATCTCGTAGCCAGCGCCCAGTGCCAGGTGGTTCACGTCAAGACCGTCGAACTCGGCATCGCTGTAGCTGATCGCGGTGACCAGACCGTTGGAGAAGCCTGCGTCGACCGACACACCCAGGATTTGAGCGTCGTCAGTGAACGGAATGGCAGTGGAACCACCGATGTTGAACAGGCGAACGGTGTTGATGTCGTCTGCCGCCTGGTAGCCGAGGCCGAGGCCGAGCGACACGCCGTTGAAGTCACCTTCGTAACGAACGCCGAGGCCCCAGAGGGTGCCGTCGTTGTCGGTGTCGTCGATTTCAGCCGAGATCGATGCGGTGATGCTGTTGAAGGCATAATCGAAACGAGCGATCTGACCGTCGTACAGGCCGTCGAGACCGTTGTTGCCCACGCCACCGAATGCGATGTGCTCTTCGTTGTCAGCAATCGAGCCACCAACCAGGTTGGTTTCTTTGATCGCCTGGTCGAATGCACCGTTGGTGTCACCCATGGTCAGGGTGGCGCCGCCGCCGGAGATGAAGTAGGTTTCACCGCCTTGGGTGGTGTTGCCGAATGCACCGTTTTCGTCCAGGTCAACGCTCGCGCCGAAGGTCAGGCCGTTGTCGGCGGTGCCTTCCATCGAGAAGTTGACGTCGATGTCGGTGTGGAATTGCGCCGCCATGTCGGTGGTGCCGCCGGTTGCGATCGCACCGAAAACCGGATCAACGTCGATCAGCTCGCCGCCGATGACGCCGATTTCGGCCCAACCGGTGATGTCGATGGTGCCAGCGCCGGAACCGGTAACTTCTGCCGAAGCGAAACCGGTGGTTGCGACCAGTGCGGTGGTAGCAAACAGGATGTTTTTCATTGTTTCCCTCATGTGTCTTGTAGCACGTACCAAACCGGTCGCCCGGCTTTGATGGGTGTGTCTTGCACCCGGAGGCCCTCTCTATGCAAGCGCATGGCGATTGTGTGGCCCCAACAAGGCATTGAGTGATGCGCAATTGTCACAAGAAATCCGGGCCCCGGCTTCCCCCATGATAACCTGTCTCTCAAGCCGCGCAAATGCCGTCTCTTTTCATGGGTGAATGAGCATCTTGTCGTCCCTGTCATCGGCTTGTATTGAGGGGCCTGACGTGAACGGAACCGACTGTGCAGGAGCCGAATGATGACCGCGATTTCCAGAAAGGCCGCGATTCTTCTGGCCTCTGCCACCTTGGCGCTTTCCGCATGCGGGGCGCAGTTCTCTCCGGGGAAGTCCAAGGACGAAGCGTTGGAGACAGAAATCTACGGCGATGGCGGTCGCCCGCGGTCGACACTGTGGGATTTCTTTCGTGGTCCCGAGGACCGGTCGCGCATCGGCCGCGTCAACAAGTATATCTGGAATGCCTCGCTTGAAGTGCTGGATTTCCTGCCTGTTCAATCGGTCGATCCCTTCACCGGCGTGATCGTCACGGGCTATGGCAACCCGCCGGGCGGTGGCGGGTCTTACCGCGCCACGATCTATGTCACCGATCCGGCGCTGGATGCCCGGTCGCTGAACCTCGCGCTTCAGACCCGGTCCGGCCCGGTGAGCGCCGAAACCCAGCGCGCCATCGAAGACGCCATCCTGACCCGCGCGCGGCAATTGCGCGCCCGCGACACCAAGCTGTAATTCCGACACAGCGGGCTTTCCGGGGCGCTTTCGGCCCCGTGGCAACGCCCTGAAGGGGCGCGCAAAGCTTTATGCGCGCCCGAACCGCCTCAGGACTCGGGCAGCAGCCTGGCCCGGCGCGTGACCGGCCCATCCCCCTGCCCCTCGATTCGGGCAAGCGCGGGCAGAAGCGGCTCGAGCGCCACGGCCATGTGATGCGCATTTGCATGCAGCAGAAGGTCCGGCCCGGCGACCCAGGCCACGTGCCCCTTCCAGAACAGCAGATCCCCGCGTCGAAGCACTGCATCCGCGGGCAGGGTCCGGCCCAGCGCCGCTTCCTGCAGGTCCGAATCGCCCGGGCAGGGAATGCCGCACGCCAGGCAGGCGGCCTGCACCAACCCGGAACAATCGATCCCGAAGCCGGAATTGCCGCCCCAGTGATAGGGCGTGCCCAGGAATCGCTCTGCCACGGCGACCGGATCACCTTCGGCCTGATCCACTGGACGCAGATTGGCCGTCGGGACATAGTCGGCATGGGTGGACTTGTGCCCATCGGGGACAGCGCGCAAATGCGCGACCTCGGCCCAACGGCCCTTTTCATGGGTCGTGACCACCTCCAACGCCGTACCGAAGGAAATCGGCAGCATCTCTTCGCTGTTTTTCAGCTCCGGCACCGGGGCGAGGTAGCTCTGCCGCGCGGCGACGACGTGGGTGGGCCGGATCGGCGCGGCGTCGGCCAGCGCCTCGCGCCGCATATAGCCGACAAAGCCATCGCGCGCCGCAAAGCCGAAGACCCAGGTTTCGCCGACCTCCAGCGCCTCGAAGACTTCGTGCAGCACCAGCTCCCGTTCGCGCCGCGGCGGCTGGCCTTCGGGCCGGGAGAAAAGCGCCGCCACCGGCCAGGCGACGCGCATTGGCACCGGCGCGACATATGCTTCCGCCTCCACCTGTCCGCGGAGCGAGACATGCGCCACCCGACCGTTGGATTTCAGCAGCCTCCGGTCGGTCATTATCTGCGCGCCACCAGGTCCAGCCGGGCGCGACGGGCCACCGAGGCTTCGCCCCGGCTGCCGATGCGGGCAAAAACACTGTCCAGCGGCTCATAGGCCACCTGCATGTGATGCGCATTGGCGTGCAGGAACATCTCGTCGCTGACCACGATGCCGGTATGGCCCTTCCAGAACAGCAGATCATTGCGCTTCAGCGGCACATGGCGGGGCAGATCCACGCCCAGAGCCGCCTGCTGCTGGTCAGAATCGCCCGGGCAGGGAATGCCGCAGGCCAGGCAGGCCGCCTGCACCAGCCCGGAACAATCCAGCCCGAAGACCGAGTTGCCGCCCCAAAGGTAGGGCGTGCCCAGGTACATTTCGGCCACCGCCGCCGGGTCATCCTGCACCCTGTCACGCGGCGCAAGGTGCTGACGCGGCAGCCAGAGCGACCCCTGTGCGTCATCATCCTCACCGGTGAAACTGGCAATCTCGGCCCAGTCCCCCTGCCCGCCGATCACCGCCACCTCGGACCCGTGCGGGAAGGTCGCAACCTCGTTGCGGGCCTTCAGGTCGGGCGCGGCCTTGGCAATCGACATGGGCACCGCGATGCGATGGGTCGGCGCGGGCATGGTCCGGCCCAGGAAGATCGTGTCGACATAGCCGACATAGCCGTTGTGCTCGGAATAGCCGAAAGCCATGCGATCGCGGATCTCCAGTACGCGAAAGGACTGGCCCAGGACCAACTCGCGCTCGCGCTTGATGCCCTGTTCGTCGCTGAGAATCGCCGTGGGGGTCACCACCTGCCAGCTTTCGCCATCGGTAAAGCGCTCGGCCCGGACCTGGCCTTTCAAGGCACTATGGGCGACGCGCCCGTTGGACCGAAGCGCGCGCCTGTCGGTGGTCACTCGTCACCCTCCAGCCCCAGCAGATCGGGCAAGGCCGCAAGGATCGCCCGCGCGCCCATGCCCACGCCGCCCTTGGGCCGGGCCGGTTTCGCCTCGGGTTGCCAGCCGTAGATGTCGAAATGCGCATAGCGGGTGTCGTCGTTCACGAAGCGCCGCAGGAACAGCGCGGCGGTGATCGACCCGGCAAAGCCGCCCTTGGGCGCATTGTCCAGGTCGGCAATCCCCGGTTCGATCATCGATTCGTAAGGATCCCAGAAGGGCATCCGCCACAGCGGATCATGCGCCTGTTTGCCGCCGGCTTCCAACGCCGCGGCGGTGGCGTCATCGGCATAAAACGGCGACAGGTCCGGCCCCACCGCCACCCGCGCCGCACCGGTCAGCGTGGCCATCGAGATCACAAGGTCCGAGGGCGTTTCGCTGGCCAGCGCCAAGGCATCGGCCAGCACCAGCCGCCCCTCGGCATCGGTATTGTTGATCTCGACCGTCAGCCCCTTGCGCGAGGTCAGGATGTCACCGGGCCGGAAGGCCCCGGCAGAGACCGAATTTTCAACCGCCGGGATCAGCACCCGCAGTTGGACGGCCAGGTCCAGCGCCATGATCATCCGCGCCAGCCCCAGCACCGTGGCCGCACCGCCCATGTCCTTTTTCATCAGCCCCATCGAGCCGCCGGGCTTCAGGTTCAGCCCCCCGGTGTCGAAACAGACCCCCTTGCCGACGAGCGTCAGCTTTGGCCCGGTCTCGCCCCAGGTCATGTCGATCAGCCGCGGCGCGCAATCCGAAGCGCGGCCCACGGCGTGGATCATCGGAAAGTTCTGGTCCAGCAGGTCGGCGCCGCCCACCACCTTGCAGGTCGCGCCATAGTCATCGGCCAGCGCCCTGGCCGCCGCCTCAAGCGCGTCGGGCGTCATGTCATTGGCGGGCGTGTTGATCAGATCGCGGGTCAGTGCCTCACCGGCGGCAATCGCTTCGATCCGAAGCGTGTCAACATTGTCCGGCGCCACAAGCCGCACCGACTTGCCACCCGCGTCCTTGTAGCGGTCAAACCTGTAACCGGCGAGCAGCCAGCCCAGCAGCTCCGCCTCGCGGTCGGCCGGATCCTCGGGCAGGCCGCTGTCGATGGAATAGGTGCCCTCGGGCAGGGTCTGGGCCACCGCGGCCAGCGCGAAACGACCCCGCGCGCGGTCCCGCGCCGAACCGACACCGCCCAGTGCGGCCTCGATCGTGCCGTCGTCACCCGGAAAGAGCAGCACCTGCCCCAATCCCGCCTTGAAGCCGTTGGACGCAGCCCAGCCCCGCGCGCTGGCATCCTGGGCCAGCCGCCAGGCATCAAAGGCCTCGGCAGTCAGCAGCGCCAGCGGAATGGCGGCGGTGTCGGGATCGGCGAATGTCAGATTTGGCAGGTCGGGCATGCATGTCTCGTTTCAGAGCGAAGGTTTGCCCGCAGCCTATGCCGCGCACCCGGGCCCTGCAATGGCGAGGGACAGACAATGCGGTGTTGGTTTCGCATGCTGGTGTCACATCATGAATTCCTGCAGGTCCCAGATGGCGGTCAAAGACCGGTCCCCGGTGCGCGCCATCCGCGTCAGGGTGGCGGCGATGGCCACGGCATCGCCCTGGTCGATGCAGGTACAGACATCGCGCGCCACCCGGCTGAGCGCGATCATGCCGACCTGTTCGGCGATTTTCGACAGCGAACGCAGGCATTTGCGCATCTCGGCAAGATCGCCGCGCCGGTGCAGTTTGTTGGCATAGGACATGCGCACGGCAATTTCCTCAAGCGCGCGGCAAACCACGTCCTCGGCCCCCTGGTCGCCCATCCGGCGATAGAGGTCTTCAATCCGGCCCTGGTCAAGCCGGACCCCTTCTTCATGTGCAAGCATTCGAACCTGTTCCACGGTCATCCCCTTGTATTCACGCCCCCACGGCTGAGGCGAGGATGACCGCAAAGTCTTCTCAAATCGTTGCGCCGGGTCCATTATTTCCCTCGAATTCTCGGCAGTTTACGCGTAATACCCGGTTCCAGGGGAATGACAGGAGTACCGCGATGCTACATGCCAAGCCTTTGCCGAAATACCTGGTGCAGCGTTACCAGGGCTGGAAGGCCACTGATTATGCCGAGAATGCCGCCTGGTACAAACGCCTGGCCAATGAGGGCCAGCGGCCGCGGGCGATGGTCATTTCCTGCTGCGATTCCCGGGTTCACGTGACGTCGATCTTCGGGGCGGATTCCGGTGAGTTCTTCATTCACCGCAACATTGCCAACCTGGTGCCGCCCTATGCGCCGGACGGCGACCACCACGGCACCTCGGCGGCGGTGGAATACGCGGTGACGGCGTTGAAGGTGACGCATCTGATCGTGCTGGGCCATTCGCAATGCGGCGGCGTCCAGGGCTGCATCGACATGTGCAAGGGCAAGGCGCCCGAGCTGGACAAGCCGAATTCGTTCGTCGGGCGCTGGATGGACATCCTGCGGCCCGGCTACGAGGTGATCAAGGATGTGGAGGACGGCGAAACACAGGCGCGGGCGCTGGAACGGCGCTCGGTGGTGATTTCGCTGGAGAACCTGATGACCTTTCCCTTCGTGGCGGAAAGGGTCGAAAGCGGCGAGTTGTCGCTGCATGGGTTGTGGACCGGGATCGGCGAAGGCGCGCTTGAGGAATACAACCCGGCGTCGGACCAGTTCCGGCCCGTCGGCGGCGGCTGATCCCGCTCAGGTTTCCCGGTCAGGCCAGCAGCGTGCCGCCGCCCAGGCCGTCACGCGCGGCCAGCACCTTGACCCGCCCCAATCGGCTGGTCAGGGTTCTCAGCGGGTGGCCAAGAAACTTGCACGAACAGATGCGTTCGCCGCTGTCGCGATCGGTCAACACCAGGCGGCCATTGTGAAAGCCCAGCCCGAACCCCTTGCGCGCCAGGTGGCGGCGCAGGTTGGACCAGGTGGTGGACTGTTGAAAGACCGGCTGCAGAAGCGCCCGCAGCAGCACCCCGGTTTCGCAATCCAGGCGATTGCCGACCCCGGCGCCGCGCCAGCGGGTCTGGGACAGGCCGCCTTCGGTGGTGGTCTCTGATTGATGTAACATGCTCTTGCCCTCCTATGGGGAAAGCGTCCCATTCAATTGTGGCGCGATAGAGGCGCCTGTTTTGAGATATTGCGCAATGTCTGCCACCGGCAACACATTGCGTCGAACTTGTGAAGAATGCGTCAACCCCGCGCGCGTTTACCGAATGCCAACCCTGAGAGCCGAAACTGGGGGCATGCAGATGGAACAGGTCACGCTCAAACTCCTGACGCCGCAGCTTGAGGCCGCCGAACGGCTGGCGCGGCGCCGCGATGTCACCATCGGCCAGGTGTTGCGCGACGCGCTGGCCGCCGAGCTGCGGCGTGCCGGCGATGTGGCGAAGACGTCCGCAAGGGCGGATGAGCAGCTCCTCGCGCCCTTGCGGGCACTCCTCGCCCCGATCGTTGCCGAGGCGACGGGATGGACAGACCTTCAAAACCGCCTGAAATCAAAAGGATATGCATTTCGAGAAGCTGGCGGCGGCCTCGCACTGCATGCCCATCCCGATGGAGCCCGCCTCTGCAAAGCCTCCGAGCTGGGAACCAGCTACGCGACCTTGATGCGCCGGTTCCACGCCCCCTTCCCCGGCCATTCCCACCGCCACCTTGTCGCCCGCCACCTGGGCCGGGACGACCCGCTGATCGACCCTTTCTGAATGCAAAAGGCCGCCCCGGGGGCGGCCTTTCCAATCCATGAGCTGCGGCAGGCGGTCAGCCTTTCTGCAACACCTTGTTACCCAGTGTTTCAGCGATCTGCACCGCGTTCAGTGCCGCGCCCTTGCGCAGGTTGTCGGACACGCACCACAGGTTCAGACCGTTCTCGATGGTCGAATCCTGGCGGATACGGCTGATGAAGGTGGCAAAATCGCCGACGCATTCGCGCGGCGTGACGTATCCGCCGTCTTCGCGCTTGTCGATCACCATGATACCCGGCGCCTCGCGCAGAATGTCGCGCGCTTCGTCTTCGTCGAGGAAATCCTCGAACTCGATGTTGATCGATTCCGAGTGGCCCACGAAGACCGGCACCCGCACGCAGGTCGCTGTGACCTTGATCGCGGGGTCGATGATCTTCTTGGTCTCGACGACCATCTTCCACTCTTCCTTGGTCGAGCCGTCTTCCATGAAGACGTCGATGTGCGGAATCACGTTGAAGGCGATGTCCTTGGGATAGACCTTGCGCTCGTAGTCATCCGTGGGGTTGTACTGCGCCTTGGTCTGGTCCCAGAGCTCATCGATTGCGGCCTTGCCCGATCCTGACACCGACTGGTAGGTCGAGACCACGACGCGCTTGATCTTTGCGCGGTCGTGCAGCGGCTTGAGCGCCACCACCATCTGCGCGGTCGAGCAGTTGGGGTTGGCGATGATGTTCTTCTTGGAATAGCCGTGGATCGCGTCGGCGTTACACTCGGGCACGATCAACGGCACGTCCGGATCGTAGCGATAGAGCGAGGAATTGTCGATCACGATACAGCCAGCCTTGGCCGCGATCGGCGCGTATTTCTTCGTCGCGTCCGAACCGATGGCAAACAGCGCCATGTCCCAGCCGGTGAAATCGAAGGTGTCGAGATCCTGGGTCTTGAGTGTCTTGTCGCCAAAGCTCACCTCGGTGCCCAGCGACCGGCGGCTGGCCAGCACTGCGATTTCGTCGACGGGGAAGCCCCGTTCAGCGAGGATATTGAGCATTTCGCGGCCCACGTTGCCCGTGGCGCCTGCGACGACGATTCGATAACCCATCTTTCCCTTTCCTTTTCATGCGGGGTGAGGTGGGCGCGTCTTACAGGGTTGTGGCGCAAGTTGAAAGGGCAGGACCGTTTGGGGGCTCTGCCCCCTTGCCCCCCGGGATTTTTTCGAACCAGAGAAGGACCGGGGTGGTCTTCAGTCCAGCCTGTCGCGGCTGAAGATATATGGCAGGAGACCGGCGAGCGTGACGACCGCGAAGACGGCGAAGACCGGGCCGTAGCTTTCGGCCAGCGGCGCGCCCGCGCTGGTCGCGGCGCTTTGCACGCGGCCGGTGATGACCTGGAAGATGCCGACACCGGCGATGCCGAAGAGGTTCATCAACGTCACGCCGCGGCCCGCGAGATGTGCGGGCACGAAGCTGCGGCCGTGGGCCAGGACCAGCGGAAAGGTCATGCCGAAGGCGCCGACCACGCAGAACAGCACCACCGCCGCGGCAGGCCCCGGCGCGGGCCAGAGCCAGAGCGCGGCACAGCCAAGCACCACCACGAGGTTGCCCGGCAGGATCACCCATTTGCGCGTGCCCAGCAGCCGGTCAAGCGGGCCGTAGGCAAAGGTTCCGGCAATCATCGCCACCCCCATGATCAGCGTCGCAATCCCGACCGCGTTGGGCGTCATGCCTTGCACATCGCGCAGGTACGGCCCGATCCACACCGCACGCAGCCCGCCCGAGGCCGCGTAATTGGCGAACATCATCGGGAAGATCAGCCAGAGCGCCGGCATGCGCAGGATGTCGAGCACGGAGCCACGCTGTTCAGTCTCGACCTTGGGCGGGTCCTGCACCGTGAAGAACAGGGCCGTCGCGATCACCGCAGTTGCCGCCGCCAGCGCCCAGAGGGTTTCGCGCCAGCCGATGGCCTCGACCAGCAGGGTCAGCGGTACGGTGCCGGCCAGGTTGCCGAGGGTGCCGACGCCCAGCACCGTTGCCGCCAGCGAGGCGAAGACCGCCGGGCGATACATGCGCGCGAAGGTGTAATAGGCGGCCATCAGCACCGGCGAACAGCCCAGCCCGATCAGTCCCATCGCCCAGACGACATGCGTCGGGCTCTGGGCCAGGGCAAAACCCGCAGCCCCGCCCGCGCCGCCCACCAGGAACAACAGCGCCGAGGTCCGGCGCGGCCCGACCTGGTCCAGCGCCCAGCCCACCGGAATCTGCATCGCCGCGAAGACCAGGAACCAGATACCGGAGGCCAACGCCAGGTCGTCGGGCAGCGCGCCAAGGTCGCGCTCCAGCACCTCGGCCATGACGGCAAGGAACGAGCGGAAGAACTGGCTGAAGACATAGCTCAGGGTGAGGAGGATCAGTCCGGCGTTCATGGCAGCTCCACGGTGTTGGGTGACAGCGTTGGATTACACGGGCCGGCCCGAGAGGCAAGCCGCCGCATGCCGCCCGGCCCAGAGCCCGGTGGCGAGGCAGGCGGTCAGCAGGTAGCCGCCGGTGGGCGCTTCCCAGTCGAGCATCTCGCCCGCCGCGAAAACCCCGGGGCGGGCCATCAGTTCCAGCCCCGGGGTCAGCGCCTCGAAGCACAGGCCGCCGGCGGTCGAGATCGCCTCGTCCATCGGGCGGGGGCCATTGTGAGGCACCGGCAGCGACTTGATGCGTGCGGCAAGGCCCGCGGCGTCCTGTGGCAGGGGGCGGCCAAATTCCATCAGCAGGGCCTGGCGGACCGGGTCGAGGCGCGCGGCCTTGCGGATGACGTTCGAGAGGGACATCTTGCCGCGCGGCTTTGCCAATTGGCGGGCCAGTGCCGCTTGTGACAGGTCGGGGGCAAGATCGAGATGCAGCGGCGCGCCATCGCGGACCGCGGCAGAAACAGCATAGATGCCGCCGCCTTCCAGGCCACGTTGCGAGATCACCGCCTCGCCCCGGCTGGTCACCGCGCCCGCCTGCCAGCAAACGCCCTTGATCGGGGCGCCGAACCGCGGGGTCATATGGGCGGACCACCCCATTTGCAGCCCCATGTTCGCCGGTTTGAAAGCGGTCAGTGCCACGCCCTCGGCCGCGAGCGCGCCGGTCCAGGCGCCGTCCGATCCAAGCCGCGCCCAGCTTGCCCCGCCCATCGCCAGCACGGTGACCGCTGCGGTGACCTCCTGCGGGCCTTCGGGGGTGTCAAACAGGGCCGCCTGCCCTTGCCAACCGCGCCAGCGCCAGCGCATGCGGCGCGTGACGCCCAGTCCATCCAACCGGGCCAGCCAGGCGCGCAACAGCGGCGAGGCCTTCATCGCCTTGGGAAAGACCCGACCGGTGGGGCCCCGGAACAGCGGCTGGCCCAGGTCTTCGGCCCAATGACAAACGGCGTCCGGGCCAAAAGCCGCCAGCATGGGGCGCAACCGCTGGGATTGCGTGCCATAGGCTGCGAGGACGTCATCGGATGGCTCGGCCTTGGTCAGGTTCAGGCCGGATTTCCCCGCCATCAGGAACTTGCGCGCGGGCGAGGGTTTGGCCTCGGCCACCAGCACCTGATGCCCGGCCCGGCCCAGTGCCTCGGCGGCCATGAGCCCGGCGGGGCCGCCACCGATGACGAGGGCTGTGACCTTCATGTCCGCTTGACGGCGGATTTGCCTTTTTTGCCCGGCGCGAGGCTGGACGCGGCGGGTGCGAGGCCGGGAATATCGCCTTTCACCTCGATCACGCGGTGCGGATAGGGGATCTGGATGCCGTTGTCCTTGAGCGCGTTCCAGATCAGAAACAGCACGTCCGAGGTGAACTTGTTGGGCCCGTCATCCAGCCCGTTGACCCAGAACTCCACCGCGAATTCGACGCCGTTGTCGCCAAAACCGCGCAATTCGCAATCGGCGGGAAAGGGGTCGTCCAGCACCCGGGGATGGGTGGAGACCGCGGCTTCGATGATGTCGGGCACCTTGTTGATGTCGGTGTCGTAGCTGACGGTAAAGGGTGCCTCGTAGCGGTTGGCGCTGCCCTGGTCGGAATAGTTGACCACCCGGGTGACGATGAAATCCTCGTTCGGGACCACGATCCAGCGACCGTCAAAGCTTTCGAGGATCGCGGCGCGGGCGGTCATCTTGATGATCGTGCCGGCCTCGCCACCGTCAAGCTCGACGTAGTCGCCGACGGTGGCCTGGCCTTCGAGCAGCAGGATCACGCCGGAGATGAAGTTCGAGGCAATCTTTTGCAGGCCGAACCCGATGCCGACGCCAAGCGCACCGGTGAGCACCGCAAGCGAGGTGAGCGGAATGCCCATGATGTTCATGAAGACCAGGAAGGCCACGCCGAAGATGGTGATCTCGGCCGCCTTTTCCGCCAGTTGCCGGGTGGCGGGGCGCATGTCTTCCTGCTTCTTGATGATGGCGGCGGATTGATCGTTCGACCAGCGGCCCAGCCAGAAGATGATACCCCCCACGAGGATGAACTGGACCAGCGAAAGCACCGAGAACGACAGGTTGCCCAGCGGAATGATCGTCGTGGCCAGCTTGTCGCGGACCAGGTCGAGCAGGCCCAGCACATAAAGCCCCGCGACCGGCACGAGGACGAATTTGCCGATGGTCTTGAACAGCTTGTCGGTGACGATGTCATTGACCATTGCGCGCACGGCGAAGAACAGGAACAGCCGCTTGCCAAAGGCGATCACCGCGCCGCTGTCAAAGATCGAGCGGACCACAGCCTCGCCTATGCCGGTGAATACATAGGCCAGCAGCGGCAGGAGCAGCGGCAGGAACTGGCGCAGGAAGGTGCGCGCCTTGGCCAGCATCCCCAGGTGGCCCTCTTGCGGGGTCAGCCAGCGGGTGAGCAGCGGTTGCAGCTTCTTGTTGGCGAAACGCGCGGCGAACCAGGCCACCAGCAACAGGCCGAATTGCGACCAGGCCTCGGGACTGAGCAGCCAGCCCCTGGCCAGCTCCCATCCCTGGAGCGCATAGCCCCAGGCCTGCTGCACAATCTCCGGCTGGCTGGCGAGATCGAACTCCATGCCGCTGTCCTCACTTTGTAACGCGCTGTCCCACTGATGCCGTGGCCGGGCGCCATAGGCAAGCTTGCGTGATTGCCTATGGCGCCGGTGCGGCTAGACTTTGCGGTGATGACCGAAGATCCGATCTGCCCACTGTGCCTTCGCCCGATCCCACCCGGGGCGAAACAATCGCTGCACCACCTGATACCCAAGCTGAAAGGCGGCAAGGGCGGGCCGGTGGTCCTGCTGCACCAGATCTGCCATTCCGAGATCCATGCCACGTTGACCGAGGCGGAACTGGCGCGCGAATTTCATACCGTCGCCGCGTTGCGGGCGCATCTGCGGCTGGCGCGGTTCCTGCGTTGGGTGGCGAAGCGACCGCCGGAGTTTCATTCCCGCTCCCACGGTGGACGGCGCAAGCGGTGACAGTGGCTTGTTTTCAAGGAGCGCCTTCGGCGCGCAGGTTTGCAGGCGGCGGTGAGGCCGTCCGTCTTTTTCTGTCACGGGGCATGTCACACCGCCCCTGAGGGAGCCTCCGGCGGGAGTTTGTCAGGCAAGATGAAGCCGGATGCGGGTCACGATGTCGATTGGCAGAGGTGCTTGATGCCCTGGGCGATCTCGGCGTCAGCGGCGAGGGTGTGGGCCGCGAGGTCTTGGGTGGCCTGTGCAAGGTTGTCCCGATCCACCAGGCGGTCGACGAGGCCGAAGGAAAGCGCCTCGTCCGAGGTCAGGCGGGCGCCGCCCATCAGGATCAGCTTGGCCCGCGCCGGACCGACGAGGGCCGCAAGGCGCGCGGGGTCGGAGGGTTGCGGCAGATAGCCGAGTTTCATCACCGGGTAGAAGAAATTGGCCTCCGGCACCGCGATCCTCAGGTCGCAAGCCAGCGCCATGCCGAAGGCGCCGCCGGCCAGCGTGCCGTTGAGCGCCGCGATGGTCAGGCCGGGCAGAGCCGCGATGGCGCCCGAGACCCGTTCCCAGACGTCCGAGGTGGCAAGCCCGGCCTTTGCCGCATCGAGATCGGCCCCGGCGGAAAAAACCTTGCCTGCGCCGGTGATCACCAGGACCCGGGCGGCGCTGGCCTCCGTCGCGATGCGGGCGAGGTCTTCCAGCATCTCCGGCGTCAGGGAATTGGCCTTGTCGGGTCGGTTGATCGTGATGGTCCAGAGCCCGCCGTCGCGTGCGAGTTCGATCATTGAACCAGCCCCAACTGGCGGCGCCAGGCTTCATCGCGCAGCGAGAGCTCTTCGCCCAGATGCGCGTCGCCGCTCGGGCCGGCCATCCAGATCAGCGCCTTGGCGACCCATTCGGGCGGGATGTGATCGGACCAGTCCAGCTGACTGACCGGGTTGATGCCGCTGGCCTTGATCTCGCGCTGCATCTGGGTGGCGACGGTGCCGGGCGACAGGCCCATCGCGCGAATGCCGTGTTCGCGGCCTTCCTTGTCGGCGCAGCGGGTCAGCATCGCCGCCCCCGCCTTGGAGGCGCAATAGTGGCTCCAGGCCTCGACCGGGCCATGTGCCGCGCCGGAGGAGATGGTCAGGATGGTGCCGCCCCCCTGCCCGATCATCACCGGCATCGCGGCGCGCATGCCGTAGTAGACGCCCTTGAGATTGATATCGATCACGTGATCCCAGGCGGCGGGATCGGAGTCGGCCAGCAGCGAGATCGGCTCCACCGCGCCGGCATTGTTGATCACCACGTCCAGCCGCCCGAAGGTTTCGACGGCGGCCCGGACCGAGGCCTCGACCTCCCAGAAGCGGCTGACATCGCAGGGCACGGCCAGGGCCTTGGGGCCGATTTCGCCGGCCAGCTCCGCCACGCTTTCCTGGCGACGGGCAACCAGCACGACATTGGCGCCGGCACCGGCGAATTCCCGCGCAGCGGCGGCGCCGATGCCGCGGCTGGCGCCAGTGATCAGAACGGTCTTTCCGGACAGGGTGTCGGACATGCAAACCTCCAGCATTTCAAGGCATCGACCGGTCTTTCGTAGCCGCTTGCCCCGGCCCCGTCCAGCCGATCCCATCGCCCCCATGCGGTAGGGTTTGCCCCCCCTTGACCTTGTCAATCACGCAAGAGAAGCTGATATGCAGTATTCAAACGAAAGGCGTATTGATGATGAATTGCTGGAAATCGCTCACAGGCACCACGGCATTGGCCACGGCCTTCGTGGCCCAGTCCGCAGCGGCGGATGTCACTCCGGCCCAGGTCTGGCAGGATTTGAAGAGCTACATGGAAGGCTATGGCTACGAGGTCAGCGCCAGCGACGCCATGTCCGGAGACACGCTGACCGTCAGCGACATCACGATGACCATTCCGATCCCGGAAGAGAATGCCACGCTTGCGATGGGCATGCCCGAGATCGTCTTTGCCGGCAATGGCGGCGCCGTCGACGTGGCCTGGCCGGCCGAGATGGAAGTGACCTTTGCCATGACCTCGGACGAGGGCAATGGCACCGCCACGCTGCTCTATGAGACTGCCGAGCTGGCGATGACCGTGTCGGGCGATCCCGGCGATACCACGTGGGAGTATTCCGCCGCCTCGACCAAAGTGTCGCTGAGCGAGCTGGTGGTTGACGGCATGACCATCACCCGCGACATGGGGCGCGGTGAGCTGGTCCTGACCGGCCTGGCGGGCAAATCCGCCATGAAGACCGGCGAGATGCGCGACATCGACCAGACGATGTCCGCCGACAAGCTGACCTATGACATTGCCGCCCGCGATCCCGACAGCGAAAACAGCAACATGATGCTGAAGGGACATCTCGACGGGCTGTCCTATGCCGGCACCGCCACCATGCCGCTGGAGATCGATGCCGAGGACCCGATGGCCATGATGGCGGCGCTGGATGTCGACGGGTCGTTCGAATACACCGGCGGCAGCACCGAGTTCAATTTCGTCGAACGCGGTGACGCGGTGAGCTTTGCCTCTTCCTCGACCGGCGGATCCTTTGCAATGGACCTGAACCCGCAGGCCTGGTCCTATGATGTCGGCGTGACCGGCTACGAGATGCAGATGCAGGGCGGCGAGATCCCCTTCCCCGTGTCACTGAAGGCGGGCGAGATCGGCGGCAACCTTGCTGTACCGGTGGCCCGGACCGAGGAACCGGCCGATGTGGCGGCGGGGCTCAACCTGACCGATTTCGAGATGAACGACATGATCTGGAACATCTTCGATGCAGGCGCCCAGCTGCCGCGTGACCCGGCGACGATCAAGATCGACCTGACCGGCAAGGCGAAGATGCTCTTTGACCTTTTCGATCCCGAGCAGCAGATGGCAATGGCAATGGCCGACATGCCCGCCGAGCTGTACGAGCTGACGCTGAACACGCTGGTGGTCGACGCGGTGGGCGCCATGCTGACCGGCGAAGGCGCCTTCACCTTCGACAATTCAGACATGCAGACCTTTCCCGGGATGCCGCGCCCGCAGGGCCAGCTGACGGCCGAGCTTTCGGGTGCCAACGGGCTGCTCGACAAGCTGGTGGCGATGGGCATCGTGCCCGAGGACCAGGCGATGGGCGCGCGGATGATGATGGGCATGTTCGCGGTGCCGGCGGGTGACGACAAGATGACCTCGACCATCGAGATCAACGAACAGGGCCATATCTCGGCCAATGGTCAGCGCATCCAATAAATCCCCGGCACAGCCTGGAACGGACAAAGGCGGGCCAAGGCCCGCCTTTTTCATTGTACCTCGCCTAGCGCAACTGACGAAGTGCGCATGGGGCCACGGCGCGCAGTGGTTCAGAGCAGATCGGATACCAGTTCGGGTGGGCGACAGATGCGCACGCCCTTGGGCGAACAGACGATCGGGCGCTCCACCAGCTCGGGATGGGCCACCATCGCATCAAGGATCGCTTCTTCGCTGACGCCGTCTTCCAAAAGCCCCTGCTCTTTTGCCACCGCCTGACCACGCCGCAGGGCGTCGCCCGCGGTGATCCCTGCCACCGCAAAGAGCGCCTGCAACTGCGGCTTGGTCCAGCCGGTCTGCAGGTAGGGCACGACCACCGGCTCCTGGCCCGCATCGCGGATCAGCTCCAGCGTGGCGCGGGATTTCGAACACCGGGGGTTGTGAAAGATCACCACTGTCATCGACTTATCCATTCAGCTTGCGCAACCGCGCGGTGACCGAGAGCCCATGTGCCTCCAGGCTTTCCGACTTCGCCAGCACCTCGGCCGCCGGGCCACAGGCGCGCAGCGCATCGGGGGACATGTGTGAAATCGTCGTGCGCTTCATGAAGTCCAGCACCGACAACCCCGAAGAGAAGCGCGCAGAGCGGGCGGTGGGCAGCACGTGGTTCGGCCCGCCGACGTAATCGCCGATCGCCTCGGGCGTCCATTGGCCCAGGAAGATCGCCCCGGCATGGGTGACTTTCTCGCTCAGCGCCTCGGGGTCGGCGACGCAAAGCTCCAGGTGCTCGGGGGCGATGCGATCCGACAGCGCCGCCGCCTCGCCCAGATCACGAACCGTGATCACCGCGCCGAAATCGCGCCAGCTTGCCCCGGCAATCGCGCGCCGCTCAAGGGTTTCCAGCCGCTTGTCCACCGCCGCGGCCACCGCGCGCCCGAAATCGGCGTCATCGGTGATCAGCAGCGATTGCGCGCTCTCGTCATGTTCCGCCTGGCTCAGCAGGTCGAGCGCGATCCAGTCGGGGTCGTTGTCGCGGTCGGCGATCACCAGGATCTCGGACGGGCCGGCGATCATGTCGATGCCCACCTTGCCAAAGACCCGCCGCTTGGCCGCCGCGACAAAGGCGTTGCCGGGGCCGGTGATCTTGTCGACCGGGGGGATGCTTTCGGTGCCATAGGCCAGCGCGGCAATCGCCTGGGCGCCGCCGATGCGATAGATCTCATCGACCCCGGCCAGCCGCGCGGCAAAAAGCACCAGCGGATTCACCACACCGTCCGGCGTCGGCACGGTGATGGCCAGCCGCCCGACCCCCGCCACCTTGGCCGGGACCGCGTTCATCAGGACCGACGAGGGATATGACGCCAGACCGCCCGGCACGTATAGCCCCGCCGCCGACACCGGCGTCCAGCGCCAGCCCAGCGTGGCCCCATCGGGATCGGTCCAGCGCATGTCCTCAGGCAATTGGCGCACGTGGTAGGCGCGGATGCGTTCGGCGGCGGTTTCCAGGGCGCTGCGCTCGGCATCGGGCACCTTTGCGCATTCGGCGTCGATCTCTTCCGCCGAGAAGGCCAGTTGACCGGGGCTGATCGCGAGACGGTCGAACCGTTCGGTCAGGTCCAGCACCGCGGCGTCGCCGCGGGCGCGGACATCGGCAATGATGCCCGCCACGGTGTCATCGACATCCGGGCTGTCTTCGCGCTTGGCGGCAAGCAGCGCCTGGAACCGCGCTTCGAAATCGGTGTCTTCGGTGGAAAGAAAGGCGGGCATGGCGCGGCTCCTGACTGATCCGGTGCAGACATAAACCGCCCGGCGAAAAGGCTCAAGCATCCGCGCCCCATCCACGCCACCCATCTACGACCTGTGCTGCGCGTCTTGGCGCCAGCTTCCGAAGATCAAGGGCCGGGACCGCTTGACCCAAGGGCAACTGTTACAAAACGATACAATTCATCTTGATTGGTGAAATATTCTGGGCAAGAAAGGTTGTGTTCGGATTCTTGCGATAGCCGAACAAAAGGGAGGGTTTTGTTGCTTTTCAAGCGATAGCAGCGATGGATTGATGCCATTGCGCCGTCTGGGTGGCAGTCGGGCCGCCGTCGCTGCACTGAACCGTCACCGGCATTCGGCATGCAGCAAACTATAATCCCGACAATCAACTCTGGGAGGAGACCTATGAAAAAAGCACTTTTTGCAACCGCAGCCGCATGCATGGTAGCGCTACCGGCATTGGCCGAACGCTATGTCGTCATCACCCATAGCCAGGGCACCGATCCGTTCTGGCCGGTGGTCGAGAAAGGCGCCAAGGACGCGGGTGCCGCCATCGGTGCCGACATCGAGTACAATTATGATCCTTCGGGCGACATGGCGGGCATGGCCAAGCTGATCGAATCCGCGGCGGCCACACAGCCGGACGGCATCATCACCTCCCTGCCCGACGCCGCGGCGCTTGGCGGTGCGATCAAGTCCGCCGTGGACTCCGGCATCCCGGTGATCACCATGAACTCGGGCCTGGAGTCCTCCAAGGACGTGGGCGCGCTGATGCATGTGGGCCAGCCCGAAAAGGACGCAGGCTTTGCCGCCGGTCAACGGGCCAAGGCGGAAGGCGTGACCAAGGGGCTCTGCCTGAACCAGGAAGCCTACAACACCGCGCTGGTCGACCGGTGCACCGGCTATTTCGATGCAATGGGTGCCGAGCTGAACCAGATCGACGTGTCGAACGACCCGGCCCAGATCAAGACCCGGACCGCCGCGGCGCTTCAGGCCGACCCCGAGATCGACGGTCTTCTGGCGGCCGGCCCGCACGTCTGTGAAGCCGCCTATGCCGCGATCGAGGAAGTGGGCGCCGATATTCACCTGGCCTGCTTCGACATGTCGCCCGGGGTCATCAACCTGATCAAGGACGGCAGCGTCGCCTATACCATCGACCAGCAGCAGTACCTTCAGGGCTTCATGCCTGTCATGGTCCTGCATCTCTACAACAACTACGCCGGCATGCTGCCGGGGGCCAACATCCCTTCGGGCCCGGGCTTCGTGGATGCCTCCAACGCGGAAAGCGTGGAAGCGGAAGCAGGTGTGAACCGCTGAGCCCATGCGCATTGACTGACCAGATCACAGCCGGGGGACCTCCTCCGGCTGTTCTTTCTTTCAAGCAGACCATCGGAGGGAGACGTATATGTCAGGAAGAAGTGAAGCCGACCGGCGACAACGGGAAACCACGCTGCAGCGGCTGATCCGCCGCCCCGAGGCCGGCGCGCTTGTCGTGATGATCGTGGCCATCGTGGCCATCACCATCGCGTCGAACGGCAATGCGCTGAATGCCCTGGGCATCAAGAACAACCTCGCCATCATTGCCCAGTTCGGCATCATCGCCACCGGGGCCGCGATGCTGATGATCGCGGGCGAGTTTGACCTGTCCATCGGATCGATGATCGGCTTTTCCGGCATGTCGATGGCGATGATGCTGAAATGGGGCCTGCCCTTCGGACTAGGCGCGGCGACGCCCTTTCTGGCCTTCACCATCACGCTGTGCATGACGCTGTTCTTTGGCTGGCTGATCGGCACCATCGTCGTGCGATCAGGCCTGTCCAGCTTTATCGTCAGCCTCGCCTTCCTCTTCTTCCTGCGCGGCACGACCGAGGTCTGCTTTCGCCTGATCAACCAGTCAACCCAGATCTCCGGCCTGCCCGACTTCAAGGAAGACAGCCTGTTCGCCCGTATCTTCGGCGGCGAGGCCTTCGGCTTTCTCTATGACATCGCCTTTGCGCTGGGCTTCAACCTGAACCGACGGGGCGAGCAATGGGTGACCGGCGTCGATGCGCGCGTGGTCTGGTGGATCGTGATCGCGGGCGCGGCCTATATCGTGCTGTCGCGCACCCAGCTGGGCAACTGGATCTTCGCCACCGGCGACAACAAGGAAGCGGCGCGCGCCAACGGCGTGCCGGTCAACCGGGTCAAGATCGGGCTGTTCATGTTCACCGCCTTCTGCGCGACGGTTTTTGCAGCCTGCCAGGTGTTCGACACCAACACCGCCGACGCGGCCAAGGGCAACCTGATGGAGCTGAACGCCATCGCCATCGCCGTCGTGGGTGGCACGTTGATGACCGGCGGCTTCGGCTCGATCATCGGCGTGGTCTTTGGCGCGGTGACATTCGGGCTGGTGGCCAACGCGGTGTTCTACATCCCCTGGCTCGACGGCTCGTGGTATCGCGTTTTCGTGGGCGCTGTGCTTCTGGCGGCGGTCTTTGCCAACGAACGTATCCGCAAACGCATCACGGGGGGGATCTGAGCCATGACAGAACCGTATCTTCGCGTCGAGAATATCGTCAAGAAATTCGGGCCCTTCACCGCGCTCAACGGCGTCTCACTTGAGGTTTTCCCCGGCGAGGTGCATGCGCTGCTGGGCGACAACGGCGCCGGCAAGTCGACGCTGATCAAGACACTGGCCGGGGTGCATGAACCCACCAGCGGCCAGCTCTATATCGAGGGCAAACCGGTCAAGTTCCGCTCGCCCCGCGATGCGTCCAGCGCGGGCATCGGCACGGTCTACCAGGACCTTGCCGTCAATCCGCTGATCTCGGTCACGCGCAACTTCTTCATGGGCCGCGAATTGTATCGCGGGCCAAAGGGGCTTGGGCTTCTCAAGATGAGCGAAATGGACAAGATCGCCCATGACGAGATGCTCAAGATCGGCATCGACATCTCCGACCCGCAACAGGCGGTGGGCACCATGTCGGGCGGGCAGCGTCAGACGCTGGCGATTGCGCGGGCGATCTATTTCGGGGCCAAGGTGCTGATCCTGGACGAACCGACCTCTGCCCTGGGGCAGAAGCAGCAGATGGAGGTGCTGAAGACCATGATGCGCGTGCGCAAGCGCGGCGACATCGCGATCATCTTCATCACCCACAACGAAATCCATTCGCAGCTCGTGGCCGACCGCTACACCTTCCTTGCGCTGGGCCAGGTGATCGGCGCGGGCAAGGCCGGCGACCTGGAACACGACGAGATCCGCCGCCTGATGGCCGGGGGCGCCGAGATGGCGGACCTGGAACAGGAACTGGCGGGCATCTGAGCCGCACCTGCAAGAAAGCCCCGGGCAGCGCGATTTGCCCGGGGTCTTTTCCTGCCCGCTCCCCCGCTGCATCGTCGCACCCCCGGGGCCAAACGTGACAAGCCGCCGGGCGCCGCCTATAAGGCGCGGGAAATCGATCCCTCCCAAGGAAGACAGACATGACAATTCAGGTTTTCGGCCACAAATCCCCCGACACCGACTCCACCGGCGCGCCCATCGCCTGGGCCTGGTATCTCTCCGAGGTCAAAGGCACCCCGGCCGCGCCCAAGCTGCTGGGTGAGCCCAACACCGAAGCCGCTTTCGTGCTGAAGCGCTGGAACCTCGACAAGCCGGAAATAATCTCGGGCGTGGACGCCGATGCGCCGGTGGTGATCGTCGACACCAACAACCCCGCCGAGCTTCCCGAGGCGATCAACGACGCCGATATCCAGGCGATCATCGACCACCACAAGCTGGTCGGCGGGCTGGAAACCAAGGGCCCGATCGACATCCGCATCGAGCCGCTCGCCTGCACCGCGACGCTGATGTACAAGATGATGGGCGATGACATTGCCAAGGCGCCCGAAAGCATCAAGGGTGCCATGCTGTCCTGCATCATCTCGGACACGCTGGAATTCCGCTCGCCGACCACCACTGAGGAAGACAAGACCATCGCCCATGCGCTGGCCGATGATCTGGGCGTCGACATCGCCAAGCTGGCGGAAGAGATGTTCGCCGCGAAATCCGACGTCTCGGCCTTTTCGGATGCCGAGCTTCTGCGGATGGATTCCAAGGAATACGGCGTCGGCGACACCAAGTTCCGCGTCTCGGTGCTGGAAACCACCTCTCCCAAGATCGTGCTCGACCGCAAGGACAGCCTGATGGCCTCGATGGTGGACGTGGCCAAGGAAGACGGCGTCGACCAGGTGCTGCTCTTCGTGGTGGACATCCTGAACGAGGAATCGACCCTGCTGGTGCCCAACGAGCTGGTGAAGTCCGTCGCCGCCAAGAGCTTCGACATCGACGCCTCGGGCGATACCGTCGTCCTGCCGGGCGTTGTCAGCCGCAAGAAACAGATCATTCCGAACCTGAAGGTCTGATCCGCGCCACACCGCGTTTCCATGCCCCCGTGCGAGCGATCGTGCGGGGGTTTTGCGTGGTGGTGGACCAGACAGGACGGGACAGCAGGTCGGGACGGGTTCCTGCCCGCTGGAAGACCGGCCTACGCCTCCCTGCCCCCGGTCACGTCCGGGGCAAAATCCGGTCCAGCACCGCCGCGTCGGGCAATGTCTTCAACGCCAGTTTCTGCATCCTGGACCCGGCCACGATGCTGTCGACCAGGTCCGGCGTCAGCCGATCATAGTGCCGCTTCCAGTGCCGCAGCATCAGGTCCTTGTAAGAGGTCAGCTTCGGCATCCGCGCCCAGGCTGCGGCAATCTCGGGCTCCTGCTCCAGCATCAGGTCGAACAGGTAATGATGCCCGAAATAGGGATGCACCCCGAACCGCCCACCGCGCGCCGGATCGACGGATGCCAGCCTGTTTCGCGGCTCGATCACCTCTTTCGCCGTACCCTTGTGACGCGCCCCCTGCCAGCGGGCGACAGCCCCACGCCAACCCGGCTCACACTCCCGCCTTTGGATCATAGGGCGGCGGGGTTGCGCCCAGTGGCGCCCCACCGCGTCCAGCCAACCTTGCGCCACCGCATTGCCAGGGTCGGCATAGAGAAACCAGTTCTCGACCATCCGCCGCCGGTACGGATCATGGAACGCAAAGAACCCGGTCTCCGCCACCTCTGGCAACCAACCGTCCAGCGGCAACACCGGCACCGTCGCGGCATCGACGTAGACGCCACCTTCCGCCACGATCTGGTAGAGCCGGACAATATCGCTTTGAGACTGCACCCCGTCGGGCCGCGCGCCAAGGCCGAGCCGGTCGAAAATCCGGTCCGCATCCGCCTGATCCAGCACCTGAACCCGCCAACCGGGGTTCAGCCGTTCCCAGGCTGCCCAACAGCGCTCGACCACTTCGGGTCCGTTGCCCCGGCCCTGTGCCCAGTACCCATGAATGATCTGGGTCACCATGAGCAGAGGCGCCTCACCGACAGACTGCGCCCGACCGGTAGCGGGCGCTGTCAAAGTGAAAGTGATCGCGGTGAAACCCGTCCGACCCCGGCCCCAACACCGTGCCAAAGGGGCCGCAGGCGCTGTCGCGCACCTTGCGCAGGGCCTGGCCTTTCTTGCTGCCGCCCCAGTCGCGCAGCACGTTCAGCGTATCGCCGTTCTGAAGCCGCACCTCCGAGATGTCGATGGCATTGCCCTTGCCATGTTCGCTGATCGGGGCGCCGCGCTGGTGATTGCGGGTGCGGCAGGCGTAATGCGCCGCGACCTTCAGCCCCGCCACGCCGCCACCCATGCGACCCACCGCCTGGCTCAGCCCGCCCCGGACCCAGCCGCTCAGCACCCGGGCGGTGTGGCAATTCATCTTGGCCGCCTGGCTCAGCGTCACACCACCCACCGCGCGCACCTCGACCGCGTCGGTGATGCCGCAACCGGGAATGCGCCCCGGCACATCCGGGATCACCTCGCCCACCAGCGCCGGATCACCGCAAAGCCCATTGCCGCGGCGGCTTGGGTCACGCTGGGCCATCGCTTTTCTCAATAGCCCTTCTGGCCGGGTCAGCGGACGGGAAGAGCGGTGCGGCGACATGGTCGATACCGACAACAGAAGGTCCTGCCCCGCCTTCAATTCCGCCTTCGAGTCCACCGGCAAATCCACAGGCCGCTGCGGCGGCACCAGGCTTGTCTCTGGCGCCTCGGCCCATGCGGGCAGTGCCAGAACCACAAACACCAAACTCGTTACAAACCGCATCACTCGTGCCTCTTGCCGCGACCGAAATCCGGGGCATCCGTGTCCTGCCCTGCTTCGATGATACCACGCCGGATCGCACGCGTCCGGGTGAAATAATCGAACAATTCCTCACCATCGCCGGTGCGGATGGCCCGTTGCAGCGCGAAAAGCTCTTCGGTGAACCGGCCCAGCATTTCCAGCGTGGCGGTCTTGTTGGTCAGAAAGACATCGCGCCACATGGTCGGGTCCGAGGCCGCGATCCGGGTGAAATCCCGAAAACCCGCAGCCGAGAACTTGATGACCTCCTGATCCGAGACGCGGCTCAGGTCATCGGCCACGCCCACCATCGTATAGGCGATCAGGTGCGGGATATGGCTGACCACCGCGCAGACAAGGTCATGGTGATCCACCTCCATCCGCTCGCAATTGGCACCCAGGGCCTCCCAATAGGCCTCAACCCGGGCCACGGCCTCGGGGTCCGTGCCCTCGGGCGGCACAACCAGGGTCCAACGGTTGTCAAAGAGGCTCGCAAAGCCTGCTTCCGGCCCGGAATGTTCGGTGCCTGCCATCGGGTGGGTGGGCACGAAATGCACGCCTTCGGGGATATGCGGGCCGATGGCCTCGACCACCGCGGCCTTGACCGAGCCGACGTCGATCACCGTGGCCCCGGGCTTCAGATGCGGCGCAATCGCCTTGGCCACCGCGCCCATCGCGCCCACCGGTACCGCCAGAACCACCAGGTCCGCGCCTTCGGCGGCGGCCTCGGCGCTGTCGCAAACCGTGTCGCACAACCCGATCCGGCGCGCCGTATCGCGCGTCGCCTGTGACCGGGCAAAACCCGAGATCTCGCCCGCGACCCCGCCCCGCCGCATGGCATGGGACATCGACGAGGCGATCAGCCCGAGGCCGATCAGCGCGACCTTGCCGTAGACCTGGCTCATTGCCCCGCCTCCCGCCAACGGGTCAGCGCAGCGATCACGCGGCCGGTCTGTTCCTTGTCGCCCAGGGTAATGCGCAGCCCCTCGGGGAAGCCATAGCCGGTGACGCGACGCACCAGGATGCCCGCGTCCTGCAACGCCAGGTCCGCCGCGGCGGCCTCGTCCCCATCGGCGAAGCGCGCGAGGACGAAATTGGTCTGGCTCTCGTCGCAGGCCAATCCCAGCTGCCGCAGCGCTCCGGTCAGGCGCGCGCGCTGATCCCGGTTCAATGCCGCGCAGTCGCGGGCCCAGTCCGGGTCACGCACTGCCGCTTCCGCCGCCGCCATCTGCAGGTCCGACAGGTTGAAGGGCTGGCGCAGCCGGCGTAGCACGTCGATGATCTCCTGCGGGCCATAGCCCCAGCCGATGCGCAGCCCACCCAACCCGTATATCTTGGAAAACGTCCGCGTCATCAGAACGTTGGGCCGCTCGCTGGCCAGTGCTGCACCGCCGTCGTAGCCGTCGGCATATTCCGCATAAGCTGCGTCGATCACCAGGATCACCCGCTCGGGCAGGCCATCGGCCAGCCGCAGCAATTCCGCATCGGACAGCATGGTCCCGGTCGGATTGCCCGGGTTGGTCAACAGCACGATCCGCGTCCGGTCCGTCACCGCGCCCAGGATGGCATCGACGTCCACCACCCGGTCCCGTTCCGGCACCGAAACCGGCGTTGCGCCCGCCATATGCGCCAGGATCGGGTACATCGAGAACCCATGTTCGGTATGGATGATCTCATCGCCCGGTCCGGCATAGGCCTGGGTAACGAATTGCAGAACCTCGTCCGATCCGACGCCACAGAGGATGCGCTCGGGGTCCAGCCCGTGGACCTCACCAATAGCCGTGCGCAGCCCGGCATGGTCGGTGGACGGATAAACATGCACACGCGCCGCCGCCTTGGCGATGGCCTCTTGCGCCGCCGGAGGCACGCCAAGCGGATTTTCGTTCGACGACAGTTTCAGAACGTCGTCACGGCCCGCGATCGTCGATTTGCCGCCTTCGTAGAGGGCAATCTCCATGATCCCGGGTTGCGGAGTGAAAAGCGTCATGCGGGGGCTCCTTTCGCATGACGTCTTAGAGCGCTCTGCACGACAAGAAAAGCCAAAGCGCGCGACGGCCAGATCAGAGTGTATTCAGCCCCTGCATCTCGGGGAAACCCCCGGGGCCAAGCGATTGGCCGCCTCACCCACAGATGCCCCCCCGGGGGGCGCGCACACGAAGCCGTGAGGATTGTGTCAGCGCTGAAACCCTTGCGGCATTTGCCACGTAGCTCCCGTCATCACCCACATCGCATTCCCCCTGGAATGCGACCAACCGCAGAGGTTTCAATGACACGTTCCATTCTTGCCACCAGCACCGCTCTCACCCTCGGCGCCAGCCAGCTTTTTGCCGCCGGTCATGCCGGGAACATGGGCTATGCCCTTGCCGAAGACGGATCGACCCTGGTTGTCATGGCCGATATCGCCGCCCCGGGCGAGGTTCAGACCTTCGACCTGGCGCAACCGCTGCGCGCCATCGCCTATCGCCCGGTAACCGGCGATCTGCTGGGTTTTGCCGATGGCATGATCGTTTCCATCAACACCGGCACCGGAGAAGTCACCGATCTTGGCGCAGACTTTGCCGATGAGGCGATGATCGGCGACGGCCATGTCGCCTTTGACTTCAACAATGCCATCGACGCCGTGCGCGCCGTGGGTTCGGACGGGGCGAACCTGGTGTATTTCCCCGAAGGTTTCGGCGATGGCGATGACCGCGGCGGCAAGGTGCTGCGCTTCACCGATACCGCCTATGACGCGGGCGACGCCAATGAGGGCACCACGCCTATGATCTTTGCTAACGCCTATACCAACGCGGTGCCGGGCATGAAGGCAGGCTCGACCGCGCAGTTTGCGCTGGATGCAGAAACCGATGCGCTGGTGACGCTGGCCAACAATGCCGGCACGCTGGGCACCGTCGGGCCGGTTACCGTCGATGGAGAAGCGGTAGACCTGGGCGCCTGGGGTGGCTTTGACATCCTGTCGCCGGCAGAGGGCGAAAATCAGGCCTATGCCATCCTGCAGATGGAAGGTGCAGAGAGCGCCGGCTTCTACACCATCGATCTGGAAACCGGTGCCGCCACCATGTTGGCCGATCTCGGCATGGGCGGTATTTCGGGCTTTGCGGTCGCCCCGGGCATGTAACCCCACAAGGCCCGGCCTGCCCCGGCCGGGCAAATTCCCCTGTAGCACGACGCCAAAGCAAAAGGGCCGCCCGATTGGGGCGGCCCTTCGTATGTCGTCCAGAGGCTCAGATCAGTTCTGAGCGTAATATTCGATGACGAGGTTCGGTTCCATCACCACGGCGAAGGGCACATCACCCAGGCCGGGGGTGCGCACGAAGGTCGCCGTCAGTTTCGAGTGATCGGCGTCGATGTAATCGGGCACATCACGCTCGGCCAGCTGGGTGGCTTCCAGGATGGCGGCCATCTGCTTGGACTTCTCGCGGACCTCGATCACGTCACCCTCTTTCACGCGGTAGGAGGGGATGTTGACCTTCTTGCCGTTCACCAGCACGTGGCCGTGGTTCACGAACTGACGCGCGGCAAAAATGGTGGCCACGAACTTGGCGCGGTAGACAACGGCGTCCAGGCGGCGTTCCAGCAGACCGATGAGGTTTTCACCGGTGTCGCCCTTCACCCGCTCGGCTTCGCGGAAGATGCGGCGGAATTGCTTTTCGGTCAGATCGCCGTAGTGGCCTTTCAGCTTCTGCTTGGCGCGCAGCTGCAGACCAAAGTCCGACAGCTTGCCCTTGCGGCGCTGGCCGTGCTGGCCGGGGCCGTATTCACGGCGGTTCACCGGGGATTTCGGACGGCCCCAGATGTTTTCGCCCATGCGGCGGTCGATCTTGTACTTGGCAGACGTGCGTTTGGTCACGGCTGGTCTCCTTTATTAACGGCTCAACGGCTGTTTCCGAAAACCGGCTCCTCCTGTTCGGGCAGTTGACGCGATGGTCACTCAGCCGTTCCAAGGGTGGCCGGCCAGATCGGCCGCTGAAACAAAGGGCGTTGTCCTCTAGGCTTGCGCCTTGACAGGCATCCCCTTGCAGGGGCCACCAACACCAATGAAGCGGCGCGTATACACTAACGCGACGGGGAGTCAACAGACCGGCCACCACTTTCCGCGCGCCGCCTGATCCATTGATGGATCAGCGCTGATCTGTCGACAGATCAGCCCGCCGCGTCGCAAGCGCCGCACAAGCATCATGACGCGGGCAACCGACCAGGTGGTCATTGACCAGACCGCAGGCCTGCATGAAGGCATAGACGATGGTCGGGCCGCAAAACCGGAAGCCCGCCTTCTTCAAATCCTTCGACACCTGGGTCGACAGCGGCGTGAAAGCCGGCACCTCGGCGTCGCTCTGCCAGCGGTTCTGCAGAGGCTGGCCATCGACATAGCGCCACAGGAACCGGTCGAACCCCTCATCCATCTCGCAATAGGCCCGCGCGTTGCCGATTGTCGCCTCGATCTTGCCGCGGTGCCGCACGATGCCGGGGTTGGCCAGCAGACGCGTCACATCGGCCTCCCCCCAGCCCGCAATCACCTCTGGATCGAACCCGTCAAAGGCCTCGCGGAAGGCATCGCGCTTCTTCAGGATGGTGATCCAGCTCAGCCCGGCCTGGAACCCGTCGAGAATCAGTTTTTCCCAAAGCGCACGGGCATCCCGTTCGGGCACACCCCATTCGGTATCATGATACGTGCGATAGATCGGCTCGGCCCCGACCCACCCACAACTTCCGGTCTCGTTCACGATTTATCTGCCCCTCCCGGCAATTTCTGCGGGCAAATAAACCCAAGTTTAAACCTTGTTGCCCAGATTGACCCTCGTGCGCAACGGAGGGCATGAACATGGGGCAGGCAAACCCGCGGAACGGACCACGCCAGGGCGGCAAGAATGCCCTGGCCGAAGCGCTGGCAATCCGCGATCAGAACACGCTGGACATGGTGGACGCCGCGGTCCGGCACAAACAGGTCATGTTGGCCTTCCAACCGGTGGTCCAGGCCCGGCGGCCCGACCGCATGGCCTTTTACGAGGGGTTGATCCGGGTGCTGGACGACACCGGTCGGGTGATCCCCGCGCGTGAGTTCATCCACGCCATCGAGGAAACCGAAACCGGGCGCAGGATTGATTGCCTCGCGCTGGAGAAGGGGCTGAAGGCATTGGCCCGCACCCCGACCCTGCGGCTGGCGATCAACATGTCGGCGCGGTCCATCGGGTATCGGCCCTGGATGCGCTGTCTCGACCGCGGGCTGAAGTCCGATCCGACCGTGGCGGAACGGCTGATCCTGGAAATCACCGAAAGTTCGGCCATGATGGTGCCCGAGATCGTGACCGGCTTCATGTTCGAGTTGCAGCGCAAGGGCATCGCCTTTGCCCTGGACGACTTCGGCGCCGGGTTCACCGCGCTGCGTCATTTCAAGCAGTTCCAGTTCGACATCCTCAAGATCGACGGCCAGTTCATCCGCAACATCCACGCCGATCCCGACAACCAGGTGCTGACCCAGGCCATCCTCTCCATCGCCCGGCAGTTCGACATGTTCACCGTCGCGGAAAACGTCGAAAACGCCGAGGACGTGGCGATTCTCACCTCGATGGGGGTCGATTGTCTCCAGGGCTATTTTTTCGGCGCGCCCACGGTCACGCCGCCCTGGGCCGAAGTCGAAGGCCAACGCGCCAGCGCCTGATCGTCGCACCGGCCTTCCGCAGGGTCAGATATGCACCAGGCGGAACGCCGCGCCTGTTGCCGCATACCGAGAGTTGCGTTATGGCATTTCCCCGAGCGGCGGGGGGATGTCAGGGTCGCCTCCAATTGTCCTGATGTCGTCCTGCGCCATAATCGGTGAAGGAAGAAATCATGACCAATGTCGTTATCGCCTCGGCCGCGCGTACCCCGGTGGGGTCGTTCCTCGGTTCGTTCGCGAACACGCCCGCCCACGATCTTGGCAGCACCGTGCTGCAAGCCCTGGTGGAGCGTGCCGGGATCGAGAAATCCGACGTTTCGGAAACCATCCTCGGTCAGGTTCTGACCGCCGGTCAGGGTCAGAACCCGGCCCGCCAGGCACATGTCAACGCCGGCCTGCCCATCGAATCCGCCGCCTGGGGCATCAACCAGGTCTGTGGTTCGGGCCTGCGCGCCGTCGCTCTTGCCGCCCAGCACATCCAGCTGGGGGATGCCGCCATCGTTGCCGCCGGTGGCCAGGAAAACATGTCGCTGAGCCCCCATGTCGCGCACCTGCGCGCCGGTCAGAAGATGGGCGACATGAAGTACATCGATTCGATGATCCGCGACGGTCTCTGGGATGCCTTCAACGGCTACCACATGGGCCAGACCGCCGAGAACGTGGCCGAGAAATGGCAGATCAGCCGCGAACAGCAGGATGAATTCGCCGTCGCTTCGCAGAACAAGGCCGAAGCCGCCCAGAAGGCCGGCAAGTTCGCCGACGAAATCGTGCCCTTCACCGTCAAGACCCGCAAGGGCGACATCGTGGTCGATAACGACGAATACATCCGCCACGGCGCAACGATGGAAGCCATGCAGAAACTGCGCCCGGCCTTCATCAAGGATGGCTCGGTCACTGCGGCGAATGCCTCGGGCCTGAACGACGGCGCCGCCGGTGCCCTGCTGATGTCAGCGGATGAGGCCGAAAAGCGCGGCATCGAGCCGCTGGCCCGCATCGCCTCCTATGCCACCGCCGGTCTCGACCCGTCGGTCATGGGCGTTGGCCCGATCTATGCCTCGCGCAAGGCGCTGGACAAGGCTGGCTGGTCCGTCGAGGATCTCGACCTCGTGGAAGCCAACGAAGCCTTTGCCGCCCAGGCCTGTGCGGTGAACAAGGACATGGGCTGGGATCCGGCCATCGTGAACGTCAACGGCGGCGCAATTGCCATTGGCCACCCGATCGGTGCCTCCGGCGCCCGCGTCCTGAACACCCTGCTGTTCGAAATGAAGCGCCGCGGCGCCAAGAAGGGCCTCGCCACGCTCTGCATCGGTGGCGGCATGGGCGTCGCGCTCTGCGTCGAACGCCCGTAACCTGACTTTCAACCAAGGGGCGCATTCCGCGCCCCTTTTTTTGTTTTAGCCCGCCAAAGTCGGATCTGCGCGCAATAATGTTGCGCAATCGCGCCTATCGCGGTAACAGCATTATCAAGACACACGCCTAATTGGAGGAAGACCATGGCAAGAGTTGCACTCGTCACCGGGGGATCGCGCGGCATCGGCGCGGCTATTTCGAAAGCCCTGAAGGAACAGGGCTGCGAGGTCGCCGCCACCTATGCCGGCAACGATGAGGCCGCCGCCAAGTTCACCGAGGAAACCGGCATCAAGACCTTCAAGTGGAATGTCGGCGACTACGAGGAATCCAAGGCCGGCATCGCCAAGGTCGAGGAAGAGGTCGGCCCGATCGACATCGTCGTCGCCAACGCGGGCATTACCCGCGACGCGCCGTTCCACAAGATGACCCCGGAACAGTGGCAACAGGTGATCGACACCAACCTGACCGGCGTGTTCAACACCGTGCACCCGGTTTGGCCCGGCATGCGCGAGCGCAAGTTCGGCCGTGTCATCGTGATCTCGTCGATCAACGGCCAGAAGGGCCAGTTCGCCCAGGTCAACTATGCCGCCACCAAGGCAGGCGACATCGGCATCGTCCGCTCGCTGGCCCAGGAAGGTGCACGCGCCGGCATCACCGCCAACGCGGTCTGCCCCGGCTACATCGCCACCGACATGGTGATGGCGGTGCCGGAAAAGGTGCGTGAGGCGATCATCTCGCAGATCCCCGCTGGCCGCTTGGGTGAGCCGGAAGAAATCGCGCGCTGCGTGGCCTTCCTGGCCTCGGACGACGCGGGTTTCATCAATGGCTCGACCATCTCGGCCAACGGCGCACAGTTCTTCGGCTAAGGCGCCACCAGGACAGGTTCAGGGGCCGGCCTTCGGGCTGGCCCTTTTTTGTTGCGCACCGGAGCGCACAAAAAAGGGGCGGATGACCGCCCCGATTTTCACTTTGCAGAAGTGCGTCGCAGGGACGCGTCCCGAAGGGCTCAGGCCATTTCTTCGGAAATGCGCTCGATCTCTTCCTTGAGGCGCAGCTTCTGCTTTTTCAGGTCCGCGATATGCAGGTCGTCGGTGCCCGGCGCGCGTTGCGCCTCTTCCACTTTGTCCGAAAGAACTTGATGCTTTTTCTTCAGTTCCTGCAGGTGCGAACTCAGGCTCATGGAAATCCTCCTATGGTTCATGTGCGCAATCCAGTGCAGCACACTTTCATCATTCTGTCACGCTGCAGTTGCGAAACTTGGTAAATCTTCGCCTACACTCATTTCGCCGTCATCCCGAACGGCAAGGCCGCCGCATTCCGCAGCACGGCGGAAACCGGGGCGGTGTAATCGTCTCCGTCCGTGTCGTGGCTGGCGCCGCGGTGCAGCACCAGCGGCGCATGGAGACAGAATGCCGCACCCCCACCCTTGCGCCCACGCAAAAGAACCAGCCGCGCCGCCCGCCCGTCACGCGGGAGCAGCGGCAAAAGTTCCAGCGACCCCAACCGCCCCGCACAGGCGGTCAGGAGATCGGGCAAGCGCTCGGCCCGCTGGATGAAACTGGCATGGCCGCCCGGGCGCAGGCGCCTGGCGGCCACCTCGACCCAGCGCGCCAGGGGAAGCGCCTCGCCGCGGCCGGTCTCACGCCCGGGATCGGCACTGGCGTGGCTGGCATCACGGCGAAAGAACGGCGGGTTGGCCATGACATGATCGAAGGACCGCGCCCTGAGTGCCTGCGGCAGATCGTCCAGATCGGCCTCGTAAACCTCGATCTCCTGCGTGTTGCGCGCAGCGTTTTCCCGGGCCAACGCGGCATAGGCGGGCTGAAGCTCCACCCCCGTCAGCCGCACCCCCGGCACCCGCGCGCCCAGGCACAGAAGCCCCGTGCCCCCGCCGCAGCCCAGTTCCAGCACCGATTGCCCCGCCCGTGCCGGCACCGAGGCCGCCAAAAGCACAGGATCGACGCCCGCGCGGTAGCCCTGCGTCGGTTGCAGGATCTGCAGCCGACCGCCGAGAAAGGCGTTGTCGGTGGTTTCAGCCATCCAACGCGATGTCATGGGCATGCATCAGCACCCGCGCCCGGGCCAGCTCAAATCGCGGCACCATGAGCCGCCGCGGCAGAATGCCGATTGACCCTTCCAGCACGCTCATATTTACGTCGAATTCAAAGCAATCTATACCCTCATCCTGCAACAGGGCGCGGGCATAGGCGATGACGGTGATATCGTTGGTGCGCAGAAGCTCTTCCATGCGGTGGATGTAAGGGCAAGGTGGCAGAGATGTCGAGCCTTCGTGACGGGAGTGTGATGAGCTTGGATACGAGCACGAGCAAACCGCATGAGCGGCTTGCAGAACTTTTGACCGATGACCTGGCCGCTGTCGGGGATTTGATCCGTTTGCGGATGGCGTCGCGTCATGCGCCGCGCATCCCCGAGGTCACGGCGCACCTTGTCGATGCCGGGGGCAAGCGGCTGCGGCCGATGCTGACGCTGGCCTGCGCGCGGATGTGCGGCTATGCCGGCGATGACCACGTCAAGCTGGCGGCGACGGTGGAGTTCATCCATACCGCCACGCTGCTGCACGACGACGTGGTGGACGAAAGCGCCCAGCGGCGCGGGCGGCCCACCGCGAACCTGCTTTGGGACAACAAGTCCTCGGTACTGGTGGGCGATTACCTCTTTGCGCGGGCGTTTCAGTTGATGGTCGAGCCCGGCGATCTGCGCGTGCTGGACATCCTGTCCAACGCCGCCGCGACCATTGCCGAGGGCGAAGTACTTCAGCTTTCCGCAGCCCAGAACCTGGCGACCGACGAAGCGGTCTACCTCCAGGTGATCCGCGGCAAGACGGCGGCGCTGTTTTCCGCCGCGACCCAGGTGGGCGGCGTGATTGCGCAGCGCGACGAGGATCAGATCCAGGCGCTCTGGGACTATGGCGATGCGCTTGGCGTGGCGTTCCAGATGGTCGATGACCTGCTGGATTACTGGGGCTCGGACGCCACCGGCAAGAACGTGGGCGACGATTTCCGCGAACGCAAGTTGACCCTGCCGGTGATCAAGGCCGTGGCACAGGCCAACGACGAAGAGCGCGCCTTCTGGAAGCGCACCATCGAGAAGGGCAAGCAGGAGGACGGCGACCTCGACCATGCGCTGAGGCTGCTGGAGCGGCACGGTGCGCTTGAGGCTGCGCGCCAGGATGCGCTGGCCTGGGCCGACAAGGCACGCCGCGCGCTGAAACAGCTGCCGGATCACGAAATCCGCGACATGCTGGACGATCTTGCCGACTACGTGGTGTCGCGGATCAACTGACCATTCGGGTGCTTTAGCCCAGGTCGCAGGCCGTCACCCACCACTCCGGGCAGGCCTGCTGCAACCCGCGTGCGGCCAGGTCCGCCGCGTCGCGGGACATGAACAGGCCGAAACAGGTGGCCCCGGAGCCCGACATCCGCGCCAGGTCCGCCCCGGCCCCGTCCAACGCGGCCAGCACCCGGGCGATCACCGGCTGCACCGCGATGGCAGGCGTCTGAAGGTCGTTGCGGCAGGCACCGATCCAGCGGATCAGCCCGGCGGGCCCGGCTTCGGGCAGCGCCTCCATCGGCGGGTTGTCCTTTTGCACCAGTGCCTTGAACACCCGCGGGGTCGAGACCTCGACGCGCGGGTTGACCAGCACGGCCGACAGCCGCGGCAGATCGACCGGAGCGACCTTTTCCCCGATCCCCGACATGCGGGCCGCCCGGGCCAGCCGGCACACCGGCACATCCGCGCCAAGCGCCAGCAGATCACCGTCAAAGCCCCGACCACACAGCTGTTCCATGCCATGCAGCACCGCCGCCGCATCGGAAGACCCGCCGCCGATCCCCGCTGCTGCGGGCAGGTGTTTCTCCAACTCGATGGACACCGGCACACCAAAGGCCTCGGCCGCCCGCCAGCAGAGGTTGCGCGCATCCGTGGGCACGCCTTCAGCCATCGGGCCGGTCACCCGCAGCCGCATCTCGGGCGCAGGCTCCAACCGCAGCACATCCCCCACCCCGGCAAAGGACACCAGCGAATCGAGCAGGTGATACCCATCCGCGCGAAGACCGGTGACATGCAGGGTCAGGTTGATCTTGGCCGGGGCAAAGACCTCAATCGGCGTCATTCTCCACCACCTTCAGCGGCGGCGCGCCTTCTTCGACCAGCACGGCGTCCAGCCCGACGTCCAGCTTGCGGCGAATGCGCTCGGGGTCGGCCTCGTTGTCGGGATCCTCGGGTTTGACGAAGCTGAGCGCCCGGTGCCACTGGAAGCGTGCCTCCAGCGCGCGGCCCACCGCCCAGTAGACATCGCCCAGGTGATCGTTGACCACCGGATCGACGGGCATCAACTCGGCTGCGCGCTCCATGTGTTCAACCGCCTCGTCATAGCGGCCAAGGCGATACAGCACCCAGCCCAGGCTGTCGACGATATGACCCGAATCGGGCCGCGCCTCGACCGCGCGTTCAATCATGGCCAGCGCCTCGTCGAGGTCCTGTTTCTTTTCGACCAGGGAATAGCCGAGATAGTTCAGCACCTGCGGCTGGTCGGGGCTGAGCTCCAGCGCCCGGCGAAAATCGGCCTCTGCCGCGGTCCAGTCCTGGCTGCGTTCATGGGCGATGCCGCGGGCGAAGAACACGAACCACTGCGACTGGCCCGGCTCGCCGTACAGCTTGACCGCCTCGTCATAGGCTTCGACTGCGGCGGGATAATCCGCCTCGCCGCGATAGAGATCACCAAGCGAGACATGCACGATCGGCAGGGTGCCGTGGGTTTCGGCCAGCGCCTCAAGCGCGGCAATCGCTTCGCCGGTCTTGCCGGCGGCGCGCAGGGCGCCGACCTTGCCCAGAACCGCCGCGTGATAGGCGGTGTGATCGGCGGGCACACGGTCATAGGTCTCAACCGCGAGGTCATGGCGCCGCATGTCTTCCAGCAATTGCGCCGACAGCAAAAGCGAATCGACGTGATCGGGGCGCAGGTATTCGGCAATCCGGGTATAGAGCAGGGTGTAATCGTCCCCGGCCTCGCCCTCCAGCGCGCCGGCGATGGTATAGAAGACTTCTGCCATGCCTTCGCGCGGCGATCCGACAAGCGAGAAAGGCAGCGTTTCACCCGCATTCAATGCCTTGCGCACCGCGTCGAGGCCGGGGTCAAGATCCGAGGTGAAGGTGCTGTCCATCAACGCAAGCGCTTCGTCGTTGCGGCCCAGCTGGCTGAGGATCTGCACCTGCGCCAGGATACCGCGGCGCGACATCAGCCGCCCGGCGCCACCATCCGCCGACATCAGCGCATCCGCGCCCTCGTAATCGCCGACCGACGCCAGCGCCAGCGCCTTGTGATACAGCGCAAACCCCCGGAGCCCTTTCTCCTCGGCCACCTTGTCGAACTGCAGCAACGCGGCGGTCATGTCGCCATCGCCCAACTTGGCCCAGCCCACCAGCAACCCGTCGATCAGCGGCCCGACGCCACGGTTGTCATCGACAAGGGCGACGATGTCGCCATAGCGACCTTCCTTGGCGTGGCCGCCGATCAGCGCCATATGCGCGATCTGCGAGCGTTGCGACATGTCTTCCAGACGCAGCGCGTGATCGCGGGCGCGGTCGACCTCGCCCAGCGACAGGCGCGAGGCCAGCGCGGCCTCGATCAGGGCGGGATTGTCCCGGTCGTGAAACAGGGCCTGTTCATAATACTTCGCCGCGGCGCGAAAATCGGTTGTATAGCCCGCCTGGCGCGCGGCCAAGTAAGCCCCCGAGAGGGAGGCCGCGGACACCGGCGCCGCTGCCGCGAGGGCAAGACCCATCGCGACGACCCAGGCCAATCTTTTCGTGGTCAAGACGCCACTCCTTTGCTGCTCACTCCGGGAATCTAGTCCTGGCGGGGTAAACAGGCAATGCAGGGGGGCGGATTTCCTGCCCATCGGCGGTTTCACGTCGGCGTGAGGCCCGATCTGTCAGCAGATCGGAACCGATCCATTGATGGATCGGCTCCCGGCGTTCTGCACTCACATGTTGGGATAGTTCGGCCCGTCGCCCCCCTGCGGCGTGACCCAGTTGATGTTCTGACTGGGGTCCTTGATGTCGCAGGTCTTGCAGTGGACGCAGTTCTGGAAATTGATGACGAACTGATTGCGCCCGTCCTTTTCCACCACCTCGTAGACCCCGGCAGGGCAATACCGCTGCGCAGGCTCGGCAAACTTCGGCAGGTTCTCGTCGATCGGCACCGAAGCATCCTTGAGCCGCAGGTGACAGGGCTGTTCCTCCTCGTGGTTGGTGAAGGAGAAGCTGACGTTGGTCAGCCGGTCAAAGCTCAGCTTGCCGTCGGGCTTGGGATAGTCGATCGGCTTGTGGTGATAGACGGTCTGGGTGGACTCTGCGTCGGACTTGCCGTGACTCAGCGTGCCAAAAAGCGAAACGCCCAGCAATTCGTTCGTCCACATGTCCAGCCCACCGAAGGCGAGCGAGGCCGTCAACCCCCATTTCGACCACATCGGTTTGACATTGCGCACCTTTTTCAGGTCCTGGCCAATCGCGCCGTCACGCACCTCGGTCTCGTAGGCGGTCAGCTCGTCGCCCGAACGCTCGGCCTTGATGGCGTCAAACGCCGCCTCGGCCGCCGCCTTGCCCGAAAGCATGGCGTTGTGGTTGCCCTTGATCCGCGGCACGTTGACCATGCCCACCGAACAGCCCAGCAGGGCCACACCCGGCGCCACCATCTTGGGCATCGACTGATACCCGCCCTCGGTGATCGCGCGCGCGCCATATGCCACGCGCTTGCCGCCTTCCAAAAGCTCGGCCACGATCGGGTGATGCTTGAACCGCTGGAATTCCATGTAGGGGAAGAGATAGGGGTTCTTGTAGTTCAGGTGGACGACGAAACCCACGTAGACCTGATTGTTCTCAAGGTGATAGATGAAGGAGCCACCGCCGGCATTGCCGCCCAGCGGCCAGCCCATCGTATGTGTGACCGCGCCTTCGCGATGCTTGGCCGGGTCGATTTCCCAGATTTCCTTCATGCCGATGCCGAATTTCTGCGGCTCTTTGCCTGCAGAGAGGTCGTATTTCGCGATCACCTCTTTCGACAGGCTGCCGCGCACGCCTTCGCCGAGGAAGACATATTTGCCGTGCAGCTCCATCCCCGGCTCATAGGCCGGCCCGGGCGTGCCGTCGGGATTCTTGCCGAACTCGCCCGCGACGACGCCCTTGACCTCGCCGTTGTCGCCATAGACCAGCTCGGAACAGGCCATGCCGGGGAAGATCTCGACGCCAAGCGCCTCGGCCTGCTCGGCCATCCAGCGGCAGACATTGCCCATCGAGACGATGTAATTGCCGTGGTTGCTCATCAGTTTGGGCATCGGCCAGTTGGGCACGCGGATCTTGCCCGCTTCGCCCAGCATGAAGAAGTTGTCTTCCGTCACCGGCACGTTGAGCGGCGCGCCCTTGTCCTTCCAGTCGGGGATCAGCGCATCAAGTCCGCAGGGGTCAAGCACCGCGCCCGAGAGGATATGCGCCCCCACCTCGGAGCCTTTCTCCAGCACCACGACATCCAGATCGGCGTCAAGCTGCTTGAGCCGTATCGCGGCTGACAGCCCCGCGGGCCCCGCCCCCACGATTACGACATCGTATTCCATTGCTTCACGCGTCACGTCGCTCATTCTCCGTCCCTTCGGCTTGGTGCTGCAGCTGCATTATAATCGCCCTGTCCTGCCCGGAAAGTGCCCCTCGGTCAACGGATGCGCGGCGTCACAAACGACGATTCCGGCGCAATTTTCGGGTCGATGCTCATGTTAGCGCCCAAGCTTTCCGGTGCGGCCGATTCGCGCAGAGTTTTGCCGGCGGGCCGGATCGCCGCCGGTTCGGTCCAGTTCCCCCTTGCATCCGGCGCGATGCTTCGGGCAATGTCGCCGAAACGAGCTGTCATGAAATCGCCGTCTCCCACCCGGGCAGGCGGCCCTTTCCGGTAAGGCCTATGGAAAAGATACCGATGACGCGCGCGGGTCATGCCGCGCTCGAATCCGAATTGAAGAAGCTCAAGAGCGAAGAGCGCCCCGCCGTCATTCAGGCGATTGCCGAGGCGCGCGAGCTGGGTGACCTCAAGGAGAACGCCGAATATCACTCGGCGCGCGAAAAGCAGGGCTTCATCGAAGGCCGCATCAAGGAGCTTGAGGGCGTTCTCGGGCTGACCGAGGTGATCGACCCGACCAAGCTTTCGGGCCCGGTCAAGTTCGGCGCCACGGTGACCATCGTCGACGAGGAAACCGACGCGGAAAAGACCTGGCAGATCGTGGGCGAACACGAGGCCAACGTCGAAAAGGGCCTGCTGAACATGAAATCGCCGATCGCGCGTGCGTTGATCGGCAAGGAAGAAGGCGACAGTGTCGAGGTGCGCACCCCCGGTGGCACAAAGGATTACGAGATCCTGAAAATCGACTATATCTGATCCCGCGCCTGCCCGCGAGAAGACGAGCCCCATGCCCGACGCCACGACAGACCCGGACGAACAGGAGCGCCCCGCCCGGGTCGCCCCCTCGGCGCCCACGCCGCTGGGCATCTATGAACGCAGCCGCGCGCCGCAGCTGTCGGGCGTCGAGATCATGGCAATTGCGCTGTCAGTGGTCTGGTTGCTGGGCTCCGCGCTGTTCTTCCTGTTTCTGGCCCCGGCGGACGGGACAGGCACCAGCCTGCGATTCCTGATGACGATCCTGGCGATCTTCATGCCGGTCGGCATGATCTGGGTCGCCGCCACCGCCGCGCGCGCCTCCAAGGTGATGCGCGACGAAAGTATCCGCCTGCAGACCGCCATCGACGCCCTGCGCCACGCCTATGTCAGCCAGAGCCAGGGCGGCACCTCGGCCACCTCGGTCACCCGCAAGCTGGACGAAATCGCCGCCGCCCAGCGCAAGGCCGAGGCCACGCTGGCCATGTTCTCGTCGACGCGGGAAATCGGCGCCCATCGCGGCACCGCGCCCGCCGCCGCCAAGGCCCCGGCCCAGTCAGCCTCGGTTGACGACCAACCCGCGCTGGCGCTGGGAACCCCCGCCGAAGCGTTGACCCCGTCGCTGAGCAACGACGATTTCATTCGCGCGCTGAACTTTCCCGAAACCCCCGAGGACCGCGACGGTTTTTCCGCCCTGCGCCGGGCGCTCAAGCATCGCCCGACGGCGCAGCTGGTGCAGGCCGCGCAGGATGTGCTGACCCTGCTGAGCCAAGATGGCATCTACATGGACGACCTGCGCCCCGACATGGCCAAGCCTGACGTCTGGCGCCGCTTTGCCGAAGGCGCGCGCGGGCGCGCCATTGCCGGTCTGGGCGGGGTACGCGACCGGTCGTCACTGGCGCTGTCCGCCGGGCGGATGAAGCAGGACCCGATCTTTCGCGATGCCGCGCATCACTTCTTGCGGGTCTATGACCGGACGTTCCAGAGCTTTTCCGAGCACGCATCGGACGCAGAGGTAGCGGCTTTTTCCAACACCCGCACCTCGCGCGCCTTCATGCTGCTGGGCCGTGTGGCGGGCACCTTCGACTGAACCCGGCGACTGAGGCGGCTTATCCATCACTGGATCAGTCCCGATCCGTTGACGGATCGGCCCCGCTTACCCCCCGAAACTGCCGAACGGCAAGAAACGCACCAGGTCGCCCTCACCGATCCGGGCGGCGCCGTCGGGCAGTTCCACCAGCCCCTCGGCCCAGCTCAGCCCGCTGATGCGCCCCGAGCCTTCGGAACCAAAGACCTCGGCCCGCCCGTCGCGGATGCGGGCGCGCAGGTATTCCCGCCGCCCTGGCTTTTTCGACTTGGTAAAGCCCGCCGGAACCTCGAACCCCTGCGGCGCGATCCACTGCCCGCCGGCCAGCCGTTCCAGCGCGGGCCGGGCAAAGATCAGCGTACAGACCAGCGCCGCCACCGGGTTGCCCGGCAGACCAAAGACCGGCACCCCCTGCCAAAGCCCCAGCGCCAGGGGCCGCCCGGGCTTGACCGCGATCCGCCAAAGCTGCAACGCGCCCTCGGCCCCCAGCAGCGCCGACATGTGGTCTTCGTCCCCGGCCGAAGCGCCGCCCGAGGTCAGAATCACGTCCGCCTCTGCCGCGCCGCGATCCAGCAGTTGGCGCAGGGTCGCACGGTCGTCCGGTGCAATGCCCAGGTCCACCGCCTCGAAGCCCCAGCCGCGCATCAGCGACAAGAGCATCGGGCGGTTGGCGTCGTAAATCCGCCCCGGCGCGGCGTCACCGCCCGGGTCGCTGACCTCGTCCCCGGTCGACAACACGCCGACCCGCAGCCGCTGTTTCACCGGCAATGCCGCATGTCCCGTCGCAGCCAGCAGTGCCAGGTCCGCCGGTGTCACCCGCCGTCCGGCCTTCAGGATCACCTCTCCCGTCGCCACATCCTCGCCCGCCTTGCGGGTGTTGGCACCCGGCTTCAACGGGCCGCGCAGGGCAATCGCCGCGCCATCGGTGGCGACATCTTCCTGCAATGCCACGGTATCCACACCCGGCGGCAGCGCCGCCCCGGTCAGGATGCGCAGCGCCTTGCCCTCTGGCACCTCGCCGTCAAAAGGCACGCCCGCCGCCGATCGACCCTCGACCAGCGGAAATTCCGCCCGCTCGCCCTCCGGGATGCCGCCGGCAAAGCCGTAGCCATCCACCGCCGAATTCGGCTGCGGCGGGTTGGCGCGCAGCGCCATGATATCCGAAGCCAGAACCCGGCCTGCACCCTCGGCCAGCGCCACCTTCGTATCGCCCACCACCGGGGTCAGCCGGTCGCGCAGATGCGCCAGCGCGTCATCCACCGGGGTCCAGGTGACGCCGGGCGGCAAGGCAAAGCAATCGTTGCGCAACGGCGGCGGCTGCAAACCACCCATCGCACCGCGCAAAAGCGCCTCATGCCCCAGCCCGAAGATCCAGCCCTCCTCGGGGGCCTGAACCTCCAGCATCTGCGCCAGGTCCCCGGGCGTCAGCCGCGATACCGCGCGCGCCAGAAGCCGCACCTGCGCCCGGTCGGGGATCTCGTCATCCTGCGCCCCAGCCTTGACCGCATCGGCCACCAGCGAAGGCCAGACCTCGACAAGAGCAACATCGCCCTCCAGCGGCTCAAACGGCCAGGCGCGCGCGCCGAAACGCTGGCGCAACCGGTGCAGCACAGGCAGCCCCATCAGCACCTGCGACCCGACCGACCCCGCACCGGCCAGTTGCCAGCAGGTAAAGGCGCCCTTCGCCCGGGTTTCACAGACGCGCCTGTCGGCAAAGGGGTTGGCATAACCGGTCTTGCCGCGCGGCAGCCCCTCGATGTCACGTTTCAACCCGTTGCCCCAGAACGGCCCCTGCCCGCCGAATTGGCGGTTGAGCGTTCCGGCCAGATCGAACCGGTTGTTGTCGCCCGGTGCATCCTCGATCCGATCATTCAACCAGGACCAAAGCGCCAGCGGATCGGGTGTGCCGGTGACCGCGGCGGCAAAGCCCGCCGGGTAGCCGAATGGGAAATCAAATCCCAGGAACAGCCGCCGTCCCGCCGCGCGCTCGTCCTCGATCAGGGTGGCCAGGTGTGTCTCGGCCTCCTGTCGGTTGCGCAGGTAGACCGGCGCCTCCTCGCGCCCGTCGCGCACCAGGCCCAGCCAGATCGCGTCCTTTTTCGGAGCAGCCCCGCGGTCCTTGCCTCCGGACCAGTCGACGATGGCGAAACTGTCGAACTTCACAGGCCCACCTCGCGCAGGATGAAATCGGCGATGACGGCAGTATCATCGAGGTGAAACACCGGGCGGTCCAGGTCCGGCCCACAATCCGAGGCGACGGCGCGAATGGTATCATCCCCCGGCGCGATCAGCGGCTGCCCGGTGGCGGCGCGATGCGCCTCGATCTTGGGGTGCCGGTCGCGCTTGTAGCCTTCGATCAGCACCAGGTCGCAGGGCGCCAGTTGCGCCAGCAGGTCCGCCAGCACCGGCTCCTCCTCGCCTCGCAACTCGGTCATCAGCGCCACGCGATTGCGCGACGCCAGAAGCACCTGCGACGCCCCGGCCTGGCGATGGCGGTGGGAATCCTTGCCGGGGTGGTCGACGTCAAAGCTGTGATGGGCATGTTTGACGGTCGAAACGGTCAGGCCGCGTCCGGTGATGTCCGCCACCAGACGTTCCATCAGCCCGGTCTTGCCCGAATTCTTCCAACCGGTGATCCCGTAAAGCCTCATTCCAGCATCCCCTCTGCCTGCGCCAGGTCCTGCGGCGTGTTGACGTTGAAAAAGGCCCCTTCCCCGGGAAAGAGCGCCTCGCGCCCGCCGTGCGCCTCGGTCCAGATCACGACCTTTCGGGTGCCACCCTGCAAGGCACGGCGCAGGTCGTCGCGCAGCGCCACGGGCCAGAGGCCGAAGGTGGGATGGCGCACATGGCGCCCGCCCTTTGACATCGACCGGGTGCCGTCGCCTTGGCGCGGGGTGGCGGCCAGCACCAGGGGATGCGCCTGCCCGGCGCTCGCCTCGGTCAGGCGCGCCACAAGATCGGCGGGAAAGAACGGTGTGTCGGCGGCCACGGTGACGATCTGCTCTGCGCCCTGATCCGCCGCCCAGTCCATGCCGGCAAGCACCCCGGCAAGCGGGCCGGCGAACCCGTCGATCGAATCCGCCACCACCGGCAGGCCCAGGGACGCGAAACGCCCCGGATCGCCATTGGCATTCAGCGCCATCGCCCCCACCTGGGGCCGCAACCGGGTGATGACATGGCCGAGGATGCTGTCCCCGCCCAGCGGCAGCAGGCACTTGTCCCCGCCGCCCATGCGCGTCGCGAGGCCCCCGGCAAGGATGACGCCCAAAGGCCGGGTCATTGCCCGGCTCCCTTGCGGCGATGCTTGCGGTCCTCGTCGGGCACCTGCGACGGGTCGATATCGCGGATCAGCCGCTCCTGCCCCGACAGGCACATGAACCGCTTGCCCCGCATCCGCCCGATCAGCGTCAGCCCGACCTCACGCGCGATCTCGACGCCCCAGGCAGTGAAGCCTGAGCGCGACGCAAGGATCGGAATGCCCATCAGCGCCGTCTTGATCACCATCTCGGATGTCAGCCGCCCGGTGGTGTAGAGAATCTTGTCACCCGCCGGCACATCGTTCGAGAACATCCAGCCGGCGATCTTGTCGACCGCGTTGTGCCGGCCGACATCCTCCATGTAGACCAGCGGCCTGTCGCCCTGGCACAACACGGTGCCGTGGATCGCCCCGGCCTCCAGGTAAAGCGAAGGCGTCCGGTTGATCCGCGCCGACAGCGTATAAAGCCAGCTGGCCCGCACCTCGGCCTCGCGCAGGGTCAGCCCCTCCAGCCCCTCCATCATGTCGCCGAACACCGTGCCCACGGCACAGCCGCTGGTGCGGGTCTTCTTCTTCAGTTTTTCCTCGTGGCTGGTTTCCACCGCGGTCCGCACGACAACGACCTCAAGGTCCTCGTCATAGTCGACGCCGGTCACCTCGTCTTCATGTCGCAGCATCCCCTGATTCAGCAAAAACCCCAGCGCGAGGTATTCGGGGTAATCGCCGATCGTCATGGCGGTCACGATCTCGCGCGAATTGAGGAAGATGGTCAGCGGGCGTTCTTCGACAACGCCCACCTCCTGCAGGTTGCCATCCTGGTCGAGCCCCTCCAACCGGCGCGTCAGTCGTGGCGCCGCAGGATCAGGGGCAATGAGATAGGGCGGTGTATCGGTCTGGCCGGGCAATTGCGCCTCCGGGCATCAACAGTTAGGCATTACCCGGAACCTAGGATGATCCAATGCCACCCTCCAGTCCAAAACGCACATTCTGGCGCGGGGTCCGCGATGCGCTGCCCTTTCTTCTCGTGGTCGGGCCCTTCGGCATGCTGTTTGGCGTGGTGGGCAGCGAGGCGGGACTCAACATTCTGGAAATCCTGAGCTTTTCCATTGTCGTCATCGCCGGTGCGGCGCAGTTCACCGCGCTGCAACTGATGGTCGAGGATGTGCCGACCCTGATCGTCCTGGCCTCCTCCCTGGCGGTGAACCTGCGGCTGGCGATGTATTCCGCCTCGCTCACACCGCACCTGGGGGCCGCCCCCATCTGGCAGCGGGCATTGATCGCCTATTTCACCATCGATCAGAGTTATGCCATGGCGATTGCCCGCTTCGAAAGGGAACCCGAGATGCCGCTGGCCGACAAGGTGGCCTTCTTCCTTGGTTGCGCGCTCGCGTTGACGCCCTTCTGGTGGGCCGCGACCGTGCTGGGCGCCCTGCTGGGGCAGGCGATACCCGACTGGCTTGCGCTGGATTTCGCGCTGCCGATCACCTTTCTCGCGCTTATTGCACCGATGCTGCGGACACTTCCGCATGTGGCGGCTGCGGTGGTCTCGGTTGCGCTGGCCTTGGCTATTGCCAGCCTGCCCTACAACCTCGGGCTGCTTGTGGCGGGGCTGGGCGGCATGATGGCCGGGGCCGAGGTGGAACGCCGGCAAACGAGAAGGGCCAAGCCATGATCGACCCCGCCGAGCTTTGGTTCATTATCATCGCGCTGGGGGTCTGCAGCTTCCTGCTGCGCTTCAGCTTCACCGGGCTGCTCGGCGACCGCGGCCTGCCCGACTGGGTGTTGCGCCATCTGCGCTATACCGCCGTGGCGATCCTGCCCGGGCTGGTGGCGCCCCTGGTGCTCTGGCCACCCGCCACCGACGGCACGCCCGATGCGCCCCGGCTTGTCGCGGCGGCGGCGACGCTGCTGGTGGGTCTGCTCACCCGCAACGTCCTGGCCGCCATCGCCGCCGGGGCGGCAGGGCTTTACCTGGCCATGTACCTGATCTGAGCCGGGCAAGGCACCTCTGCGCGCCCTTCGCCCGGCTCAGACCCTGTCACCCCAGGACCGAGACAACCGCCGAGGCGGTCTTTTCCGCCACCTCGTCAGCCTCGGCCGGGGTCAGACAGAACGGCGGGGCAAAGCCCAGGATATCGCCCTGCGGCATGGCCCGGCCGATCACCCCCTGCTCCAACAGCGCGGCGGCCACCCGCGGCCCCACCTTGTCTGCGGCATCAAAGAAGCTGCGGCTGTCGCGGTCTTTCACGAATTCAACGGCGCACATCATGCCTTCACCGCGAATGTCACCCACGTTCGCATGATCGCCCAGGGCCTCGCCCATCACCTTGTTGAAATAGGCCCCGGTCTCGCCCGCGTTCATCACCAGCCCCATCGCATCCAGCAGCTTGAGGTTCGCCACCCCCGCCGCCGCGCCGATGGGATGGGCGGAATAGGTCCAGCCGTGGCCGATCGGGCCGTTTTCATCCGTGCCCTGCTCCAGCACCTGCCACATCTTGTCGCTGACAATCGAGCCAGACAGCGGCGCATAGGCGCTGGTCAGCCCCTTGGCGATGGTGATGAGATCGGGTTTCAGCCCGTAATGCTCGGACCCGAACATCGTGCCCAGACGCCCGAAGCCGGTCACCACCTCGTCAGCCACCAGCAGGATGTCATGCTTCTGCAAGACCTCCTGGATCGCCGCCCAATAGCCTTCGGGCGGCGGCACGATCCCTCCGGTGCCCAGCACCGGCTCACCGATGAAGGCGGCAATGGTATCGGCGCCCTCGCGCTCGATCAGCGCTTCAAGCTCGGCCACGCAATGCGCCACGAACTCCGCCTCGCTCTGGTCCAGGTCGTCACGGCGGAAGTAATACGGCGCCTCGGTATGGACCACCTGCGCCAGCGGCAGGTCGAATTTCTTGTGAAACAACTCCAGCCCGGTCAGCGATCCGGTGACAAGCCCCGAGCCGTGATAGCCGCGCCAGCGCGAGATGATCTTCTTCTTCTCGGGCCGCCCGAGGATGTTGTTGTAATACCAGATCAGCTTGACGTTGGTCTCATTCGCGTCCGAGCCCGAAAGGCCGAAATAGACCTTGGACATGTGGTCGGGCGCGCGGTCGAGGATCATCTTGGCCAGCGTGATCGACGCCTCGGTGCCGTGGCCGACGTAGGAATGGTAATAGGCCAGCTCATGCGCCTGCGCGGCAATCGCCTCGGCGATCTCCTTGCGGCCATAGCCGACGTTGACGCAGTACAGCCCGGCAAAGGCGTCGAGCAGCCGGTTGCCCTCGCGGTCCTCGATATGGCAGCCGTCGCCGGTGGTCACCACCCGCTGGGGCAGGTTGCCCCGGGCAAATTCAGCCAGGTGGGTCGAGGGGTGAAAGAAATTCTCCCGGTCCCATTGCTCCAGCATGTCGTTCTTCAGCATCTTGTTCCTTTCCTCAGTCTCGTGTGGGGCCAAATTTCTTCGAAGAAATTTGCAAAAATCTTTGAAGATTTTTGGCGCCTCAGGCCCAATCTCGGCAAACGTATTTGATCTCGGTAAAGGCCTCCATCCCCTGTCTCGCCCCTTCGCGACCCAGCCCGGATTGCTTCATCCCGCCAAAGGGGATCGGCGCGCCGGTGACCTTGGTGCGGTTGACCGCCACCATGCCGAACTGCAGTGCCCGGCTCACCCGATATATCTGCCGGGGATCGAGACTGTGGACATAGGCCACCAACCCGTACTCGGTGTCATTGGCGCGTGCCACCACCTCATCTTCGCTGTCGAAAGGCAGGATCGGGGCGACGGGGCCAAAGGTCTCTTCGCGCAGGATGTCCGCATCCACCGGCACATCGGCCAGCACCGTCGGCTCGTAGAACAGCGGCCCCAGCGCGTGACGCTTGCCCCCGGTCAGAAGCCGCGCGCCCCGGGCCAGCGCATCCGCCACATGCGCTTCCTGCTTGGCCACCGCCTTTTCATTCATCAACGGGCCGATGTCGGGGTCGTCCATGCCCGGCCCGATCGTGAGCCTGTGCACCGCCTCGACAAACTTGCGGCAGAAACTGTCATAGACCGGGCGTTCCACGAAAATACGGTTGGCGCCCAGGCAGTCCTGCCCCGAGGTGGCGAATTTGGCCTTGATCGTCTCTGCCACCGCCTGGTCGAGATCGCTGCCGTCGAAGACGATCACCGGCGCGTGGCCGCCCAGCTCCAGCACAAGTTTCTTCACCGTCGCTGCCGATTGACGATAGAGCAACCGCCCCACCTCGGTCGAGCCGGTGAAGGACAGAACCCGCACCCGAGGATCGGCGCACCAGGGGTCCACGATGGTCGGCGCATCGCCGGTCACCACGTTGAACACGCCGGGCGGAAAGCCCGCGCGCTCGGCCAGTTCCGCCAGCGCCAGCGCCGAGAAGGGCGTCTCAGCCGAGGGATGCGCCACCACGCTACAGCCCGCAGCCAGTGCCGCAGCGGCCTTGCGCGTCAGCATGGCGGCAGGGAAGTTCCAGGGCGTGATCAGCGCCGCCACACCCACCGGTTCACGCCAAAGCTCGACCTCGGCATCGGGCAGGTGGCTGGTGACGCCCTCGATATTGGGGCGCCGGGTTTCCTCGGCATAGAATTCGACGAAGGACGCGGCATAGTCGATCTCGCCCCGCGCCTCGGAAATCGGCTTGCCCTGTTCCAGCACCATCAGCCGGGCCAGGTCCTCGCGATGCTCCAGCATCAGGTCGTGCCAGCGCCGCAACAGCCGCGCCTTGTCCTGCGGCAGGGTCAGCGACCAGGTGCCAAAGGCCACCTGCGCCGCATCCACCGCCGCCCGCGCCTGACCGGCGCTCAGGCTGGCCACTTCGCCCAGCGGCCTGCCGCTGGCCGGATCGGTCACGGCAATCACCGCGCCGTCGTCCCCCGACAGCCATTTGCCATTCACATAGGCGAAATTGCGGATCAGCCGGGCTTCATCGAGATCGGCGGAAATGCGGGTCGGATGATGGGTCATGAACGGCGCTCCCCTCTGGCGTACCCCACGGTTGTCCCATGTCCACGCAGTCCGATGGGGCCGAAATGCACGCCAGAAAAGAGGAACCTTCCGTTTCGGGCCCTGGCCAGAGACCAACCCTCCTGTTGTCCCGCAGGCCGGGCTGAAGCCCGGACTGCATCATCACAGCCAATGTCAGGTTCTCTTGCAGGACCCCGCGCCTCACTCTTTTCCCAACAGAATATCCAGAGGCGGCGGGCCGTTGCCTTTCACCGGCTTGGTCACGATGTAGGAATAGTACCGCTTCAGCCCGATATCGCGGTCCAACAGGGCATCCATCAACCGCTGGAACCCGTCCACGTCGCGGCTCATCACCTGCAAAAGGTAGTCATACCCCCCGCCAAGCGCCCAGCACCCGGTGACTTCGTCCACCTCGCGGATCGCCTGCTCAAAGCGGGAAAAGCTCTGGGCCGTGTGATCCTTCAGCTCCGCCACCACGAAAACCGAGGTCTGCGGCGCGATCTTGCGCAGGTCCAACCGGGCGCCGTAGCCCTCGATCACCCCGCTGTCCTCCAGCTTGCGCAGCCGGTTCCAGCAGGGCGTCGGCGACAGGTTCACCCGCTCGGCCAGTTGCGCCTTGGAAATCCGGCCCTCGCGCAGAAGCACCTTGAGAATGTCGATGTCACGGGGATCAAGCGCCATCTGTCAGGCCCTGATCCGCGTGCCGGCATCGCCCAGCCGGGCAAAGACATGGGTGGCAATCGCCGTGTCCTGCGCGCCCGTCCCGGTCAGGTCACAGATCGTGCAGCCGGGCCGGGCCCCCAGCCCCTGCGTCACGATCTGCCCCAGTTCCGGCGGCGTTCCGCCAGACCAGATCCCCGCCTCCAGCGCCCCGCGCAATTCGCCCCCGCTCTCGCACTGGCTGACCCGATCACAGACATACAGACCGGCGGCCACCAACGCCTGCGGCGCAATCTCGGTCTTGCCGGGTTGGTCCGATCCCATCGCCGTGATGTGCAGATCGTCGTGCAGCCAGCCCGCCTCGATCAGCGGTGCGCGCGATGGCGTGGTGGTCACAACCAGCTGGCTTTCGCGAACCAATGCCTCGGGGCTTTCGGCCACTTCGGCCACCACGCCCAGCGTATCGCGTAGATCGGCGGCGCAGGTCTCGGCCTTTGTCGCATTCCGCCCCCAGACCAGAACCCGACCAAAAGGCCGCACGAGTTGCGCCGCCCGCATCTGCAACCGCGCCTGCACACCGGTGCCGATCACCCCGGCGGTTTCGACCTCTGCCGGGGCCAGATGCCGGGCCGCAACCGCCCCCGCCGCCGCGGTGCGGATGTCGGTCAGGTAACCATTGTCGAGGAACACCGCCTCGACCAGCCCGGTCTTGGCCGAGAACAGGATCATCAACCCGTTCAGCGAGGGCAGTCCAAGCTTTGGGTTGTCGAAGAACCCCGGGCTGACCTTGATCGCGAACCCGTCGAAACCGGGAATATAGGCGGTCTTCACGTCGACCTCGCCATGCGCCTCTTTCAGCTCCATCGACAGGATCGGCGGCATCACCACATCACCCCGCGCCAGCGCCGCAAAACCCGCTTCAACCACGTCAACCGTTGCCAGGTCCAACTGCACGGTTGCGCGCAACTCGGCCTCGGTCACAATGCGGATGTCATGTGCCATAAGTGCTCCCATGCACGCGGACGTCCCCGACCGTCACGTCTTCGCCCCGCATCACCGCCATGAATTGTTCCATGTCGAGATTGCGCCCGGTGATGACGGTCGCCGTCGGCCCGGTAAGCCGCAACTTGCCCGACAGGCAGGCCGCCAGCCCCACGACCGAGGCCCCCTCGGCCACCAGCCGATCCTCGTAGAACAGCGCCTGCATGGCGCGGTAAATCTCTTTTTCCCGGACCAGCACCGTCTCGTCCAGCAGGTCCCGGCACAGCGGAAAGGACAGCCGGTTATCAAGCCCGATGCCGCCACCGAGGCTGTCGGCGAGGCTCGCCACCTCTTCGACCTCGACCGGGTGGCCGGCGACAACCGAGGCATGCATCGCCGCGCCGCGATCCATGCTGACACCAACAAGGCGGATACCGGGATTGATCGCACGCGCCGCCACGGCGATACCTGCGGCCAGCCCGCCGCCGGACAGCGGAATCAAAAGCGTATCAAGGTCGGGCCGCGCCGAGAGCATTTCCAACCCGATGGTCCCCTGCCCGGCAATCACCGCCGGATCGTCGAAGGGCGAGATGCCGACAAGGCCTTCGTCGTCCTCCAACCGCCGGCTTTCCGCCGCCGCGTCATCCTGCGACCGACCGACGATGCGCACCTCGGCGCCCAGCGCACGAATGCCGTCGACCTTGGCGCGCGGCACCAGCCGCGACATGCAGACCACCGCCCGCATGCCACGCGCGCGCGCCGCCCAGGCAACGGCCCGTCCATGATTGCCGGTAGAGCAGCAGGTCACGCCCCTGGCCCCCGCAGGCAACAGCGCCAGGGCATTCATCGCCCCGCGCAGCTTGAAGGCGCCGGTGGCCTGGCCGATTTCCAGTTTCAGCAGGAATTCCTGCCCGGTCTTGGCGGACATGAACGGCGACGGCACCAGCGGCGTCCGGTCAGCGACCCCGCGAATGTTTTTTGCAGCAGCCAGGATATGCGCGAGCGTCACCGTCATGGCCAAAGCGTTTCACGCGGGCGCGGCGATTGCAAGACACGCCGCGCCCCTAGCGTTCCAGATCCAACAGCCGCAGCGGATCGATCAACCCGGCCTTGCGCAGGGTCAGGTTCGGATACTCCGGGTCGTTGAGATAGCGATCCAGCGAAAACCCCGGCTCCAACCCCTTGAGCTGTTGCAGGTACATGCGCGCGCCCTGCATGTCGCCAGCATTGGCGCAAAGCGCCACCAGCTGCCGCCGCGGGGCAACAAACCCTTCCGATGCCTCGCAGGCCTTGGCCGCCGCCGCCCGCGCCTCGGGCAGGCGCCCGGCGGAAATGCAGACCAGCGCATGGTACAGATCCCACAGGTGGCTCAACTCGTCGTCCGGCGCAGACCGGCGGCAGGCGGCGGACAGCTCATAGGCCTTGCGGGTGTCACCCACCGCGCTGTGGGCCACCGCCAGCGTCTGCTTGGCAAAGAGGTTGTTGTCGTTCCAGCGGATCGCCTGTTGCGCCAATTCCGCCGGGGCCTGAAGGTCATCTTCCAGCATGATCCGGGTCAGCGCCACCAGCGCCATCGCCAGCCCGTTGTCCTGCGACGCCTCAAGCGATTTGCGGGTCAGCGCCTCGGCCTCGTTCAGCCAGCTCTGCCGATCACTGCCTGCCCCTTCGACCAGCTGCGCCATGCGGACAAAGGCCCGCCAGGCCAGGTGAATGCCATTGGCATCGGTCTCATAGGCCTTGTGAAAATAGCCCTGCGCGTCCTCGAATGCCTTGGGGTCGAACCGCGCGAGCTTGCGCAATCCGAGGCTGGAAAAACCCATCGCGGCGGCTTCGGGGCGGTTCAGGTCGACCATAGCGGGCAGCCGATGCACGATCTTGGAGGCCGCCGAATGCACCAACCCGGAAATGACCTCGGCCGAGATGACGTCAGAGGCGACACCCGGCACGCTGCGATGGCCCGAGAACAGCACCCGCCCGTCCCGCCCGCTTTCAACCCGCAGGAAAACCACGCCGCGCTGGCCATCCTCGGCCACATCACAGCGGATCTCGACATCGGGCGCATCGTCGGTACGGGGGCGTTCGTAATCGGCAAAGCGCAGGGCGGACAGCCGTTCTTCCAGGCTCTTGGCGACCTGGTCGGCAATGATCTGGCTGGTGATTCGTTCGATGCCGCTGCCCACTTCGGACATGGCCGCGCGGATGGTCAGCGCATGCATGCCGCTGTTGACGGCCGGTGTCGCAGGCGCGTCGGGCGAGGGGGCGGCCAGCCGCATCGACAGCGACTGTTTCCAGTCGTCAAAGGCCGCGTCACGCACGTCGAGCCCTTCCAGAAGCTCACGATCAACGGCCCGCAGACCCGACATCGGATCAAGGTCGGACTGGATGCGCGTAGGGTCCAGCCAGACTTCGAGCCGGTTGGCCGACAGGATGTCCTTGTCGTCACCAAAGGCCTGGCGCAACTCGGTCAGGGTCTGGCGCAGGCTGCCACTGGCCTGGGCCTGCGACCGGTCGCTCCACAACATGCTTTCCAGCCAACGACGTCCACGGCGCATGTTGCTGGCCTCACAGACCAGCGCCAGAAGCCCCCGCGCCTTGGAGCCACGCGGCGTCACATCACGTCCATCGGGCGCCCGAACAGTGAAGGTGCCGAAGTAGTACACTGTATAGGGATTGGTCAATTCCGCCCTCCTTCTTCGGGAGCCAGCGACACCCTACCCAACCGTCAGAAAAACGCAATCCAATCGTGAACACACCATGAGTCGCGCCATTTTATCAATAGTGTACGTGATAGTGCCGTGATTAAGTCGTGAATAATTCCGTCATTTAAATCAATTCGAGACCGCGTCAGTTGACCGGTCTCCGCTCTCTTTCAATCTTGGGTTTCGCGGCATGCCTCTGTGTCCGGCATCGCGCGGCCAACGGGATTGCCCGACCTGCCACGCGCATTCCCCGGGTCCGAGGCGCTCAATTCCGCGCATTCGACAAATGTTTCAAACCAGAGGAAATGACATGGCCCTGCCCAAACCGAAGCTCATCACCCAAACGCCCCGCCCCTCGATCGGTGCAGGCCGTCTTCCTGTCAAACTTGCCAAGGGTTGATCGCGCATAAATCAACCAATTAAAGGCCGGGGCAATTCAAGCGGCTTCCGAATTGCCACGGCGCATGTCACAAAATGCCGACACCTCGCCAATTCCGGCGAAGACAACCGCCGCAATGAGAAGACTGCAAAATAGGGGCGGAAACCGATCAGGGGGCGGGAAATTCCATCACAGGTCGCGTTTTCGGTTGCGGCGGATATTGGCGCCGTATTGCCCCGGTGCCTTTCGCGGATTGTCCGCACGGCGCAGCGTTTCGGTCAATCCCTCTGCCGGAAACTGCGGATCATCCAGCCTATGGATTTCCGCAACGCCATTGCAGGCAAGGCTCGACTTCTGCACCACGGCAACCTGAAACAACGGAAAATCCCGCGGAAAGAAGATCTCGGAATTCGTGCGGATCAGCTGAAGATTCACGAAAAGCGGAAACGGCGCGAAAGTATCGGTTTCGACAATCCCTTCATAACACCAATAGGAACTCTTTGTATGTACATTCGCCAGCGGGCGGATTTGCAGGGCTTCGCCGGGGTCGGTGGTCACGAAATACCCGCTCCAGACCTGCAGGATCCCGGTGTCCGACAGGTCTTCGAGAAAGTTCGGCGCCGGGCCGAAACGTGGTGCAAAGCGGGCGTCCCAATCTGCCTCGGCCTCGGCGCCCAACGGCTCCGAACGCAGCGCGCGCCAATCGCCGTCCTCGGCCAGGAAGACCTCCTTGCCGTCGAACAGCACACTGAAATCGCGCGGCGGAAAGATGTACCAGCCGAGGCCCGAAGCGGTGCGCACCGCTTCGCAATACTGGAAAGCCGACAACGGCAATCGACCAAGCGCCGCGGTATCCGCCTTCATCGGCGGTTTCAGGCTGTCGTGCAGCGCATGGAATTTCAACATGGCAAGCCCCTGGATACGCGCGGGAAAGGCGCGATGACCGGTCACCAGTTTGGCCCTCATCCCGCCCCAAGGTCAATTCATGCGCCCAGGTTTCCCGGCTTTTCACGCTCGGATCACACGTGTTGAGTGACCCCAGTACCTTTGCCGGTTTGCCGCCAGGGCACGGCATATGACCCAGCCGGATTGCACCGCCAAGGTGGTGACCACAGGCGCCTGAGGTCGGGGGGCCGATGACGGCGCGGGCTTTGGCGGGAGGATCAGGTGATCGTGTGGCCCGCAGCGCCCAGACGGCGGGCAATTTCGGCGATATGGGCGGGGCCGACCTCACAGCAGCCGCCGACGATGGTGGCGCCGTGGTCGATCCACGTCATGACATGATCGGCATAGTCTTCAGGGCCCATGTCGCGGCGGGCCGAGAGGGCGTCAACGGTCGGGCTGGCCTTGAGGAAGTCCTTGGTGATCTGGGTAAAGCCGTTGGCATAAGCGCCGTAGGGCAGGCCCGCCGGGGCAATGGCTTCCAGCGCGGCGGGCATGGCTTCGGGCGCAGAGCAATTGGCCAGCACCGCAGCGGCACCAAGGTCTGCGGCGACAGCGGCGGCCTCGGCCAGGGGCTCGCCCGAGCGCAGGCGGCTTCCGTCCTCGTCATCCACGGAACAGGCCACCCAGACCGGTTTGCCCCCGGCCAGCGCGGCGGTCACGAAGTCGCGGGCATGGGCCACCGAAACCACGGTTTCCCCCAGCAGAATATCGGCCCGCGGCGCCATCAGGGCGATGATCTCGCCATAGATCGCCAGCGCCTCGGCCGGTTCGGGGTGCAGGTCGGGGCGATACGAGGCGCCGATCGGCCCGACCGCCCCGGCAATCCGCCCCGCGCCATGTGCCGCGCGGGCGGTTTCGGCCTCTGTCAGGGCAAGGTCGTGCAGTTCGTCAAAACGCTCCTCGATCCCGGCATTTCGCAGCCGGTCGCGCAGGATGGCATAGGTATTGGCGGTGGCAACCGTCGCCCCGGCGGCGAAATAATCGCCATGCACGGCGGCCACGATGCCGGGATGATCCAGCATCACCTGGGTCGACCACAGCGGCGTCGGCTGGTCGCCGGAGCGTTTGACCAGTTCCTGCCCCATGCCGCCATCGAGAAGGGTGATATCCGTCATGCGCGCAGTCTTTCGTTGTTGGGGTCATAAAGCGATCCCTCGGCCTGGACCGCAGCCGGGTAGCGCTTGCCGAAAATCTCGACCTCCACCGCCGTGCCTTGGACCGCCAGATCGCTGCGCACCATGCCCAGCGCCACCTGTGCACCGACGCGGTATCCCCAGGCGGCCGAGGTGACCTCTCCCACCACGGTGTCGCCCTGCCAGATGGTCGACATGTAGGGCGCATCGCAGCTGCCGCCGTCGATGGTCAGCGTGACGAAACGCTTGCTCGGACCTTGCTGTTTCTCGGCCTCAAGCGCGGGCTTGCCGGTGAAATCCTTGGTCCAGTCGATGAACCGGTCCAACCCGCCCTCCAACAGGGTGTAATCGGTCGACAGATCGCCTTTCCACGCGCGATAGCCCTTTTCCACCCGCAGGCTGTTCAGGGCGAACATGCCAAAGGGGGTGGCCCCCGCAGCGGTCACGGCATCCCAGATCGCGGGCGCATCGTCGGGCGCGCAGTGAATTTCCCACCCCAGTTCGCCGGCGAAAGAGACGCGCAGGAGGGCACATTCCCTGCCTGCAACCTGCCCGCTGAAACTGACCGAAAGCCAGGGTTTCGACAGGTCGTGATCGGTAAGTGGACCCAGAATGTCGCGCGCCTTCGGCCCGGTGACCAGCAGGCATTCAACCTCCCTGGTGTGATCGCTGACGGTGATCCCCTCGGGCATCTGACGCGAGAAATGCTCGCCATCATGCCATTGCGCGGCGGCGGCGGTGATCAACCCGACCTCGTCGTCGCCATGCACCATGACCGAACATTCGGTCACGATCCGCCCCCGCACGTCGGGGAAATAGGCCAGCCCGACACGCCCCGGTTTCGGCAGCCGCGATGCGGTGAGCCCATCAACAAAGGCCCGCGCCCCCGGCCCTTCGACCTTGATGCGCGAAAACCCGGTGATCGGCAGGATGCCACAGCCGTCGCGGACGGCGGCGCATTCCTCGGCCACCCGCGCCTCCCACGGGCCATTCCTTTCCCAAGTATGCGTTGCCTCTTCGCTGGTGTCATCGCCCGGCTTGGCGAACCAATTGGCCCGTTCCCAGCCGCCATAGACACCGAACTGCGCGCCCGCCGCCTGCAACCGCGAATGCAGGGTCGAGGTCTTGCGATCCGGTGCGGCGGGCCAGCGGTGATGCGGGAAATGCATGGCGTATTCATGGCCATAGACCTCCATCGCCTTGGCGATGCAGTATTCCTTATCGGTGTAATCAGTGAAGCGCCGGGGATCGACGGCCCACATGTCCCACTCGGTCTGGCCCTCGGTCACCCATTCCGCCAGCACCTTGCCCGCACCCCCGGCCTGGGTAATACCGAAGGTAAAGACACAGGCCTCGAAGGCATTCGGAACACCCGGCATCGGCCCGATCAGCGGCAGGCCATCGGGCGCATAGGGGATCGGCCCGTTGATGACACGCCCCACGCCCGAAGCGCCCAGTATCGGCACCCGCTCCATCGCGTCGCCGATATACCACTCCAGCCGGTCCAGATCGTCAGGATAAAGCTGGAACGAGAAGTCCTCGGGCATGGGATCATCGGGCGTGATCCAATGCGCCTTGCAGTTCCGCTCATACGGTCCAAGGTTCAGCCCGTTCTTTTCCTGCCGCAGGTAGTAGGACGAATCCACGTCCCGCAGCAGCGGCAGCTTGCCGTTCTCTTGCGCCCAGGCCTTCAGCTCGGGGATTTCCTCGGTCAGGAAATACTGGTGGCTCATCACCGCCATCGGCACCGTGCGCCCACCGTAGGGCTTGAACCATTCGCCCACCCGTTGGGCATAGTAGCCGGCGGCATTCACCACCTTTTCACAAGCGATATCGCCCTTGTCGGTATGCACGATCCACTGGTCGCCCTTGCGGCTGACCCCGGTGGCCGGGCAGAACCGTTCGAGCCGCGCCCCCGCCATCCGCGCCCCACGCGCCAGCGCCTGGGTCAACTGCGCCGGGTCGATATCGCCATCGTCCGGATCATAGAGCGCGCCCTGAAGGTCATGGGTTTCCATGAAGGGATAGCGGCTCTTCAACTCGCTCACCTCCATCATCTCCAGGTCCATGCCCTGCTTGCGCCCCATGCCCATCGCGCGCTCGAACTCCATCACCCGCTCGCGCGAATGGGCCAGCCGGACCGATCCGGTCACATGGTAGTTCATCGGGTAATCCACCTCGCCCGACAACCGGCGATAGAGGTCCAGCGAATAACGTTGCAGGTTCATCACCGCCCAGGACGTGGAAAACGACGGACAATTCCCCGCCGCATGCCAGGTCGACCCCGCGGTCAATTCGTTCTTCTCCAGCAGCACCACGTCCCACCCCGCCTTGGCGATGTGATAGGCACAAGACGCGCCCACGGCGCCGCCGCCAATGATGACGACACGGGTTTGGCTGGGAAAATCGCTCATCAGGGAACCTCAGGCTTTCTGGGGCAGATCATCGGCAATGGCATAGTAATCGCCCTTGTCCGCGGTGAAGATATGCTTTTCGAGCGTGATGCCGGTGGGCGTATCAAGCGCGCCAAGCGCAAAGCTCATGGTTGTCTCGGCATGGGCGTGCCAGAACAGGAACGATCCGCAATCCGGGCAGAAGCCGCGCTGCGCCTGGGCGCTGCTGTCGTACCAGCGGACCGGTCCGGTGATGGTCAGGCTGTCCCTGGGTACATAGGCCGAGGCCCAGAGATGCCCGGACTGACGCCGACACTGGCCACAATGACAGACCGAGGCGCCCCGGGGCGTGGCCGTGGTTTCAAAGGTGATGGCGCCGCAATTGCATCTGCCCTGGATCATCGCACGTTCCTCAATAGACCGGCGGGGCGATCACCCAGATCGCCTCGGCCTTTTCGTCATAGGGGTTGATCCAGCGAAACGGCTCACCGCGGATGCGGAAACTGTCACCGGGATGAAGCGTATGGCTCTGGCCCGCGATCTCGAGGTCCAGCTTGCCCGAGATCAGGTAACCCACCTCCTGCGTCGGCCGCGTCACCGTCTCGCCGATCACGCTGTGCGGCAGGAAGGTGGAATGCACCATCTCGAAATCGTCGGTCAAATCCGGGGACAGCAATTCCTCGACCAGTCCCGCCGCGCCCGATCCCAGCGGCCTGCGCGCTGCGCGCCGCACGATATGACCCGCCTCGCCGGCCGGCGCCGGGGCCTGGCCAAACAGCATCGACACCGGCACATCCAGCGCGCGGCCAATATGGCGCAGATCGGTGATCGAAGGTTCGGAAAGATCGCGCTCCACCTGGCTCAGCCAGCCAACCGACCGCCCCAACCGCTCGGCCAGGTCCGCCAGTGTCAGCCCACGCGCCCGGCGCAGCGCCCGCAGGTCGGCGCCCAGGCTCTGGCTGCGCATGGAGGGATGCTGCATGACAGGTACCGTGAAAATCTGGCTTCCATTTTCATCGTGGCCTGAGTCGCAAACCTTGGCAAGAATTTTTCACGCCGCGATGCCGCGCGCGGAACGCGCCCAAACCCTGGTATGCGCAATGCGCTCCAGGGTCTTCTCTGGTTTGAAAATATCCTGGGGGGTCCGGGGGGCAAAGCCCCCCGTCGGTCGACGCGGCCCCCGCCGCGGCGACATCAGATCTCTTTTTTCAACGCCTCGACCAGGTCGGTCTTTTCCCAGCTGAAACCACCATCCGCTTCCGGCTCGCGCCCGAAGTGACCGTATGCGGCCGTGCGCTCATAAATCGGCTTGTTCAGGTCCAGGTGCGTGCGGATGCCCAGCGGCGTCAGGTCCATCGCCTTGGGGATGGCGCGTTCGATGGCCTCCACGTCGACCTTCTCGGTGCCGTAGGTATCGACATAGATCGACAACGGCTTGGCCACGCCGATGGCATAGGACAGCTGCACGGTGCAGCGATCCGCCATGCCCGCGGCCACCACGTTTTTCGCCACGTAGCGCGCGGCATAGGCGGCAGACCGGTCCACCTTGGTCGGGTCCTTGCCGGAAAACGCACCGCCGCCATGCGGCGCAGCCCCGCCATAGGTGTCGACGATGATCTTGCGTCCGGTCAGGCCGGCGTCCCCATCGGGGCCGCCAATCACGAAGGTGCCGGTCGGGTTGACCCACCACTCGGTCTCATCGGAAATCCAGTCGGCGGGCAGGACCTCGCGAATGTAAGGCTCCACCACCGCGCGCACGTCGCCGCTGGTCATCGTGGCGTCCAGGTGCTGGGTCGACAGCACGATCGAGGACACGCCGACCGGACGGCCCTTCTCATAGCGTACCGAGATCTGCGACTTTGCGTCAGGACCCAGGGTCGGCTCGGTGCCGTTCTTGCGCACCTCGGCCAGCCGCCGCAGGATTTTGTGCGAATACTGGATCGGCGCCGGCATCAGCTCGGGCGTCTCGTTGGTGGCATAGCCGAACATGATGCCCTGGTCGCCGGCGCCGTCCTTGTCGACGCCCTGGGCGATATGGGCGGATTGCTCATGCAGGAAGTTCAGCACGTGGCAGGTGTTCCAGTGGAACTTCTCCTGCTCGTAGCCGATGTCGCGGATACAGTCCCGCGCGATCTGGCCGATGCGGCCCATGTAGTTCTTCAGCAGGTCCTGGTCCGACAGGCCGACTTCGCCACCGATGACCACCAGGCCCGAGGTGGCAAAGGTTTCACAGGCGACGCGGGCATTGGGTTCAGCCATCAGAAGCTGGTCGAGGATGGCATCCGAGATGCGGTCGCACAGCTTGTCGGGATGGCCCTCCGAGACGGACTCGGACGTAAAGGTATAGGTATCGCGGGACATGAATAGTGCTCCATTGGTGTGTCGGCGCCGCGCCAGGAAGCCGTTGCGACGCCCGAATGACCCGATGCGCTATGCTGGACGCCCCCCGGCGTCAATCGGATTTGCGGGATTTGACGCCAATTGCCGCGCAAGCGAGCAGGATCAGCAACACCAGCAGCGGCAGGTCGCCGGTGCGCGCATAGACCGTCGGCGGCAGTGCCCCCGGCAGGGCCACGTCGAGAAAGCCCGCTTCGTTCAGTGGCAGCGCTGCCGTGACCTGCCCCCGGGCATCGATCAGCGCGGAAATGCCGGTATTGGCCACCCGCACCATCGGCAGGCCGCTTTCGATGGCGCGCATGCGCGCCTGCGCCAGGTGTTGATAAGGCCCGGCATAGGCGCCGAACCAGGCATCGTTGGTCAATTGGATCAAGACCTCGGGCCGGTCGGCGGGACGAGCATATTGCGGAAACACCGCCTCGTAACAGATCAGCGGCAGCGCCCGGACAAATCCCAGGTCCATGACCCCTGGCCCCGGACCGGCGCTGTAGCCGCTGTCGACCCGCGCGGCCAGTCCCTGGATACCCAGCCGCTGCCAGAAGGCCGGAAAAGGCATGTATTCGCCAAAGGGCACCAGGTGGAACTTGTCATAGACCTGGGCCACCTGCCCCGCGCCATCCACGAAAGCCGCGGAATTGTAGTACGCCCGCCCTTCCGAACGCTGGATCCCCAACAGCAGCGGCGCACCGCCAGCCTGCTCCGAGATATAGGCCAACGTGCTCTCGGCCTCTTCCAGCAATACCGGAACCGCGCTTTCAGGCCAGAGGATCAGGTCAGGCTGCGGGGTTTGTGCCGAATAGGTGACCATGCGGTTGAAGAAGACCGGGATCATGTCGGGATCCCACTTCTGGTCTTGCGGCGCGTTGGGTTGGACCAACCGCAGAACCGGCGCATCCTCGGCGATCTCCGGCAGGGGGCGCGCGGCCAGCGTGACGCCAGCATACCACAGGAGGGCGCCGACCCCGATGCTCAGGCCAAAAACCTGACCCGCCTTGAGCAGCGGCGGCGACACCGTGCTGCACCGCCAAAGCCAGACCGGCAGCGCCGCCAGAGCGAGGGTCAGCGCCGTCAGACCGTAAGGGCCGGTCCAGGCTGCCAGTTGCGCCGCGGCCGTGTCGGTCCAGATGTAGCCGATCAGCGCCCAGGGAAAGCCGGTCAGGACATACCCGCGCGCCAGTTCCACCAGTGCCAGTGCCAGCGCCAGCCGAAGCGCCCCGCCGCCGGTCCTCTGCGCCGCCCAGAAGGCCAGCGCCCAGAACAGCGCCAACCCGCCGGACAGGCCGATCAGCCCGAAGGGGGCGAGCCATCCATAGAGTTCCGGCTCCACCAGGAAGGGCTCAACGATCCAGTTCAACCCGGCGGCAAAATACCCGGTGCCCGCCAGCCAGCCCGTCCAGGCCGCCTGCCGCGCGTTGGGTGCCAGTCCGGCCAGCGCCACGAGCGCGACCAGGGCGGGAAAGGCCAGCCACACCCAGCCCAGTGGCGCATGGCCAAGCGCCAGCACCGCGCCCAGAAAGGCCCCGGCGCCCAAGCGACGCCAGGCCCGGGCACCGAGCCACGAGACAAGGGCGGCGGTCATGGATCAGCCGGCCTTTGCTTCTGCCTGCGGGGCGGCAGGGGCGGGGGCGACCCCGGGCCGCGGGCTGCCCTGAAGGCGGACCCGCAGGCGCTTGATCCGGCGCGGGTCGGCATCGACCACCTCGAACTCGGGCCCTTCCGGGTGTGGCACCATTTCACCCCGTGCGGGCACATGCCCGGCGAGGACGAAGACCAACCCGCCGAGGGTGTCGATCTCTTCGGCGTCGACTTCATCGGTGGCGGTCAGGTCCACGCCGATCGCGGCCTGAAACTCATCCAGCGGAGTCTTGGCCAGCGCCAGGTAGGATCCGGATTTTTCCACCGTCCAGAACTTGTCGTCGTCGATGTCGTGCTCATCCTCGATCTCGCCGATCACCTGTTCGATCAGGTCCTCGATCGTGGCCAGCCCGTCGACCCCGCCGTATTCGTCGATCACCAGCGCCATATGCCGCCGCTCGGCCTGCATCTTGGTGAGCAGCACGCCGATGGTCATCGACGGCGGCACAAAGAGCAGCGGGCGCAGCAGCGCCTTGAGCGAGAATCGTCCGCCGCGACCGTTGAACCCGTGTTTCAGCGCAAAGTCCTTGAGGTGGACCATGCCGACCGGCGTATCCAGCGTGCTGTCGTAGACCGGCAGGCGGCTCATGCCGCTTTCGCGGAACACGTCGACGAGGTCATCACGGGTGATGGTGATCGGCACGGCGACGATATCGGCCTTGGGCACGGCCACGTCTTCGACCGTGAGCCTTCGCAGGTTGATCATGCCGTGGGTTTGCGGGACCGGAGCCGGAAGGGCCGAGCCGTTCACGCCTCTGGCGGTCTTGTCCGATGGGCGGAAGGCCCGGAAAATCCGGCGAAAGAAACCGGGTGTCTGAGAATGCTGGGCTCCGCCTTGCGCGCGATGCGCTGCTTTAGAGCCGGGGTCTGTATCGTCCATTGTCCTGTCCGTTGGGCGGGAATTGCCCGGGTGATCACGAATATGGGTCGGGAAGACCCAGTTTGCCAAGTATGTCACGCTCATGTCGTTCCATCAAAGTGGCATCCATGTCGCGTATATGGTCGTATCCCAGAAGATGTAATACCCCGTGAACGACCAGGTGCGTGACATGCGCGTGAAAGCGCTTGTCCTGCTCCCCGGCTTCACGCATGCAGGTTTCATAGGCGATGGCGATATCGCCCAGCGGGCAAGGCCCCTCATCGCCCCCTTGCGGCGGCTCTTCGGGGCGCCCGCCGTCGGTTTCGGCAGAGAGATCCTCATCTGGCCAGGAGAGGACGTTGGTTGGGGTGGGCTTGCCGCGGAAATCGGCGTTGAGCACGGCGATGCGCGCATCGTCACAGGCCAGGATGGCGATTTCGTATCCTGCAGGGTCAAGACCCAAGTGGGCAAGCGCCTGGCGAGCCGCGACCTCGGCCAGATCGGGCAGACCGGCCTCTTGCCAGCGGTCGTCTTCGATGATCGTGTCGGTGAGCACTTGGCTGTTCTCCGGGGGCGCTGCCCCCGGACCCCCGGGATATTTACAAAACCAGAGAAGGACCTGACAGGGTCAGGGCGCCTCGGCGTCCTTGTCATAGGCTTCAATGATGGCGGCGACAAGCGGGTGGCGCACCACGTCCTTGGCGGTGAAATAGTTGAAGGCGATGTTGGGGATGCGGTTGAGCAGGCGCTCGGCGTCCTTCAGCCCCGATTGCACCCCGCGCGGCAGGTCGACCTGGGTGCGGTCGCCGGTGATCACCATGCGCGAGCCTTCGCCAAGGCGGGTCAGGAACATCTTCATCTGCATCGAGGTGGCGTTCTGCGCCTCGTCCAGCACCACGAAGGCCCGCGCGAGCGTGCGGCCGCGCATGAAGGCCAGCGGCGCGATCTCGATCTTCTTTTCCTCGATCAGCTTGGCCAGCTGCTTGGCCGGCAGGAAATCGTTCAGCGCGTCGTAGAGCGGCTGCATGTAGGGATCGACCTTGTCCTTCATGTCGCCGGGCAGGTAGCCCAGCTTCTCGCCCGCCTCGACCGCCGGGCGCGACAGGATGATCTTGTCGACCGCGCCGTTGATGAACATGTTCACCCCCACTGCCACGGCGAGATAGGTCTTGCCGGTGCCGGCGGGGCCGATGCCGAAGGCCATCTCGTTCTCGAACAGCGCGCGGACATAGGCCTTTTGCGCGTCGGTGCGCGGCTCGACCAGTTTCTTGCGGGTCTTGATTTCGACCTGACCTGCGGGGAACATGTCGAGCTGGTCACCGTCGCGGGGGCTTTCGTCTTCGTCGGCGCCCATGCGCAGCTCTCGGTCGATATCGCCGGTTTCGACCGGGCGACCGGCCTCAAGCCGCTGATAGAGCGCGGTCAGCACCTCGGCTGCCTCTGCCCGGGCCGCGGCCTCACCGAGCACCGCAAGCTGGTTGCCGCGGCGCAGAATCTGGACAGCGACGCGGGATTCGATATCGGCAAGATTACGGTCGAATTCACCGCAGAGGTCGATCAGCAGCCGGTTGTCAGGAAATTCAAGCACCGTCTCCTGCAGCGTGGCGGGAGCGATCGGGTCATCAAGATGCGGTGCGGCCAAGGACATCTCCTCGTATATCTTGAGTCTCAGCGTGGCCGAGAGTGGCGCGCTTGGCAAGGGGCAGGCCGGCAAATGTCACCGTGCCGTCACGAAAACAGCCGCGGGTGTGGCCCCGCGGCTGCGACGTGCACAGGTCTTGACCAGTGATCAATTCGGGTCGGCAATCGGCGAGCCGCCCTTGAAATCGCCGGCGGTATAGGTCGGCGGGGCAACGCCCGAGCAGACCGGCTTGCCATAGCGATCAAGGCGATTGACCTGGTAGCCTTCGACACCGTCGTCCGAGATCCAGTGATCGCAGCCGTCGGGATCGACGAAAATACCCCACTTCAGCGTCTTCAGGGAATGCGTATTGATGCCGCGGTCGACGGTCTTGTCGGCCGGGTAGCCGCGAACACCTTCGTCACAGGCGGCGACCACAAAGCCCAGCGACAGGGCGGCACAGAGTTTGACGATCTTCATCTCGGGTCTACCCCTTACTGGAAGCACAGGATTTCGACACGGCGGTTTCGTGCCATGCCTTCGCGGGTGCGGTTCGAGGCGACGGGAGCGGTTTCGCCCATGCCGCGGACATCGGCAATCTTGGCGCCGACCGCCTGCGCCACCTTGGCCACCGCGTTGGCGCGGTTGTAGCTGAGTCGCTGGTTGTACTCATGGCTGGCGCGGCTGTCGGTGTGGCCGACGATGGCATAGGCAAAGGCCGGGGAGCTCTTGAAGAACTCGCGCAGGCGGGCCTTGCCCTGGGCATGGATGCGGTAACTGTCAGTGGCAAAGAACTGGTCGGAATTGACCACGCCGCAGGTGTTCACCTCGTGGCAGATCGGCGTGCCCTTGCGGGTCAACCGGTTCGAGGCATAGCCCTCGGCACCATCATCGGCGGCCCAGACTTCGCAGCCATCGGGCGTCAGCACGATATTCGGAATGTATTGCCCCTTGTCCCGCCCGCGTTGCGATGGCGTGTCCCGCGTGAACGCCTGCGCATCGGCCATTCCGGCCGACAGCAGAGCGAACATGACAGCGGCGGCACAACCGGTGGCAGCGGTGCGCAAGGCTTTGGTGATGAAGGTCCCCACAGCGTCTGTCCCTTGTTACTAACGTTTCCCCCCACGGCCACAGGTCAAAAGAATCGCTCCGGCCGGGCGTTAACTCATTTTATATTCAACACTTTAACAAACAATCCACCGGAGTGAAGACGAAAATCCAAATATTGCGGTTACTTAGCGGGCAATCCGCTATATCGGCCATTCCCAGCCCTCCAGCCACCGATCAGAACGCGATGAAAATCAGGCACTTAAGCGCCACGCGTGGCAGGGCACTTTTTCCGCCCGCAATCCGTCAATTTGTCAATACCGGCCGAAGCCGTGAACAATATGCCAAACCACCCCTCTATTGGAGCGTGGCGGCGAACAATGAGAGAAAATTCTTTAGAAAACGTTAACGCCAGCCTATCCTTCGCCCCAGTTTCGCCAGACTCACGTGCATAGCTGCCTGCCGCACGCTCCGGCGTTCTTGCCCGGCCAACGAAATTGGCCATTGTCCTGGTTAGGGGAACGGATTTGAAAAAGACACTCGTATTGGCCGCCGTTTGCGCGGCACTCGCAGCCCCGGCGATGGCCGGTGGCAAACATGGCCACAAGCATCGGCATCACGGCGCCCATGGCCCGACCGGCACCCAGATCGTGGTAAGCTGTTTCCGCGGCCCGTGGAACGACGTGATCTGGGATCGGCCCAACGCCGTGTTCATCGACAGCCTCGTGGCGATCGGCTACGACTTCTCGACCGCCCATGCAATCGGCGAACGGGTCTGCCGCGATGAGGCGCTGGTGGGCAACCCGGATGGCATGCGCGAAACCATGCTGCGCATCTACCGTGATCGCGCGTCGCATCGGAAGCACAACTACTGACCCCCGGCGACAGAGCTTCATGACAGGGGGCGAGCCGTGGCTCGCCCTTTTTCTGACTGGGACTTACCCGAGCGTCAAACCAGGACGCCGGCTAGCGAATTCGGCCCGCTTTCGACAATCCGTACCTTGGCGATTTCGCCCCGCGCCTTGCCGGCATCGGCCACGTGTACCGCATGCAGGTATTCCGACTTGCCCACCATCTGCCCCGGCAGGCGGCCATCCTTTTCAAACAGCACCGAGACCTCGCGCCCGACCATGGCATCCTGCATGGCGCGCTGCTGTTCGGTGACCAGCGCCTGAAGCCGTTGCAATCGATCGCTTTTCACGTCCTCGGGAACTTGGTCACGTTCCGCCGCAGGGGTCCCGGGACGGGTTGAGTACTTGAAACTGAAGGCGGTGCCGTAGCCGGCGGCGCGGATGATGTCGAGCGTGGCCTGAAAGTCCGCTTCGGTCTCTTCCGGGAAGCCGACGATGAAATCGCCCGACAGGTGCAGGTCAGGCCGCGCCGCGCGCAAACGCTCGATCAGCTTCAGGTAGGATTCAGCGGTATGGGCGCGGTTCATGCGCTTGAGGATCTTGTCCGATCCGGCCTGCACCGGCAGATGCAGGTAGGGCATCAGCTTGTCACATTCCGCATGCGCCGCGATCAGGTCGTCACTCATGTCATTGGGGTGGCTGGTGGTGTAGCGGATGCGTGCCAACCCGTCGATTTCGGCCAGCCCTTCAATCAGCCGCGCCAGCGACCAGTCGCCCCCCTGCCCCGCGCCGTGATAGGCGTTCACGTTCTGGCCCAGCAGGGTGATCTCGCGCACACCACGCTCCACCAGGTCGCGCGCTTCGGTCAGCACCTGCGACGCGGGACGCGAGACTTCGGCACCGCGGGTGTAGGGCACGACGCAGAAGGCGCAGAACTTGTCGCAGCCTTCCTGCACGGTGAGAAAGGCGGTCGGGCCGCGTGCCGCCTTGGGGCGGGATTTCAGATGCTCGAACTTGTCTTCCTCGGGGAAATCGGTGTCCAGCGCCTTGACGCCCTGGCGCGTCCTGGCCTCAAGGTCCGGCAAGCGGTGATAGCTTTGCGGACCGACCACCAGGTCGACCAGCGGCTGGCGGCGCATGATCTCTTCGCCCTCGGCCTGGGCGACACAGCCGGCGACCCCGATCTTGAGATCAGGCTTCTCCGCCTTCAACCCCTTGTAACGACCCAGCTCGGAATAGACCTTTTCGGCGGCCTTTTCCCGGATATGGCAGGTGTTGAGCAGGATCATGTCGGCATCATCCGGCGTGGCGGTCTCGACATAGCCCGACCCGCCCAGCGACTCGACCATGCGTTCGCTGTCATAGACATTCATCTGGCAGCCGTAGGTCTTGATGAACAGCTTCTTCGGCTCGGTCATGACTGGGATTCCTCACGCGCGTTTGAGGGGGGTGGGTACATCAAAACCCGCCTCTCTTGCAATGCACAGAAATTTCACCGACTCTATGCGAAAACGAGGGCAGAGATGCAGTATTCGTCGCTTTCCGATTTCCTCGAACGGGGCAAGGGCGCGCTGGCCAAGGGGCCGGTGGCGCTGATCCTGTGCGAGGATGAGACCGAAGTCGCCTCAACCCTGCGCCACCATGCCTACCAGGGCTTCAAGGCGGTGGTGGCTTTCATGCCGCCGCGCATCACCCTGCCCGAGGATCTGGACGACATTCACCGGGTCGATCACAGCCACGTCCGCGACGGCGGCATCGACACAATCGTCAACGCGGTGATACCGCATGCGGGCACCAACTGGCTGTTCTACTGCTACAACGCCGAGTATCTGTTCTACCCGTTCTGCGAAACACGCACGATTGGCGCGATGCTGACCTTCCACACCGAGGAACGGCGCGATGCGATGCTGAGCTTCGTGATCGACCTCTATGCCCGCGACCTGGACCGTTTCGGCAATGCGGTGTCGCTGGATCAGGCGCATATCGACAAGGCCGGCTACTACGCGCTGGCCCGCCCTGACCCGGCCAACCACAACCACCCCAAGGATCGGCAGCTGGATTTCCACGGCGGGCTGCGTTGGCGATACGAGGAGCATGTGCCCCCCACCCGCCGCAAGATCGACCGGGTCTCGCTGTTCCGGGCGCGCCCGAAGCTTCGCATGCGGGCCGATTACACCTTTGATGACGAAGAATACAACACCTACGCCTGTCCCTGGCATCACAACCTGACGGCGGCGGTGGCCTCGTTCCGGACGGCCAAGGCGTTGAAGCTGAACGCTGGGTCGACCTATGACATCAAGACATTTACCTGGCACAACTCGGTGCCGTTCGAATGGCATTCCCGGCAATTGCTGGATCTTGGCCTGATGGAACCCGGCCAATGGTTCTGAGCGGCCTGATCCGTTAACTGTCAACTGCGGGCAAACTTGCCGCAATTGACAGGTTTTCGTCCGCAATTGCCATAGAACATGGCCGCAATCGCGAAAACGGCCGGGATCTCGAGTTCGACCATCGTTCGGCAGTAGACCACAGAGGCATCTAGCGCGATCCTTCAAAAACCAGGGAAGCGTCAAGAAAATCCTACTTCAGAGGTGACCCGCCCCCTGCCGATCCCTCATTCACAAAGAGGGTCTGCAGGTTGGATTTGGGTATTCCGGCTCCCCGTCAGGAGCAAGCGCGCCGGGAGAGGATGGCAAGGTCTCTGCCACCAAGTCTCGGCTTGGCGAGATCGACAACAGGCGCAAGCTCCTTGATGACCATGGGCTTTCAACGACAACGAACGTGCAAGAACGGCTTTCGCCATTCCAACGTGAAATACCCGCGGTCAGGTTGGCAGATCGAGTGACATCTCAGGCCGAGACAGGGGCCCTGAACTCCGGGACGATGCCTTCCACACCAGGATATTCCGCCGCCTGCACCGCCTCCCAGGTCGCCGGGCGTTTTGCCACTTCCGAAAATTGCGCCCCGGCGCCGACTTTCGTGAAGACCGCGTTGACGACGCAGGCCCAATCCCAAAGCAGCCTCGACAGCGGGCCGGAGGTTTCCTGCCGCTGCCAGACCTGCATCAGGTCCAGCCGATCACCCAGCCTGTCCGCGACCATGGCGATCGTGTAGGCTGCGATGTTCACGTAACCCTGCTTGAAGATCGCTTTGGCGTCCTTGGTTTTGATCTGCTTTTCGATGGCCTTGAACAGGATCACCTTGGCGATCATCTCCTTGTACCACGCGACATCGAGTTGCTCCGGCACGATTTCCGGCGTCTCATCCAGAGCCGCCATGAATGCCGCAAAGTTCTTCTCCCCGCCAAGAGCAACCTGCGCGGGAAGGCCGCGCCAGCTTTCGTGGTATTTCGCGATGTCGTTCTTGGTCAGCTTGCGGCGCGTCGGTATCTGCATTTGCAGGCGCTTCTTCTGAGCCGGGGTCCGCCCCTCTCGCAGCATCGTCACCGCATAGGCGCCAGCCGCGCGTTCATAGAACCAGCGACCGGTTCCATCCGGGCACCACGTGTCGTTTGCCAGTTTCTCCAACTGGATATGAAACGGTCGGTTCGCCGACAGGTCCGATGTCTTGACCGCGGTCTGGCTGTTGGCGAATTGCGATATCCGCGAAATCAAGGTTTCGCGGCCCTCGTCCTTGCCTTCCCGCAGAATGACGATCTTGGCCGGGATCATCACCCGCGAGAGATCGAGCGTCTTGTTGTCACGGCTGGCGAAATAGATCGACGAGGTCGTCTGGCCGCCATTGACGATCTGCAGGCCCTTCAGAAGCGAAATGCCGACCTGGCCGTCCTGCGCCCGGCTCAGTTCGGCCTGATCACAGACCATGACCAACCCGTTGTTGTAGGCCAGGAAATGGCCCGGTTCCTGCTGCAGCGATTTCGCGATGCCGGCATTGACCTTCATGCGGGTTCCGAGAAAGGAGCGGACATTGGCCTCGAGCAGCGTGGTGTTGTAGCGTTCGTAAAGCGCCCGCAGGACTTCGCCGGGAATGGCGGTCAGAGCATAGTCGTAGTCGGCCTCCGGGTCGGCCACATGCACGCAAGGCAGCGGGCGTCCTATGGCCTGTTCGAAACTGATGGCGATCTCGTCCCGCGGCTTGCCGGTGGTGTGGCGGAACAGGCGCTCCATGTCCATTGCTTCAACCTGGATGAGCCGTCCCTCGACCTCACGCGGAGTGAAATGCTTGGACCTGGTCTGACCGTCGGTCAGCACGATGACCCGCAGCTGGTCCAGATCGTTCCAGCGCCGTTCCAGCGTTTCGACAAGCTCCAGAACCGGGCTGGTGGGGTCAAGCCGCGCCGACAACTTCCCGGCACCGGCATTCGCCGCAAACTGCACCGCGGCCCTGGCCACCGTCGCGACATCCGAGTCCCGCAATTGCGCAAGGTGGTCGGTGCCCAGGTAATGTGTGAGAAACAGGTCGATCCGGGTATCGTCGGCCGAGATGCTGAAGCCCGAAATCCGCAGCTTCGCATTGCCGATCTTGCCCGCCCAATGGCAGACTTCCGGAGAGTCCGAAATGCCGGCCGCGCTGACATCGTCCATGGCAAGCTCGGCAAACACCAGTTCCTCGAGCGGAAAGGCCTCATCGGGGTTGCTGGCGCGTTCCGCCATTACGCCCTGGACGTGGTTGCGGAATTCTGAATGAAACTCAGACAGGTTCATCGGCGGTCTCCCCCAGATGCAGAAACATGGTGTCCATGGAAATCGGATCGGCATCGAGGCCTTCGATGTCGAGATCGTATTGGGCGTTGCGGATCTGTCCCGGCAGCGTCGCGCGCCTCAGGCAGGGAAAGCTGTCGGTGACGGGAAAGCACAGCATGTCACCTGCCAGAAGCTTGCGGGTGTAGCGGTCGGCATGGTCGTCAAGGTATCGCGACAACAGAAGCAAGGCGTCGAACTGCTTGCGAACACCCGAGCCTTCCATTGCTTCCCGCAGCCGGTTGACGCATTGGGTCAGCGTCTCGCCCGCCTCGTCTTCGGTGAACCGCATGGCACAGAGAAACATCGGCCAGCGTTCACAATCCAGCTGATCGATGGAGTTGATCCGCGCGATGAACCCCTGAGCCCTGGCGGTGCTTTTCACCTCGATGGCTCCGCTTTCCACGTGGAAGTCCTGTGCGGCCTTCAAAGGCCCCTGCCAGCTGTCCAACGCCACCAGCGCCGATCCGGCGTGGTCGATCAACCGCTCCAGAATGACCAGCTCGCCCATCAGCCCGGCTTGCGCCTCGGTCGACAGCGGCTTTCTGCGTTGATTGGCCATGAACTCCTGCCACTCGCGGACACGCACGAAGAAGGCATCCAGGATGGCTCTGGGGGTGACCCCGCCGAGGTGCTCCAGGTGGCGCAGGACGTTCACCGCCATGAGGGAAAACAACTCGTGCGAACCATCAAGCAGACGGACCAGGGCAATGGCTTCCCGCCCCTCGTCGCCTTCGCGCCTCGGCAGACGCATGACATCAAAGCCGCCGCCGCCCGGCAGGCGGTCCGCTTGTTTGAATGTTCCTTGCGGGAAATCGACGACAATGGCTTCCCGGCTGCCGGGAAAGCTGCGCCCGGCGTGAAAGACGACCGAGCCGCTCCGATGAAGGGGCGACAACGCCCATTCCTCGTCCTCGACAACCTTCAAGGCGCGCCAGGTTCTTGCCAGCCCCTCTTCACTCCACGTCATTGTTCAGCCCCCACAGCACGGAATTCGCCATGTAGTCGGCATCGCGGACGCGCCGTTTCGATGTGCTCCCCGGAAAGGAGATCGCCCATGCCAGCACGGGTGACCGCCCTTCCAGCTTGCGGCAGTCGGATTTGGCCGGGTCCAGGAGATAGAGCAGCAGCAATCCCCGCTCACGATCCGGCTTCAGATCGAAATCGTCATGCCCGAACCCGAGCACATGCCGGATGACCGTGCCCTTCGGGTCCTGCGGTGGCTTCTTCGCTTCGTTGCGGTCGGCATCACCACGCCATGTTTCAACGCTGCGGGCCACGGCGGCCTGATATTGCGTTTCGGTCAGATCGATTGCCTGATCCCGAGGCGAAATCAGCGTCTTGATGGAATGGCGGTTGTCATGGTCGCCGATCCCTTTCCGTTCCAGCATGCCGACCTCGGTTCCCGCGATGGAAAACCTCTCTCCGTCAGCGGTGCCCACCAGAGCGATGGTCCATCGCGTCAACTCTCCGTCCAGGTTCATCTTGGAAATGAAGTCCGCGATCATCGGCGCAACAACCCGAAATGAGCTCTCGTGCGAGTGATAGGAGCGCAGAAATTCGATGACGTGCATCGGAGAGACATCCCGCCACAACGCGCCGTCCCAGGTCTGCCGCTTGGGCAGATATTTCTGATCCTGGAGCGGCAACGCCGGACCAAGGGAGCGCAACAGCGTTTCGCCCGCGGCGAAGTTCTGTTCGTGACGCGCATCGATCGGGAAGGCCACGGTCTGGAGCAGGTCGCCGGAATAGGTCAGATGCACCGGTTTTGCCGCACGCATCTTGGCCTTGGAAGTGACGGTCAGGATCGAATGCGACTTCACCCGAAGACCGAAATCCTTGGGGCTGGCCCTGACCGCGACCATGTTGTCGAACTCCTGGCGAAGCTCCTCTGCCGCGTCGGCGATATGTCCGAACCAGTTGATCATCTCGCGCGATGTATAGAGACGGCAGACGTCGAGATACTTGTCGCGATAACCGAACCAACGCCCCATCTGCATCAGGGTGTCATACATTTTGGTCGTCCGCAGGAAGTAGCTGGTGCAGAGACCTTCGAGCGTCAGACCGCGCGCCAGCTTGTCGCCACCGATGGCAATGACCTTGAGCCCCTTCCTTTCGTTTTCCGCATAGTCGAGTGCATCCTTGGCCGAGCCGTTGATTTCGCGCACATCGATGTCCTGAAGCACCGAAGACAGAACCTCACGGACCTCGTCCCAGGACACATCGCGACCCTGCGGCACATCCGGAATGGACTTGCGGACGCGGGCCATGTCGGGCTGGAAGCGCGTCTCGTAGTCGGAACGCATCAGCGCATCGAGCTCTGCCAGATCGATGTTCCGGTCATAGCGGCGTTTCATGCCGATAACGAATTCCTCGACCTGACCGACGATCTCGCCCTGCACCGAGGTGAACCGCGAGACGTGGACAAGCATCGAACTGTGCTTGTCACCCTGGCCGCGCACCTTGCGGACCGCACAAGCGAAGATGAAGGAACGGATTGCTTCCTTGAGGCCTTCCGGCAGGACCCTCTGCCCATCGATCCTTGGGCGCCAGCCGTTCTTGTGGGTCGGCGGCATCCATTCGAGATAATCGGCGTCATCAAGCGTGCGCGCCAGCGGCAGATCTTCCGCGACCGAGGAGGCAGAGCCGAAGACCCGGCCGGGCCCGATGTAATTGGTCGGCGCACCGAGGCTGGTGATGAAGGCCGAGGGAAAGAGATCGGGCCCGTGTTCCTCGGTCGCGCTCCTCTCATGAATGAAGATATTGGCGAAGGGGGTGGCCGTGTAACCGACATAGGCCTTGCGCGAAAAGGTGTGCAGGATGCGTCGAATCAACCCGTTCAGGATCGTCGGCGAATGTTCGAGGTCCGGTTTGCCGTCATCGCCGACCGGCGTCTCGCCGGTGTCGACAGAGCCGTGATCCGACTCGTCGTCGATGATCAGGGCAGGCAGGGCACTGACGATCTTGCGGCCGGTTTGCGGGTCAACCGAGTCCGCCGCGTGGTTTTCCAGCCAATACAGCAACCGCTCGAGCACATGCTTCTGTTTCTTGACCACGAAGAGCCAGGGCCGCTCTTCCGGCTTCACGTTCAGCTTCCGCGCGGTTGCGGTGTCGAAATCGCCCTTGTCCGAGCGGTTCGTCGCACAGTTGGGCTGGGCCTGCTTGTCGCCGTCGATGAGACCAACCCCGACCGGCGGCAGATTGTCGACGTTGACCAGCGTGGCATAGCCCAGAAACCCTTCATCAAGGCGGATCTGGGTCTGGGCCCGCAGGTTGTTGTGCAGCCCGGCCAACACGATGATGATCTTGTAACCGGCGTCCGCGGCTTTGCAGATCAGGCCGGTGTAGTTCCCGGTCTTGCCCGACTGCACATGTCCGACGACCAACCCGCGCCGGTCCCAGGCCCCTGCGCGCTTCGGATCCTCAAGGTTTCCAAGGATCTCGTCGGTCGAGGCATCCAGCGCGTCAAGCGCCTTCCAGGGCAGCTTCTCTTCCATGTATTCGGAATACCGCCGCCAGTAGCGCCAACCCTGTTTCCGGTCCGCGTTCAGCCAAGGTTCATGCCCCTCACCGCCAACCAGTGACGCGTCCTTGCCGATTCCCTGGCTGGACCTGCGGATCATCTCGTCGATGACGGCCTCGCGGTCGATGTTTTCGAACAGTTCGGGGTCGATCATCTCGACCTTGCGCAGGATCTCGTCGATCAGGTCCGCGGTTATGAGAGCTCCCGTCTTCTCGATGTGTCGGCGGACGAATGGTTCGCTCGCTTTCAGAATGTCAGCGAAATCCCTGCTGTCCAACATTGGCAACTGCCTCTCTCTATTCGGATTCTTGTTTTATTTTCAGGCTGGCCACGAGGTCCGGGCGATTGTCGAAGGGTCTCGTTCGGGCAAGCCGTTCCCTGGCCTCTTCGGCGCTCAGTCCACGGCCATTCACCAGTGCGTTGAACATCGCTTCCATCATCTCGACAAGCGCCGGGTCAGGTGCTTCATCCAGGATGCTGGTCGGTGGCTCGTCATCCTCGGCGGTATCCAGCCAAATCCTCTGGACCGGGACAGTGCCTTCGACCAGGCGCAAAAGCGCCTCGATGTCCCTGCCAAGCGGCCCCGCACGTTCCATGACCGAACGATAAAGGTCGTGTTCACGCGACAGACGATAGGAGGTCATCCCCGAGGGGCGCTTGATCGCCTCCCAGATGTCCGGCATCGCCTGTTTGTCCTGACCGCCATCAGACATCAGTCGGCCGCGAAACGCAAAGACGTTGCGGGCCGCCTCACGTGTTTCCCTGGCCAGCCTCAAGAGCTGCGGCCTCAGACGAACCGGCGGGCTGGCGGTGGATTTCAGGACGTTGATGTTCCATTCGCTGTCCATCGTGTTGGGGATATCCAACCGGATCCGCGCCAGTCTGTGCGCCTCGTCGCGCGCCCACTGGCGCCCGCGCTCGCCGAGACGCAGCCAGCCGGACACGGCGAGCAGACGCTTGTTGCGGTAGATGTAGAACCCCTGCTGCGAGGTCCAGCCTTCGGGGCCGGCAGCCGCTTCGAATTCCGTCGCGCTCAGCATGTCCTTGTGGGGCAGAACGTTGCACTGAACCTTGACGTCTGGCGCTCCGATCAGATTGTATTCCGGGCTTTCCCATCGTTTGGACAGATTGCCGGTCAGAAACGGGTCCCAGTGCCGGACGCGCCTGCCGTTCATCCTGAGATCGATCTGGCCGGGGCCCGTTCCGATCAAACGATGAAAGACCATTCCGAGATGAGCCTCGACGTTGTCCATGACCTCGAGCATGTCGTCGCTGCCGAAGCCGGCTGTGACGATCCGGTCGAGGTTTTCCCAGAGAACGACGGTTCCCGAGGCTGCCTCAACATCGCAATCCAGCCGTGCCGCCGACCCTGAGCGAGGGCCTTCTATCAAGGGCCAGTCGCCACCGGAAATGTCTTCGAGCACATCAAGATCCCACCGCAGGCATGCCGGTTCTTCACCCACCCGGTGCGAACGGACCGTCAGCACCCGGGCTTGCGAGAAGCTCGCGGTCTTGAGCCCCATCCCGAAACGCCCAAGATCATCGCCTCGCCGTGTGTGCCGAGGATCGCGCGCGCCCAGTTGCATGGCCTTTTCGAGCTCTGCATCGCTCATGCCGCAGCCGTCGTCCGAAATCCTGATCCAGCTGTCCCTGTCCGCCCATTCGAAATGGACATCCACACGGGCAGCCCCGGCCGAAATCGAATTGTCGATAATGTCCGCAATGGCAGTTGCCGTTGTGTATCCGAGGCCTCTCAGGGACTCGATCAGCATTCCCGCGCGCGGCGGTGCATTCCGTGTCTTCAATCGGCTCATTCAGAGGAGGCCGCGAAGGCGCCGAAAGCGGACGGGATGGCGCAGTTGCTTCAACGCCTTGGCTTCGATCTGGCGAATCCGCTCTCGTGTCACGCCGTATTTCACTCCGCACTCTTCCAATGTGTGTTCTTCGTAGTCACCGAAACCGAAACGCATTTCGAGAATATCTCTTTTCCGACTCCCGAGTCGATCGAGTGCCGAGCGGACTACATTCCTTGTCTGTTTCTCTTGAACTTCCGCGAATGACTCGTAACACGCAAGTGCGAAATCGGGGGTGAATTCGTCGACCTCTTCGAACACCTCTGTATAGCGTTTCAGGAATTCATACTGGTCCAGAGACAATTCGGTCTTTTCACGAATGGCAATTTCGCGGGTTTTCACGCCGGCGTCGAGCGGCAAATACTCCAGTGCAGCCTCAGCTCGACGCAACGCGTCGCCCGCGTGAACCGGAAGCCGGATCAGCCTGCCCGTATCGAGGAAGCCTCGGGTCATGCGATTGCGGATATGGAATTGCGCATAGGTCATCAGACGATAGCCCGAATCGCGGTCGAATTTTTCGATCCCGCGCATCAACCCGAAAAAGCCGTCCTGGAAGTGATCTTCCAGGTCGCCCGATGCCCCGTGTCTTGCCGCGTGACGGCGAACCATCGGAAGATGCAGGGTCACAATCTCATCGATCGCCGCAGCCCGTCGCGCCGCAGATTGCACGATCTGCCGGCGCGGCGCATCGAGATCCGGGTTGGCTTCCACGCCCTGAGCGATCAATTCGATCGCCGTCCGCGAAAGTCGCATTGCCATTATCGCTTCCACTGCGTTCGCCTCGTCTTCGGCAGTGGCTTCGCCGTCCTCCAGCAGCGTCTGATAGCCGACCAGATAGGACAGCGCCGCCGAGAGCGCGTCGGCGTCGGCGGTCTGGCGAGTTTTCTTCAGGTCGAGCTCGCAGAGAAGGCCGGGATCGGTCGCACCCGTTTCCAGACGCTCGCCGAGCATGATCACCACGGAGACCAGAAGGTTCTCGCGGACAAGAGCGCGGCATATGTCCTCTTCGCAGGATGCCATTACATCGAAAAGGTGCGTTTCCCGCTCGGCCGAGACCGATATGAACTCCAGCCCCGGGCGCATGTTGGATCGGTTGCAGATCGAAGCCAGAAGGTCTGCAAGGTCTTCGGCATCAGGCAGATCAACATCAAACGGCTCCACCTCATCGGATGACATCAACCCCAGGATCGTCAGCTCCCGGGCGATGTTTCCTCGCAGAATGTCGTTTTCGAAGCTGCCTCTCACGGCTCCGATCAGCTCGCAGATATCATCCTGAAGGCATGTTCCCCGCGCCAGGACACCCGTGACCCAATCTTCCAGCTTTTCCTGATCGATTTCGTGGTATCGGGTGGTCCGAATGCTGCCACCGCGGAGGGCTCCGCGCCCTTGTCGCGCGTCGAGATACGAACGAAAGGTCGCTTCATCGGCAGTTTTTCGCAGTGATCGAAGGGGCGTGGCGGGTGTTTCGGAAACGATCCGGAGCCCGTCGTCCCAAAGGTCATCCAGCACAAGCTCGGCCCCGTCGTCATGGCCAAGGCGAACCACCCGGCCCTCGACCTTTTCGAAGTTCGACACATGGCTGACCAGGTCCAACTGTTCGTGGAAGTCCTCGGCTTCCTGACTGCCCTCGAACTCAAGATCGAACGCATCGAACTCGAATACCTCGTCCATCTCCGCCGCGGGCTGCGGAGACGCTGGTGGGCGACTTTCGGGGTCTTCCTTTGGTTGGGTCGCATTCGGCTCGGCTGACGCAGGTTCCGGAACAAGCGCGCGCAGCAGCTCGGCCGCAGTGACATGGCCGTTCTCTGCCGCACGGTCATGCGGCGCCTTGCCATCGAAATTCCGAACCGACGGATCGGCACCTGCCTTCACGAGCAGGTCACAGAAATTGAGCCTGCCTTGCGCGGCACAGATGTGAAGCGGCGTATCCCCCTTGGCATCGATGGCCCGGATCCTCCGCGCCTCGATCAACGCCGTGATGGTTGCCAACTTGCCCTGGACCAGTCCGAAGAGTTCCTTGACCGAAAGACGCTGGGCCGAGGTTCCCGTCTCCCCTTCGAGCGCCGCAAGCTCGGATGCAAGGTCGACATATCCGGCTACTCTGGCTCTGTCGGAGGCCCGCAATCCTGCATCGTCCAGGCGCAGAGGATCGTGCCCCCGCTCGATCAGGAGCCTTGCGACCCGCGCATGTCCCTTGTCTGCTGCCTCGTGAAGCGGGTAGGACGCAGGGCTTTCCGGCGCGGAAGCGCTGCCGATGTCCTGCAAAATGTCCGGACTAATAAAAGTCATAAAAAATACCCAGGCTTCAGATCATGTTAACTGATCTCAAGCCCAAGTTAAGCTCAAATCAGGCGAAACAAGAACCACCCCAAGGCGATTTATGGACAGAATTCGGATTGCTTGGTGAAATGGGGCCGGTCATGCATGTGGCACGACAGCACAGGCCGGTGCGGACTTTTATTCAAGTCACCCAATTTCTCTTGATTTCATGGCGCGCGGCGACTCGGCGGTGATGAAGTCAGCGATTTCATCCAGCACGTTTTCAGGGATGGCTCGTCCAATTGCACATTCCCAGACCACAAGCACCCGCCAGTCCCTGGATATCAATTCCCGAAGAACAACCCTGTCACGGGCTGCATTCGCTTCGAACTTGGCCTGCCAGAACTCGTAATTCGTGCCTGGTGTGGCGGCTTTGGGGCACCCCTGATGCCGGTGCCAGAAGCACCCGTGAACCTGAATTGCCACCCGCCATTTCGGCAACACGATATCCGGTTTGCCCGGCAGCCGCCGGTCATGAAGCCGGAACCTGAACCCGCGTGCATGCAGAGCCTGCCGCAGGAGTATTTCCGGCTTTGTATTGCGCCCACGTATCCCCGACATCATCCGGGATCGGGTTTTCCTGTCCACGACATCGACCATACCCTCAATCTAGCCATCGGATCGGCTTTTTCCACATGGCAGCCAGAGAGAAACCTGGTAGAGGTTGCCTTCGGAAGGACCTGAGCATGCCGAAGAATTTTGCAATTGTTGACCTGTTTGCCGGGCCGGGCGGACTGGGCGAAGGATTTTCCCGGGCCGGGCGCGACGCAGGCGGGGCGATGAACATTCATCTCTCGGTCGAAATGGACCAGCACGCAGTCCAGACCTTGCGGCTGCGGTCCTTCCTGAGGTCGTTCGATGAAATGCCGCCCGAGTATTACGCGGCGCTGAACAACAGCAGCGCGCTTCCAGACTGGGCCGAGCTCTATCCTTCTGCCTGGAAAAGTGCCGAGATCGAGGTCAGGCAAAGGGTTCTTGGCGCCGACGGAGTCTTCGAAGAACTTGCAGGCCAACTCGACCATATCCGGGAGACACACCACGGCGACACCATCCTGATCGGAGGTCCGCCTTGCCAGGCATATTCGCTCGCCGGTCGCTCCAGAAACAAGGGCAAGGCCGATTACGTGCCCGAAGAGGACGACCGTCATTACCTCTATCGTGAATATGTGCGCATCCTTGATCGGCTCAATCCGGCAGCCTTTGTCATGGAAAACGTCAAGGGCATGCTCTCCAGCAAGGTTGATGGTGGCGGCATCTTTCATCGAGTGCTGGAGGACCTGGAGGGGGCCGGAGACGGTTATCGCCTGATTCCGCTTGCGCGGCCAATTCCGGCGGAGGGCACCCGAGCCGCCGCTGGGGATTTCCTGATCCGGGCCGAGGAGCATGGCGTTCCGCAGGCCCGCCATCGTGTCATCATTTTGGGGATCCGCCGTGATCTCGCAAAGGACCTATCAAGTGGCGAGATCCCCCTCGGTGAGCAGCAACAGCCAGTCTCGGTGAGCGACGTCATCACCGATCTGTGCGAGTTGCGCAGCGGGCTCAGCTACAAGGATGACACCGTCAGGTGGCAGGATGCCGTGCGCAAACAGGCCGAGCGGATTTGGCAGGCAGACGACCTTCCCGCGGAAGTGCGCAAGATCGCCGAGACGGTCTTCATGGCCAACGACCTGCCTCGGAACCGAAAGGGCCGACAGCGCGACGAGGCGACTGCCATGCCCCAGCATTTGCAGGCCTGGCTTCTGGACCCCGCCTTGCGCGCGGTCCAGCATCACGAAACGCGCGGACACATTCCCGACGACCTCGGCCGCTACCTGTTCTCTGCCGCATGGACGCAAACCTTTGACCGAGCACCGAAGCTGGATCAGTTCCCCGGGTTTCTGCAGCCCGACCACAGAAATCGGGCCTCGGGGAACTTTGCTGACCGGTTTCGCACACAAGCCGGCGCCCGGCCTTCGACGACTGTCACGAGCCATATCTCCAAGGACGGACACTATTTCATACATCCGGTCCCGAAGCAGTGCCGATCGCTGACGGTCCGAGAGGCCGCACGTCTACAGACTTTTCCCGACAATTACCATTTCTGTGGCCCCCGCACGAAGCAATACCACCAGGTGGGCAATGCAGTTCCGCCATACCTCGCATATCAGATCGGCAAAGCCGTTCTGGACTTGATCGGGTCAACTTGATCTGGCGCCCGGTTCCATCTCTGCGTGCGACATCCAAGAGATCGCCCGAGCGGCCAGCTGGAGGGTGCGACACACTCCCCCAACAAACCTGAGCAAAGCCAGTCAAGACGATCATGCCCTCAATCAAGTGGACGGTATAGGCGCACTTGAAACGTATGGGCGGCGGCGACGATGGCTCTGAAAACGGACATGGTGGTCTCCTCTGTTTGATGAACTGGGAGGACCGCGGACACAGGTCCGGCCACCATGACGTCAATTCTGTTGAAACAAGACCGGCAAACCGGCCCCGATGGGGATTTAACTGACACGAAAAAGGCGCTGAAAATGCCGACGATACCGAGCTGACGGATCAACACTTCTCCTAGGCATTTTTCCATCTCGCTGAATGCGACGCCACTATGAATCCGTTCGTATCCGATGATTGGCGGGAGATCGACGCCTCCGCCCTTTATGCCAGAGAAGAGGGTCTGTCTGATGAAGAACGAAGCCCCCAAAAGAGCCCTCGGCTCACGAGAGCACGTTGACCTTAGGTCAGAAATTGGACGGGTTTGAGGAGTAGCGCGTTCGCTCCAGTTCCCGGCTTGCGATCGCGTTGCCGATGACAGATCAGGTGAGACATACGGCCGACATATTGGCGTTCTTCTGATCGCCTCCACCACCCTCGACGACACCACCCCAAGCATGGAAAGCCCGGCTGGCAAGCCGGGCTTTTTCATTTATTTTCATATACTTCATGCAAAAATCATGCTTCGAAATCCGGATTTTTACGGACACGTTCTATGGAAGAATCGGATCGTTTGGTGCATTCCCCAAAACTTCATAACCGTAAGTGACTGATTTAACTAACCAATTACCCATAGCCGAAATTCATTGCGGAAAGTTCATGTGGCAGATGTCATCAACGGATCAGCACCGATCCATCGATGGATCGGCCGCCTCAACCGGCCTGACAGAAACCATCCGCCTGCATCGCCGAGGCGAGATCACGTCCGCCCTTCAACAGGCAGGTGGCCGTGACGGCGGCTTGCCCGGACTTACCGATGACCGTGCAGCGCAGGTCCTGGCCGCGGGTCAGGCCTTCCAACGCCTGGCGGGCCTTTTCACCGCGGTCGGTTTTCGGCTCGGGACAGACCAGTCCAGCCACCAGCACCAGGGTTTCGGCAACCATGAGGACGCTGCCGGCAAAGACCTGTTCCACCGGCCCGCTTAGCACCTGCGCCTGCGCTTCGGTGCCGACCCGGCGGATCTTGGCCTGGCTGTCCGGCATCTGTGTCCCGGCGGCGGTTTCCCTGCTGGCCTCGGCATTGGCCACTGCGGCCGCCTGCCGCGCCGCGCGTTCCTTTTGCACGAATTCGATCACCGCACCCTGCACGTCGGCCCACATCAACTGAACCTCCGGCGTGCGCATCAGCCCGCGCGAAATCATCAACGTCAGCGCCAACATCAACAGCTTGATCCCCCACCGAAAGGCCCGGGAACTGCGCTTGCGCCGCTCTGCCCGCGGCTTGCGCGGTGTCCTGGCGGGTTTCTCCCGTTTCGCAGGGGCATCGCCGATCAAGGCGGCCTTGAGGGTCTGGTCCGGTGTCATACCACAACAAATAACCCCGCTCCTTGGCGGGAGCGGGGCATGAAAAAGCCGGCAATGGGGCGGTTCAGCGGTTTTCGCGCGTCACAGGTTTTCGGCCTGCGGCATGCCCAGCACGTGGAAGCCGCCATCGACGCGAATGATCTCGCCTGTGGTGCAGGCGCCCGCGTCCGAGGCAAGGTAGACCGCCGTGCCGCCCACGGCCTCCAACGTCGCGTTCGAGCGCAAAGGCGCGTTCATGTCGGTATGTTTGTAGGTCTTGCGCGCGCCGCCGATGGCCGCCCCGGCCAGGGTCTTCATCGGGCCAGGCGAGATGGCGTTGACGCGGATACCCTCGGGGCCGAGGTCATTGGCGAGGTAACGGACCGAGGCCTCCAGCGCCGCCTTGGCAATCCCCATCACGTTGTAATTCGGGGTCACGCGGTTCGATCCCATGTAGGTCAGCGTCAGAAGCGTGCCGCCGTTGTCCACCATCAGCGGATGCGCCCGGCGCGCCACCTCGATGAAGGAATAGGCCGAGATATCCATCGAGTTCTTGAAATTGGCGCGCGAGGTGTTCAGCACCCGGCCCGTCAGCTCGGTCTTGTCGGAAAAGGCGATGGCATGGACCAGGAAGTCGATCGTCGGCCAGCGCGCGCCCAGCTTGTCGAAGGCCGCATCCAGCGAGGCATCGTCGGTCACATCCACATCGACCATGAAGTCGCTGCCGACGCTGGCCGCCAGCGGTTCAAGACGCTTGCCAAAGGCCTCACCCTGGTAGGTAAAGGCCAGTTCCGCCCCGGCGTCCGCCATCGCCTTGGCAATCCCCCAGGCGATGGACCGCTCGTTGGCGACCCCCATGACAAGCCCGCGCTTGCCCTTCATTGACTGAGACATCTGTCGGTTATCCGTTGTATTTGCTCAAGATCATCGAGCCGTTGGTGCCGCCGAAGCCGAAGGAATTGGTCATCACCGAATCCAGCCCGGCGTTTTCCACGAGGCTGGTGGCGATCTCTTCGGGTTTCAGCGCCGGGTCAAGCGTTTCGACGTTGATCGAGGGGATGATGAAATCATTCTGCAACGCCAGCAGGCAATAGATTGCCTCCTGCGCGCCCGTCGCGCCCTGGCTGTGACCCGTCATCGACTTGGTGGACGACACGGGCGGTGTGGAGCCCTCACCAAAGACCCGCCGCACCGCCTCGATCTCGCCCACGTCGCCGACCGGGGTCGACGTACCATGCGCGTTGATATAGCTGACCTTGCGCCCTTCCGGCAGGGTCGAGAGCGCCACGCGCATCGCTCGCTCGCCGCCCTCGCCCGAGGGGGCCACCATGTCGGCGCCGTCCGATGTGGCGCCATAGCCGGTGACTTCGGCATAGATCTTGGCGCCACGTGCCTTGGCGCGTTCAAGCTCTTCCAGCACGACGATCCCACCGCCGCCGCCGATGACAAAGCCGTCACGATCGGCGTCGAAGGCGCGAGAGGCCTTCTCCGGCGTGTCATTGTACTTGGACGACATCGCGCCCATCGCGTCGAACAGGCACGACAGCGTCCAGTCCAGCTCCTCGCCGCCGCCGGCAAACATCACGTCCTGTTTGCCCATCATGATCTGTTCCGCCGCGTTGCCGATGCAGTGCAGCGAGGTCGAGCAGGCCGAGGTGATCGAATAATTGATGCCCTTGATCTTGTAGGCAGTCGACAGGTTGGCCGAGACGGTCGAGCACATTGTCTTGGGCACCGCGAAAGGTCCGATCCGCTTGGTCGCGCCGGATTTCAGCACCGTTTGATGTGCCGCCAGCATGGCCGACGTCGACGGCCCGCCAGACCCTGCGACCAGGCCGGTGCGCGGATTGACGACGTCGCCCTCTTCCAGCCCGGAATCGGCAATCGCCTGGCCCATCGCGATATAGGCATAGGCCGCACCCGGCCCCATGAAGCGCAGGGTGCGCTTGTCCACGTGATCGGCCAGGTTCAGGTCGATATTGCCCGCCACCTGGCTTCGGAACCCGTGTTCCTTCATGTCCTCGTTGGCGGTGATGCCGGACTTGCCGGCCTTCAGCGAGGCCAGGACCTCTTCGGCATTGTTGCCGATGCTGGATACGATGCCCAATCCTGTAACGACGACGCGGCGCATGCATGCACTCCCTTTGGCCAATTGGCGCCCTGTGTAGGACAGGCGGGGGGGATGGGGCAAGCGGATTGGACGCAACCAGCAAGCGCAGGGGGGGGGCAAAGCGACCCGCCCACTGCGCGGCATTGCATTGTAACGGCCACCGCACCCTGTGCCACCCGTCCCGGACTTGATCCGGGCGGCGAGCCGCAGACTCGGCACCGATTCACATCCGCCCTGCCCCGCTGCGAAAAAGAACGGCGCCGGACAAGGCCCGGCGCCGTTTACGGTCATATTTGAACCGGCTTAACCGATCTCGGCACCGTCCTCACGCCACACGGCGATCACCGACGACCGCGGCTTGCCTTCGCCATCCGGCCAGGAGCCACCCGGGTGCTGGATGCCGACAAAGGCCACCTTCTTGTCCAGCGACCAGCACAGGCCGGTCACCTCGGCCCCGTAAGGCGCGGTCAGGAAGCGGGCGATTTCACCGGTTTCGGTGTTGCCCACCAGCATCTGGTTGTTGCCCTGACCAGCGAACTCACCCTCGTTCGAGTAGTTGCCATCGGTCTGGATCCAGAGGCTGCCCTTGCTGTCAAAGATCATGCCGTCGGGCGAGTTGAACATGTTGCCCGGGGTCACGTTGTCCGAGCCGCCGTATTCGTTGTCATAGAGGTCCGGGTTGCCCGCCATCACATAGAGATCCCATGTGAAGTCGATGGTGCCATGATCGTCATTTTCAGGACGCCAACGCACGATTTGACCGTAGTTGTTGGTCTCACGGGTGTTGGGCGCGTTGGGTGCCATCGAGTCGCCACCGGCGTTGACCGCATCCGCGCCACGCTTGGAGTTGTTGGTCAGCGCGCAATAGGCCTCGGACTTGACCGGGTTCACCGCGATCCATTCGGGGCGGTCCATCGTGGTGGCGCCCACCTTGGAGCCTGCGATGCGGGCGTGCACCAGCAGATCAGCGATTTCCATGCCGGTGCTTTCGGGTGTGAGTGCCAGCCATTCGCCGGTCATGTCGTCGTTGAACTTGGCGACATACAGCGTGCCGTCAGACAGCAAACCTTCGGTCGAGCCGCCCTCGGTATAGGTGCCGTTCGACACGAACTTATACATGAATTCGCCGCGCTCATCGTCGCCCATATAGACAACGACACGGCCATCAGCGGCCTGCGTCATGGCAGCGTTTTCGTGTTTGAAGCGGCCCAGCGCGGTGTGTTTGACCGGGGTGCTGTCGGGATTCGACGGGTCGATCTCGGTCACCCAGCCGTGGCGGTTGGGCTCATTCGGCTCTTTCGACAGGTCGTAGCGCGCGTCGAATTTCTCATAGGCATAGCGGCCTTCGCCACCGATGCCGTAGCGCTTGAAGCCGTCGGTTGCAGCATAGTCGCCGGTGGCACCGAAGTAGCCGTTGAAGTTCTCTTCACAGGTCAGGTAGGTGCCCCAGAGGGTACGACCCGCGCCACAGTTGTTCATCGTGCCCTTGGGCGACAGGCCCTCGGGGTCGGCATTCGTCTTGACCAGATCGCTGCCGGCCGCGGGGCCGTCCATCGTCATCTGGGTTTCATGGGTGATGCGGCGGTTCAGCGGGCTGTCCTGGACCACCTCGTAGCCATTGCCGGTGTCGGCGATTTCCATGACGGTCACACCTTGCAGGTTCTTCAGCAGGGTGACTTCGTCAGCGGATTTGGCCATGCCTTCGCTGTCGGCGGGCAGGTTGATCTTGGGGTTCACGTATTCAGAGTTGACCGCGATCACCTGTTTGCCGTCCACATCGAACAGCTCCATGCCGTCGGTGTTTTCGCCAAAGACCTTGTCCGACATCTCGACCGAAACACCTGTTTCCGCCGAATAGGCGCCATCGGCTTCGGACCACAGCGCATCGCCCCAGCGCACCAGCGGCTTCCACTGGTAGCCTGCGGGCACGTGGATGTCGAAATCGGTGGCCGTGGGGATCGGCTCGAACGCGAAACCGCCGTTGCCAGCCGCGCGCGATGCTGTGGTCGACGACAGCAGGCCGGCGCCGAAGACCGCAGCGCCCGACCCAAAGGCCAGCGCACCACCAAGGAAGCCGCGGCGCGAAACTGCGCGGTCCACGACCCGGTCAAAATCATTGCCCTCGGGGCGAGGATCGCGGTGTTCGTCGAAATCGTCCCAGGACAGGTCGATGAGCGATTTGTCAGCCATTGTATGTTTCCCTTGCTAGGTGGTTGGCTAGAGGTACGCGCCCAGCCCCGAAAGAAGGAGCACAGGCGGTTGGGGCTGCTCTAGCCGCGCGCCGTAACCGTTTTGCGACGCAAGCACGCATTCCTGAGATTTTTTTGGTGGCTCGGTTTCGCTGCACAAAAACAGGACGTTGGCCGCGCCCATTGTGCTTGTTGAGTCCTTGTTGATCCCCGCGCGGTCATCCTTCAAGGTTGGGGCACTCAGTGAAAAGGAAATCCATTTATGCGTTATCGCTTGTTCGCCCTGGGCATGACCCTGGCCTGCGTCACCCACGCGGCCACCGCCCAGGACCAGTATCAACACGACTTCAAGTCACTTTTGGAACAGCTTCCGATTTCCGATCAAAAGGTCTCGATGACCCCGCGCCCGATCGTGTTCAAAGGCAAGGAAACGCCGGGTCAGCACGATTGTTTCTGGATGGGGCCGGTGTATTCCGGGGCCTTCAACATCGCCTATCCCGATGGCGGCGCGGTTTATTGGGCGACGGTGTTTACCATGCCGAAGGATGACCCCGAGGCCTACCTGGAGATCTCGGGCAATTTCCCACAAGCCCGCTACATGTCGCTGCACAGCTATACCGAGGGCGGCGCGCCCTATGATCATGTCATGGACGTGGACATCGCCCCCGATGCGGGCAGCGACAATCCGTTCCTGACTGGCAGCTACAGCGATACGATGGCCTATACCCTGCGCGTGGCCCAGGGCGAAGCGCCCGAGGATCGCGCGCCCAACACCGTCTATCTTGGCCCCACCGACAAGGTCGACCGCAGCCCGCTGTTGCTGCGCCATTACATCCCGGAAACCGGCGATGACCTGACCGGGGGCGCAGGCCTGGCCAGGGTGGCGCTGGTGAGGGGCGATGGCACCCGGATGGAAGGCCAGGCCGCCTGTGACGCGCTGGCCAGCCCCGGCCCGGACGATGCCGAGCGGGTGCTGATCTCGCCCGCACTGGCGCAAGAGGATTTCGACCGGATGCTGGAAAAGCCCGAGGTCGCCGAGAATTACCTCGACACGCAGCACCGGGACTGGAACGTGTTCTGGGATCCGCGCATCAACCTGATGGCCTTCATGTCCCCCCGTCTGCAAGAGGTGATGAAGACCGCCGCGCGGGTCGGGTTCATCCCCAAGACTTCGGGGTTTTATGCCAACCTCGACAATCAATACGTCGCCATTTCCCTGAACGAGACATTCGGCGATGTGGTCGTGCTTGAGGCCGAAATGCCCCGGACGCCCGCCACAGGGGCCGACATGGGCACGCCTGATGATTATGACCTGCGCTATTGGTCACTGTGTACCAACGAAAGTCTTGTCACCACGCGGTTTTCCGATTGCATCTATGACAGCGAGGTGACGCTGGACGACGACCGCACCTATACGATTGTCATCAGCAAAGCCGCCAACCGCCCCGAGAATGCCACCGAGGCATGCGGCGTCAGCTGGCTTGACTGGGGCGATGCGGGCGATGGCGCGGGCCATCCCGGGCTTACCGCGCTCTTGCTGCGGAACATGGCCCCCAACCCGGCGTTTTCCGCGGCGGTCCAGAACATCGCTGGACCGGGTGCCGAGGTGGCGACAATGGGGCCTTACCTGCCTGAAGTGGTCTATACCACCAAGGCCGCTTTTGAAGACCGGGGCTGCTGAGCCGCCCGGAACGGGACCCCGAAACAGGAAAGAGGCCCGAAACGGGCCTCTTTCCACATCCGACACACCCGGCGCAGATGGCGCGCGCCAGGCGCCTGATGTCAGCTTTCGCTGAGCGCGACCTTCATGTCCTTGACCTGGTAGATCACGTCGCCGTCCGCTTCGACGATGCCATCAGCCACGCCCATTGTCAGGCGGCGGGTCTGGATCGCCTTGGTGAAATTCACGCGATAGGTCAGCATCTTGCGATCAGGCCGCACCATGCCCGTCAGCTTGACCTCGCCCACGCCCAGCGCATAGCCGCGCCCCTGCCAGCCGCGCCAGCCCAGGTTGAAACCGGTCAGCTGCCACAGCCCGTCAAGGCCAAGACAGCCGGGCATGATCGGGTTGCCGGGGAAGTGGCAGTCAAAGAACCACAGGTCCGGCTTGATGTCGAATTCCGCGATGACGTGACCCTTGCCGTGTTCACCGCCATCACCCGAGATCTCGGTGATCCGATCCATCATCAGCATCGGCGGTTCCGGAAGTTGCGCATTGCCCGGACCGAACAACTCGCCCCTCGCACATTTCAAGAGATCGTCGCGGTCGAAGCTGCTGGGGTAATCGGCCATTCAGGCGCCTTCCATGACTGGGAACAAATATCCGCCCCGCTCTATCACCCCGGCGCCCGCCCATGCAAGAGTGCTGCCTTTTGGGCATATACCTGTGACATCTGCATGAAACCCACCGGCACAGACATTGAAAAGCATTCGCAAACGGCTCTATATTGGCAATGCAAGGGAGAACGAGGCATGAGCATGACATCCCCAGCTATCGAACGTGGCGCGGCCTGGTTGGCGAACGCCGGCCTGCGGCCGACGCGGCAGCGCCTGACCCTGGCGTCCCTGCTGGTGGGCGACGGTCAGAACCGTCATGTCACCGCCGAAAGCCTGTTTTCCAAGGTTCAGCAGAGCGGCGAAAGCGTGTCTCTGGCCACGGTCTACAACACCCTGCGGGCCTTTTGCGATGCCGGACTGATGCAGGAGGTCACGGTGGACGGTCAGAAAAGCTATTTCGACACCAACACCCACGACCACCCGCATTTCTACTGGGAGGATGAGGGCCATCTGACCGACGCCCCCGCCGACCAGCTCAAGATCGTGGCCCTGCCCGACGCCCCCGAAGGCGCCGAGATTGCCAGTGTCGACGTGGTGATCCGCCTGCGCCGCAAGGAGCGCACGCAGTAGCCGCGCGGCCTCCCGTGCCGAAGAACCGCCGGAATACCAAAGTCTCGTCAACCAAGTTAAAATCCGCTCTTTCCGTCCAGGGCCGGCCCCGTGCCGCGATTTCCCAACAAAACAGGCGGTTTGGCTTCACCCGCCCGAGGCCGCCGGCCCAGCGTTATCACTTTACCCCATCCCTGCCCCAGTTCCGCCCAATTCCAAGGCCAGCTTGATCCGGTCTGCAAAACTGTTCTGGGAAAAACGACATGCACATCAAAATCGCCAAACGCGCCGCCAACTGCACCTTCATGGGCCTGCTGGTCGCCCTGTTCCTCCATGCGAGCTACCATCTGGGCCTTGGCGTCGTGCATGGACAGGTCGAAGGCCTGATAACCGGCGGTTTCCTGATGTTTGTGGCGGTGATCCTGGCCTGGCTGCGCCTGGCGGCCCGGTTTTCCGGTGGCCCGGACGGCAAGAACCACCTGAGCATCCGCAGCAACTGGATGAACGGCACCCCGGCCTGATCCGGCCTGTACCTGGTGCCCGCGGCCGGACTCGAACCGGCACGGCCTTGCGGCCTGGAGATTTTAAGTCTCCTGTGTCTACCATTCCACCACGCGGGCCAGTGCGGCGACAATAAGCCGGGCCTGCGGGCGAGAAAACCGCAAAACGCAAATTCCGGCGTGCAAAAGTCAGCGCCGTTCCACCGGTCAGGATCGACAGCCAAAGCGCCCCATCGCAGCGCGGCTGATTACGTCACATCCCCAAGACTGCTTTCCTTGATCGCCTGCATCGCCACGTAGGTCGAGGTATTCGACACATGCGGCAGGGTCGAGATCTTTTCGGCCAGCACCATGCGATAGGCCCGCATATCCGAGGTCCGCACCTTCATCAGGTAATCGAAGTTCCCGGCGATCAGGTGGCATTGCTCGATCTCCGGCACCCTGGCAACCGCCGCGGCGAAATCCGCCAGCGCCTTTTCCCGCGTATCCTCCAGCCGCACCTCGACAAAAGCGACGTGATCCAGCCCCAGGCGGATCGGATCGAGCAGCGCGCGATACCCACGGATGACGCCTTCTTCCTCCAACCGCCTGAGCCGCGTCTGGGTGGGCGATTTCGACAACCCGATGCGCTTGGCCAGATCGGTGATCGAGATACGCCCGTCTTCCGCCAGAACGGTGACGATGGCGCGGTCAAACCGATCCAGGTCAATTTGCTCGTGTTGCATTGCCAAATCCCAATTTTAAAATCGTTTCGACAAGCATTTTGCCAAACAACGGGAATAATGACCAGAACTTTCCAGATACACTGCCCATAACTTCACAGGGGATTCTCATGGCTCACGACACTCTGCCCGACCTTCGCACCCGGATCGATGCCCTCACCTATGCGGATGAGGCGGACAATGTCGCTCGTCTGATCGAGACCGCCAATCTTTCGTCCGAGGACCGCGCCCGCATCTCGGCTGCCGGGGCCGCGCTGGTGCGCCGCATCCGCGACAACTCGGACCCCGGGATGATGGAGGTGTTCCTTGCCGAATACGGGCTGTCGACCGACGAAGGCGTGGCCCTGATGTGCCTGGCCGAGGCGCTCTTGCGGGTGCCTGACCCCGAAACCATCGACGCGCTGATCGAAGACAAGATCGCGCCCTCCGACTGGGGCCGGCACATGGGACATTCGACCTCGCCGCTGGTCAACGCCTCGACATGGGCGCTGATGCTGACCGGCAAGGTGCTGCGCGAAGACGCAGAGCCCGGCCCCGTCGGCCATCTGCGCGCCGCCATGAAGCGGATGGGCGAGCCGGTGATCCGCACCGCCGTGGGCCGCGCCATGAAGGAAATGGGCCGCCAGTTCGTGCTGGGCGAGGACATCCAGGCCGCGATGAAACGCGCCGCGGGCATGGAGAAGAAGGGCTATACCTATTCCTACGACATGCTGGGCGAAGCCGCCCGCACCGATGCCGACGCCATGCGCTATCACGCCTCCTATGGCCGCGCGATCGAGTCCATTGCCAAGGGCTGCGTGCATGCCGACGTGCGCCAGAACCCCGGCATTTCGGTCAAGCTGTCGGCGCTGCATCCGCGTTACGAGGAAGCCCAGAAAGACCGGGTGATGGCCGAGCTTTACCCCCGCCTGCGTGACCTTGCCCTGATGGCGCGGACCCGCAAGATGGGGCTGAACATCGACGCCGAAGAGGCCGACCGCCTGTCGATTTCGATAGACCTGATCGAACGGCTGATGCGCGATCCCGGCCTTGCCGGATGGGACGGGCTGGGCGTGGTGGTCCAGGCCTTTGGCCACCGTTGCGGCGCCGTGCTGGAGTACCTGTATGCCCTGGCCGAGGAAACCGACCGCCGCATCATGGTGCGTCTGGTCAAGGGCGCCTATTGGGACACCGAGATCAAGCTGGCGCAGGTGGAGGGGCTGGAAAGCTTCCCGGTCTTCACCTCGAAGCCGGCCACCGACGTCAGCTATATCGCCAATTCCCGGCGGCTTCTTGGCATGACCGACCGGATTTACCCGCAGTTCGCCACCCACAACGCCCACACCGTTGCCGCGATCCTCGACATGGCCGAGGACAAGGAGGCCTTCGAATTCCAGCGCCTGCACGGCATGGGCGAATCGCTGCACGACATCGTGCTGCAAGACAACGGCACCCGCTGCCGCATCTATGCCCCGGTCGGCGCGCATCGCGACCTGCTGGCCTATCTCGTGCGGCGGCTGTTGGAAAATGGCGCCAACTCCTCCTTCGTGAACCAGATCGTCGACGAGGACGTGCCCGCCGAGGTCGTCGCCCGCGATCCCTTTGACGCACTGGGCGATCCCACCCCGCACCTGCCCACCGGGCCGGAATTGTTCCAGCCCGAGCGCCGGAACTCGCGCGGTTGGGACCTCGCCCATCGCCCGACGTTGGAGACCATCGACGCCGCGCGCGAACCCTGGCGCAAGTACCAGTGGAGCGCCGCACCGATCCTGGCCGGAGACGCACAGCCCGAGGCCGCCCGGACCGTGCCGAACCCCGCCCGCAATGACGAGGTCGTGGGCGAGGTCTGCTTTGCCAGCGCCGCCGATTGCGACACCGCGCTGGCCGCCGCGAAGGCTTGGGATGCCACGCCCGAAGACCGCGCCGTGGTGCTGAACCGCGCCGCCGACCTCTATGAGCAGAACTACGGCGAGATCTTTGCCCTCGTCGCCCGCGAAGCCGGCAAGATCATGCCCGACGCGGTGGCGGAACTGCGCGAAGCCGTTGATTTCCTGCGCTACTACGCCGCCAATGCCCCCGCCACCCCACCGGTCGGCACGTTCACCTGCATCAGCCCCTGGAACTTCCCGCTGGCGATCTTCACCGGCCAGGTCTCGGCGGCGCTGGCGGCGGGCAACGCCGTGCTGGCGAAACCGGCGGAACAGACCTCGTTGATTGCGGCGCGCGCCGTGGAACTGATGCATGAAGCCGGCGTGCCGCGCGAGGTCCTGCAACTTCTGCCCGGCGCGGGCGAGGTCGGCGGGCGGCTGACCTCCGATCCGCGTGTTGGTGGCGTGGCCTTCACCGGCTCGACCGAGACCGCGATGATCATCCGCCGCGCGATGGCCGAAAACCTCGCCCCCGGCGCGCCGCTGATCGCGGAAACCGGCGGCTTGAACGCCATGATCGTCGACAGCACCGCCCTGCCGGAACAGGCGGTTGCGGCCATCGTCGAAAGCGCATTTCAATCGGCGGGCCAACGCTGCTCGGCGCTGCGCTGTCTTTACGTCCAAAGCGACATCGCCGGGCATTTCACCCAGATGCTGACCGGCGCGATGGAGGCCCTGCGCGCCGGAATGCCCTGGGAGTTGTCGACCGACGTCGGCCCGGTGATCGACGCCGAGGCGCAGAAGGGCATCGCCGATTACGTTGCCCAGGCCCGCGCCGAAGGCCGCGTGATCAACGAGGTCTCGGTGCCGAAAGAGGGGCATTTCATCGCCCCCGCCCTGCTGCGCGTCGACGGGATCGACCAGATGGAGCGCGAGATCTTCGGCCCCATCCTGCATGTCGCCACCTTTGAAGCCGACGAGTTGGACAAGGTGATCGATACGATCAACGCCACCGGCTATGGCCTGACCTTCGGGTTGCAGACCCGGATCGACGACCGCGTTCAGCATGTCTCCGAGCGCATTCATGCGGGCAACATCTACGTCAACCGCAACCAGATCGGCGCCATCGTCGGCAGCCAGCCCTTTGGCGGCGAAGGTCTGTCGGGCACCGGGCCCAAGGCGGGCGGGCCGAACTACCTTGCCCGGTACGGCGCGCATCCGGTGGAAACGGCGGACGCTACAGCTGGCAGCCCGGTGGACCCGGCGGCCCTGCAAGAGGCGATCAAGGCCAAGCCGCTGCCCGCCCCGGACGCACCGCTGTCGTTGCCCGGGCCGACCGGCGAATCGAACCGCCTGACCGCCCTGCCCCGCCCGCCGGTGCTGTGCCTTGGTCCGGGGGAAGAGGCCGCAGCCGCCCAGAAGGCCGCGGTCGAGGCCCTGGGCGGCGTGGGCCTGCGCGTCGGTGGCGCGCTGGACCCCGAGGCGCTGACGACGCTGGCGCATTTCTCCGGCGCGCTCTGGTGGGGCGATGCGGATACCGCCCGCGCCTATGCCCGGGCGCTGGCCCGGCGCGACGGCCCGATCCTGCCGCTGATCACCGGACAACCCGACAAGGGCCACGTGATGCATGAACGCCACGTCTGCGTCGATACCACCGCGTCGGGCGGGAATGCGGCGCTTCTGTCCGGCATGTCTTGACCTTCGGGGGGAAAGCCCACAGCTTCCCCCCATGTTTCCGATCCGTGATCACAACCCGTCAGGGCGGACGCCCTTTGTCACCTACGCCCTGATGGCCATCAACATCGTGGTTTTCCTCGCGATGTTCGACATGACCGACCGCGAATTGCTGCAGGTCTACTGGGACTACGCGCTGCTTCCCGGACGGATCAGCGAAGGCGACGGGTTTGCCGGGCTCATCACCTCGATGTTCCTGCACGGCGGCTTCATGCACCTTGCGGGCAACATGCTGTTCCTGTTCATCTTCGGCGACAATATCGAGGACGAGATGGGCCACCTGCCCTATCTCGGCTTCTACCTGGCCAGCGGGCTGGCGGCGGGGTTCCTGCAATATGCATCCGGGCCAGGGTCGATGATCCCGGTGGTGGGCGCGTCCGGGGCGATTGCCGGGGTGATGGGCGGCTACCTGCTTCTGTTCCCCAAGGCCAAGGTCGACATCCTTGTGATCTTCGTGGTCTTCTTCAAGGTCTTTCCAATCCCCGCCTGGATCACGCTGGGCCTGTGGTTCGGGCTGCAGATCTACGGCGGCTTCGGCACCCCGGGCGACGAAGGCGGCGTGGCCTATTGGGCCCATGCGGGCGGGTTCATCGCCGGGATCATCCTGGCCTTTCCGCTCTGGCAACGGCTGGGCGGCATCCGCTTCTGGGACCGCACCGATGGCCACCCACCGCATCCGGAGGCAACTTACCCGCTGGCCCGCACGTCGATCCCCAAGGCCGGGCGGCGGCGGCGCTGAAACCGGTGGAAAGGTGCGTGCAGGCACGGCACCCTACGACGGTGTCACCCGATGGCGCGGGTGATCATCACCCCGGCCCAGGCGGCAAAGCCGGTCAGGACAATGCCCCAGCCAAGGTCCGTCAGCACCATCTGCCAGGACCAGCCCTTCAGCGTGGCGAGATTGGTGAACTCGTAGGTGCCATAGGCCATCGCCCCGATCAGCGCGCCCCCCAGCGCCGCCTGCCCCGGCGCGCCGGCCTTCAGCGCCGGCCAACTGGCAAAGTAGAGCACACCGCCGATGTAGAAGAGATAGAAGACCAACGCCGGCACGAAACGGAAACCATCGACCAGAAGGTCGTTCACGTGGCGTTCGAACACCGGTCGGATCAGGAAACGAAGCCCGATCACGTCGAGCCCGAGAAAGACCACCGCAGTGGAGAGGTAAAGCAAGATCATCTGCATGAGCCGAACATAGCCCGCGTACCGCCCCTGACCAGTGGCCTCAGCCCCGGGCCGCCGCCAACGCCTTGGGCAAGGCGCTTGCAAAGGCGTCGAGCATGTCGGGCGTGCCGGTACTGACCCGGATACAGCGGTCTTCCGGCGCGACAAAGGGCATGCGCACAAAGACGCCGCGCGCCACCAGGTCCGCCAGAACGGCCCTTGCGAAATCGCCATCCCGGCCACAGTCGATGGTCACGAAGTTGGTCGCCGACGGCAGGGACACCAGCCCGTTCTGTGCCGCGATTTCTGCAATCCGGTCGCGCGCCGCGGCGACCCGGGCCTGCACCTCTGCCAGCCAGTCGCGATCCAGCAAGGCCGCCAGCGCGCCGATCTGGGCGCTGCGGTTCATGCCGAAATGGTTGCGCACCTTCTCATACGCCGCGATCAGCCCGGCCTCGCCGATGGCATAGCCCACCCGCGCGCCCGCCATGCCATGTGCCTTGGAAAAGGTCCGGAAACGCAGCACCTGGGGATCGCTGACGTCCATCGGCGGCGCAGCGCCCTCGGGCGCAAATTCGATATAGGCCTCGTCCAGCACCAGCACGCAGCCATCGGGCAGCCCGGCAATCATCGCCTCGATCCGCTCGGCGGAATGCCAGGTGCCCATCGGGTTGTCGGGATTGGCAAGATAGACCAGCTTGGCGCCCACCTCACGTGCCTTGGCCAGAAGCGCATCGGGGTCTTCGTGATCGGCGGCATAGGGCACCATGTGCAATGTCCCGCCGTAGCCGGCCACATGATAGTTGAACGTCGGATAGGCCCCCGCCGAGGTCACCACGTGATCGCCCGGGCCAACCATCAGCCGCACGGTGGAATTCAGCAATCCGTCGATCCCGGCGCCGATCACGATGTTCTCAGGTCCGACCCCGAGGTCCGCCGCCAACGCATGCCGCAACTCGTGGCTGGTGCTGTCGCCGTATTTCCAGATCTCCGCCACGGACGCCTGCATCGCCGCAATCGCCTTGGGCGACGGGCCAAAAACGCTTTCATTGGCCCCCAGGCGCGCCACGAAGGGCGTCCCCCGGTCGCGTTCCATCTTTTCCGGGCCGACAAAGGGCACGGTGGCAGGCAGGGCATCGACGATGGCGGTGTAACGGGGTCCTCTCATGGCGCCGCACTATCGCGAAGCTGACGGGCAATGCAAGCACCGCCATGCGCCTGCGGGTCAAGGAGGGCCGCAGGCCACCGGCGAAGCCGGCGCGCAGCGTCCTTGAGGCGCAGGCGCAGGGCAGAACACTTGCGATGGCGCGTTCGGGGCAGACCTGCCCCTGAACCGCTTCTCAGCAGAATCCCCGCACCGCGCGCCCAAGACACCCCGCCCCGAAACAGGGCGTCGCCTTGCCACTGCCGGAACCAAGAGCGCGCGGAAGCGCTCAATTTGGCAGGGTCAGCGCATGAGAAGCGGCGGGTGTCATGCCGACAGGCGACAGCATCGGCGGGAAAGCCGCCATGCGCACAATCGCCGCTTGACCCTTCCCGCCCCAATCCCCACTTTCCGCGCCAACAAAGGAAAAAGCATGAGCAGACCGCGTACCCCCGCCCCCTTTGCGCCATTCGAGTGGATGATCGCCTGGCGCTACCTGCGTGCCAAGCGCGCCGAGGGCGGCGTGAGCGTCATGACCTGGATCAGCCTCGTCGGCATCACCCTGGCGGTTTTTGCGCTGATTGCCACGCTGGCGGTGCGCTCGGGCTTTCGCGAGGAATTCGTCGATACGATCCTCGGCACCAACGCCCATGTCACCGTCTATTACCAACCGCAGGTGAACGAGGCCGGCCAGATTGACCGCACCGTCCCGGATTACGCCGCGCTGGCCGACCGGCTGCAGGCGCTGGACTTCGTCACCCGCGCAGCCCCGCTGGTCAAGGGCCAGGTCATGGCCACCGCCAATGGCCGCAATTCCGGGGTCGAGGTCTTCGGCATCACCCCCGCCGATCTGTCCACCATCCCCCGCGTCGCCAATCCAGAGGCGAAACAGGGCGACATAGCCCGCTTCGGCGAGGGCATCGCCATCGGCTCGGGCATCGCGCGGGAACTGGGGGTGACCATCGGCGACCGGCTCAAGCTGATCTCGCCCGACGGGGTCAAGACGCCCTTCGGCACCTCGCCCCGGGTCCAGGCCTTCGAAATCACCTATATCTTCACCGCCGGGCGCTATGACATCGACAAGACACGGATCTATATGCCGTTCGAGGCGGCGCAGACCTATTTCAACCGCGAAGGCGCGGCGGACGAGATCGAGGTCATGGTGAGCGATCCTGATGCGGTGGACGACCACGCCTTGACGCTGTTGCAGACCGCCGGTGACCGGGCGCTGATCTGGACCTGGCGCGACGCCAGCGGGGCGTTTCTGCGCGCGCTCGAGATCGAGGACAACGTGATGTTCGTGATCCTCGCCATCCTGGTGCTGATCGCGGCGATGAACATCGTCTCGGGGCTGATCATGCTGGTGAAGAACAAGGGCCGCGACATCGGCATCCTGCGCACCATGGGGCTGTCCGAAGGCTCGGTGCTGCGGGTGTTCTTTATCTGCGGCGCCTTTACCGGGTTGATCGGCACGGCGCTTGGCGTGGCGCTGGGCTGTCTCTTTGCCATCTATATCGACACGGTGTTTTCCGCCGTGAACTTCATTGCCGGCGGCGGCGTCTGGGATCCGTCGATAAGGGGGCTCTACTCGGTGCCGGCCAAGCTGGAACTGGCCGACGTGCTGTCGGCGGTGACGCTGTCGCTGGGGCTGAGCTTCATCGTCACCATCTTTCCTGCCCGCCGCGCCGCGCGGCTGAACCCGGTGGAGGCGCTGCGCTATGAATGATCCGGTGCTGGAACTCAGGGACGTTGCCAAGACCTACAACGCCGGGCACGAGAACGAGGTCGCGGTGCTGAAGAACGCCAATCTGGTGTTGACCCCCGGCGAAGTCGTCGCGCTGGTGGCGCCTTCGGGGGCGGGCAAGTCGACGCTGCTGCATATTGCCGGGCTGCTGGACGTGGCCGATACCGGCGCGGTCCGCATTGGTGGGCAGGACATGGGCGGATTGTCCGATCGCAGGCGCACGGCGGTGCGACGGCGCGATGTGGGCTTTGTCTACCAGTTCCACCACCTGCTGCCTGAATTCACGGCGCTGGAAAACGTCACCCTGCCGCAGCTGGCCAACGGCATACCGCGCGGCGGGGCCGAGGACCGGGCGCGCGTGCTTCTGGACTCCGTCGGGCTGGCGGCACGGGCCGATCACCGGCCCGGTGCGCTGTCTGGGGGCGAGCAGCAGCGGGTGGCCTTCTGCCGGGCGCTGGCCAATGCGCCGCGGCTCCTGCTGGCCGACGAGCCGACCGGGAACCTTGACCCCGCGACGTCGGATACGGTGTTCGATGCGCTGATGCATCTGGTGCGCGAAACCGGGCTGTCGGCGCTGATCGCGACCCACAACCTGGAGCTTGCGGCCCGCATGGATCGGCGCGTGGCCCTGCAGGACGGACACCTGGCGCCGATCTGACGCCCGGCAGGCAGATGTTCCGACGGGCATCACAAGCGCCGCCTGTCCCGGACCTGATCCGGGACCTCCCGGTCGCCCTGCAATCGGGTCCCCTCGGTCAGCCTGCGATGAGGCCCCGGAACAGGTCCGGGGCGCGTTGCAGCAGGCCCGCCGCCCGCGCCTTCCCGCCCACCGCAAATTCGTGACCTGACTTTTCGCCAACCTGCGTTATCCTGTCGCAGGAGGCCATCGAAGAGCCGAGGTGCGCGATGTATGACAAAGCCAACAACCGCCCCATCGGGCGAGCCCCGGACTATACCGGGGCCTGTATCGTGATGTTCGGCGCGAACCTGGTCTGGATTTTCCTGGCGCTGCTGGCCGCCTTCGGCCTGGCTTCGGTGATGCTGGCCGGGCTGGGCCTGCATCTCTGGATCAACTGGCTGGCGGCGCGGCGGCGCTGATGACGCGAAGCGCGGCCTGAACCCCGCCGGGCGCATGCGGAATGTCCAGCGCGCCCAGCCCCGCTTCCACCGAACCGAGCAGCCCCAGCACCATGTGCGTGTTGACGTGCCCCATGTGACCGAAGCGGAAGAACCCGTGCCGCTCGGGGCTGTCGGGCGGCGCCATGCCCAGACCAATGCCCAGGGTCACCCCGGCGTTTGCCTCGCACCAGTTGCGCAGGCGCTGGCCATGCGGCGCCCCGATGCGCAGCGCGGTAACCGCATGGCTGCGATGCGCCGGATCGGCCACGTTGAGGTGCAGCGGTCCGTCCTGCCCCCAGTGTTCCACCGCGGCCCAGATCGCGCGCGCCAGGGTGGCGTGACGCTCCCAGATCGCTTCCATCCCCTCGTCCATCATCATGTCCAGCGCGGCGCGCAGGCCATAGAGGTGATGGGTCGGCGCGGTGCCGTTGAAATATTCCGAGTAAATCCCCGGGTTGGCGCGCGGCGCCCAGTCCCAGTAACGCGAGACACGTTCCGGCCGATGCGCCGCCGCCTTGGGCGAAAAGAAGACAAAGGCCACACCGGGCGGCACCATCAGCCCTTTCTGGCTGCCGGTGATCATCACGTCGACGCCCCAGGCGTCCATCTCGAACCGGTCACAGCCCAGCGAGGCGATGCAATCGGCCAGCAGAAGCGCCGGATGCCCCGCCGCGTCCATCGCCCCGCGCAGCGCGGGCATGTCGGAGCGGACCGAGGTGGCGGTATCGACATGCACGCCAAGGACGGCCTTGATCTCGTGGCCCTTGTCGGCGCGCAACCGGTCTTCGATGCGGCCCGGATCGAACGGGCTCTGCATGCCGAATTCCATGATCTCGGGCACCAGCCCCAGCCCCGCCGCCATGTCGGCCCAACCGTGGGCAAAGCGCCCGGTGGCGGGCACCAGCACCTTGTCACCGGGGTTGAGGATATTGGACAGCGAGGCTTCCCAAACGCCATGCCCATTGGCGATATAGATCGCCACGTTGTGTTCGGTCCGCGCCACCCGGCGCAGGTCGGGGATCAGCCCGGCGGTCAGGGCGACAATCTCGCCCTCATAGATATTGAGCGACGAACGATGCATCGCGCGCTGGACGGCATCGGGTGTCTCGGACGGACCGGGAATAGCCCGGTAGGGACGGCCATTGGCAAGGGACATGGGGATACTCCAGAAATCGATTGCAGCTAACCCGCGCAAAGTGTTGCCGTCAATCCGGGGCGGCGTGCTTGCCAGCGCGCTCTGGACAGCCTAAACCCCGCAAGAGCCAAACGCCGGGGCGCAAGCATGTTGAAATCCCTGATGAGCTGGATCGGAGAACGCGAGCACCGCTTGCGGCACTCCTTCGGCAAGGACATCAAGACCCGCCGCGGCCGTTTCTGGGCGCATGTGCATTATCACCTTGTGGATCATGCCTTCCTGCGGCTGCCCTGGACGAATTTCTTTGAAATCGCGCCGGGCGTCTATCGATCCAATCATCCCGGCCCCCGGCGGCTGAAACGCTACCATGACATGGGGATCACCTCGGTGCTGACCCTGCGCGGCAAGGAACGCTACGCGCATTACCTCTTCGAGGAAGAAACCTGCCGCAAGCTGGGGATGAAGCTCTATATCACCAAGCTCTGGGCGCGCAACGCCACCAACCGGGACCGGCTTGTCGCGGTGCTGGACACGATCCGCGAGATCGAGAAACCCTTTGTCTTTCACTGCAAGTCCGGCGCCGACCGGGCGGGCATCGTTTCCGCCATGTACCTGATGGTGTTCGAGAACGTGCCGGTTGAGGAAGCCAAAAAGCAGCTGGGCGTGAAGTACCTGCACCTGAAATGGACCAAGACCGGGGTGCAGGATTTCATCCTCGACGTTTACGAGGCACGCAAGAACCAGGAACCGATCGGCTTTGAGGACTGGCTGAAGACCGAGTACCGCGCCATGCGGCTCGACGTTTTCTACGAACGCGGCGACACCCCGGACCAGGCCGCCCGGCAATTGCGCGAACTGGCCGAGGTCAACGCGTGAGCGAAGAGCAGACACCCGATTCCAGGGGGCTCGCACTCTGGCTCTGGCGCTCCTACCTGCGCAAGCACCTTGCGCTTCTGCTGGTAGCCCTGGTCTTCATGTCGATCGAAGGCGGCATGTACGGCGCCATCAGCTACATGATGAAACCGATGTTCGACCAGGTCTTCATCGGCGGGCGCAGTGACATGCTGGCCTGGGTCGGGCTGGCGATCCTGGGGATTTTCGTGCTGCGCGCCGTGGCCTCGGTGGTGCAGAAGGTGCTGCTGACCCGGCTGGGCGAGCTGACCACAGCCGAGATCCGCCAGGACCTTGTCAATCACCTGATGACGCTGGAAGGCCAGTTCCACCAGACCCATTCCCCCGGCCACCTGATGCAGCGCATCCAGGGCGACGTGGGATCGGTCAAGAAGGTCTGGAGCACGATTGTCACCGGCGCGGGGCGCGACGTGATTGCGCTGGTGTCGCTGGCGGCGGTGGCCTTTGGCATTGATTGGCGCTGGACGATGGTGGCGCTGGTGGGCGTGCCGGTGATGATCATCCCGGTTGTGATCCTGCAACGCTATGTCCGCCGCCATGCCCGGGTGTCGCGGGACATTGCGGCGTTGTTGATGGTGCGGCTGAACGAGATTTTCCACGGCATCGTGCCGATCAAGCTGAACCGGCTGGAGAGTTACCAGTCAAAGCGCTATCGCAAGCTGACCCGCAAGCGGATCAAGCTGGAGATGAAGACCTCGCTGGGTCAGGCGATGATCCCCGGCATGGTCGATGTCATGGCCGGGATCGGGTTTTTCGGCGTGTTGCTTTATGGCGGGCGCGAGATCATCGACGGCACCAAGACGGTGGGCGATTTCATGGCCTTCTTCACCGCGCTGGGCCTGACCTTCGAGCCGCTGCGGCGGCTGGGCGCAATTTCCGGCGTCTGGCAGGTGGCGGCCTCGGCCATCGAACGGCTGCGGCAACTGCTGGAAACCCGGCCTGCGCTGACATCCCCCGCCACGCCGAAACCGGTGGCCACGGGTGCGCCGGAAATCGTGCTGGACGACGTGCATCTGACCTATGGCGATGCGCCGGTGCTGCGTGGTGTGTCGCTGGTGGCCGAGGCAGGCAAGACAACGGCGCTGGTTGGCGCATCGGGGGCAGGCAAATCGACGGTGTTCAACCTGATCACCCGGTTGGTGGACGTGGAATCCGGCCGCGTGACCATTGACGGCCTGGATGTGCGCGACATGGACCTGTCGGCGCTGCGCGGGCTGTTTTCCGTGGTCAGCCAGGAGGCGCTTCTGTTCGACGAGAGCCTGCGCGACAATATCGTGCTCGACCGCGCGGATGTGAGCGAAGAGCGGCTGCAAGCGGCTTTGGAAGCCGCCCATGTCAGCGACTTCCTGCCGCGCCTGGCCGATGGCATCGACAGCCCCGCCGGGCCGCGCGGGTCCAACCTTTCGGGGGGGCAGCGGCAGCGGGTGGCGATTGCCCGCGCCGTGCTGCGCGATACGCCGATCCTGTTGCTGGACGAGGCGACCTCGGCGTTGGACACTGCCTCGGAAGCCCTGGTGCAGGAGGCGCTGGATCGGCTGGCCGAGGGACGCACCACGCTGGTCATTGCCCACCGGCTGTCGACCGTGCGCAACGCCGACAAGATCGTGGTGATGGACCAGGGCCGCGTCGTCGAGGAAGGCACGCACGAAACGCTGATGGCGGCGGACGGGGTCTATGCCCGGTTGAACCGGATGCAGGACGGGCTGGCCTGACTTCACGGGCTTGATTTCATTGTGCGCTGGCGCGCGCAGGATTTTTTGCAAGGGGGCTGTCTGCCCCCTCGGCCTGCGGCCTCACCCCCGAGGATATTTCTCAACCGAAGAAGGACCTGCCGGGGCCTATCGGTAGCGTTTGGCCAGGGTTTCGGGGGATGTGCCGGCGAGGTAGCGTGTCAGGGTCCAGAGATTTTGGCCGCCACGGCGGATCCAGCCGTCGCGGCGGTATTTGTCGGCCGAGGTATGGGCGGTGACGGGAAGGAGCATGATGCGGTGTTTGAGCCTGCGGGCCATTGCGACGTCTTCCATCAGCGGCTGATCCGGGTAGCCGCCAACCGCATCGTAAAGGCTCCGGCGGATCAACAGGCCCTGGTCGCCGTAGGGCAAGCCCAGGGCGCGGCTGCGCAGGTTGGCCCAGCCTGCGGTGAGGCGGGCCATTGGATGGCTGCTGTCAAAGGCGAGGCGGAAGGCCGCGGCCTTGTCGCGGGCCAGGTGCGCCGTGACCGGCTCGGCCCAATCCGGGGCAAGCCGGGTGTCGGCATGCAGGAAGAACAGCCAGTTGCCCTCTGCCACCCCTGCCCCGCGGCGCAACTGCCCGCCGCGCGAAGGTGGACCGGTGACAATCCGGGCGCCCGCGGCCTCGGCCACGCGCAGGGTGCCGTCGGACGAACCGCCGTCGGTGACGATCAATTCGCGGATCAGGCCCGCGTTCAGACCTTCCCCAAGTGCCATCAGGCAGGCGGGAAGTGGTTTTTCCGCGTTCAGCGTCGGTATGATGACAGAGATCGGAGCGCGCATATCGCCTCTGTTGGTTGCCCTTGTCCTGCCTATATGGAACGAGGAAGCGGGAAGGAAATGCGAAATGAACACTTATTCCGAGAACAGGGCCGTTCTGCGGCTATCGGGCAGCGACGTGCGGGAGTTTCTGCAGGGGCTGGTCACCAATGACGTTGCGGGGCTGGATCGCGGGCTGGTGTATGCCGGGGTGCTGACGCCGCAGGGCAAGCTGATTGCCGATTTCTTCCTGCAGGCCGAGGGGGCGGATGTGCTTGTGGATGCGCCTGCCGAGGTTGCGGAAGGGCTGGCCAGGCGGCTGACCCTGTACAAGCTGCGGGCGGATGTGGCGATTGAGATGACCGACCTGAAAGTATCGCGCGGGACCGTGGCGGCGCCGAAGGGGGCGCTGGCCGATCCGAGGGCGGAAACCCTGGGGTGGCGGTTGATCGGGCCGGAGGCCCTGGAGGATGACGGCAGCGACTGGGATGCGCTGCATGTGGCCGCCATTGTGCCGCGCTGGGGGCGCGAGTTGGGGCCTGATGCCTATGTGCTGGAAATGGGATTCGAGCGGCTTGCCGGGGTGGATTTCCGCAAGGGCTGTTACGTCGGCCAGGAGGTGACCGCGCGGATGAAGCACAAGACGGAGCTGCGCAAGGGCTTGGCCCGGGTCGAGATTGACGGTGCCGCGCCGGTCGGCACCGAGATCACCGCCGCGGGCAAGCCGGTGGGTGTGCTGGGCAGCCAGGCGGACGGGCGGGCGCTGGCCTACCTGCGGTTCGACCGGGCGAAAGGCGAGATGAAGGCAGGCGATGCGCGGGTGAGCTGGGACGGGGCGGCACCGGGCTGAAGCCCGGCCTACCCTGGGCGGGTCTCGGCGCATTGGGCCAACAGGCGGCGGCGCAGGCGGATCTCGATACCGCGGCGGCGCCAGCCGGGGGCGACATAGACACGTTCGACCAAGGGCGTCCCCCCTGCCCCGGCGGTCCAGAGAAGGTAGCCACGCACAACGCCTTCGGTGCGGTAGGAGATGAGATGGGCGCCCTGGGCCAGCCGGTTTGCGATGGCCTGGGCCCGCCCGCAATCTTCGGGGTGCAGCGCGGCGATGCCGGGCAGGTCGGGATGGGGGATGGACATGAAAAAGGCCTCCTTGGCATTGCGCCGGAGGCCCTTGATGATGTGATACGCGCCCCCGGCAGTCCGGGGGATATGCGCGCGAGCCCCGAGGTCAGGCGCGCTCGGAATACTCCATTGTCTCGGTGTTGACGACGATGTCTTCGTCCTGGCCCACGAAGGGCGGCACCATGACCTTGACGCCGCAATCAAGGATCGCGGGTTTGAAGCTGTTGGCGGCAGTCTGGCCTTTGACCACCGGCTCGGTCTCGACCACTTTGCAAATGACTTTCTGCGGCAGCGAGGCGTTCAGCGCTTCTTCCTCGTGGAATTCGACCACGATGGTCATGCCGTCCTGAAGGAAGGGGCGGCGTTCGCCGAGGATTTCGGAATCGAGCTGCACCTGGTCATAGGTTTCGGTGTCCATGAAGATCAGCTGGCCGCTGTCCTCGTAGAGGAACTGCATGTCCTTTTGCTCAAGGCGCACGCGCTCGACCTTGTCGGCGGAGCGGAAGCGTTCGTTCAGCTTGGAACCGTTGCGCAGATTCTTCATCTCGACCTGGGCAAAAGCGCCGCCCTTGCCAGGTTTCACATGGTCGACCTTGACCGCGGCCCAGAGATGGCCTTCGTGCTCCAGGACGTTTCCGGGGCGGATCTCGTTTCCGTTGATCTTCGGCATGTTGTCAAAACCATAGCATAAGGTTGATGTCGCGTTGCCCGGACCTATATATCGCGTTGGTGGCCCGTGCAAGCCAACCATATCTCGTGCTGCAAACGCAGAAAGCCATGCGCTGTCTGCATAAGTGCTATGCAATTGCGGGGTATCCGAATCAGGAAAAAACGGCCATAAGGGCCTTCACGCCGGCAATGCAAGAGCAAGAAAAAAGGACGTTTCATGAAAGATTTCGTTGATGGTACAGCCTTTAACAGCGAACAGGGCAGCCGTGCCCGGAAGCTGTTTGCTGCGGTAGTTCTGGCTGCACTCGACGATGCCATCGCCGACGACAAGAAGTACGGCAATGGCCCCGAACAAATCGCCCGCTGGGCACGGTCGCGCGACGGGCGTGAAGTGCTGTCTTGCGCAGGGATCGACCCGAATGAGCGAGTCGTCCAGGGGCTGATGGAATTCGTCGGCAAGGGTGTGCGCACCTCTGTTGCGCTGTCTCGCGAAGAAAGCGAACGGCGCCATGCAGCGGCCCAGGCAGAGCAGGCCGAAGCTGCCTGAGACCTGGCCACAGCGCAAACGAAAAAACGCGTCCTTCGGGGCGCGTTTTTCATTTTCAGGAGCGTGCTGCAATCCAGCCGGGCCCGTGCGACCACGCCCTGCCCGTTCAATCCAGGATGCGTACGGGATGTAAGCTCCTGACACGGCCTGACGGGCCTGGAAAAGGTGTGACTTGCGCCTCAGCGGTCGATTTGGGCGCTGCGCTGGACGTTCTCAGTCCAGTTCCTGGGTGGCAAGCGCGCGGTGGATCTCGCGTCGGACCAACCGGCGGACGTTGCGGGTGATCCGTTCGCCCAGGGCGCCCTGCAATTCCTCGCGCACGATGTCGATCACCAGTTCACGCAGCGCGGCTTCGTCGATGGGCAACGCCCCGACAGCCGGCGCTTCCTGCGCGGTCTCCGGGTCTTCAACTGCAGGATCGGCTTGCGCAGACGTGGTCGTTTCCGGCTCCTGGGCGGCCAGCTCCTGGATCACTGAGTCAATATCGCGAAGCTCGGCCACTTCGGGGTCAAGCGGCATGTCTTCCGCTGCTTCCGGCCGTTCGGCGACCTCTTCTTCCACCACGTCCGGTTGATGATCCTGCCAGTCGAGCGTCGCTTCAACGGTCGTTTCGGGCCTGTCGTCGGCATGATCCTCTACGGGCGCTTCGGGCACCCATTCTTCGACCGTCTCATCCTGCGCGGCGGCGGGCGGGGCTTCGACGGTGTCTTCCGCCGGTTTCCTGGCCTCATTGCTGCCGGCAATCAAGGCTTCGAGCGCGGCGATCTTGGTTTCCAGGGATTGCGGCGCGGCAGGTGGTTCCGGCAGGTCTTCGCCCGCTGAAATGTCCTCAGCCGGGTCATCCTCCGAGGCTTCATCGCCTGCCCCGTCATCCGGCGACAAGGGCGGCCACTCATCCAATGTGTCGGTTTCCGCATGCTCCGCGGCGGGGTGCGCATGATCTGACGCCTCCGCTGAAGGCCCCGGCGCTTCGGTCTGGGGCACTTCTTCGGACAGGGCCTTTTCCGGCTGCCGCAACTCGGGCTCGGTGCGCCCACCCTCATGCACCCGCAGCGCGGGCGTCAGGACAAGCGCCGCGGCGGCGGGCGCTTCACCCTCGGCCACCGTTTCAGGCGCAGGCGCCTTGGCCGTTTCAGGCGCGTCTTCAGGTTGCGTTGCACCTTGGCGGCGGGTTTGCATTTCGCTGCGCGCCTCTTCGGACACGAGTCTGCGAATGGACGCCAAGACATCCTCGATCTCCGAGGATTTGACCGGATCTGACATTTATTTCACCACTTTGCCTCGGCGGCAGGATAACCCGCGCCATCCCGCCGCACAACAGATAGAGACAATTGTCAGTGACTTGTGGCTTTTACACGGGATCAGTCACCAATACGGCGCAGGATCCGGTCCAGCTTTTCGCCCTGAAGGCTCTTGACCGGGGCGGACTGAATCAGCTTGTAATACTCCGAAGGGTCGTATTGCTGGACGTTCAGGCCAAGATGCTTGGCCGTCATCAGCCCCATCGCCGCCAGAACCTCGTAGGCGGCAATGGTCCGATCCGCCACGGCCGAGGTATAAGAGGTCTCTGCGTCGAGCAGGTCCTGCTCGGCGGTCAGGACGTCAAGGGTCGTCCGCTGGCCCAGGCTGGCTTCTTCCCGCACACCCTGAAAGGCGACCCGGGCGGCGCGAATCTGACGCTCGGTCGCTTCGATCGAGGCGGTCGCCACGCTGAGCCCGGCCATTGCGTTGCCGACATTCAGCGCCACCTGTTGCTTGACCACGTGCAGGCCGGCGCGCGCGGCATTGGCCCGCGCGATGGCCTGGCGGGCCAGGGCCGACAATTCACCACCGCGATAGATCGGACCGCCAAAATCAAGCGAGATCGAGCGCCCATCGGTGGAGGCACGCGAATCGAAATCCCCGGTTTTCGAGACCCGGCCCGTCAGGTTCACCGTGGGTTTCATCCCCGCATCGGCGCGCTTGACGTTGAGCTCGGCGGCATTGATCTCGTACTGCATCTCGCGCATGTCAGGGTGGGTCCGCAGGGCGATGGCCTTGGCCTTGTCGAGATTGCGCTCGATGTCTGGAAGACGGTTGATCGCCTGCAGGTTGCCGGGCTTCTGCCCGACGGAGGCACGGTATTCCTCGATCGCGCGCAACAGGTTGCCCTCGGCGAGGGCAAGGTTCGCGCGGCTGGACGCAAGGCGGGCCTCGGCCAGCGACACGTCGGTGCGGGTGACTTCGCCAACTTCGAACCGGTCCTGTGCGGCGCGCAACTCGCGCTGCACAAGGCGGACGTTGTTCTGACGCAGGGATACGGTCTCGGATTCGCGCTGGACGTTCACATATGCGGTCAACGCCCGCAACAACACCTGCTGCTCCAGCGAGACCAGCGATTCGCGGGTGGCAAGAACGGTTTCCTTGGCGGCCTCGATCTTCAGCCGCGATGCCCCGAAGTCATACAGCAGAAGGCTGGCAGAGACCGCAAACTCGGCCTGGTTGTCCACGAAACCGCTGCGCTGGTACTTGTCCTTCGCGGAATTGTACGCCACCGCGCTGCCGAAGCTGCGCGAGAACGAGGCCGACCAGCTGATGATCGGGCGCAGCGCCGCCACGGCGACCGCCACATCTTCGTCCGCGGCGCGCAACAGCGCCCGGTTCTGTTCCAGCAAGCCAGAGTGTTCATATGCGCTTGCAAGGGCATCGGCCAGCGACTCCGCCATAGCCATCATCGGCGACATCGCCAGCGCACCTGCCAGCACCACCTTCTGAAAGGCCCGCCGCACCGTAGTTCTCGTCATGCCGAAGCTCTCCTGCCCGGTCGATCCTCAATCAAGGCCCAGCACCTTTGTGGCGCTAGTGCCCGTTTTCAAAGCGCGAATTCCGCCGCCCTGGCATAACCCGGCAAAACCGGCGCCGCCGCGTTGAAGGCAAAGCGCCAGGTGATCTGGCCGCCCTGCTTGTAGCCGGTGCGCACCGTGCCCAGCTCACCATCCATGAACAGGGCGACGATCTTGCCGCCATCCTTCAGCTGATCCGCAATCGCCGGCGGCAGCACTTCGATCCCGCCCTCGATGATAATAACGTCGTAAGGCCCATGTTCCGGCGCGCCTTCGTCAAGCGCGGCATGCTGCATGATCACTCCGTCGGCGCCGTTTTCCGACAGCGCATCCTGCGCCTCGGACACCCGGTCGGCGTCATCCTCGATGGCGACAACAGCCTCGGTCATGCGTGCGATCACCGCCGCCGAATAGCCATAGGCCGGCCCGATATCCAGCACCAGTTCATCGCCATTCAATGTCAGCACGTCCAGCATCTTGGCCAGGGTCCGCGGCTCAAGCATCACCCGCCCTGGTGCGATCTGGATGTTTTCGCCCACATAGGCCGCTTCACGCCGGTCCCGGGGGGTAAAGACCTCACGCGGGACGGTCAGCATGGCATCGATGATCGGGAACTTGGTGACATCGGACGGACGGACCTGGGTATCGACCATGAAGGTCCGGCGCTGGGCGAAGTCGGTCATGTCTAAACTCTTCGGTTCAGGAACGTTCCTTCCCCTCTTGCCACAATCAATCCCGCCGGGCAATGACCGGGCATGCGTTTTCCGTCATGAGAGGGCTTGCAGCACCGGCCCGGATCAGTTATCCGGCACGACACCACTGGAGCGGCGAGTTGGCGGAGTGGTGACGCAGCGGATTGCAAATCCGTGTACACCGGTTCGATTCCGGTACTCGCCTCCATTTATTTTCAAGCACTTGGCTCACCTCATAGACTGCGCGCAACGCGCGGTTTACAGGGGCGTTTACAGTTCTGTTCACCGTTCGCCCCCTTTTGCTTGTGCCAGCTTCACCAGCACAGCATCTGTTTCGCCCGGAGAAACGCGGGCGTAATGCTCGATAACGTTTGCGGCATGGCGGATAGACCAGCCCATGTGATTGGCGATTTCCGAAAGGCTCAGGCCCGCGTTCAAGAGCCGGGTTGCCGCCGTGCCGCGACAGTCCTGCAAGCGCAGGTCGCGGCTCAGTCCGGCCTTGTCGCGCCACTGGCGCAAACCCTCGGACGCCCGGTGTTCGGTCAACTGATGCCCGCTGGCATTCGTCAGGATCAAAAGCCGGTCGCGTGGCGTGGCGTCGATCACCTCGGCAAGTTCCGGCGTGATCGGGATATGCGCGACACGCCCGCGCTTGCTGGTTCTCACGCGCAAGCGCCGCCCTTTCGGGGTTTGCTCCACTGCCCCGGTCGTCAACTTGATAAGATCGCCAGGGCGCAACCCGGTCTCGCAGGCGACGCAAAGAATACGCCGCACCCACTCGGGAGCCTTGGCGTCGATTGCCTCACGATCCGCAGGCGTCCATACGATCTCGGAGCGGTCCACCTCATAGAGCCGGGGCAACTTGTGGCAGTGATGTTCGGACAGCTTGCCTTCCTCCACCGCCCAATTCAGGACGCGCACCGCGTGTGTCCCAGCCATATCGTGTTGCTTGGGGGAGTGCTTCCATTGCGCCCGCCATGCGTTGACTTCACCACGGGAACCGCGTTCCTCGAAGATCACCGCCGGGGCGTCGTGGAAGTGCTTGGCAAAGCGCAGCGCCCACTTGCGCAGATCGGCCTTGGACCGTTCACCTTTGGGCATTGCGGCGCTGGACAGAAACTCATCCACAAGCGCAGGCGTCATGAGCATCGCCGGTTTCGGGCGTTCGACGCAATCCATATACGCGTTCAAAAAATCGCGGTCAGTCGGGTTGCGCTGTTCGTCTTGCCAAAACTTCGGAGCGCCGCGCCCGCGCCATGCGTAAAAGTGAAAGCGGCTCTTTCCGTTCGCCAGCTTGCGCCGGACCCGATGCACACCTTTAGGAAGCTGCATTGCGCTTGGCCCTCCACTTTTCCAATTCGGTCGATGCCGCGTCGCTGGCCTGCCCCTCACCCCACGCGATTTCGGTGCCATCCGCGCAACGGATAACGCCGGACGTGATGCCCTCGGCTTTCAGGCCCTTGGCAATCGCAATCACGTCTTTGGGAAGGGGAACAGCGGGACGGGGCATTAGTCGTTGCTCACCTCGCCCAACCGAACCTCAAAAAGCGGCTTGTTGGCTGCGGCCAGCAATTCGCGGCCAAGACTTTCAAGGCTCAGAACAATCACGGGGCCGGTGCGCTTAGGGTCTGCATCGGGCAGATCGTCAAATGCTGCTTGAAGGTTTTCCGCCCAGGTTTCCGAGTTGTCTGCCCACCAGATGAAGTAGGGGGCAGGCAGGACGCGCCCCCGATAAAAGTTTGTGATGTAGCGTTGAAGGAATGCTGCTTGCCGGTAGTTTTTCGCGCCCTCAGCAGTCAAGACGGCCCTAATTTCATCAGGTGTTTTTCCAAAATCGGAAGCCTCTTGCGCCAAGGCTTCAATCGCCTCAGCGGTTTTCGTGTCCCAGGCAACATCGGGAACAATACCGCGCTCGATAAGCGCCAAGTGATCGCCGCTAAATGCATTCGGTGAAGACAGCGCGTGCCAAACAATACCCGTGGCGCAGACCTTGGAAACCTCGAAGGCGTGTTTCGGTCCAACGCCACGGCCAGCGAGTTTTTGGACAAACATCAATTCTGCGGCGTCATAGGCATTGAAACGAGCGTGGCCCTTAGCCTCGGGCAAGAACCCGTGGCGGCGAAGGTCGCGCTGTTTCGCCGCGCTAACACCGCTCATTCTTCCCACCTCAGACGGGGTGAAGGTTGTTTCCAAGATCGCAAGGTTCATAACGGCCACTCCTTAACCGTGGTATATGCCACGATTCAAAGCGTGTCAATATCCACGGTTTGTCGACTTACCCTATTTGCCGCCCCCTTCCAACCCCGCGACAATCTCGCCCGCCATGTCCGCAGCCATGTCCAGGATGCTGCCGCCGCCGACATGCTCGAAGCGGCCAGCCCCGGCGACTTGTTCACCGTCCATCGCCAGCGCTGCGACGCGCAAGAGGCTTTCCAGCTTGTACGCCCGGTCAATCGCCGCCTCGATGTGATCCTGCTTGCTCATAGCCGCGCCTCCGACAGCTTTTCCATGTCGGTCGAGATTTGTTCGGCCAGGTCTTCCGCTGCGAAGACAACCGCCGCGACGCCGTTCCGCGTCCGCGTATCATGCGGTTCGAAATCGGTAAGGACAGCCATCAGGCCATGCAAGGTCAATGTCTTGGCGTACAGATCGTCAATGTCAGGCAAGCCGGTATCGGTCGCGCTGGCGCGTTTCTTAGCCATTGTTTTGGTCTCCTGGGTTTAGTTCGTCGGTTCTTCTGTGCGTTCCATCCGTTCGCGGATCGCGCGGATGATCTCGGAGTTCTGAGACGAAGCGTTCGCCGCCGCCTGGGCTGCAATCCACTCTTTCAGATCAGCGGGCAGACGTAGCTGCATAGGTCTTCTGGTATCCATCTTCGAATCCTCCCCCCCCTTGATGGCTCAATGCCATTACTGGCTCAATGACATCATTGCGTCAACCAAAAAATCATGGCTCAACGCCACTATGTCAGATCGATCACCACAGACTCAGGATAAATTTGTAATCCGGCTGCCCGATGGGATGCGGGATCGGATTAAGCTTGCCGCCGACTTGAACGGGCGAAGCATGAATTCTGAAATCGTCGCAACACTCGAAGAGGCGTATCCGCCGATAGCTGAAGACGAAGGGCTTGCCCGTCTCCATCAACTCTTAAGCAAATTTCTCTCTGACAAATCCAGTTTGAACGACGACGAAGAGCACGAATTGAATAGCTTGATAGTGACGCTCCGGGCGGATGCGTCGAAGAACTAGTACAGCCCTCGAAACCGCCGGGGTTGAGTTCATCCCGGAAAACGGGGGCGGCGCTGGGGTCAGGCTTAAGAAATAGGCCAGCTTCGCGGGCCGCTTCGGAGCGGGAATAACTCGGGTGGTCGCCCGCCCTAGTTTCCGGTGGCCTGCACCTGCTGATGCTTGGACATGCCAGCTTCGCGGGCCGCTTCGGAACGCAACGGGGTATGGTTGCCCTCACCCCGTTTACCATCACGAGCGCCTTGCCCCGGCTCAATCTGCTGCAACAATTCCCCGGAGCGGGAAACTTCGTGTGGTCGCCCGCACGAAGTGAGGTCGTTGCGGGGGTGGTCGCCCGCCCTTCAAGCTTTAGGGCGGTCGCCTGCCTCAATGTTTGGCGTCCGGCTCAAAAAATAGGCCAGCCCCGGTTCCGCCGTGCTGGCCTTGCACCACGCCCCTAGAAGGTCTTGGAGCCGTGCCTTGTCGCGGTTTACCCACTCACGACTTATGGGGATGCATTGGCGGGACGAAAACAAACCGCCGGGCGCATCCTGCCCTATTCCCAATCCACCAGGCGCATTGCCGTTGCCGGATCAACGCCCGCCTCTTTCGCCTGGGCAAGTGCCTGGACAATGCCAGCCGCCGCCCGCGCCCTGCCGCCTGCGTCGAAGGCTTGCAGCGGTCGCATCACGTCCAGCGTGATCGCCGCCCCCAGCTTTTCGCTGCATTCCTCGGCCATGCCCTCGGCAATCGGTTGCAGCGCCCATTGCGCCAGATGCCTTTGCGCTTCTCTCACTGCATTGCCTTGCACCGCCGGATTGGCCAGCCCCGGCAACACGCCAAAGGCCATGCAGACCGCGTTACGCGCCGCGTCCAGCGTTTCCTTGGGCAAGACCTTCTCAATGTCCGGTGACACGCTATGCGGCTTCCAGTCGCTTTGCGGTGCAGGCCCGCCCGCCGCCGTGACGTTGACACTTTCGCGCACCTGGACTTTGCCCCGGTAGCCTCGGAAGGCCCGCGCAATCGCGCCCATGTCGGTCTCGGGCGATTCCGGGAACGGCACCACGCTCGAACCGATAGGCGCGTCGCGGTAGACCTCGGCAAGCGCCGTCTCGACACTCTGCAAAAGCCCCGCCGTCAAGCCGGATCGCCGCAAAGGCGGTTGCCCGACATACGGTATATTGACCTCAGCCCCGGTGCGGAAGTGCAGCACTTCGCCGGCCAGCGCCGTTCGCGTCGTGCCGCCGCCCGTGTCGGGAATGCTCACCCGGTATGCGGTCGGTTTCGTGTAGCGCGTCGTCAAATCCCAATCCGAACACGGCACAAGGCCGGTGTCTTCGATCAGAAACAGCGCCTCCCCCCGCAGCGCCAGAGCGCGCCCGCAGAGCGCCAGAGACCGCTTGGTCAACAGGTCGGTGCCGGTCACGTCCGCCACGCTCAAACCGGCTTCCCAGAGTGACACTGCCGACTGGACAGTCGCGGTCAATTCCGCCGTGCCATCGCCGCCGCTGATATAGGCCGCGCGGGCTTCCATGACTTGCGCCGTGTAGCCGGTGCCGCTGGATCGTGTTTCGGTCGCGGGTTTTCTCTTGAACCATCCGAACATGTCAGGCCCTCCGATATGGACGCAGCAGATCAGCCGCGCCAGAAAGTTGCAGTGCCTTCGCCGTCCAGCCGGTCACAATGGTCGATGTTTCGCCGCCGATGTACGCCGGTTCATTCTTGAAGCTATCCACGATCCCGCGCGAATATTCGTGCAGGCGCATATAGGCTTCCTGGACAGCCGCAGGCACATCGCCGCCGCCCACGCTTGCCGTGATCCGGTAAGGCCCATCGCCGGGAAACTCATAGCCGCCATAGGGCGATGCAGGCGGGGTTGTCTCGGTCCAGGCATAGCTTTCCCAGACCTCGACCGCTGACACGGTTGCAGGCGTCAAAGGCGGTTGCCAATAGCCCTCGCCCTCGACAATCCACACCACATCCCGCGCCGTCCAGCGATGCGCGATATAGCTTTCGATCCGTTGCCACAGTTGATCCGGGTCAGGCGCGTTGTCCTCGGCCACTTCCTCGACAACCCACCGTGGCGTGACGCTCGGATAACTTGCCGGGATAGCCTCGGTCTGTTTGATCGTTTCTGCCATCGTCAGGCCCTCCACCGTTGCGCCGCATTGACGCGGGGTTTGACGGCATTGTCCGGCGTCCAGTTGCGCGCTTCGATTTGCGCCGCCGGATAGGCCGGTTTCGTCACTGCGCTGATTTCGATCAGATCGGCAGACCGCACCACGCGCATAAGCCCGCCGCCGTCGCGCTTCACATGATCGCCACCCTTGGGAACGCGAAAGCCGGGGGAGATACCGCCCACCAGCCCCGCCGCAAGCGCGCCCAGGAAGTCTTGCACATAGCCGACAGAGCGCATTTCCGGGGCAAGCGTCGCCTCGAAGGTCAAGGCGTCGTCGGTGTCCTCAAGCCTCAGAGAACCCGCCTCACGCGATGCCAGCGGCTTTTGCATGTCGTGATGCACCAGCAGATGAACGTCGCCCCCATCGGCAACGGACGCGCCAAACGCCCGCGCCTCGAAGACTTCCCGCCGCCGTTCCCGGCCCCCTTGCAAGAGGGTCGGGACGGCATAGGGGAACCGGCCCCGCAAGACGGTTGCCCCGTCCGCAGAGGTACGGACCTCAAGCCCGCCTTTGGAACCGGCCCAGAGCATCAGTCTTGAACCCCGGTCAGGACTTCCAGCTGGGCAGCACGACTCAAGGTCACGTCCATTGTGGCCAATGCGGTCAGCCGCAGCCCGCCCGATTGCGCATCGCTGAAAATGTCCCTTACGAGATCAACCGCCCCCCACATACCGACAAAGATCGGAGCCGTGCCGCCTGCATTGGTCGTCAACAGCGCGCTGGATGTCGAAGGCGAACCGGTCGGAGCCGCAAGCCCGTTGGTGGACATGACCACGTTTTTCGCCGGGATGTTCTTGACCAGCCGGTCCCATTCGGTCACGCCGGTGCCGGTGTCGATATAGGTATCGTCCAGCTTGGCCCAGACCTCGGGGCGGATCATCAGCTTGACGGCCTCGGGCGAACCCGCCGCATTTGCCGTCATGAACCGGACAACCGCCGCCCGGAAGGCAGACCACGTTGCATCCGCATTGACCGCCGTTTCCGTGATCGACCAGCCGGACGCGCCCGTAAAGATGCCGGTCGGTTGCCCGCTGGACCCAGAGCCAAGGAAAACCGCCGCGTCCAGAGCCTCGGACATGCAGCCCGCGATATCGCGCCTTACAGCATTTTCGAGTGCAGATCCCGATTGTTTCAGGCTCTTGCGCGTGATGCGCATTTGAATGCCCAAGGTGTTATCCGGGGCCAGCGGTCGATCGGTCGTGGCGTATGCGGTCGGCCCCGCCACGTTGGCAGTCTCGCCATTGGCCCAGCCTGCCGACACGCTCGAAGTCGTCACGGGGTATTCCAGTTCGCCGACGCCCACATTGACCATTTGCGCGCCCATGCGCGCCGCCGCCGATGCCGGGAACAACCGGTCAATGATCGGAGCCGTGCGGATCGGGTCAGGCGTCCCGCTGGCAACAGTTTCGCCCGCGCGGGTTTCCAGCGCTTCCAGCGGAACCGGCATACCGCGATAGCCGCCTTGGCTGCGAAGTTCGGAGACGATTTCCGCCGTCTGGCCTTCCAGCGTCCGGCCCTCATCCAGCGCAAGCGCCACCTGGCGCAACTCGAAGCCCGCCATGATCTCGGACCATTCCCGCGCGGAACGGGTCTCAAGTTCGGCCCCCGCGTCCCGGCGTTCGTCGTCCTCGGCAATCAAGGCCGCGCGGTATTGCGTTTCCTTGGCGCGATATTCCGCGTCCAGTTCGCCCATCTTGCGGGTCTCATCCTCGGACGGGTTTTCGATGTTCGCCAGTTCGGCCAGCGATTGCCGGATTTCAGACCGGCGCAGTTCCAGTTTCTTCGATGTAAGCATGTCGTCAATCCTTATGCTCGACAGTGTTTCGGCCCGTTTCTCGGACCAGCTTTTTCCAAGCGTCGCGCTTGGGGTCGGGTCGGCCCAGGCCGATCTCGATACGTGTTTTCCGGGAGTGACAGCGCCCGCAAAGGCACTGCAAATTCGACAGCGTGTAGGCCAGTTCCGGGTGTGTCCGAACCGGCTTGATATGATCGACCTCAAGGCCGCGCCGCTCGGGACACTGGACGCATTGCCAGCCGTCACGATCCAGAGCCTGCATCCGCAGTGCTTTCCACCGTGGCCCGCGCGTGACGCGCGCAGAGTGCCGCTTGTATTCCTTCATCAGCCCCATGCAACGCGCCCCCCTTTGCCCTTCGGAGCGCTCGACATGCGGATGCCTTGCGCCACCGCCAGGACGGTTGCCGCCGCCGGGTCGATCCGGCCCGTTGACCGCGCTTTCGCCAGCTTGTGATTTCCCGCAGGGTCAACGAGCGTGATCGCGTCCGCAAAGGCAGAGCGCAGCAAGAGCGATGGAACGGTCTGGATCTTGGCCTCGAACAAAGCCCGACGAAAACGCTCAACATCCTCGGAGCCGTCTTTCCATCCGAATCCGCGCCAGATGAACGGCACACGCTCTAGCCCAGCGTCCCTCAGCGCTTCCAAAAACTCAGCATGGCGGAATCTGTCACCCACGATTGCCGCCGGGGTTTGCCCGTCCAGCATCGCCACCACATCGGCCATGAAGCGGCCCACGGGAACGGTCGTTTCCCCCATCGTGACCAGCTCGCGCCGGTCGTGCATTTCCGAGTAGCGCCCGGAGACGCCATCAGCGGCCCCACGATCCGCAAGGTTTGGCTTGCAGGGGAAAGCCCCCACCGCCTCAAGACGGCCCGTGTCCGGCCAATAGAGCGCCGCCGCCGACATGGACCGCGAACCGCCCAGGTCAACGCCCAGGACAACCGGCCCCGCGCGGTCCGGCAGATCATCGGGCGCGACCTCAGCGGCCAACCATTCATCCACCGTGACCAGGACAGAACGGTCATCCGCCGCGACACGCTCATTGCGGTTGAGGTTGCGGAAGCTGGACAGCGCAGAGCCGCCACGCGCAATCGCCCGCCGTGCCTGGGCAACCAGCCATTCCGGCGTCGAACCGATGCCCTCACGCGCGCCGGGGTTTGCCACCAGCAGGCTTTCCAGATCGTCAGGGGGCAAGCCCGGTTCCGGGCGATGTTCCTGCACGTAGGTGCCGGGGGGCGGTTCATCCAACCAACGGGAGAACGTATTGGCGTCGTCAGGGGCAGACGTGGAAATGATCAGCGCCCGCCCGTCGCGCTTGCCCAGGCCGGACAAGATCGCGTTTTCCAGATTGTCACCTTTGTCGCGTTCCCATGCGGCCCGCTCATCAAGGATTGCCAGCGTCGGAGCGCCGCCCAAAATCGACTTGCCGTCCGCAGCGATAACCCGCGCCAGCCCGCCGCCGTTTTCGCCGGTCTCGACTTCCAACTTTGAGCCGCGCCGGATCGTGAATTGCTCTTGCTCATCCTCGGGCAGACCTTCGATGAACCCCACCAGGAACCCGAAAGCGATTTTCGCTTGATCCCGGTTCCTCGCTGCAAAGATGATTTCGCGCTTGGGCTGGGGGGCAATCTCACCCATCAGATGCCCAAGAGCGATGCCAGCCGACAGCGCCGTTTTCGCTGCCCCCCGACCCACTGACAAAATTCCGACGCCGGTGTCCTTTGCCAAAGCGCCGCGAATGAATTGCTTCTGAAAGCCCGCCAACTTGAGCGGCTTCCCTGCCATCCGGCCCTCGGGAACGATCAGCCGGGGAAGGAACCGCAGCGCTGCCGCCGCCTCTTTCGATGCCCTCGCCATCAGCACACCCCCCGAATTTTTTCCGAGAAGGTCGGGAGAGAGAACAGAACAGTCTGACCCCCGGTTACACCCCCACTCAGAAACCGGGGCATTGGGACCAAATACGTCAGCAATGTTGCCATAGTTCGCCTTTCGACACACTCCGCCACCCGCTCCTTCCCCCCGATACACAGGGGAAGGCCCGTCGCTTCCTTTGCCGTATCCACGCGATGCCCGGTCTCGGGGGCCAGCCGCTTCCCCGCAGGCTTCACACCTGCCCCGATGTGCAAGCGGTCGCCTCGTGGGCTGCACCGTTGATCCTGCCTCGGTCCCCGGTCGTCAGGGCGAACCATCGCGCCTTCACCGCCGGTGGGTTTCGTTGTCGCGTTTCTGCTCTTGCCTAGACGGAGCCGGTTCAAGAGCGGGTCGGGTGATGTCCCCGGCAAATATCCACCTTTGGCACGGGAAGGTGGCAAACCGTGGCGCAGCTTTTTTGTATCCATGCGTGATGCGATGGAGTGACCGGGGAAGCCGCGCATAAACCGTTGGGTTGCGCCGCCCCAAAGCCCTCAAGGCGTCGGGGCGAGCGCTTGCGCGGGCTATTCGATCACGTCGATATCGCCCTCCTGTTCTGGGTTGCCGGTGAACAGATCACTGACCATGCGATGCATGATCTCGGCTTGCTTGGGTGAAGGACGCCAGCCTCGCCGCCGGGATTGCGTGGCGATGGACTGAGCAAAGTCTTTGGCCCAGCCCTTGGGCGCATGGCGCACCACGGCAGGCCAGTGAAAGAGGGCGCGGTCGATCTGGTAGGCCGTCATTATGCGACCTCCCCATTCCACACGCCGTAAATCGCCAGCGTGGCAACCGCGTATGCGTGATCCTCGTTCATGCTCATGAGCGCGGCATAGGCCAGACCGGCCTTTTCCTCGTCGCTCAGCCGCGCCGCAAAGATCGTCGCCAGCCCCAGCGCCCTGCCACTGTCAATGCCCAGGGTGAGCGCGTAACCGATAGCCCGCGCAACGGCCTTGTGAGCCGGTTTGGCCCACTTTGACATTGCGGAGCGCGGGGCCTTGGCTTTGGTGAACACCTTTGAGGGGAAATGAATACTCATACCAGCGCCCCCCAATGTGTTGCCAGGATCGGCAAATTCGGGGTATAATCGCGGCACGAATAGACGCTTTCCACAACGTCCTTAGCCCCGTTGACCTTTGCCGAGGTCGCGGGGTTTTCGTTTACATCGGCCCCGTAAGTGATTGATTGTTCGTCGTGAACAAACAGGGGGCGTTTACCGTTTTCGTTTGCAGATTCAGAGTGATGCGAGGGATTGCAAATCCGTGTACACCGGTTCGATTCCGGTACTCGCCTCCACCTGGTCCCTCACCCATTCATTCCGAAGTCGTCCGGCCGAGGGCCGAAACCGTTTCATCGGGACGGCTCTTCAAACAACAATTCGCGGCAGATGTGTTAGGATAGTCCGGCACAACAGAGAACACGTGCCCCAGGGTGGCGGGCAGGTGTCTTGATCATATCGGAACCGCCCGCGAACCTGTCGGGGCGGAAGGAATTGCAGGACGGACATTGATGCGCGTGATGATCCTGTCGAGTTGGGTCATGTCGGGGCACGCGGGGCTCTCGGCTGCCGGGCCTGCCTTGCAGACTCTTGGGCATGTCGTGACACAGGTGCCGATGACGGTCCTGTCAAACCACCCCGGCTGGCCGCATGTGGCCGGAGCACCGATGCCCTGTGACCAACTGGCGGGAATGATCGAGGCGCTGGATCGCAATGGCTGGCTCGCGACGCAGGATGCGGTGTTGACGGGGTACATGCCGACGCCCGAGCATGCCGAGCTGGCCGCCGGGCTGATCCAGCGGCTTTGCGCCGGACGAAATCCGCCGCTGGTGGTGGTGGACCCGGTGCTGGGCGATGAGCCAAAGGGGTTGTACCTGCCGCACCCCGTGGCCGAGGCGGTGCGCGATCACCTCGTGCCGCTGGCCGACATCCTGACACCCAACCGGTTTGAGCTGGGCTGGCTGAGCAAGCAGGAGGTCACGACCACGGAGGACACCCTCAGCGCGGCCGAGACACTGCTGCACCGAGGACCGGCGCAGGACATTCTTGTCACCTCTGCACTCGCGCCGCCGAGGCAGATCGGGCTATTGTCGGTCACGCATCATGCGCCACGGGTCTGGATGGTACCGGAACGGGTGGGCGTGCCGCATGGGGTGGGCGATGTCTTTGCCGCGCTGATCGCGGCCGGGCTTTCGGCGGGTGCGGCGCTGGGCCATCTGCAGGCGTTGATCCGCGTAAGCCTTGGTGCCTCGCACCTGCGGATCGCAGAGTGCGCGCCCCGGTGGGCCCGCGCCGCCGCCGTGCCCTCTTCCCCTTTTCCGAAGCCCTGATCACGACATTCGATTTCTTCCTTGTGCTCACCGCAGACGACCGCACGCGGCTGGCCGAGGCGCGGTGATCTTTTTCGCCGATCCCACCTTGCCGCAGGACGGCAATGCCGATCTGCAGGCGCTGACCCGGCTGGCCGTGGTGCATGACATCCCCGTGGTGCAAAGCCCCTCGGGTGCCGACATGATCTCCGCCGCCCTTCTGAGAGCCATGCCGCCGCCGGAGGGATAGCGGCTCAGACGGCCTGTGCCGCCTGAACCTTCGGGGCCAGCCGCGCGGTGCAGAGCCAGCTCAAGCCCAGCATGAGCGCCGCCGTGGCAAGGCAAAGCGCCACGCCGCCGACCTGGTAGGACAGGCCCGACAGCACCGTCCCCAGAAGCCGTCCCGCCGCATTGGCCATGTAGTAGAACCCCACGTCCATCGTGACCCGCTCCGCGCTGGTGAAGGCGAGGATCAGATAGGAATGCAGCGATGAGTTGACGGCAAACAGCCCGCCAAAGACCAGGAGCCCCACCACCAGCGTCACCGTCAACCAAGGGGCAGGCGCACCGGCAAAGGCCACCAGCGCCGCCAGCACCGCCGGCACGAAGAACAGCGCCGCCACCCAATGCCGGGCCAGCGCCGCGATCTCGTCATCCGGGCGTGATCTGGCTTTCAGCAGGCGTGGGGCCGAAGCCTGGACCGCGCCGTAGAGGATGATCCAGATCGCCATGAAGGTGCCGATCAGGAAGAACGCCGTGCGGTTGCCCGCTTCCGTGCCGTCCGACAGGACCGCGTAGAAATAGATCGGGATGCCCACCACGAACCAGACATCACGCGCGCCAAACAGGAACACCCGCGCCGCGCTGAGCCAGTTGATGTTGCGGTCCTTGGAAAAGACCTCGCTGAACTTGGCGTCCTTGCGCCCGGCGGGCAGGCCCGCAGGCATGCGCAACGCGATCGCCACGAGGATCACCACCAGAACCGCCGCCATGAAGAGCACCGATGCGGTAAAGCCGAACAGCCCCAGCGCCGCGGCACCCAACAGGAAGCCAAAGCCCTTGACCGCATTCTTCGAACCGGTCAGCAGCGCCACCCAGCGGAACAGCCCGCCATCTTCTTTCGGTGCCAGCAGCTTCACCGCCGATTTCGACGACATCTTGGCCAGGTCCTTGGCCACGCCGGACGCGCCCTGCACCAGCATCACGAAGGCCACCGACAGACCGACCGCCCAAGTGGGGTCCAGCTGCGACAACGCCAGAAGCGCCACAACCTGCAATCCCAGTCCCGCATAGAGCGTCGAAGTCAGCCCAAAGCGCGCCGCGATCCAGCCGGCAGAGAGGTTGGTGACAACCCCCGCGATCTCGTAGAGCACGAACAGGTAGGCCAGCTGCACCGGCGAAAAGCCCAGCGTGTGAAAGTGCAAAAGCACCAGCATCCGCAGCGCGCCGTCGGTCAGCATGAAGGCCCAATAGGCCGCCGTCACGGCAATATACGCGGCCAGCCCGTCGGGTTTGCTCACAACGAGGCCCCCACCATCAGCGCCACGTCCACCAGCCGGTTGGCATAGCCCCATTCGTTGTCATACCAGGCATAGATCTTCACCTGGGTGCCATTGATCACCATGGTCGAAGGTGCATCCACGATCGAGGACCGGGGATCGTTGGTGTAATCGGTCGAGACCAGCGGGCGGGTCTCGTAGCCGAGGATATCCTTCAACTCGCCCTCGGCGGCGGATTTGAACAGCGCGTTGACCTCTTCTGCCGTGGTCTCGCGCTCCACCTCAAAGACGCAATCGGTCAGAGAGGCATTGAGCAGCGGCACGCGGACGGCGTGCCCGTTCAGCTTGCCCTTGAGATCGGGATAGATCAGCGTGATCGCCGTGGCGCTTCCGGTGGTGGTCGGGATCAACGAATTCAACGCCGAGCGCGCACGGCGCAGGTCCTTGGCGGGACGGTCGACGATGGTCTGGGTATTGGTCACGTCATGGATCGTGGTGATCGAGCCATGCTTGATCTTGAGGTTTTCGTGGATGACCTTGACCACCGGCGCAAGACAATTGGTGGTGCAGCTGGCGGCGGTGACGATGCGGTGTTCCGCCGGGTCATAGACGTCATTGTTGACGCCAAAAACGATGTTGGCGGCATTGCCGTCCTTTACCGGCGCCGAGACCACGACCTTTTTCACACCGGCGTCGAAATAGGGCTGGATCTTCGCCTCGGTCTTGAAGACGCCGGTACAGTCGATGACCACGTCCACGCCATCCAGCGGCAGATCCGCGATATCACGGGTCTGAAGGCAGGGGATGCGCGTGCCATCAATGGTGATGCTGTCGTCATCCGCGGCGAAATTGGCAGGCCAGCGGCCATGCACGGTATCGAACTCCAGCAGATGCGCATGCATCGCCGGATCGCCCACGGCATCGTTGACAAAGGCGATCTTCGCGCCGCTTTCCAGAAGCGGGCGCAGGGCAAGCTTGCCCATGCGCCCAAGGCCGTTCACTGCGTAGGTGGTCATGCGTTTTCCTTTTCGCGGCCAATGTCATCGACCGAATTCTGAAGCGACACGCGGTCAAGCGCGTCAAACGGCAAAGCCGCAAATGCCCGGATACGATGCCGCATCATTGCAAAGGTTTGTTGAAAGGCGAGGCGTTGTTCTGCCTCGGTGCCTTCCGCCTTGACCGGGTCGGGCAGGCCCCAGTGGGCCGAAATCGGCTGGCCTTCCCAGGCCGGGCATTCCTCGTCCGCCGCGCGGTCGCAGACGGTAAAGACGAAATCCATCCGGGGTGCATCCGGCCCCTGGAACTCCGACACGTTCTTGGAGCGCAGGTCCTCGGTCGGCAAACCCTTGTCCTTCAGCATCTCGACCGCAAAGGCATTGAGTTCGGAATAGGGGCGCGTGCCGGCGGAAAAGGCATTGAACCGGTCGCCGCCCTCGTTGCGCAGGATGGCTTCGGCAAAGATCGACCGGGCGGAATTGCCGGTGCAAATGAACAAGACGTTGAATTTCTGGTCCGACATCTCGGGACTCCTGAGGTTTTCTGCCCCGGGAAGGGGCGGGCAAAGATCCGGGCGGCCACGACAGCAATCAAGAAACAGGTCCGACATCATGGCCCGGGCCGCATCGGGGTTGAGCGCATAACGCAGCGAGGTGCCCGACCGGGTCTGGGTGATCAGCCCGGCACGGGTCAGCGCCGAGAGATAGACCGAGGCGGTCGAGGCCTTGAGCCCCAGCACCTTGCAGATATCGCCCGCAGGCAGCGCATCGGGACAGCGCCGCACCAAGAGGCGAAACACGCTGAGACGTTGCGGATGGCTGAGAGCGGCCAGTTGTTCAATCAGATTAGATTCCATATTTCACGAATATTGGAATTATTGTGAGTCGCCAAGCAAAATCTTGTCCCCGACGGCCAGGGTTTCGCGGGGGCCGGAGGTCGGGGTTCCCTCGCCCCGGCCGGGTCGATATGGTTTGCGACAGCAACCGGAACCCGAGCCATCATGCCCCTGCCCCGCCGTCATTTTCTGACCTCCGCCGCCGCCTTTGCCGCCCTGCCCGCGCGTGCGGCGACTGCGCCGGTGATTGCCGCCGCCGCCTCGCTGCGCTTTGTCATGGCAGATCTCGAGACGGCCTTCCCCGATGCGCTGCGCGTCTCTTTCGGCTCCTCCGGGACGCTGTCCCAGCAGCTCCGCAACGGCGCACCGTTCGAGCTGTTCCTGTCCGCCGACGAGGCCTATGTGCAAGGGCTGGCCCACGACGGACACCTGCCGGATGACGGGGTGATCTATGCGCGGGGGCGGTTGTCGCTGATCGTGCCGAAGAGCGGCGACATGGAGGCCGACGCCACGCTTGATGCGCTGGAAGCGCGGCTGACAGCGGGCCATCTGCGCCGCTTCGCCATCGCCAACCCCGAACATGCGCCTTACGGCATTCGCGCGCGCGAGGCGCTGATCCATCGTGGCTTGTGGCAGGGACTGCAACCGTTCCTCGTGCTTGGTGAAAACGTCGCCCAAGCGGCGCAGTTTGCGGTCTCGGGCAATGCGGATGGCGGGCTTGTCGCGGCCTCGCTGGCCTCTGCCGGGCCTTTGGCCGCGCGGGCGCGTTCGGCGCTGATAGCCGAAGACTGGCACAGCCCGCTGAACCAGCGCATGGCCCTGACGCCCAGGGCCGGCACGGTGGCGCGGACTTTTTTTGACTTCCTGCAATCCAATGAGGCCCGCGCCATCTTTGCCCGTCACGGCTTTGCCGCGCCGGAACCTGCGTGATGGACTGGCAGGCGCTCTGGCTGTCGCTGTCGCTCGCCTTCTGGACCGTTCTGGTGCTCTTGCCGGTGGCGGTCTTCCTGGGCCGGTTCCTCGCCTACCACCGGTTTCGCGGCAAAGGCGCGGTCGAGGCATTGGTGATCCTGCCGCTGGTCCTGCCGCCGACGGTGCTGGGTTTCTACCTGCTTGTGGCCTTCGGCGCGGCCAGCCCGGTGGGACGGGCCTGGGAAGCGCTGTTCGGCGGGCCGCTGGTCTTTTCCTTCGAAGGGCTGGTGGCGGCCTCGGTGCTGTTCAACCTGCCGTTTGCCATCCAGCCCGCCCAGCGCGGCTTCGAAGCGGTGCCGGTGGAGGTGCGCGAGGCCGCGGCCTGTTGCGGCATGTCACCGATGCAGGCGCTGCGCCGGGTTGAATTGCCACTGGCCTGGCCCGGGGTGCTGACCGGCATGGTGCTGACCTTCGCCCATACCTTGGGGGAATTCGGCATCGTGCTGATGGTCGGCGGCTCGATCCCGGGCGAGACGCGGACCATCGCAATCTCGATCTATGACCGGGTCCAGGCCTTCGACATGGCGGGCGCGGCGCAGATGTCCGGGGTGCTGCTGGCGATCTCGCTGGGCACCGTGGCGCTGACATTCTGGCTCTCGGCCCGTGCCGGGCGGAGGCTGTCGTAATGGCGCTGGAGGTGCGCGCCCGGGCAGAGGCCCCGATCCCGCTGGATGTGCGCTTTACGGTGGAGCCGGGGGAGTTGGTGGCCTTGGTCGGGCCGTCGGGCGCGGGGAAATCGACGATCCTGCGGGCCATATCCGGGCTGTATCAGCCGCACGAGGGCCGGGTGACGGTCAACGGCACGCCCTGGCTTGATACCGCGGCAGGCGTGGCGCAGCCGACCCACCGCCGCCGGGTCGGCGTGGTGTTCCAATCCTATGCGCTCTTTCCGCAGATGACCGCCTTGGCCAATGTCATGGCCGCCGGGGCCGACAAGTCCCGGGCGGCGGACTTGCTGGCGCTGGTCCACCTGAAAGGCCTGGAGGCCCGCCTGCCCCGGGCGCTTTCCGGCGGACAACAGCAACGGGTGGCGGTGGCGCGGGCCTTGGCGCGTGAGCCGGAGGTGCTCTTGCTGGATGAGCCGTTCTCGGCGGTGGACCATGCCACGCGCGAAGGCCTGTATGCGGAAATCCAGCGGCTGCGCGCGCATCTGGACATGCCGGTGGTGCTGGTGACCCACGACATGGAGGAGGCCCGGCGGCTGGCCGACCGGATCGTGGTGATCGACCACGGCAAGGTGGTGCGCGAAGGCCCGGCGGCGGATGTCCTGTTTGATCCGGCGGCCATGCGCGGCATGGGCCTGCGCGGCGCCGGGGCGACCCTGACAGCACAGATCGCGGAGCATGAAGCCGACGGGCTGACCCGGCTGGATGGCGCCACGGGGCCGCTGTTCCTGCCGCGCGTGACGGGACCCGTGGGAGAGGTCGTGCGGGTGCGTATCCTGGCCCATGACGTGATCCTGTCGCGCGAGACACCTGCGCAGCTGTCGGCGCTGAACGTCATTCCCGGCGTGATCGAGGATATCCTGCCCGGCGATGGCCCGGGCGCAATGGTCACGCTGGCGGTCGGCCAGGAGCGTCTGCTGGCGCGGATCACCCAACGTTCGGTCCGCGCGATGGGGCTGGCACCGGGACAGCGCTGTCATGCGGTGGTCAAGACAATGGCGGTCGCACCGCATCACGTGGGGCGCGACGATCCCGGCGATGGCTGATCTGTCGACAGATCAGCCCTGATCCATCAATGGATCAGGCGGCGCGTTGGGCGACGGTCAGGGCCTGCATGGCATCCCATTGGCTCAGAAACACCTGGCCGTTCATGTCATCCAGGAAATGCGTCTTCTGCAATCGGTCCATCACCGGCCCCTTGACCTCTGACAGGTGAAAGCCGACGCCCATGCCCGTAAGCCGCGCATTGATCGCCTCAAGACTTTCCAGCGCCGAAAAGTCGATCTCGTTCACCGCCGAGCACATCAGCACCACGTTGCGCACCGGGCAATCCGCCGCCACCCGGTCCTGGATCATGTCCTCCAGGAACCGCGCATTGGCAAAGAACAGGCTTTCATCGACCCGCAGCGTCACCAGCGAGGGATCGGTCTCGACCTCGTGGCGCAGGATATTGCGGAAATGCTGGGTGCCGGGGACAAGCCCCACCTCGGCCACATGCGGGCGCGAGGTCTTGTAGAGAAACAGCGCCAGAGACAGGATCACGCCCGCCGAGACGCCGACCTCGACCCCCATGCCCAGCGTCAGCAGGATGGTGGCAAGGACAGCGGCGAAATCGGCCTTGGAGTAGCGCCAGCTTTTGCCCAGGATCGAGAAATCGACAAGGCTCAGCACGGCGACGATGATGGTGGCTGCCAGCGTGGCCTTGGGCAGGAAGAACACCAGCGGGGTCAGCGCAACGGCGGCGATGGCCAATCCAACGGCGGTAAAGGCCCCGGCCGCGGGCGTTTCGGCCCCGGCGTCGTAATTCACCACCGACCGGGAAAATCCGCCGGTGACCGGATACCCGCCGGTGAAAGCCGCGCCGATATTGGCCGCGCCTAGTCCGATCAGCTCCTGGTCGGGGTCGATGCGCTGCCGCTTCTTGGCGGCAAGTGTCTGGGCGACAGAGATCGATTCCACGAACCCGATGACCGAGATCAGCAACGCCGGAACAAAGAGCAGGCCGAGAAGATCAAGTGACAGGTCCGGCATGGTCAGCGGCGGCAGGCTCTGCGGCACGCTTCCGACGATCTTCACGCCGTGCGCGTCCAGCCCGAACAGCGCGGTCACCAGCGTTGTCGCCACCACCGCGGCCACCGGCCCGGCCTTGGTGGCCACGTCAGCCAGCTTCGGCGAAAGCCCCATGCCCAGCAGCGCCGGTTTCAGCCCCCTGCGCACCCAGAACAGGAACCCGGTCGCCGCGCCGCCGATCACCAGGGTGATCCAGTTTGTCTCGGGCAGATGCTCCAGAAGCGAGGTGACAAGTTCAATCAACGTGTGGCCATGCGCGTCGACGCCCAGGATATGCTTGGCCTGGGACGTGGCGATCAGAATGCCGGACGCGGTGATGAACCCGGCAATCACCGGGTGCGACAGGAAGTTGGCCAGGAACCCCAGCCGGAACACCCCCATCACCAACAGGATCCCCCCCGACAGAAGCGCCAGGGTCAGCGCCGCCGTCGCGTATCCCATCGTGCCCTGCGCTGCCACCTGTCCGATGGCCGCGGCGGTCATCAGCGACACCACCGCCACCGGCCCCACCGCCAGCGCCCGCGAGGTGCCGAAGATGGCGTAGAGCACGATCGGCAGGATCGAAGCATAGATCCCCGCCTCGGGCGGCAACCCGGCCAGAAGCGCATAGGCCAGCGACTGCGGGATCAGCATGATCGTCACGATCACCGCAGCCATCAGGTCGTTCGACAGGGCGCTGCGATTGTAGTCGCGGCCCCAGTCGAGGATCGGCAGATAACGGCGCAGCGGGGTACGGGCGGGGTGGGACATCGGGCGGGCTTTCAAAGGGTCAACGGGCGCTCCGCCGGGGCGGAACGCAGGCCAGAGTGTTCAGACATGGGGAAAGCTCAGGTGCTGACGGTGACCTTTTCGGGTTTGGCCATCCATTCCCTGCCACGCAGCATCGCCTTCCAATAGATCGGCGGCAGCAGGGTTTCCTTCAGGAACCAGGCCGCACGCGACGGTTTTGTCCCGTCGATCAATGCCTTGGGGAAACTGGGCAACAGCGCGCCGCCATAGCCGAACTCGGCCAGCACGATCTTGCCCCGCTCTACCGTCAGCGGGCAGGATCCATAGCCGTCATATTGGGCCGTGGGCGACGCACCGGTCATGTCGGCCACCAGGTTCTCGGCCACCACAGGCGCCTGTTTGCGGGCGGCGGCGGCGGTCTTGGCGTTTGGCGCGTTCATCACGTCTCCCAGCGCCCAGATATTGTCATAGCTCTTGTGGCGCAGGGTGAACTGATCGACATCGACCCAGCCGGCCTCATCCGCCAGCGGCGACACGCGGATGAAATCCGGCGCCACCTGTGGCGGGCAGACGTGCATCATGTCGAACTCGACGGTGACTTCGCCCGGCTCTTCGTCGGGCTCGGCAATCGCAAAGGTCGCCGTCCGGGCCGCGCCGTCCACCGCTTTCAGGTTGTGGAAGAAATTCAGGCTGGCGTCGTATTTCCGAACGTAGTCCATCAGCGCCGGGACATAATCCTTCACCCCGAACAGCACCCCGCCGGCATTCATGAACTGGACATCGATGTCCTTGATCCGGCCCTCGCGGAACCAGTGATCCGACGACAGGTACATCGCCTTCTGTGGCGCACCGGCGCATTTGATCGGCATGGGCGGCTGGGTGAACAGCGCTCGACCTTCCTTCAACCCCTGCACCAGCTTCCAGGTATACGGCGCAAGGTCATAGCGATAGTTCGACGTCACCCCGTTGCGGCCCAGGGTTTCCTCCAATCCCTCGATCCGGCTCCAGTCCAGCTTGATGCCCGGGCAGACCACCAGCCGGTCGTATGTCACCACCCGACACCCATCGAGGATGACGGCGTTGTCCTTCGGTTCAAAAGCGGCCACCGCTGACTTGATCCAATGCACGCCCTTGGGGATCAGAGAGCCCATTGTGCGGGCGGTGATCTCGGGCTCGAAGATGCCGCCGCCCACCATTGTCCAGCCCGGCTGGTAATAATGAATGTCGGCGGGGTCGATCACCGCAATCTCGGTTTCAGCCAGGCGCGCCCGAAGGCTGGAGGCGACGGCAATGCCCGCGGCCCCGCCCCCGACAATGACGATCTTGTAGTGCGCGTCGCCGGTCCTGGTGGGCGTCTTGCCCCCATTGGCGATGCGCCGCGCAACACCCGACATGTCATATCCCGCCGATTTGGTCGCGGCGAGAATATCCGCCAGCGGCTTGTCCCCGGCATTGGCCAGCGACCACAGCGTGGCCGACCGTGTCCCGGTACGACAAAAGGCCAGCACCGGTCCGGGCAGCGCGCGCAGGTTTTCGGCAAATACCGCCGCCTCCTCATCCTGGATCATGCCGGCGGTCACCGGCTGATGGGCCGCTTCCAGCCCGGCAGCCCGGGCCGCGGCTTCGATTTCCTCGAACGACGGCTGATCGGCGCCTTCGCCATCGGGGCGGTTCGACAGGATCGACCGAAATCCGGCGGCCTTGATGGCAGGAATATCCGCCGCCGTGATCTGGGGTGAGACCGAAATCTCGGGCGAGATCGTCTTGATTTGCATGGCTGGTCCTTGTTCGCGCGGTGCAGGCATTCCGAAGGGCGGCCGCACCGCCCCCGGGACAGCAGTGGTTTTACAGGCCGTTCAGCGGCACTTTCAGCATCGGCTTGCCGTCCTTGTCGGTCGGCACCTCGCCCGCGCGCATGTTCACCTGAAGCGAAGGAATGATCAGCTTGGGCATGGCCAGCTGGGCATCACGTTCAGTGCGGAACTTGATGAATTCCTCACGGGTCTTGCCGCCGCCAACGTGGATGTTGTGCGCCTTCTCGGCCCCCACCGTGGTTTCCCACTGGATGTCGCGGCCACCCGGGCCATAATCGTGGCACATGAACAACCGCATCTCGTCCGGCAGCGCCAGAACCTTCTGGATGGAATCGTACAGCTCGCCGGCGTCGCCACCGGGAAAGTCCGCCCGGGCCGAACCGCCGTCCGGCATGAACAACGTGTCGCCGACAAAGGCCGCGTCGCCCATCACATGCACCATGCAGGCGGGGGTGTGGCCCGGCGTGTACATGGCAAAGGCCTGCATCGTGCCGATCATGTAGGTGTCGCCGTCCTCGAACAGCTTGTCGAACTGCGATCCGTCGCGCTGAAACTCGGTGCCTTCGTTGAAGACCTTGCCGAAGGTGTCCTGAATCACCATGATCTTCGATCCGATGCCGATCTTGCCGCCCAGCTTGCCCTGGATATAAGGCGCGGCCGACAGGTGATCGGCATGGACATGGGTCTCAATGATCCATTCCAGCTTCAGCCCGCGGTCCTGGATGGTCCCGATCAAGGTATCAGCGTGGTCATAGGTGATCCGCCCGGCAGCGTAGTCGATGTCCATCACCGAATCGATGATCGCGCAGCTGTCGGACGCCGGGTCTTTCACGATATAGGAGATCGTGTTCGTCGCCGCGTCGAAAAAGGCGGAAACCTCGGGTTTGACGTCCATGTTCACGGAAAATTCGGTCATTTTCGTCTCCTGTTCCTGCATGGGACACTGCCGGCCTCCGGGCCCGGGCAGAGTCATTCATGCGTTGCAAGTTTCATATAGAGATATTTGAATTTGTTCAAGTGGCCCCGGGTGCGACAGGTTGCACGGCACAGGGTACGCGCGGGACCGACCTGCAATCAATCCACAGGTTTCAGACCGGCGCGCAGGCGATAACGAACATCCACCTCTTCGCGGCTCCGGCCCTGGCGGACTTCATCAAAGTAGGCCAGCAGCCGCGGCTTGGGCACATCGGGTTGCACTTCGTCCCAGCGCTCGGTGTAGCTGGCAAAGATGCCGCGGCGGTGTTCGGGCCGGGCCCAGCGGCCCGGACGGCTGGCCACCAGGCGCCCGCGATAGTCGCATTTCAGCGCGTCATTGACCCAGATCCGCAGATAGCCGCTGTCATCCTCGGCAAAGTTGGTGTTGACCACGATATCCATCCAGTGATCGCGCGCTGCGACCGTGCTGAACAGACGGCAGATATGGCCTTGATTCTGTGCCCTGCCCCAGTTCAGCGCCTGGGCCATGTCAGGCAGCTGGACCACCACGTCTTCGACCGGATCGCCGGGGGCAAAGCAGAACAGTGGCTGACAGTCTGCCCAGTTGCCTTCGTCTCGGCCGATCTGGACCAGGCGGAACACCGGCGGCACATCACCCGACATCCGCCATTGCCCCAACACGATCCGCAACGAGACATCGCGCAACGTAGGGCCGATGCTGCCATTGAAAAAGCTCCAGCCGATCCAGATGTCCTGGCCCACCCGGGCCGCCGGGCGGCGCTCGCCGATCTCGGCCCGGTAGCGCGGCGCGCCACAATCCGCGCCGCTGCAATCACCGTCGCGCAATTCGAATCGCTCGGCGCGCAACCCACGGCGGGCCGGTTCTCCAGGGCCGGTATAGCGAAAGGCATGCGGCGCATCGCTGAGAATACGCTGGTATCCCCGGGGTGCTTCCTGCGCGCGGGCGGCGGGTGGCGCGAGCGCGAGCACCCCGATCCAAAGCGCCGCGACAAGACAGCGCACCACGCCGCACATTGGTTTTTGCCAAACCATTTCGCCTTCTCCCCGTGGTCGTATTTACGCGGATTCGCCTTGTTTTGTGCGCATGTACCGTACCTGCGGTCAAGCTGACCGCAAAGCGTTCCACCAATGGCAATACAACTTCAAGATGATCGGCACAGAGGTTTTTATCCTGTAGCAGATTTGCAACCCCCGTGGACAAGCCGGAAATCGTTAACGTTTTGTTTTGCCAAGTCCGGGCAATTTCTTAATGTTTCGTTAAAAAACGAGCAGACCAAAAAACAATCATCGTTCAAAAAATGAACGAGACGAGAGGCAGAAATGGCAAGAATCAGTGTCTTCGGCATTGGGTATGTCGGCGTGGTTTCCGCGGCGTGTCTGGCCCGTGATGGTCATGACGTGATCGCGGTCGATGTCGACCCCGGTAAAATCGATGCAATCAATTCAGGGCTGTCGCCCATCGTGGAAAACGGTCTCGACCCCCTGATCGCAGAGGTGGTCAAGGCGGGCAAGCTGGTGGCCACGGATGACGTCCAGCACGCCATCGACAACACCGACGCAAGCTTCATCGCCGTCGGCACGCCCAGCGCGCCGGATGGGTCGGTCGGGCTGAAATACGTCGAGATTGTCTGCCGCAACATCGGCAAGGCACTGGCTAAAAAGGACGGCTACCACGCGGTTGTCATCCGCTCGACCATCGTGCCCGGCTCGACCGAGGGCACCTGCATTCCCGTGCTGGAAGAGGAAAGCGGCAAGACCGCCGGCCGCGACTTCGGCGTCGGTTACTACCCCGAGTTCCTGCGCGAAAGCACCGCCATCGAGGATTACTACGATCCCGGCCTGATCGTCTTTGGCGCGCTGGATCAAGGCACCGCCGACATCCTGACCGAGATCAACGAAGGCCTGCCCTGCGAGATCAAGGTCGTCGATGTGCGCACCGCCGAGATGGTGAAATACACCTCGAACACCTGGCGCGCGGTGAAAGTCACCTTTGCCAACGAGATCGGCAATATCGCCAAGGCGTCCGGCCTCGACGGTCAGACGGTGATGGAGATCCTCTGCTCCGACACCAAGGTCAATATCTCGCCCTACTTCATGCGTCCCGGCTTTGCCTTTGGCGGATCCTGCCTGCCCAAGGACGTGCGCGCGCTGCGCCATCTGGCCAGCACCCAAGGCACGCCCGCGCATCTGCTGAACGCCGTGCTGGAAGCCAACGAGGCGCAGATCCGTCGCGCCGAGGAAATGGTGGAACGCACTGGCGCCAAAAAGGTGGGCTTTGTCGGCATCTCCTTCAAACCCGGCACCGACGACCTGCGTGAGAGCCCGCTGGCCGAACTGGCGGCGCGGCTGATCAAGAGCGGCGTGCAGGTCGACATCTATGACCCCTATGTCCATGAGGCCTATGCCAACGAGAACTCGACCGCGGGCCGTGGCAATGACGTGATCCCCGACCTCAAGGACCGGATGAACGCCGACCTTGACGCGATGATCAACGATGCGGGTGCGATCCTGGTGGGCAATTTCTATCGTGACACGGTGGAAACGCTGGAAAGGGCCTCGGTCGATCGCCCGGTGCTCGATCTGACGCGGATGAACCGCGCCAAGGTGTCCGACGGCACCTACGAGGGCATCTGCTGGTAAGCGCCATGATGCTTGCCCTGACTCATATGGCCTATTTTTCGGTGGTGGCCCTGTTGGTGACCCTGGTGCCCAAGACGGCACTGGGGGAAATCCAGTATGCGACCAACACGATCTTCATCATGGGCTTCCTGGGCACCTGGCGCTACAGCTGGGCGGCAATCAACTTCACGCGCGCGGTGATCTTTCGCCGCATCGTGCATCCGCGGCGCAAGGCCCGGGCCCGCAAGCGTTTTGCCGCGCGGGCCGGCCGGTCGCACATGTACATGCTGGTCACCTCCTACATGGTCGAACCGGAAGTGACGCTTCCGGTCTATCGCAGCGTGTTTCGCGCCGCGTCACGGGCACGGGACGGGGCAACCATCGTGGCCTCGGTCGTGGACGGCGCGGATGAACGCCTGATCCGGCAGGTCTATGAGACCCAGGCCGAGGACATGAGCAATGTCCATCTGATCATCGACCGCATCAAGGCCAACGGCAAGCGTGACGCCCTGGCCAAGACGTTGCGGATCATCGGCAGCCACTCTCCCACCCACCGCGACATCCTCGTCTTCGTCGACGGCGACACCATTGTGCCCGAAGACATCTGGTACGAATCCGCCCCGGTCTTCACCAACCCCAAGGTCGGCGCGCTGACCACCGATGAAGACGTCGAAGTGGGCCGCGAGAGCCTGTTCAAGGACTGGTTCGTCCTGCGGTTCAACCAGCGGCAGGTGATGATGTGCTCGATGGGCCTGTCAAAGCACGTTCTGACCCTGACCGGCCGGATGAGCGTGTTCCGCGCCGACCTGGCGACCGATCCGACCTTCATCAAGGGCATCAACGCCGATTTCCTTGATCACTGGCGCCTGGGCCGGGTCAAGTTTCTGACCGGCGACGACAAATCCACGTGGTACTGGCTGCTCAAGAACGGCTACGAGATGCACTACCTGCCCGACGTGGCCAGCATCTCGTTCGAGTTTCAGCCCCGCCCCACCTTCCTCGACAGTTCCAAGACCCTGATGGTGCGCTGGTTCGGCAACATGATCCGCACCAATGGCCGCGCGCTGCGGCTGTCGCCCCAGACCATCGGCTGGTTCACCTGGTGGTCGATTTTTGACCAGCGGGTGTCGATGTGGACAACGCTTGTCGGGCCGATCACCGTCGTTCTGGCGGCATTGATGGTCACGCCCGCGGTAATCCCGCTCTATATCGCCTGGGTCATGGTCACCCGGTACATCTTTTGTGTCATCATTGCCCTTTTTCGGGGGACCTGGTTTCCGGTCACCCACCCGCCAATCCTCTACTTCGGTCAGATCGCCGGTGCGGCGCTCAAGACCTATGTCATGTTCCGCATGGACAAGCAGAAGTGGACCCGGCAATCCAGCGGGTCCGGCGGCACGCCGGTGGCGTTCCGCGACAAGCTCAAGTCAATGGAATCTCTCGCACATCACGTTCTCGCCTTGGTCTGGCTGACCATCGCCATCCTTCATTTCACAAAGGTTTGAGGCAACCGACATGCTCGACGACAATGCCACGACCGAAAAAGACAGCAACGGCACCCCGGTGCCGCCGCGCGTTCCCGCGGAATTCGGCTTTGATACCGAACATCCGGTGCTGCCCGTGCCCTTCACCGCCCAGGTGGGCGAGGCAAAGTTCACCGGCACCGGCCTGTCGGTGACAGCCGCCTATGCCGAGCCGCGCGAACCGGTGTCACCCGACCTGGTGGGCAGTCGCCAGCCGGTGCGCCTGCGCTTCGATTTCGGCGGTTTCACCATCACGCTCTTTCCCGAGGCGCGGATCACCGCCAATGCCACCGGCGATGAGCTGACGTTTCAGTTCATCGACCCCACCGGCCCGCACCTGCCGCAGCTGCGCTATATCCTGAACACCTATATCGCCGGCGACGTGGTCAGCCTGGGGTCGATGATGGCCTATACCGGCCCGACCCAGCCGAAAGAGGCCAAGTCCGGCGGCGGCACCGCCGCGGACACAAGGCGGCGGATCAAGAGCATCGGCGTTGCCTTCCTGTCGTCGATCCTGATCTATTTTGCCATCAGCGCGCTGTTCGTGCGCTACACCACCAGTTACGAGCTTCGCCCCGTCTTCATCATGCGCGCCGGCAACGAGATGCGCGCCACCAGCGGCGGCCAGGTGATCTTCCTCAACCCGCAGGCGGGCAAGGGCGAGGTGCTTTATTCGCTCTCGGCCACCACCGGCGACGTGCTGAACTTCCAGTCGCCCTGCGACTGCGAGGTGGTCCTGACCGATGGCATGTTCGAGGGCGCGACGGTGCTGCCGGGCGACCAGATCCTGACGCTGCATGGGCAGTACACCTCGGTTCGGGTGCAGACCCAGATGAGCACAGAGGGCCTGTCGCGCGCGATGGGCGGCGAGCAGGTTCACCTTGTCATGGACGATGGCCGCGCAATTCCGGCCCGGGTCATCCTGACCTCGGCCACCAGCGCCGCCGCGGAAGAGGGTGACCTCTTCCTGCCTGTCCGGCTGGAACCCCAGGCCGGGGCGCTGACCGATGCCGACATCGGCAAATCCGCCCGCGTCCGCCTTTCGGCGGCGCTTTTTTCCAAGCCGTTTCAGAATGGGACCGAAGCACAATGACCGAGATCACCCCCCTGATCATCTGCGGTGGAAACGGCACGCGGCTCTGGCCGATCTCGCGCACCCACAGCCCCAAGCAGTTCCAGAAGATCGGCGATGCGGCTTCGCTGTCGTTCTTTCAGTCCGCGGTTGAACGGCATTCCGGCGAAGGTTTTGCCACGCCTTTGATCGTGTCCTCGGCCAAACATGGCCGCACCCTGCATCGGCAGCTGCGCCAGATCGGTCGCGGCGCCGAGGTGATCCTGGAACCGATGGGTCGCAACACCGGCCCCGCCGTTCTGGCCGCCGCGCTGAAGCTGGCGGCGAAGGACCCCGATGCGCTGATGCTGGTGGTGCCTGCCGATCACGTGATCGAAGGCGACATCAACACCACGATCCGGGCCGTGCGCCAGGGGGCCGAAGACGGCTATATCATCACCTTCGGGATCAAGCCGCGCTATGCCGAGACCGGCTTTGGCTATATCACCGACGGCGGGCCGATCATCGAAACCCCCAACCTGCGCGAAGTGGAACGTTTTGTCGAAAAGCCCCCCACCCGCAAGGCGCGGCTTCTGGTGGAAAGCGACATCGCTTATTGGGCCTCGGGGATCTCGATGTTCAAGGCCGCGACCATCATCGAGGAATTCACCCGCTACGACCCCAAAACGCTGGACGCCGTTGTCCATGCATTGAGCAACGCCAGCGTAACGAGCGAAGGGCTTCTGCTGGACGGCAACGCCTTTGAAAAGGCCGACAACGAGGCCACCGAAAAAGCAATCTTCGAGCGGACCGAGCGCATCGCGCTCTGCCCCCTCGACGTGGAATGGAGCGACGTGGGCAGCTGGACAGCAATGTACGGCATTTCCGACAGCGACGAGCGCGGCAATGTCATCCAGGGCGACGTGATCGCGGTGGAATCGAAAAACTGCATGGTCCGGTCGGACACCCGGTTGGTGACCTGCGTCGGGCTTGAGGACATCATCGTGGTCGACACGGCGGATGCGCTCTTGGTCACCAAGGTGGGCCATTGCCAGAGCGTCAAGAAGGTGGCCGAACACCTGAAATCCTCGGAACGGATCGAGGCCGAACGCCACCAGCGCAGCGATTACGAATGGGGCTCGATCCGCCAGGTGGTGGCCCGCGATCACATGTCCATGTGCCTCGTCACGGTGAAACCGGGCGCCACCATGCGGCTGGACCCCGCGCCTGGCCGCGAGGCCATCGTGGCGGCGGGCGAGGTGCTTTTGACCAATGGCCGCACCCAGGCGCGGCTGGGTGAAGGCGAACGCCAGGAGCTGTGCGATGCGACCCCCACGACACTGGCAAACCCCGGGCCTGCAACGGTCGAGGTCATGGTGATGACCATCGCCCTCCTGACTACGCCGCAGGACCTGGCAAGCAGCGCAAGACATGCCTCTTGATCGGGTCATGACCCGGCGTTTCCGGCTGGCGGCGCTGTGCCTGCTGGCCACTTTCGGCTGCCCGGCGCTGGCCGCCCCCGACAGCCCCGGCCAGGCACAGCGCCAGGCCGTCGAGACCCTGGCGGCGGCGGTCGAGGCCGACACGGGGCTGGAACTGCTGCCGCGCGCGCTTCTGACGCAGACCGGTTTTGCCCTGCCGCCGCCGCCCACGCTTGCCCCCCTGCCCCCGCGCGGCGACAGCGCGGTGACGACCGAACGCTTTGACCTGCGCATCGTGCTGGGACTTCTGGCCCAGGCCTTCGGCCATGAGGACAACAGCGCCGTGCTGGCCGCCCAGGCCGAAAACGGCACCCATGCGCAGATGATCACCCGGGGCAGCCTTACGCTGGCAGAACTGGCCCGGGTCATGGGCGACGGCGCGCTGTCGGGCGCCGGTGTGCTGGAACTGCGCGCGCCTCTGATCCTCTGGCACGACGCCGAACTGCGTCTTGCCCCGGGCGAGGTGCTGCGCCTGTCGCGGCAGCACGGCGCCTTCATCCTGAATTTCGGGCGGCTGATCGTCGATGGTGCCCGGGTCCAGGGCGCAAATGGCGCAAGCCCCCACAACGAGGAATTCACCCCCTTCATCACCACCAGCGGCCCCGGCACGTTGCAGATGCGCGATGCCCGGGTCTCGGACCTGGGTTTCGGCAGCACGGTGAAATTCTCGGGCCTCTCGGTGGCGCGCGCGCCGCTGGACCGCCCGGCGGCGACCTCTTTCATCACCAACAGCGTGATCGAACGGGTGCGCCGCATCTCGGTCCAGGCGGCGCGCGGCATGGTGCTGGACAACAATCGCATTGCCGATGCCGGTTCGGCGGCGTTGGTGATCCTGCAAAGCTTTGACACCGAGGTGACCGCCAACCTGATCGGCGGCCGGTCGGACACCAATGCCATCCGGGTGCTTGACGGGTCCATCGGCACGCGCATTGCGGGCAACGCGATCCTTGAGGGCGACCGCGTCGGCATCCTGATCCGCAACACCGCCACCGGCACCGCCGTCGATGGCAATATCGTCTGGAACCGCGACGGCAGCGGCATCAAGATCGACCGCGCCAAATGTACCCGGCTGAGCCGCAACCTGCTGATCGGCAACCAGCAAAAGGGCATCGAGGTGCGGCGGTCGCTTGAAGCGCTGCTTTCGGGCAATTTCCTGGTCAGCAACCGCAGCGCCGGCATCTGGATCTCGGGCCAGCCCCGGGGCGCCGTCACCCGGCTTGAGGACAATGTGCTCGATGCCAACGGCTCGGGCCTGGCAACCGCGACAGCGGCGGCCATCGCGCTGGATGGAAACGATTTTTCCGACCAGTTCCCCAAATTCCTGGATGGCGACATCGCGGCCCAGTCGCGTTACGTGGCCACCGACCTGAAGGGCCGGGCGGCATTGGCGCTGGATGCCTCGGGCCCGGTGCGGATCACCGATCTGCCAAGTCACTGCGCGGGGGCGCTCTGAGAATGCGGCGGGTTGGCCTGGTACTGACATTGGCAACGGGGCTGCTTGCGGCGCCGACATTGGCCGAGCCGCTGGCCCTGCCGTCGCCCCCCGGCGCACGCCAGATTGCCGTGGTTGTGGACCGCGGCGTGCATCACACCAACCAACTGCCCCGCAGCCTGCGCCCCCTGCGCAAAAGAATGATCAGCGGCGCCGCGATGAGCACCGCAGACCTGCGCCAGCTGGCCGAGCGCAAGGATTCACTGGCCGCGCTGCGGCTGGTCAAACGGATGCGCGCGGGCGAAATGAAACAGACCCCTTCGGACATGGCGTTTTATGCCGCCGTGGCCGCCGGGGCCGGACGCAAGGGGATGCTCGACGACATGATCGACGCATTGTACCGGCTGAACCCGGAGACCGAGCCGAAAGACCGCGTCTCGCACTATATCCGCGTGCTCTATGGCCATGCCTGGGCGGGCAATGCCCTGGCCCAGGATGCGCTGATCGCGCTGAACGGCGAAGGCCGGCTTTTCGGACCGATGTCCGACGCCACCCGCGACCGCATCGTGGCAGAGGGCGGCCCCCGCATGACCCTGAGCCTTGCGATCAACGATCTGGCGCGTGACGACCTGGATGCGGCGGGGCTGGCGCGGGTGCGTGGCTACCTGGACCATGTCGCCCGGCAGGACGATCTTGCGCTGCGCACAATGGCCCGGGCGCTGATGGCACAGACCGGGGCGCGACCCTCCGCGCGGGCGGTGCAGTGATGCGCAGGCTTGCGATGGGCGCGGCCCTGTTGGCATTGGCAGGCCCGGCGGCGGCGGCCACCCGACACAGTTGCCATAACCTGTCCGATGGGCATTTCATGGCCTCGGTCGAAGGCCGGGACGGCGTGTTTTACCGAGTGGTGCCCGATCTGATGAATGCCCACCCGATGACCGACGAGACCGCGCAGGACCTCGCGCGCCTGACCCGCGCGCTGGCAGAGAAAGGCACGGCGCTGATCTTTGCGCCGGTGCCGACCAAGGCGCTGGCCATGCCCGGCCACCTGCCGCCCGAGGCGGCGGATTTCGGCTTCGATGTTTCGCTGGCCACCACCGATTACCTGGACGCGCTGTCGCGCCTGAAGACCGCCGGGGTGCGCGCCGTCGACCTGCGCGCCGGGATGGTCGGCGCGGACGGCCCCCTGCCCTATTTCCGCACCGACCCGCGGCTGACCGCCACCGGCGCCCGCATCGCGGCACGGGCAATCGCCGCTGCGGTGGCGCAGGTGCCCGGTGCGGACGACCTTGCCCGCAACCGCTTTGAATCGCGTGAGACCGGCACCGCCGTGGTGCCGTCGCATGCCCGGCTGGTGCGCCAGCGCCATTGCCGCGACCCCCTGCCCGAGGCTGAAACCCCGGTTTTCACCACCGAGCGGATTTATACCGCCGACGGCCCACAAGGCGTGATCGCCCTGGTCGGGAGCGAGCATTCCGACACCCCGGAGGTCAATTTCGCAGGCTTCCTGGCCGAGGAAACCGGCATCGACGTGATCCAGTACTCGGTGCCCGGCGGCGGCGCCTTTGCCGCGATCTCGACCTACCTGACCTCGGCCGAATTCCAGACCGCGCGCCCCTCGATGCTGGTTTGGGAACTGCCGATGGCCGATGCGCCGGGGCTCTACGATGACCAGCGGATGGAAGAGCTGATCGCCGCGGCGCGCGGCACCTGCGAGGTGGCGCTGGAGATCACCCGCGACGCCGACACGCCCCGCACGGTGACCGCAGATCTTGGCGCGCTTGACCCGGAGACGCACTACACCCTGTTCCTCGACAGCGGCGGCGCGCCTGCGCGACAGGCGTCCTTCACCTATCGCAATGCCGCCGAGGAGACCCGCACCCGCGAGATCCTGCGCCACCCGGCCCAGGTGCCCACGGGGCGGTTCTTCCTGCCCGTGACCGGTCTGTGGCCCGAGGGCGCTGCCGCCGTCACCATCACCCTTGACGTGCCGATGGACGATACCGTGGAGGTCCGCGCATGCCAACGCTGAACCGGCTGATGCCGCTGGCCCTGGCTGCCGCGCTGCTGACCCCGCCAATGGCCCGCGCCGCGCCACTGCAACTGGCCTTCCTGCCGCCGCAAGTGGGCGAGCAATCGCTTTGTGGTGCCCCGCGCGACGAGATCACCCAGGACCTGCCCGGCCCCGGCACGGGCGAGCTGACCCAGCCCGAGCGCATCCGCTTCCTGCAACGCGACATCCGCCGTTACCAATCCGAAGACCCGGACCGGCATTTCGACTTCATCACCGCGCTGCGCCAACGGCTGTCCTCGGCGGATGAAAACCTGGCGGGCATGGCCGAGGTGCTTGACCTCATCGACCTGCACATCGACGCCGGGCGGTTCACCCAACTGGACGCGGCGGGGCTGGTCCAGGACCTGGCCGCCGCCCGCGACACGCTGAACAATTCCCAGCGCATGCAACTGGCGCAATTCCATCTCAACGGCATCGGCCTGCCCCGCGACGAAGCCACCGGGCACCAGCTGATCCTCGAAGCCGGTTTCGGCGGCCATCCCGATGCGCTTTTGTTCATTGCCAGGCGCCTGGCCGAAGACCGCCCGCTGGAGGGATGGGACGCCCCCGCCGACCTGACGACCACGCTGGCATTTGGCGGTCTGCTGGGCCAGATGGATTCCGGGGTCTGCGCCCGCGCCGAGCGGATCGCCGAGCATTACCTGAGCGGCGGGATCGTCGAGCGCAATCCCGAGATCGCCTATGCCTGGCTGAAGTTCGCCGCCGACCTCGGGTCTGCGCGGGCATCATGGCGGGTGGTGGAATTCCACCTCTCCGCCGATGCGCCCCAGCAGGACAACGCGGTCATGCTGCACTATCTCCGCCGCGCCGTGGACCGGGGCATCGTGGTGGATGACAGCGCCAGGGGGCGGCTCCAGGAGGGCGGCGTCACTGCCGACACCCTGCGCGAAATCCTGGCCTTCAACCAGGCCGAAGACCGGGGCCGCCGCCGCCCGGCGATCAGCCCGCTGCTGCACCTGGATGTCAATATCGACGCCCTGGAGACCAGCGAGGGAGGGCCCTACCTGACCTACCTGCGCGAAATATCGACCATCCCCTCGGCGCCCGGGTCAGTCTTTACCGAATTGGCCAAGGAACTGGCCGTGCGGCTGGGCCGCTGGGCCGGCGAGGACGAGATCATCGCCGCGCTGGAGATCGCCGTGGCCCGGGGCGACGCCGAGGGCATGCGCCTGCTGGCAGCCCGGATGATCCGCTATCGCGACGATCCAGCGCGTCTGAACCGGGCGATCGACCTGCTGACCCGCGCCGCCACCCGCCACCGCGATGCGGCGGCGATGGATGCGCTGGACAGGCTGTTCCGCTGCCAGGCTCCGACCGCGCCGCTGCTGGCCCAGGCCGAGCCTTGGGCGCGCGCCTATCGCGCGACAGATCATGCCACGGTTCAGGTCAGCGCGACCCGGCTGCTGGCGCTCGATCCGTTCAAGGACCCCTGGACCCTGGCCCGCCTTCAGGCGCAGGCGCTGCAAGGTCGGACGAATTCGCTCGCCAATTACCTGCAACGGGTGCAGGTCGACCCGATGGCCCCGGCCACCCGCCAAAGGCTCTGGGCCGACCGCGCGGACAATTCCGACAAGACGCTTGAGGAATTCGCAAAGCTTGAGTTCGAACTGGCCACAAACCCCGCCGAGCGGGCGCTGGCGCTGGAATTCTTTCGCCGCGTCTACCTCAACAACGGGGTGACCACCGCGCTTGACCTGGCACTGGCAATGGTCAATGACAGCGGCACCGACCCGGCAATGGCCGAGGAGATCCGCCGCCTTCTGCGCCAGGCCGGCCAGCGCGGCGAAGGCGCGGCAATCCGGCTGCTGGCACGGCTGGAACAGGCCGAGCCGCAGATCTTTGAGGAATTCGCCCAGATCATCGAAGACCGTGGTGATTTCCTCGCCCTGATGTTCGCCCTGCCCTACGTGACGGCGGACAAGCGCGCCGATTACTTCGACCGCGCGGTAAGCGAGATGAACTGTTCGACCAAGGACACCGATGAGCTGGGCGAAGCCCATGCGATCCACGGCAATGGCGAGATGTCCTATCACTGGCGCCGCATCGGGCTGACCATCGCGGGCAGCAACGTGTTGTCGAAACTGCGGCTGACGAACACCCAGGTGACCAGCTTCGACACCCGCGCCGCGCCCACGGCCCCCGCCGTGCTGACCCGCGACCGGGGCGATGACCCGACCACGCTCTGGCGGCTGTACGAACTGATCGGCAACCCCGATCTTGCCAGCCATGACCCGCTGGCCGCCGCCACGCATTTCAGGACGCTGGTAGATGACCCCGCCAACCTGCCCCGCGCCTTCGAACGCTATCTTGCGGCGCCGGTGGCCCTTCGCGTCGCCATCGACGATGCGCTGGATTTCGACGCCCTTGTGGCCCGCACCGCGGAGACGGGCGATCCCGAGGCGCTCTGGCGACATGCCCGGCTGCTGTTGACACGGGCCGCCACATCGGGTGCCCTGCGCGATGCAACAGAGGCCGTACGCGCCGCCGCCGAGGCCGGATCGATTGCCGCGATGGCGGAATACGGTCGGGCGCTGGCGCTTGGCACCGGCCTGTCACGCGATGAAACGGAGGCCCTGGAATGGCTCGACAAAGCGTCCACCGCCGGAAACCGGGACGCCGCCGACCTGGCGCGGCGCTTGCGGCTGCGCTGATCCTCGGGGCGGGCGGCATGGCCCGGGCCGACAGCTGCCCGCCGCCGCCCGACCCGGTGCTGACCCTGGACTACGGCAGCCGCTATACCGACGACAGCGAGACCCGCTCGGAAATCGACGACGCCGCCGAGGCCGAGGCCGAGAATGCCCTGCAGCCGGTGGACGATTTCATCCGCGACCTGGCCGACCTGGCCAACCAGGTGCATCTGCCCGACGCCCCGCAGGCCGAGATCGCCGATTGCGTCGCCCGGCAGCTGGCCACCTGGGCCCGGGCCGGTGCGCTGCGCGATCTCGCCTCGCCCACCGCCCGGCTGACCATCGGCTCACGGATCGCCGGTCTGGCCCTTGCCCTGCGCCAGACAGCGCCCTTCGGCGGCACACCCGAGGACATGGAGGCCGTGCGCGCCTGGCTGGCGGACCTGGCCCATGCCCAGATGAACTTTTGGGAGGAAGACGCCCCCCCGGGCGCCAGCCGCGGCAACCTGCGCGCCTGGGCCGCACTGGGCGCGGCAGCCACAGCCGACGTGGCCCACGACGGCATCCTGCGCAGCTGGGCGGCCTGGTCCACCGACTACGTGCTCTGCACCGCGAACCCTGATGGCAGCCTGCCGCAAGAGATGTCGCGCGGGCGCCTGGCCTATCACTACCAACTGCACGCGGTGGCGCCGCTGGTGGTAAGCACGCGGCTCCTGCACGATCACGGGTTGCACCCCGGGGCCCGTTGCGACGACGCCCTGGCCCGCGTTGTGGCCTTCACCCTGTCAGACGCAACCGACGGCGCCCTGACCCGCGCCCGGACCGGCGAGGTGCAGCGATACTTCGATGGAACCTCGGAATTGAGCGGTTACAACTTCGCCTGGTTGCCCGCCTGGCTGAGCCTCGCCCCCGACCCCGGCCTGGCCGAATTCGCCTCTGCATACGCGCCTTTGGCAAGCTCGAAACTCGGCGGTGACCAGGGCCTGATCTGGCTTGCGGGGCCTTTGTGACAATTGCTTGGTCCCGAAGGGAAGATTTTTGCAAAATCCCACTGGACACGCCGGTTTAGCTCCCCTAGAAGGCCTGCACCCGAACGCTTGACGTTCACCCGTGCCCGGGTAGCTCAGGGGTAGAGCAGTGGATTGAAAATCCTCGTGTCGGTGGTTCGATTCCGCCCCCGGGCACCATAGAATCAATGACTTAGACCTCATTCAGTTTGGTGCACTCAAGTGCACGTGTAATTCATGTGTAATCAGGCCGGACTTTTTGGCGAGAGCCTGCGGATATTGTCTTCCTGAACTCCGCTGACCCGCCCCTCTAGCCGATCCATTGCCGCTTCGATGTGCGACCCGCTTTGATGCGCGTAGCCAGCAACCATAGACAGCGTTTTGTGTCCGGAAATGCGCTGGACTGTGGGCAGATCGACGCCCGCCTGAACCAGATGCGGTAATCTCCCCATTTTTTTGGGGGCTTGGTCGTAGAACTTACGCGGCTGTTCTCAGTTTCTGGGCGGGGGTCATCCCGCCGTTACCCATGTTGGGGCGTTCGTTGTTGTAGGACCAGAGCCACTCGGTGGCAATCTGCTGCACCTCGTCGATGGTTTCGAAGATATGGAGGTCCAGCCATTCATGCCGGACCGTCCGGTTGTAGCGCTCGACGTAGGCGTTCTGCTGTGGTTTTCCGGGCTGGATATGGGCCAAGGCGATGCCCTTGTTCTCGGCCCATTCCATGAGGGTGCCACGGACGTATTCCGGGCCATAACACCTTCGGAGTACATCGGGTGATGAGGCTATGATTGCCTGCGCAGCCCCCA
>ERZ1699650.21-NODE-21-length-168420-cov-171.847314_pt1 | contig 168420 bp, 143 predicted proteins | sample MGYA00581512_ERZ1699650 | MGnify/ENA primary metagenome ERZ1699650 (study PRJEB42348, sample SAMEA6618698) | metagenome | isolation source: Polyester-degrading enrichment culture growing on monomer terephthalic acid, Te | collected 2019-05-17 ...
AAGTGGTTCGCATCACTCCGGCTATTTCCCGTATTATCATGGAAGAAGGCAATTCGATCGATTTAAGCAAAGCCTTCGCTGAAGAGGGCTTTAACAGTTTACGCAAATCAGGGCTGATTAAGGTTGCCAAGGGCATCACCAGCCTGGAAGAAGTAAACCGCGTTACCACAGACTGAGGACGGCACTGAATGGCCACCAAGGCACAGAAGATTTCGATGTTCACCTACGAAGGCACCGACCGGAATGGCCGGGTGCAAAAAGGTGAGATATCTGGCACCAATCCGGCGCTGATCAAGGCCGATCTTCGCCGAAAGGGCGTCGTTAAGATCAAGAAGCTCGCTAAGAAACGCGGCGATATTCAGCTGTTTCAGCCGGGCATCAAGTCTGCCGACATTGCCCTCTTTACCCGCCAGATGGCAACGATGATGAAAGCCGGGGTCCCACTGATGCGGGCCTTTGAGATCGTTGCGGAAGGCCTGGAAAATAAAAAGATGGCCGAACTGGTCATGCAATTGAAAAATAACGTAGCCGGGGGCGGCTCATTTGGTGCCGCCCTACGAGAGCACCCAAAGTACTTCGACGACCTTTTCTGCTCTTTGGTAGAAGCGGGCGAGCAAGCCGGTGCACTGGAAACCATGCTCGATCGGGTAGCGCTCTACCAGGAAAAAGCAGAAAGTTTACGCAAAAAAGTTAAAAGCGCAATGAAATACCCAGCAACCGTACTTACCATTGCAGCCATTGTAACTATCATTCTTCTCTTAAAGGTTGTGCCGGTTTTTGCGGAAATGTTCTCGGGTTTTGGCGCTGACTTGCCCGTACCTACTCAGGTCGTTATGGACATGTCGACCTGGATTCAGAGCAACGGCATTGTGGCTCTGGGCGTTTTGATTGTTGCGGTATTTCTGTTTCAACAGGGTATGCAACGCTCAAAACCTTTCAAGCACGCGGTACAGCGAATGGTCGTGAAACTGCCCATTTTCGGGCCTATTCTGTACCAGTCTGCTATGGCCCGCTACGCCCGCACCTTGTCGACAACTTTTGCCGCCGGTGTACCGTTGGTCAGTGCACTCGAGTCGGCCGCCGGAGCTTCTGGGAATATCATTTATGAAACGGCCATTCTGAACGTTCGCCGGGATGTCGAAACCGGTACTGAGCTGGCTGTGTCGATGAAGACTCAGGAGACGTTTCCGCCGATGCTGATTCAGATGGTATCGATCGGTGAACAATCTGGCTCATTGGACGACATGCTGGCCAAGGCCGCGGTGATATATGAAGAGGAAGTCGATAACCTTGTTGACGGCCTAACCTCTATGATGGAGCCATTAATTATGTCATTCCTGGGCGTCGTGGTAGGCGGTCTCGTTATTGCCATGTATCTACCTATGTTCCAGATGGGTAACGTCATCTGATGGCATTTTTCGAACTACTGCAATCCAACACGGTCGCCCTGCTGGCGACCGTTTTCGTATTGGGGCTGCTCGTAGGCAGCTTCCTCAATGTCGTGATCTACCGACTGCCGGTGATGATGCAAAACGCCTGGGTGCGTGAAGCAGCGGAGATGCAGGGTGAACCTGAACCGCAGCAGCCTCTGTTCAACCTGATCAAGCCAGACTCCACCTGCCCTTCCTGCGGCCATCTGATTCGTGCCTGGGAAAACATACCCGTCGTTAGCTACCTGGCTCTGGGCGGCAAGTGCTCCCAGTGCAAAACCAGTATATCACCACGCTACCCTATCGTTGAGCTGACAGCTGGCCTCCTGTCTCTCGCGGTCGCCTGGCAGTTTGGAGGCACGCTTCAAACAATAGCTTTGTTGGTTTTCTTTTGGGCACTGATCGCGCTGACTATGATTGATGTCGATCACCAGCTACTGCCCGATACCATTACTCTGCCGCTGCTGTGGCTGGGTTTACTGCTGAATATCGGGGAAACCTTCATTCCACTTGAGCAGGCTGTTGTCGGCGCCGTTGCGGGCTACCTCTCTCTGTGGAGCATTTACTGGGCCTTTAAGCTGCTGACGGGTAAGGAAGGCATGGGCTATGGTGATTTCAAGCTGTTTGCCGCCTTCGGCGCCTGGTTCGGCTGGGCAGCATTGCCGCTGATCATTCTGTTGTCCTCGCTGGTGGGGGCAATCGTCGGGATAGCGATGATCGCCCTCATGGGACGAGATCGCCAAATCCCCATTCCGTTTGGACCCTATCTATGCGGGGCGGCGTTGGTTTATGTATTCTGGGGTAGCGCCATAACAGTTTGGTATCTGGGCAGTTTTGCATGATTGTCGGGTTAACCGGCGGCATAGGTTCTGGTAAATCGGCCGCCAGCCGGGTGTTTGAATCGCTTGGTGTTGGCTGTGTGGATGCCGATGTCGTCGCCCGTGACGTGGTCGCCCGAGGCTCGCCGGCACTAGGTACCATCGCCGAGAAGTTCGGCTCGGACATTCTGACCTCTGAAGGCCAGCTAAACCGGGCCTTGCTGCGTGAGCGAATATTCACCTCACCTAAAGACAAAATCTGGCTGGAGTCCCTGTTGCACCCGCTGATCCGCGAGCAAATGCTCTACCAACTGGAGCAACAACCGCCCCCTTACTCGGTTCTGGTCGCGCCGCTCTTGTTCGAGAACAACCTGGATGCCTTGTGCGATGAAACGGTGTTGATCGATGTACCGGAGTCGGTTCAGCGCCAGCGGGTGACGCAACGTGACGCAGTGGATGAGAACCAGGTACAGCGGATAATCGATAGTCAGATGAGCCGCTCCGACAAGCGGGCCCGCGCTGCGCATTGCGTAGAAAATACGGGCACACTCGCCCAACTGGAATCCGCCATTCTTGCATTGCACCACCACTTTGTGGCAAAAAGCGCACAATAACCTGAACTGAATCAAGAGGAATACCGGCATGTCAGCCAAAGCGCCACCGCAGGTGCCCTGCCCTACGTGCAAGAAGCTCATATCCTATTCAAAAGACAATGCCTGGCGGCCCTTCTGCTCGGAACGGTGCAAGCTGATAGATCTGGGCGAGTGGGCGAGTGAAGGACATAAAATTGCCGGTAAACCGGCGTATGACGAAATGATGAGCGAAGACCTGGAGCGCTGGACGTCCAGTGACTCGAAACACTGAAAGACGTAAAACAAGTTATTGACGCAATCGAATAAGAGACGCAGAACATTAAGGGACGCTAAAAAGATCGGTTGAACGGTGGTTCCTCAAACTATGATCTCGCTTCTATCCTGGTTCCCTTTTCTGAATGTCGACTCGCGCGTATTCAATCAACCTTTTTACCGCCCGGTATTGAGGGAATGAACCAGGCGGCTATTAACGCTGCGCCCAATGCGCCAACTGCCAACATAACCAGACTGCCCGCATAAGCGAGTTGATAAACGCTGACTACGGCGTCATACCCGCTGGTGTTGGGGTCAGGGAAGAGACCAAATTTCCCCTGGTCTGCCTGATTGAATGTTTGAAACAGGACTGCCGCGCAAGCACCCGCGCCGGCAATGGCAAACAACCCAGCCAGCCGACTGGCCGTGTTATTGATGCCCGAGGCGCTTCCGGCACGGGTATCGGGTACCGAATTCATGACCGTTGTCGTCAGCGGAGAGACGACGATGGCCATGCCCAACGCCATAATGCACAAGGGCAGCTCCACACCCAGCCAGAAGTTGTCGAACTGAAATGCCAGCCCGGCGACCCCTGCAGCCACCACCAACGAACCACAAAGCAACATCGGGCGCGCACCTATCCGGTCGCTCAGCTTGCCTGCCGGGCTCGACAAAAAGCCAATTATCAGCCCGAACGGCATCATCGCCAGCCCTACCTGAGTGGGCGTCAGACCCCGGTACTCAATCAGGTCAATGGGCACCAGAAAAAGGGTGCCGGACAGCGTCCCGTAAAGCAGCAGAGTCATCAGGTTGGTGCCAGTAAAAGCCCGGCTTCGAAACAATACGGTCGGTGCCAGGGGTTGCTCCACCCGGCCTTCATACCAGAAAAAAATCAGCAAACCAGCAAGCCCCAGACAGACCAGCGCAAGGGACAGGACGAGACGCCCTTCAGACTCGGTCAGCCAGGTCAGCCCCAGCGTCAGCGACCCGCAAGCGAGAAAAGCGATGAGCGTTCCGCCCCAGTCGAGTCGACCGCTGACTGAGCGGTCGCGGGTTTCCGGCATGAACGCCAGGGTCAGCAACAGCACCAGCGCGGCCAGTGGCAGGTTGATCCAGAAAGCTGCCCGCCAATTGAACAGGTCCATCAGAAAGCCGCCAAAAGCAGGGCCAAGCGCCGTGGTCAGTGCTGAGGCTCCAGCCCAGAGGCCGATGGCATGGCCGCGTTCATCGGCCGGATAACAGGCCGAGATAATAGCCAGGCTTTGGGGAACCAGCAGTGCAGCGCCAATGCCTTTGAGCGCCCGTCCAGCGATCAGCACTTCCGGGCTTGGCGACAGGGCGCAGAGCAGCGATGCCAGCGCAAAAAGCAGGGTACCGGCCAGGAACACACGGCGTCGGCCAAGTCGGTCACCCGCACCACCCCCAACCATTAACAGGGCGCCCAGAAGCAGGGTGTAGGCATTCAACACCCACAGCATCTCGGTGAGAGAAGCATCAAGATCCGTGCGGATGACAGGCAAGGCAATGGTCACCACCGAGCCATCAATAAATGCCATGGCCGAGGCCAGGATCGTAGCCGCCAGCACCCAGGGCCGTTGTTGCGGTGAACAGGGTTCGACACGGTCAGTCATCATTCGAAAGACTCGCGTTTTCTATAGTCAGCGCCAATGCGATAGCCTGATTTCTCAGGGAAGGCGCAGTTGCCGTGGGGTTTCCATCTGAAAAAGTGAACTGGCTGGCGGGTCTGATCATGACTGTCCTCCAGGCACCTGATACCCATTCTTGACAAGGGCTACATCCATTGCGGTGCGAGCCGCGTCGGATTAGCCCCCACCTGGCCAATACGGTTGGGTCCGCGTTGAGCCTCGGGGAATTGTTCAGAGGCTCCTAGATCAGACCCTCCCAATGCTAACGCGATTGCCGGAATCTCGAAATCAATTCTGTATTGGCTTCGGGGAAGGTATACCCGTCTAGCTCATCGACAGCCACCCATTGAACGAGCTGGCCTTCGCAGCCGCGGGCAACCCCCTCGCTGCTATGGCACACCCAAGTGTCCAGTAGAACAGTTTTGTCACCGTAGTCGAAGGGTAGCTCCATCAGAGGAGACATTTGCTCGGGATCAAGGATCAAGCCGACTTCTTCCTGAAATTCGCGGACCAGTGCCTGGGGTGTGGTTTCACCGGCCTCTACTTTGCCACCGGGAAACTCCCAGAGACCGCCCTGGTGCAGGTGATCCTGGCGCTTGGCGATCAGCACCTGGCCATCTCGTACCACCATACCAACGGCAACATGCACGGTTTTTTTAGAAGTGTTGACCAATGTCTCGCAACCCATTAACTACGATAGTCTGCATTGATGCTGACATAATCGTGAGACAAGTCAGTGGTCCAGATCCGATCTGAGACCTCGCCCCGGTTCAGGTGAACCCGAATGGTTATCTCTTCCTGAGCCACGACGGCACTGCCTGCCGCTTCAGTGTAACCGGGGGCGCGCTCGCCATTGCTGACGATTTGAACCTCATCCAGCCAGATATCAACCAGGTTGACGTCGAGCTCTGCCACGCCACTGCGGCCAACCGCAGCCAGAATGCGGCCCCAGTTGGCATCTGAAGCGGTAAGCGCCGTCTTGACCAGAGGGCTATGACCGATGGTGTACGCAACGCTGAGTGCTTCTTCCGTTGTTTTAGCGCCTTCTACGGCAATCTCAACAAACTTGGTCGCCCCTTCGCCATCCCGCACGATGGCCTGCGCCAGCTCCAACATGACTTCCGAGACAGTCTTGAGCAAATGACGGTAAACGTCACTGTCTGCCGAAGTGATAGCCGGAGCTTCAGTCTGGCCGGTGGCAATCAGAATGCAGGCGTCGTTGGTCGAGGTGTCGCCGTCAACGGTAATGCGGTTAAAGCTGCGCTCATTCGCTGCTGTCAGTAATTGCTGCAGGATCTCTGGCGCGACGTTCGCATTAGTGGCAACAAAACCCAGCATGGTGGCCATGTTGGGCTTGATCATGCCCGACCCCTTGGCGATGCCGGTGACGGTGATGGTTTCGTCCTGGTATTCGAACTGGCGCGAGCAGCCTTTGGCACGGGTATCGGTGGTCAGAATGCCATTGGCGGCATCGGACCAGTGGTTAGGGCTCATTGCGGCCACCACATTGGGCAGCGCCTGGGCAATGGCGGGCATTGGCAGGTATTCACCAATAACACCGGTTGAAAACGGCAGCACCTGCTCGGGTTCAATGCGCTTCAGGGCGGCCAGGCGGGCACAGGTTTCATGCGCGTCTTCAAGCCCCTGCTGGCCTGTGCCGGCGTTGGCATTTCCGGTGTTAATGACCAGACAACGGATATCCCCCTGTTTCAGATGCTCACGGGCGACGACAACCGGTGCAGCGCAGAAGGCGTTGGTCGTGAATACTCCGGCCACTGAACTGCCCGGAGCCAGTTGAAACACCACCAGGTCCTGCCGGTTTGGCTTCTTAATACCCGCGCAACCGACACCGATGGAAACGCCGTCGATCGGGATCAACGGGGCTGTATTGGGTTGTCCAACGGCCATCCTTGCACCCTCAGTTCAATTTTCCGTGACAGTGTTTGTACTTCTTGCCGGAACCACAAGGGCAAGGCTCGTTGCGACCCACCTTGGGCCCCTGTCGCGCCGGAGCAGCCTGGGCTGCCGCCGTATCGGGCGTCGAACCCGCGTCGGCTTCCGCCTTGGCGGCGTCTTCCAGCGGCGTTGCCTTGCTGTGTTCGAAATTCATTCGCGCCATAGCCGCTTCGCGCCGTTTGCGCTCTTCTTCGGCAGATTCTTCGGGCGTACGCACTTGAACGTGTGACAGAATGCGAATGGTATCGGCTTTAACCTGCTCGAGCATGGCCTGAAACAGTTCGAACGACTCTCGCTTGTATTCCTGCTTGGGGTTTTTCTGCGCGTAACCGCGCAAATGAATGCCCTGACGCAGGTGGTCCATGTTGTAGAGGTGCTCTTTCCAGTGCTGATCCAGCACCTGCAGCATGACCTGCTTCTCGAACTGGCGCAGTGCCTGAGGGCCCGCAACCGATTCTTTCTCTTTGTAGTGAGCAACCGCGGCTTCAAGAATGCGTTCGCGCAGCTTTTCTTCATGCAGATGGTCGTCGGCATCCAGCCATTCCTGAATCGGCAGTTTCACGCCGAACTCTTTCTGCACCGCAGTTTCCAAGCCAGAAATATCCCATTGTTCGGGCAGGCTTTGTGGTGGGATGTACTCGCTGATCTCAGCGTTGACAATATCGCTGCGAACGTTGTCGATCACATCTTCGATGCTGTCGGCGGCCATCAGGTCGTCGCGCTGCTGGTACACCACCTGACGCTGGGAATTGGCCACATCGTCGTATTCCAGCAACTGTTTGCGGATGTCGAAGTTGCGGTTTTCAACCTTGCGCTGTGCCTTTTCGATGGCGTTGCTGACCATCTTGGCTTCAATGGCTTCGCCATCTTTCATGCCCAGCGATTGCATGATGCCTTTCATGCGCTCGGGCATGAAAATACGCATCAGGCTGTCTTCCATCGACAGGAAGAAGCGAGACGACCCCGGATCCCCCTGCCGACCGGCGCGGCCTCGCAGCTGGTTATCGATACGGCGGCTTTCGTGACGTTCGGTACCAATAATGTGCAGACCACCGGCTTCAATCACTGTCTGGTGGCGTTCTTTCCAGTCAGCCTCGGCACGTGCCAGTACATCGGGATCGGCACTGTCGAGATCCAGCACTTCGGTTTCCCAGTTACCGCCCAGCTTGATGTCGGTACCCCGACCCGCCATGTTGGTCGCGATGGTCACCGCGCCGGGTTGGCCAGCCTGGGCAATTACCTGAGCTTCCCGGTCGTGTTGTTTCGCGTTCAGAATGTTGTGCGGCACCTTGGCTTTGGTCAGGGCCTCGGAGATACGCTCCGACGCCTCGACCGAGGCTGTACCCACTAGTACCGGGCGCTTCTTGTCGCGCTCGGCAATGATGTCTTCAATGACCGCATTGAATTTTTCAGGCTCGGTCAGAAAGATCAGGTCGTTAAAATCAGTACGGGCAATGGGCTTGTTGGTCGGGATCACCACCACGTCGAGGCCATAGATCTGGTTAAGCTCAAACGCTTCGGTATCGGCCGTGCCCGTCATGCCAGACAGCTTGTCATACAGCCGGAAATAGTTCTGGAAGGTGGTTGATGCCAGCGTCTGGTTCTCTTTCTGAACCTGCAGGCCCTCTTTGGCCTCTACTGCCTGGTGCAGGCCATCGCTCCAGCGGCGCCCGGGCATGGTGCGGCCGGTATGCTCGTCAACAATGACCACCTGGTCGTTTTGCAGAATGTAGTCGACGTTGCGCTGAAACATATAGTGGGCTTTCAGTCCCGCCGTAACGTGGTGAAAGAGCAGAAGATTGTGCGGTGCGTAAAGGGATTCGCCTTCCGGCAGCAAACCCGCATCCTGCAGCAAGGACTCAACCCGGTCATGACCCTGCTCGGTCAGTTCGATAGAGCGATTCTTCTCATCGACCAGGAAATCCCCGTCTACGGCCTCTTCACCCTCGGTCGCTTCTTTGGCCGGTTTCAACGACGGAATCAGCTTATTGACCTGAATATAGCGTTCGCTGGAATCTTCGGCAGCGCCGGAGATGATCAGCGGAGTCCGGGCTTCGTCAATCAGAATGGAATCCACTTCATCCACGATGCCGAAGGCCTGGCCGCGCTGGAACTTGTCTTTCAGGCTGAATGCCATATTATCGCGCAGGTAGTCGAAGCCGAATTCGTTGTTGGTACCGTAGGTGATATCAGCCTGGTAGGCGGCCCGCTTTTCGTTCGGGTCCTGCTGTGAGACCACAATGCCGACCGTCAGCCCAAGCGATTCATACAAAGGGCGCATCCATTCCGCATCGCGCCGTGCCAGATAGTCGTTCACGGTGATGATGTGAACGCCCTTGGCAGGCAAGGCATTCAGGTAGGCAGCCAGGGTCGCTACGAGGGTTTTACCCTCGCCAGTCTTCATCTCGGCGATCTTGCCGGAGTTGAGCACCATGCCGCCGATCATCTGCACATCGAAATGGCGCAAACCCAGCACGCGACGGCTGGCTTCCCGCACCAGAGCAAAGGCTTCAGGGATTAGGCTGTCGAGCGACTCACCCTTTTCCAGCCGCTCACGAAATACAGCCGTCTGACCTTTGATCTCGTCGTCAGACAGGCGTTCCATGTCGGGTTCCAGGACGTTAATTCGCTGTACCAGGCGGGCCAAACGCTTAATTTCGCGGTCGTTCTTGGAGCCGACCACCTTCTTCATCAGTGTCGTGAACATAGGAGAGTGTCGTTTTTTAGATTCGATTCAAAGACTTAGTGGTGGTCAACTATACTGACTGCAAGTGCTCTTGTCTTTGAAATTGTAAAAATAGTCTGGCGGGAGCTTTTCGAACCATCACCCGAAAAGGTGAGGGGTGTCTATTTGGCCAAAACGCCCCGGACAGGGCGCTAAAACCGAGCTACGCGATCGATGTATTTCGCCGGGTCAACAGACTTATCACGGTGCAGCACTTCAAAATGCACGTGCGGGCCCGTCGAGCGGCCAGTACTGCCCATCAGGGCGACAACATCGCCCTTACTGATCACATCGCCTACGTTAACCAATATTTCCCGAGCATGAGCATAGCGAGTGACATAGCCATTGCCATGGTTCACTTCGACCAGATTGCCGTAGCCATATCGATCACTCGCCCAGGTAACCACGCCGGCAGCGACAGCAATGACGTTCGATCCTTCCTTGCCAGCAAAGTCGACCCCGTCGTGCCAGGCGACGTTGCCATTGAAAGGATCATTCCGGTAGCCATAGCGAGAGCTCATCCAGCCGCGCTCAATGGGGCGGCCAGCAACAAAGGTGGAGGATTGTATTTTGCGGTCGCCCAACAGAGAGTCCAGCACAGACAATTGCTGCTCGCGGCTGTCGATCAGACTAGAGAGTTCATTGAGGGCATTCACGAAATCGGGCGGAGAATAGGCATCGCCGACGTTGCTTTCAGGACCACCGACGGCCGGGTCGATGCTGAAATCAAATTCGCCGTCTTCAAGCTTAGCAACGTTAACCAGGCGTTCGCCAAGTGCATCGAGACGGGTAAGACGGGATTGTTGCTGGGCGAGTTTTACGGTTAGGGCGCGGATCTGGTCTTCGGTATAGTTGCGGGTACGCTCAAGCTCTTCTTCCTGGAACGCCATGCGCTCCTGCCAGGCCTGAACCGCCCGGGAATCCATTACCAGAGGCGTATCGTCCTGGTACCAGAGGTGCACCAAATAAGCGCCACTGCCCATCAGGCTGATCGCGATCAACACCAGGAATGCCATTAGCAGTGGCAACGATAACGTTCTGGAACGGCTGTGACGCCGACTGACAAAGATCACGTTCATACTGCGCGATTACCTATCCTGAACAAGCGGCACGAATGACTGGGACGAACGCTTCGTGCGAACCGCCCGGTCACCACTCTGTGCGGCCCTGCCAGTAGCAGGGGCCTCAATTGTGACACCCAAGCGGTACCCATGAGTTGTTAGCTTGTTGCAAGCACCGGCGCATAGGCGATGGGCACTGAAGCCGCTTCTTCATTTTCGAAAGTCACGAACTCCCAGGCGTCTTCCTGCTTGAGTAACGCCCGTAACAGCAAGTTGTTCAGCCCATGGCCCGACTTGTAACCGACAAAGCGGCCAATCAGGCTGTGGCCGAGCAAATAAAGGTCGCCTACGGCGTCCAGTACTTTGTGCTTGACAAACTCGTCTTCGTATCGGAGCCCATCTTCGTTCAGAATCTTGTAATCGTCAACAGCGATTGCGTTATTCACGCTGGCGCCCAGTGCCAGATTATTGGCTCTCAGATACTCGAAATCACGCATAAATCCGAAGGTACGGGCCCGGCTGATCTCTTTCACAAAAGCCGTGGTGGAAAAATCCAGCTCGGCTGTTTGCGAACGATCACGGAACACCGGGTGGTCGAAGTCGATGGTGAAGCGCACGGCGAAGCCTTCATACGGCTCAAACCGGGCGATCTTGTCGCCATCTTCCACGATGACCGGCTTATTAATGCGAATAAAGCGCTTGGCCTTGCCCTGCTCTTCGATTCCGGCAGACTGCAGCAGAAAAACGAAGGGACCGGCGCTGCCGTCCATAATCGGCACTTCGGCCGCGCTGACTTCGATGTAGGCATTATCGATGCCCAAGCCAGCGCAGGCCGACAGCAGGTGCTCGACGGTGTCGATGCAGACATCACCCTTTACCAGGGTCGTCGACAAGGTAGTATCGCCCACATTCAGGGCATGGGCAGGAATTTCCACAACCGGATCAAGATCCGTGCGGCAGAAAACGATACCCGTGTCGACGGGCGCAGGTTTCAACGTCAGATACACCTTTTTGCCTGAGTGCAAACCCACGCCGGTAGCACGAATTGCGTTCTTGAGTGTTCTTTGTTTTACCATGCGTTCCGATCCTACTGTTTGGTTCAGCCAGTCGCTACTGGCTCAACGCCGTCAAAATAATAAGGGCAAGCATTCTACCAGAAGCTTGACAGCGAACCTACGCTATTTCTGTACAGATTCAGTCAGCCTGACGACGCAAAAACGCTGGTATATCGAGGTAATCCAGGTCTTTTGCACTGCGCATTGGTTTGCTGTCTTCCGCTGCGGCTTCTGAAGGCTTGGCATTGCGCACTGCAGTGGGGCGATCGAGCTTCTTGTAGTCGACACTGCCATCTGCTTTGCGGGTGTTATCCACCGCCACCTTGGGCTTGGCAGCCATGGCTTCGGCCTGGCCAATGCCAGTCGCTACCACGGTCACACGAATTTCATCACCCAATTCAGGATCAATAACCGTGCCAACTACAACGGTTGCGTCTTCAGAAGCGAATTCTTCAATGGTATCACCCACCTGAGTGAACTCATCCAGCCCCAGGTCGACACCGGCCGAGATGTTGACCAGGATGCCCTTGGCACCATGCAGGTCGACGTCTTCAAGCAACGGGCTGCGAATCGCCATCTCGGCGGCTCTGACCGCACGGTCTTCTCCGGAGGCAATGCCGCTACCCATCATCGCCATGCCCATCTCAGACATAACGGTGCGGACGTCAGCGAAGTCGAGGTTGATGGTGCCTGGACGGATAATCAGGTCAGCAACACCCTGAACGGCGTTCAGAAGCACGTTATTGGCTTCGGAGAAAGCCTCCAAAAGCGTCACATTCTTACCCAAAACGGTCAGTAATTTCTCGTTGGGGATGGTGATCAGCGAATCCACATGCTCACGCAGCATGTCCAGACCTTCATTGGCAACCTTCATCCGGCGGCGGCCTTCGAACGGGAAAGGCTTGGTCACGACGGCGACGGTCAGAATGCCCAGTTCTTTGGCCACTTCTGCGACGACAGGCGCTGCACCGGTACCGGTACCGCCACCCATGCCCGCGGTGATGAACACCATGTCAGCGCCCTTGAGCACTTCGGCAATGCGCTCACGGTCTTCCAGAGCCGCCTGACGGCCTACTTCCGGGTTGGCACCCGCACCCAAGCCCCGGGTAATGCCATTACCCAGCTGCAGTTGGGTAGTGGCCTCTACGCCACGCAATGCCTGGGCATCGGTGTTGGCGCAAATGAACTCGACGCCATTGATGTGCGACTGCAACATGTGACGCACAGCGTTACCGCCACCACCACCACAGCCAAACACCTTGATCACCGCCGCTTGCGGCTGTTCATCGACGAGTGTGAACATATCGCCGCCGTTTACTTCCGGATCATAATGTTTCATTTTCCTGCTCCTTCCATTGTTTTAAGAATGGATGTTGTTGTTTCAGACCCGAAGGTCTGTGCCCTGAATGTGTGAGGGTCGTCCTGTCTTGGCTGCCACTTACTGCTTGAATGTGGCAACCGTCCTTTTTCCGATCCGGCGTACCGGCTCGGTCTTGCAAAATGGTTAAAAATTGTTCGCCATCCAGCTGCGAAACCGGGTCCAGGCGCTCTCTTTCGGAACCTGTGCCTGTTTGCGCGCCCGGGTGGCGGGCTGCTTGCCGCCCTGAAGCTGCTTTAACCCGTACTGCAACAGGCCAACGCCGGTCGCGTGAATCGGGTTGGAGACCACATCCGACAAGCCCGAGACATTTTGCGGATAGGCCAGCCGGACCGGCACATGAAACACCTCTTCGGCCAGTTCCACGGCGCCTTCCATCTTGGCGGTGCCACCGGTCAGTACGACACCGGCCGGAATCATGTCTTCGAATCCGCTGCGGCGCAGTTCGGACTTGATCAGGTTGAACAACTCCTCGTAGCGCGGCTCGACGACTTCAGCCAGAGCCTGGCGGGTCAGTTCGCGCGCACTGCGGTCACCCACACTCGGCACCTTGATGGTTTCATGCGCGCCGGCCAGTTGAGACAGCGCACAGGCGTATTTGATTTTGATCTCTTCGGCATGTTGGGTCGGCGTGGCAAAGGCCATGGCGATGTCGTTGGTCACCTGATCTCCGGCAATCGGGATCACCGCCGTGTGGCGGATCGCGCCTTCCGTGAAGATCGCCATGTCGGTGGTGCCGCCACCAATGTCGACCAGGCAGACGCCCAGCTCCCGTTCATCGTCGGTCAGTACAGCCTGGGCAGAAGCCAGTTGCTCTAGAATGATCTGGTCGACTTCCAGCCCACAACGACGCACACATTTGTCGATGTTCTGCACGGCATTCTGGGCACCGGTCACCAGATGCACCTTGGCTTCCAGACGCACGCCGCACATCCCCAACGGCTCTTTAATGCCTTCCTGGGAATCGATGATGTACTCCTGCGGCAGGATGTGAAGAATCCGCTGGTCGGCCGGAATAGCGACGGCCTGGGCGGCATCGATCACGCGCTCAAGGTCCGCCTCGATCACCTCTTTTTCCTTGATCGCGACAATACCGTGGCTGTTCAGACTGCTGATGTGACTGCCTGCAATGCCGACATACACCGAATGAATGTCGCAACCAGACATCAACTCAGCTTCCTCAACCGCGCGCTGAATGCTCTGCACGGTGGATTCAATGTTCACCACCACGCCTTTTTTCAAACCGCGCGACGGGTGCGACCCCAGGCCAACGATCTCAATGCCGCCTTCGGCTGTCACCGTACCCACGATGGCGACGACCTTGGATGTACCGATATCCAGTCCGACGATCAATTTTCCCTGAAACGGCGATGTCATCTCTCACCTCATACCGATGGTTCAGAAGATGCGCGGTGTCCGACGGCCAAGCCGTTCGGATACCGCGCATCGATGTATTCAATACTGCCGGGTGCCACGTCTTCTGCATTCAGCAGCACAACCACCCGACGCGTTCTTGCCAGCATGTCCTTGGACCCCAGCGCGACCTCAATGCCACTGTCCAGCGTCAGTGTCCACGCACCACGACGGTGCATTTGGACGCCATTGAGCCGTTGTCCTGCACCGGAAAAGACCCGGCTAAACTGCAGGTATTGCTCCATCACGCGCTTGGCCTGTGCGTCCGGCCCACTCAGCTGAGCCAGTACCAGTTCAGCAACCGGACGGCTCAACGGTTCACCGTCGCTGTTTAATACCTGGTCGCCATTCCAGCGCGCGACCGGCTCATGCTCGGTTACGGCCAACTGCAACTGGTCGGGCCAGGCTTTGGTGACGCTCACCTCAGCTATCCAGGGCAACTGCTCCAGCCTCTGCTGCACCTCACCCGGTGCAACGGTCAGCAAGCTGCGCCCGCGAAACGCTTCCATAGCCGCATCCAGCCGTGTGCGATCTTCATAAACCAGCAACTCATCCACCTCCCAGGTGGTAACCGCCATCGGGCGCCAATCCAGCGATACGTCCTGCTCGGCTACCCACCGGCCGCCAACAACCAAGGCCACGACCGCCAAACCACCCGCCAATGCCTGGGCTGACAGGCGCAGCGCGCGTCGCCAGTTGCGCGGCGGTTTGCTGGGCTTGCGCGGTACAGCGCCCTGGCCGCGTCGCTTGTGCTCAGTCACGCCCGCTGCTCCGGCACTGTTGCCAAAATCCTGTGCATTAATTCCGGCAGTGGCCAGCCATGCGCCACTGACGCCTTGGGCACCAGGCTGTGATCGGTCATGCCGGGTATGGTGTTCACTTCCAGCACAAAGGGTTGTCCGGCACTGTCCATCATCAGGTCAACCCGCCCCCAGCCCTGACAGCCCAGCGCCTGAAAGGCTTTTACCGACAGCGCTTTCACCTCGGCTTCCATCGCGTCCGATAGTCCCGATGGCAGTGCATAGTGGGTATCGTCTGCTATGTATTTGGCGTTGTAATCGTAAAACCCGGAGGCTGGCTGCAAGCCGATCACCGGTAATGCCTGATCTCCGATAACAGCGACGGTGTATTCCTTGCCCATCACGAATTGTTCGATCATGACCTCGGTGTCGAACTGGAACGCCAGTGCACAGGCTTCACTCAGACCGTTAGCGTCTTCGACCCGGCTCATGCCAATGCTTGAACCTTCATGCACCGGCTTGACCATGACCGGGTATTCCAGCTGGCTAGCCAGGGCCGTGCATTCTTCTGCCGAGCGCACTACCGCAAAAGGCGGTGTCGCAATCTGGCTGGCGCCGAACACCCATTTACTGCGCAATTTATCCATTGCCAGAGCGGACGCCAGAACGCCACTGCCCACATACGGAATGCCCAGCCATTCGAGCAGACCTTGCATTGTCCCGTCTTCACCGCCCCGGCCATGCAGCACCGGGAATACCAGATCAAGCTTTGTGGTTTGCAACCAGTTGATCAGTGCCGGACGACCGGTTACGTCATGCTCGGCTACCTGATACCCCGCCTCACGCAGGGCACGGATAACCGTGTGGCCACTGCCCAGAGCAACTTCGCGTTCAGCAGATTGCCCGCCATACACCACGCCTACACGAGGAAATCGCGCCAGGATTTCAGTATTGACGAATGCCGCACCAGTCATGATTCAAACCCCAGTCTTGCAGCAGCAATGTCGGCCGACAGCGCCCCAACATCACCCGCGCCTTGCGTTAGCAGGATGTCTCCCGCCCGCAACACATCAGGCAGTACATCCAGCACTTTGTCTTTGTGTTCGATAAATATCGGGTCTACCCGGCCACGCAGCCGGATGCTTCGGCTCAGACTTCGGCCATCGGCACCGGCAATGGTCTCTTCGCCGGCGGGGTATACATCCAGCAGCAACAACACATCGACTTTGGACAGCACATCGACGAAGTCTTCATACAGATCCCGGGTACGGCTGAACCGATGCGGCTGAAACATCACGACCAAGCGACGGTCCGGCCACCCCTGGCGAATCGCATCGAAGGTCACTTCCAACTCGCGCGGGTGATGTCCATAGTCATCAACCAGCATCACCTCGCCTCCGGGAACCGGGTATTCGCCCTGCAACTGAAACCGGCGACCCACGCCTTCAAAACCGTTCAGCCCCTGACAGATGGCGTCGTCTGTCATGCCCTCATCGGTTGCAACGGCAATGACCGCCAGGGCATTCAGCACGTTGTGCATGCCAGGCATATGCAGCACGATGTCGAGCGGCTCGTGTCCGCTTGGCCGATGCACCCGAAACTCAGTCCGGCCACTGATCTGCCGTACATCAACCGCACGGTAGTCGGCATCCGGAGCCAGCCCATAGGTCACAAACTGGCGCGACAGGCGTGGCAGTATGGATTGAACGTGTTCATCATCGGCACACAGTACCGCCAGCCCGTAAAAGGGCAGGTTGTGCAGAAACTGGATGTAGGTGTCTTTGAGCTTTTCAAAATCACCTTCGTACGTATCCATATGATCAGCATCGATATTGGTGACAATCGCTGTCATCGGCTGTAGATGCAGAAAGGAGGCATCGCTCTCATCCGCTTCAGCCACCAAGTAGCGGCTGGTGCCCAAACGGGCATTACTGCCGGCACTGTTCAGCTTGCCGCCAATCACAAAGGTCGGGTCAAAACCGCCCTGCGCCATCACCGAGGCCATCAAGGATGTGGTAGTGGTTTTGCCATGCGCACCGGCAATGGCTATGCCGTGCCGGTAGCGCATCAGCTCAGCCAGCATTTCGGCACGGCGAACCACGGGAATGCGACGATCCAGCGCCCATTTCACCTCCGGGTTTAACGGGTTAATGGCACTTGACACCACCACAACATCAGCACCGATCACGTTATTCTCGTCGTGACCGATAAACACCGTGACACCCATGGCGGCCAGCCGCTCGGTGGTCACGCTGTCTTTCAGGTCGGAACCACTGATGTTGTAACCCTGGTTATGCAATACTTCAGCGATGCCACACATGCCAACCCCGCCGATGCCAATGAAATGGATGCGGCGAATGCGGCGCATTTCAGGAATCGGAAACTCTTGTCCGTTGTTTATGTCCAGGCGCGTCATGCCGCGTCCTCCACTGCCAATTCGTTAATCACCGAGACCACTCGCTGCGCGGAGTCCCGTATTCCACAGCGCCAACTGTTCGTGGCCCGGGTTTTCAATTCGCTTCGGTGGCTGTGCCAGTAAGTCAGGCGTTCAGCCAGCCAGGTGCCGGTAAAGTCGGCCTGGTCGATCAACTCAGCAGCCTGTTCATTCACCAGCCATTCGGCATTGCGAACCTGTTGCTGATCGCGGTGCCAGGGGTACGGCACCAGAATGCTGTAGGCACCTACGGCGGCAAGTTCCGAGACCGTCGATGCGCCACTGCGGCATACCACCACATCGGCCCAGGCGTAGGCCTTGGCCATATCGTCGATAAACTCAACGACGCTGCCTTCAACGCCGGCGGCCTGATAGGCCGCCAGGGTTGATTCAACCTTGTCACGGCCCGCCTGATGCCAGAGTTCGGGGCGAACTGTCTGGTTAATCGCGCCGACCGCATCTGGCACAACCTCGTTCAATGCCTGAGCACCCTGACTGCCGCCCATCACCAGCACCCGCAAGCGCCGGTGACCACCGAGGCCGCGCTGTACCGGCTCTCCCAGTCCGAGCAGAGCCTTGCGTACCGGGTTCCCAACCACTTCCACGTCGCCGGCAAAGGTGCCCGGGAAAGCCTGCAATACGCGGGTCGCCCGCCCGGCCAGACGAGCGTTGGTCAGGCCGGGAATGCCATTTTGTTCATGCAACACCAGCGGTACCCGGCGCAACAAGGCAGCAATACCGCCCGGCGCCGACGCATAGCCGCCAAAACCAACCACTATGCTAGGGCGCAACTGGGTCAACACCGCCCAGGCCTGCGCCAGCGCGCGAATCAGATTCAACGGCGCCATCAATTTGCGCAGCAACCCACCGCCCTGCCAGGCAGACACCGACAGGGCGTGAAGGTCATACCCGGCTTTTGGCACCAAGGTCATTTCCATGCCACGACGGGCCCCCAGCCAGCTCACGGCGTAACCGGCTTCCTGCAACGCTTCAGCCACCGCCATCGCCGGAAAAATGTGACCACCGGTACCGCCAGCCATAATCAGCACCCGCTTCATTTGGCCCCCTTCGCGCTCATGCGCAAGGTTTCGCCATAAACACGATTAACCAGTGCTACCAGCGCCATGCACACCAGCAAGCTGGTACCGCCCGCGCTGACGAATGGCAGGGTGAGGCCCTTTGTAGGCAGCAAGCCGGTATTGACACCGACATTGATAAAAATCTGAATCGAAAACAGCATGGCGATGCCGTAGCTGACAAAAGCGCCGAACAAATACCCTTTCTGCTCTGCCAGACGGCCAATGGCGAACATCCGGTAAATCAGTGCGGTAAAGAGCCCCAGCACAACCATCACTCCGACCAGACCCAACTCTTCTCCGATAATGGCCAGAATAAAGTCGTTGTGGGCCTCCGGTAGATAGAACAGCTTCTGCATCGAATTGCCCAGACCAACGCCAAACCATTCACCCCGCCCAAAGGCGATCAGGGACTGGGTAAGCTGGTAGCCGCTGCCATAGACGTTCTCTTCCGACCAGGGGTCCATGAACGACAGCAGCCGCTGTACCCGGTAGCTCTGTGCAAACGCCATCAGCGTTACTGCACCTGCCGCCGCGAGCACAGCCAGGAAGAACTGGCCGGCCTTGACGCCGCCTAGAAACAACATGCCGAGAATGGTGCCGATGACCACGACCACGGTGCCGAAATCTGGCTCCAGTAACAGCAACACCACCATCACAGACATCACCAGTAAGGGTTTAACGAACCCGGACAGGCGACTGATGACTTCATCCCGGCGTCGCACCAGGTAAGAGGCGACGTACAAAATCATCGCGACCTTGCCCAGTTCGGACGGCTGAAAACCCACCGGACCGAGATCGATCCAGCGCCAGCTGCCCTTTACTTCCCGGCCAATGCCCGGGATCAACACCAACACCAACAGCACCATCGCCAATACCAGCAGCAGCCAGCTAAAGGACTGCCACAATCGCAACGGCACCACACTCACCAGATAGGCCAGGCCAAAGCCGAGGACCATGTAAACCGCATGCCGCAAAACAAAGTGATGCGGTACACCAAACGTCTGTTCACTCACATCAATGGATGCCGAGCCAATCATCACCAGACCAATCAGCAGCAGTGCCATGCTGGTTCCCAGCAATACCCGGTCGGGCTGCCACAAGGGTTGATAAGCAACCGCCAACCGATCGGACAGTAACGGCAGAGCATTCGCCTGAGCAGTCATAGGCGCGCCTCCACCCAGGACCGGAACACATCGCCCCGGTGCTGAAAATCATTGAACTGATCAAAACTGGCGCAGGCGGGTGACAACAACACAATATCGCCGGCCAGAGCTTCAGCTTCGGCTCCGGCCAGTGCCTGCTCAAGGGTGTCGACCCGGTGAACCGTGCTGGACTGTCCGCCAGCGGACAGCACGGCGGCGATCTGCTCCTGGTCCTGACCAAACACCCAGGACGACTTGCACAACTGCGTCACCGGCTCGCTCAACGAACTGAAATCAGCCCCTTTGCCCTGGCCACCCAACAGCAGAATCAGGCGTCCGGGATGATCTCTACCGAGTCCTTCGACAGCGGCCAGGGTGGCACCCACATTGGTGCCTTTTGAATCATTCACAAACTGCACACCATCGATGGACCCAACGGGTTCGCACCGGTGCGGCAAACCTTTAAAGGCTTTCAAGGAAGCCAGAATAGCGTCGCGGTCCAGGCCAATAGCTTGAGCCAGCGCCATTACCGCCAGGGCATTGCTGCGATTGTGACGACCAGGCAAGGCAACGTCCTGTGCCCGGATCCACAGGTCACGACCACAGGCCAGCCAGGCTTCGCCGTCATGCTCCAACACGCCGAACTGATTCAGATCGGGCTGGTCCAGGCCAAAGGTTGTCTGGGCGACACCGGTTGGCAGCAGCGGCGAGGTAAGAACGTCGTCGCGGTTGTACACGGCGTGACGGCAACCAAAGTAAATGCGCTGCTTGGTTTGCTGGTAGGCAGCAAAGCTCGGGTAACGGTCTTGATGATCCTCGGACACATTCAGTACCGTGGCCACATCGGCACGCAAGGGCCCGACCAGCTCCAATTGAAAGCTCGACAACTCCAGAATCGCCAACTCGGCCGGCTCTTCCAACAAGGTGAGGGCTGGCTGCCCGAGGTTACCCCCAACCACAAAAGTGACCCCAGCACGACTGGCGATATCCGCCAGCCAACTGGTGACCGTCGATTTGGCATTGGACCCGGTGATCAGAACAGTTCGGCCCTGGTGCGACTGGCAGAACAGTTCGATGTCGCTGCTCAGGCGCACTCCGTTTGCGAGCGCTGTCTGAACCGCCGGAGTCGACAGCGGCACTCCCGGACTCATCACCAGGACATCCACACGGGTCATGACATCGGCATCAAAGCCACCGAGCGTAACCTCAACGTCCGGAAATTCAGCTCGCAACGCATCGAGCCCCGGCGGCGCCTGCCGGCTGTCGATCACCGAAACCAATTTGCCCTTCGCCACCAGATAACGGACACACGACAGCCCTGTAGCCCCAAGGCCCACGACTAAATACTGTGTGTCTGCTGCTATCAGTGCCATATCAGCGAATCTTCAACGTTGCCAAACCAATCAGCACCAGAATGACGGTGATGATCCAGAACCGAACAATGACCCGGGGTTCGGGCCAGCCTTTTAATTCATAGTGGTGGTGCAGGGGTGCCATCCGGAAAATCCTCCGGCCGGTCAGCTTGTAGGACGCGACCTGCAAAATCACCGAGACCGTCTCGGCCACAAAAACACCGCCCATAATGAACAGCACCAACTCCTGCCGAACGATCACCGCCATCACACCCAGGCAGGCGCCCAGCGCCAGCGACCCGACATCTCCCATAAATACCTGGGCCGGGTAGGTGTTGAACCACAAAAAACCGAGGCCGGCGCCGACCAGCGAGCCGCAAATGATAATCAGCTCACCCGCGCCCGGCACATAGGGAATCTGCAAGTATTCCGAGTACACCGCATTGCCGCCAACGTAAGCCAGTACACCCAAAGCGCCACCGACCAGCACAGTGGGCAGTATCGCCAGGCCGTCCAGGCCGTCGGTCAGGTTGACCGCATTGGACGTACCGACAATGACGAAATAGGCCAGCACCACAAAAAAGCCGCCCAGTACAATGGCGATGTTCTTGAAAAACGGCACATAAAGGGTGTTCGCCACAATGTAATCACCCGATGTCCAGAACAGCGCCAGCGCACCGCCCAGCCCAAACACCGACTGCCAGAGATACTTTGAGCGAGCCGACAAACCGCGGCTGTCACGCTTGACCACCTTGCGGTAATCATCAACCCAGCCAATGGCGCCAAACCCGGCGGTCACCAGAATGGTGATCCAGATATAACGATTACCCAGATCAGCCCACAGCAGTGTCGACACAACAATCGACACCAGAATCAGCGCACCGCCCATGGTAGGCGTGCCCGCCTTGCTCAAATGACTCTGGGGTCCGTCGGTTCGAACCGATTGACCAATCTGGTACTGACGCAGTGTCCGAATCAGCCAGGGGCCCAGAATCAGCGACACACCGAGCGCCGTCAGCACGCCGAAAATGGCTCTCAGTGTCAGGTACTGCAACACGCCGAAGCCGGAGTGGAGCTGAATGAGGTACTGTGTCAACCAAACAAACATCAAGGTTTCCTTTTCAGGGTTTCTACGACCCGTTCCATACCTGCACTGCGCGATCCCTTGACCAGTACTGCGGTGGTTTCTGTCAATCTGGATGGCAATGCATCCAGCAATTGCTTCAACGTTTCAAATGACTGACCGCCAAAAGCTTCGGCGGTCACGGATGATTCTGTTCCCAGCGTCCAGAGCGACTGAATACGGCCGCGCGCGTATACACCCAGCTCCTGGTGCAGTGTGTGGCTATCATCGCCAAGCTCCGCCATATCGCCCAATATCAACAACGTATCGCTGCTTTGCTCCGACAATACATCGATAGCAGCTTTAACCGACGCCGGACTGGCGTTATAGGCATCGTTGATCAGGATGCCGCCATGCCCGGAAACCAGCGGTTCCAGCCGGCCGGGCTCGGGTTGCATTTGCGACAACCCCTCGGCGATATCCAAAGGCGACACACCGGCCAGCCAGGCTGTTGCTGCAGCGGCAGCTGCGTTCAACGCCATGTGCTTGCCCAGCATCGACCAGGAGACCGAAATATCGCCATCGGGCAATGACAGGGTGAATTCACTGCCGGTACCCGAGGCCTGGAAAGACAACAGGCACACATCAGCCCGACTGTGTTGTCCGAAACTGATCACCCGACGATCAACCACCCGCTTCAGCCAGCCCTGATACCCCGGGTCGTCATGATTAAGCACACAACCGCCATCGCGTTCGGTGCCTTCAAGAATCTCGCCTTTGGCCTGACGAACCTGTTCCAGACCACCAAAGCCGTCTGAATGGGCTTCAGACGCGTTCAGCAGCAGACTGATGTGCGGACGGGAGAAGCGGGTCATCCACTCAATCTCTCCGACAGCACTGGCCCCCATTTCCAGCAAGACGCGCTGATGCTGATCACTCAGCCGAAACCAGGTTTTCGGTACACCAATGTCGTTATTGAAATTACCCTGCGTTGCCAGCAACCCGGGCTGCTGGTTAAAAATATGCTGTAACATAGACCGGGTAGAGGTCTTACCGGCGCTGCCGGTAATTGCCACCACCTGGCCTTCAAATGCGTTGCGCAGCAGCCCGGCCAAGTACCCCAGCGCCTGGCGTGTGTCATCAACCACCAACTGCGATACCGGACAGTCAGCGACGGGGCTATGCACAACAATAGCCGCCGCTTGCTTGAAAATGGCCGTCGTCACATAGTTGTGCCCATCGAACAGGTCGCCCACCAGGGCGACATAGACGTCGCCCGTTACAACGGTGCGGCTGTCGGTTGATACCGCCCCGACAACCCGGTCTTCGCCAATAAGCTGTCCCTGACAGGCAGCGGCCCACTGGCTCAATGTCGGATCACTCCACATGGTTAACCTCCTGCCAGGCCAATACGGTTTCCTGATCGGAAAACGGGTGCCGCGTACCCAGGATTTCCTGGTAGGCCTCATGGCCTTTACCGGCAATCAGCAGCACATCACCTGCACCACAGCGCGCCAGGGTTTGTTCAATAGCGGAGCGCCGGTCGGGAATTTCAGTCACACGATCAGGGTGCGTAAAGCCCGGTCGAATATCAGCCAGAATGGCCGCTGAGGCCTCACCTCTCGGGTTATCATCGGTAACTACCACAAAATCAGCCCCCTGCTCTGCCGCGGCGGCCATTTCAGGGCGCTTACCGGGGTCGCGGTCTCCGCCGCAGCCAAAAATCACACCCAGCCGCCCGGACACATGATCCCGGCAGGCCGACAGCGCCTTGCTGACGGCATCGGGTGTGTGGGCATAGTCGACGACCACGGTGAGGCCGGAGTCGAGCGTCAGTTTTTCCATACGACCCTTGACCGGACGCAAGGTCGACAACACCCGCGCAGCGGTCGACAAGGGTACAGATTCAGACAGCAGCACCGAAAAAGCGGCCAGTGCATTGCTCAGGTTAAATTGCCCGAGAAGAGGAAGATTCAATTCAGTTTCGCCCCAGGGCGTTGTGATCACAGCATCGATGCCACCGGGGTGGCACTGGTAAGAAACCACACGAACATCCGCCTCGGGTGTATGACCAAAGGTAATGACCCGCTCGGCCACAATGCTGTCCAAATGCTGCTGCACCCAGGTATCATCGAGGTTCACAATGGCATTCACCAGGCCTGGCCACTGGAACAGAGTCCACTTGGCGTTGCCGTAGGCTTCCATGGTGCCGTGATAGTCCAGATGGTCACGGCTCAGGTTGGTGAAGACAGCCGTCTTGTAGCGCACTCCGGCAACTCGGCCCTGAACCAGACCGTGGGACGACACTTCCATCGCGCAAAAATGTCCACCCTGGTCCCGCTGTCGCGCCAGTTCGCGGTGCAAGCGCACCACATCGGGCGTGGTATTCATGGTTTCCTGCAAGGCACCCCACAAACCCTGACCATTGGTGCCGATGATGCCGCAGCGCTTACCCAAATAATCCAGCGACTGAGCAATGTACTGGCAGGTCGACGTCTTGCCGTTGGTACCGGTAATACCGATCATTTGCAGATGGTCGCTGGGTGCCTGATAAAAATCGTGCGCCAGCTCACCCAACCGGGCTTTAAGATCAGAAACGACCACAACCGGCACGTCTGTGTCCGCTACCGGGTGTTCAGCGATGACCGCAACCGCACCGGCCTTGACCGCCGCGTCTATATAATCGTGGCCATCAACGGCCGCCCCTTTCAGCGCAATAAACACATCCTTGCGGCCCACTTCACGGCTGTCGAGCGTCAGATCGCGCACGGCCAGGCCAGACAACTCAGGAATGCCAGGCAAGCCTTTATGCAGAGGCATCATTGATCACCCTCCATGCGCGCCTGGGGTGGAATCAGATCCGGCTCGACGCCCAGTAAAGGCAGTGCCTGCCGCATAATGCCGTTAAATACAGGCGCTGCCACCCGACCACCATAATAAGCATCGGAAGGCGGTTCGTTGATCACCACCACGGTGACCACTTCGGGATTTTGGGCCGGCGCTACTCCCACAAAGGTCGACATATAGCGATCGTCAAAATAACCTTCACCGCCCACCTTGTGCACGGTACCTGTCTTGCCTGCCACACTGAACCAGTCGAGCGTAGCGGAGGTGCCGGTGCCGCCCGGTTGCACCACAGTCTCCATCATCGCCAGGACCTGACTGGAGATTTCGCCGGAGATGACCTGTGGACCCGTCTCAATGGGCGCATCCATCAGAATGCGAGCGTTGACCTTGTGTCCGCCATTGGCCAGGGTCGAGTAAGCTTGGGCCAATTGCAGTGGCGTGACCGCAATCCCGTAGCCATAGGCCATGGACGCTTGCTCGACCGGCCGCCACTCCACCTGATTCGGCAAGCGGCCAACCGCTTCACCGGGGTAGCCAATGCCCGTACTCTGACCCAGACCCAGCGAGTAGAGCATGTCCCAGATATCCTGCCCTTCGAGCGCCAGCGCTACCTTGGCCATGCCAATGTTGCTCGACTTGGTAATAATGCCGGTCAGATCCAATTCACCGTAATTGCGAAAATCGCGAATGGTGTAGCTGCCCAGCCTCATATAGCCCGGGCTGGTATCAATAACGGTGTCGGGTCGGAACTGGCCACTTTGCAGCGCAACTGCCATGGTGATGGGCTTCATCACCGAACCCGGTTCAAACTGGTCGGTCATCGCCCGGTTGCGCATGGCGGCAGGCGTCATGCTGGCCCGGTTATTGGGGTTAAAGCCAGGCTGGTTCACCATAGCCAGCACATCACCGGTATGCACATCCATCATGACGACGGACCCGCCGGTTGCGCCCATCTGCGTCACGGCTTTCTTCAGCTCCCGGTAGGCCAGATACTGCAACCTCAGGTCCAGGGTCAGACTCAGATCCCGACCCGCCTTCGGGGCTTCGAGCTCGCCAACATCACGCACCGACCGGCCAATCAGATCGCGAATCACTTCTTTTTTGCCAGCGCGCGACTGCAACTGCCGGTCGTAAGCCAGCTCAATACCTTCCTGACCACGGTCGTCAATATCCGTGATCCCAACGATGTGACTGGCCACCTCACCCGCCGGGTAATACCGTTTGTATTCGGTCAGCCCATAGACGCCGGGAATGCCCAGCGCCAGAATCTCTTCCGCATCAGAAGGTGCCAGGTGGCGGGTTACGTACATGAAGGCGCGGTGTTGCTGGCGGCGCGCCGCCAGCGTGCGTTCACTCACCCCTGATGCCGCCGCGAGACGGCTGATATCCGACTCGCCAAGCTCGCGAGGGTCGGCCCAGACAGAAACCACGGGTGTACTAACCGCGACCGGCTCGCCATGGCGATCAGTCAGCATGCCCCGGGGCGCGTTAATCACTTCAGCTCGCTGCCAGCGCGACGTCCCCTGGTCGATCAAAAATTCCTTTTCCAGTACCTGCAAACTGAGCACACGCCAAACCACAACTGCCAGCAGAGCCAGCAGTACGATTTGAACGAAATGAAAGCGCCAGTTTGCCAACATGATTTTTCCGGCTTCCCTTTTAAGTGACTCAACTCAGTCTGTTTGTGTTTGCTGTTCGCTTCGGTTCAACCAGCGCATCTGCCCTGGCTCAGGTTCCGACATACCCAACTCTTCGCGCACCAGACGCTCGACCCGGGCTGGAGACGAAAAAGCGCTCTCTTCCAGCAGTAAGCGCCCCCATTCTTCTTCCAGTCGCTGCCCTTCCAGCCGCAAAGACTCCAACTGGGCAAACTGCACCCGGGTCTGGTAGGTCACCTGAATGACCCCGAACGCGGACACCAGCACCGCAACCAGCAACCCCAGTGCCAGCAACCGGGCTGGCCAGGACATCACCCGACCTCCATCACAACTTCTCAGCAACCCTGAGGGTTGCACTGCGCGAGCGAATATTGCCCTGCACTTCCGCCGCACTGGCCTTGATCGGCTTACCGACCTTTTTCATGGTGCGCGGAATCTCGGCTTCGAGAACCGGCAAACCCGGCGGTAACTCAGGGCCCTGCTCCTGCTCACGAATAAACTGCTTAACCAGCCGGTCTTCCAGGCTGTGAAAGGTAATGACCGCCAGCCGGCCACCGGGGGCCAGCAATTCAACACAGTCGGCCAGCAGCGCTTCCAGATCGGCCAACTCTGCGTTGATGTGTATGCGGATTGCCTGAAAACTGCGCGTTGCCGGGTGCTTGTGACGCTCCCAGGCCGGGTGTGCCTTAGACACGATGTCCGCCAATTGCAAGGTTGTGGTAATAGGTGCTTCACCGCGCGCGCGCACGATGGCGCGGGCAATCCGGCGGCTGTAGCGCTCATCGCCGTAGCGAAACAGCACATTGGCCAGGTCCGTTTCGCCAACGTGCGCAATCCACTGTGCTGCACTGACGCCCGCGGTCGGATCCATGCGCATATCCAAAGGACCATCCGCGCGGAAACTGAACCCCCGGCTGGCATCATCCAGCTGCGGTGAAGACACACCCAGGTCCAGCAAGATGCCATTAACCCGGCCGGCCAGATCGCGCTGCTGCAACTGAGATTTCAAATCGGCGAAGCTGGCGTGGCAGACGCTGACCCGGGAATCCCGCTCAGCCAGCTCATTGGCCGTCGCGATCGCCAGCGGGTCCTTATCCACCACGACCAACTGACCCGAGGGCGACAACTGCTCTAACAACAAACGGCTGTGCCCCCCCCGGCCGAAAGTACCGTCGACGTAGACGCCATCCGCCACCTGCAATGCCGCCACGGTCTCGTGCAGCAAAACGGTTTCATGACTGAACGCCTGGTCCGGTGTTGGGGTCACAGTGAAATTTGCTCCAGTTCTTCAGTTAGGGTGTCTTCATCGCCGGCTTCATCCAGGTAGGCATCGCGCGTGCGCTCCCACAGCTCTTCCGACCACAATTCAAATTTGTTGCCCTGGCCCAGCAGCACGACTTTTTTATCCAGGCTTGCATAATCCCGCAGTGGCGGCGGAATCAGCACCCGACCGGAACCGTCCATCTCCACATCCGTCGCATGACCGACCAGCAAACGCTGAATACGGCGGGCCGCCTTGTTGAAGCTGGACAGTGCAGTGATTTTTTCCTGAATGACTTCCCACTCATCCAGCGGGTAAATCAGCAAACAGCGGGCTTCAGTATCAATGGTGACCACTAGCTGGCCTTCGGCCAGCGCCTGTAACACAGAGCGGTAACGACTGGGCACGGCGAGGCGACCCTTGGCATCCAATGCCAGGGTGTGCACTCCTCGGAGCATGATTGTGTCGGTCGCTCGTGCCATGGTGGTCGTAATCCGTTGTGTTGGTCTGACTTCCTGTTGGGTTGTGCCGGATGCGTGCCCGGGTGCCTAACGGCCACTTCCGGTCAATCCCTGCCCTTCAAACCCACTTTTTGCCACTTTTCTCCACATAACGACACTATAGGAGTCACGCGACCCACAAGCAAGTGGTCACTAGCCTGGGAGCTTCAGAAAAAACCACTAAAAACAGCAAGTTAGGAAATAGCGCACAATCTCACACCCTAAAGTTAGCGACCACTAACACACCAAACCCAAGCAAACAGACCAACTTGGCCGCTCAAGTTAAAGTGACACATTAAGTTAAAGAATATTTTGGAATATAAAACTAGCTTATAAGTCACTTAGAGAATTACAGAAGCAGAACACCGGTCAGATGTGAAACGGCGCACAGCCGCATCGTTACGGGCTTTGCGGTTTGCTGACATTGGACTTCAGAAGGAGACGGAACCGTGTCGTTTGCCAAAGAAAATACGGTCAAAAAATGAAGCCGCCATAAATAGTGCAGCGAGCTACTTGCATTGAGGTTCAAACGAATTAAAGAGGGGCTAATCAACGCGGCGCCAAACAAGCGCTGACTGTTGAGTCTACCTGTACGACCCCGATTCCGGGGCATATCAAGGAGGATAAAAGAGGGCGAGTCAGCCGATAAGCCGGGTTCTGTCGTGGACAGTCATTCGTCTAGCCCTGCAGTCACCCGCAGGGTCAAGCAGCCTACCCGGTCCCGACGCGGGCCGCGCCTTAGTGGGACCCTATTTGGCCTTGCTCCAGGTGGGGTTTACCATCGCCAGCTCTGTTACCAGACCTGCGGTGCGCTCTTACCGCACCTTTTCACCCTTACCGCTCGCGAACGAGAGGCGGTTTCCTTTCTGCTGCACTTTCCGTCGGCTTTCGCCGCCCAGACGTTATCTGGCACCCTGCCCTATGGAGCCCGGACTTTCCTCTCCTTCTTTCGAAGCAGCGACTGTCTGGCCAACTCGCGGGGCGCACAATACGGGAAACCCGACGAATCGCAAGTGTTTTTCTGTCGCAGCGCCCCTGAACCTCAATCGGCCCGATTCAACCCGGTAATCAGCTCATACCACTCTTTCTTGCGCCCACCGATTAACGACACCATGGCGGCTGCTGCCTGCTTGGGCGGCATCAGTGGTGCCAATACATCTGCCAGCGCTTTGGGGTCCAGCCCAACCGACGAGTCCGTACGCGCCTCCCCGGCCACCATCACCACAAACTCACCTTTACGTTGATGCTCGTCCGCCTCAACCCAGCCGAGCACCTCATCGAGTGTGCCCCGCAAGACCGTTTCAAAGGTCTTGGTCAGCTCCCGGGCAACCACCACTCGCCGCTCGCCACCATAGACCGATACCATGTCCGCCAGACTGGCCAGAATGCGGTGACTGCTTTCGTAAAACACCAGGGTGTGAGGGCTCTCTGCACAGGCTTGCAACGCTTTTTGCCGGGCGGCCGTTTTAGCTGGCAGAAAGCCTTCGAAGCGCCAGTGATCCGTCGGCAGGCCCGCGACACTCAAGGCGGTAATGACCGCGCTGACCCCGGGAACCGGGTGCACCGGAAAGCCGGCGTCGGCCACGGCCTGAACCAGGTGATAGCCAGGGTCGGAGATCAGCGGCGTACCGGCATCGCTGATCAGCGCGACCGACTGGCCTTGCTCCAGTAAAGAAACAATAAAGTGTCCACGGTCACGCTCATTGTGCTCATGGACGGAGATGAGCCGGGGTGACGCTCCCAGATGATCCAGCAGACGGCGGCTGTGCCGGGTATCTTCAGCGCAGCAAACGTCCACGGACGACAGCACCGAAACCGCACGGCGCGTAATATCATCCAGATTTCCGATGGGCGTCGCGACGACATAAAGAGCCGCTGGCAGAGTTGTATTGGCAGACATGAGACCTCGGTTGGGTGGTGCAGAAGCACCCGGGCAGACTAGGGTTAACGGGAACGGTAATTACCGACACTGTACCAGAAGCGGCTTCCTTACAGGCAACGCCCTATTTCATCTTCACTTTATTCAGTAGAATGCTGGTAATCCATTGTAACCAGCGCCCGGTCCATGTTGAAAATGCCCACCATCAAAACTGCCCTGCCACTCTGCATCGGAATTGCCATCGCGCTGCTGGCCGGATGCGCCAGCCAGTCAACAACCCCGGAACCGTCGTCGGATGAATCGGTACAAACGGTCGACGGCCTGGTCGATCAACGCCTGGACCAGGCGCAGGCATTGGTTGAAGACTACCGGGTCAATGAAGCCGAGGTGGTACTGAGCGGTCTTCAGTTCAATCAGTTAACCACGGCCCAGCGAACGCGCTACGCCCAACTCCGAGCCGAGCTGGCGCTGAGCCTGGGTGACGGCAATGAAGCACTCAACTGGCTCAGTGGCGACCGCGCTTCCCTGTTCGATGGCTTGCCGCTGGAGCAGCAAAAAGTCATCAGCCTGATGCGAGCGGAAGCTTACGAATATTCCGGCAGCTATTTGTCGGCCGCGCGTGAGCGAATATTTCTGGCGCCGGTTTTAGAAGGTGATGATGCCCGCTTCAATAACGAGCAGATTTGGTTCGACCTGCAACTGGTGCCCGAAGAATCGATTCGCGACCTGGTGGCGGCAGAATCGAGCCCCGACCTGACCGGTTGGCTTGAGCTGGCGCTGATCGCACGGGACAATCCGGACGACCTGCGCCGCCAGGTGATCGCCATCGACGAATGGATAAACAGCCACCCGTCACACCCGGCCGCTCAGAACATCCCCGGTGACCTGGCCTTACTGCGCCAACTGGCCAACACCCAGCCACGCAACATCGCGGTACTGCTGCCACTGTCGGGTCCGCTGGAGATGGCCGGCAAAGCCATACGCAGCGGCTTGTTAGCTGCCTGGTATGAATCGAGCCTTGAAGAGGGCGAAGTCCCCTCACTGACCTTCTTTGACACCACCGAAAATGCCGATGCCTATAACACCTATAAGCAAGCCGTGTTCGAAGGCGCAGATTTGATCATCGGTCCGCTCGATAAAACGCGGGTTCAGCAATTGCATCAACAAACCGTGCTGTCAGTTCCGGTACTGGCCTTGAACTACAGCGACCTCGCGGGCAGCGGTCCATCCAACTTTTACCAGTTCGGTCTGGCACCGGAAGACGAAGCCAAGCAGGTTGCCGAGCAGGCCTGGCAGCAGGGCAACCGCAACGCCATGGTGCTGGCACCCGATTCTGAATGGGGCCGCAAAGTGAGCGACACCTTCGTTCGCAACTGGGAAACCCAGGGCGGGCGGATAACCAGCAAATCGCTCTATACCCAGCCAGACCAATACCTCAACACGGTTCGCCGGGCACTCAATATCGACCAGAGTGAACGACGCATGCGTGCGCTCGATACTCTGATTGAGCGGGACATTATTTTTGAACCACGCCGGCGCGAAGACATCGACATGATATTCATGGTCGCGTTTCCGTCCCAGGCTCGACAGCTTAAACCCATGCTGAACTTTCAATACGCCTCGGACATTCCGGTTATGGCCACATCGCACCTGTATGATGGCACCCGCAACACCAGCCGCGATCAGGATCTGAACGGCGTGTCGTTCGTCGAAATGCCCTGGGAGCTGCGCGAAAACCCGATCAAGCGCGATGTCCGGGCAGCGTTCAATGAACAGTTTGCCGGCTTTGAATCTCTGGTCGCACTCGGAGTAGACAGCTACCGCCTCTACCCACGCTTGCCACAACTGCAACAGTTTCCAGACACCCGCGTCTACGGTGTCACCGGCACTTTAAGGCTCGATGCCCGGCAACGCATTGAGCGCGAGCTGACCTGGGCCCAGTTCAGCAACGGTGAAGTTCGCCCCGGCACCGGACTGATCAACGTACTCAACCCAACGGGCATAACACCCTGATGGTTTGGCGACCGGTAAAAGGCGGCGATGCGGAAGACCAGGCTTACGACTGGTGCCAGCAACAGGGCTGGACGGTACTGGCGCGCAATTTTCAGGTAAAGGTTGGCGAGATCGATCTGATTTGCCGCGATGGCGAAACGCTGGTGTTTGTCGAAGTCCGGCAACGCCGTAATGAGCGGTTTGGCTCCGCCAGCGCCAGCGTGACCCCCGCGAAACAGAAAAAGCTGATTCGGGCGGCACAATGGTATTTGCAATCTAACCCGGCGCAAGCCCGCTGTGGCGCTCGCTTTGATGTACTGGCACTTGATAAGAACAATGCCATCCACTGGATTAAAGGAGCCTTTGCGGCCTGATGACCGAGCCCGATGACATTCTCTACGAGCACATTGGCCAAAGCCTGGAATCCTTTCAGTGGGTGGCCGAACAACTCGCCGAATTGCTGCACCACGGCGCCGACCTGCTAACCGAAGCGCTGCTTAACGACGGAAAAATACTGGTCTGCGGCATGGGCAGTTCCGCCGCACTGGGCCAGGGCTTTGCCACGGGCATGCTCAGTCGATTCGACCGGGAGCGTCCCGGCTTGCCCGTCTTGGCGCTGTCGGGAGACGGGTCGCTGATGAGTGGCATCAGCTACGACACCAACCCCAATGACATCTTCGCCCGTCAGGTTCGCACGCTCGGGCACGAACAGGACGTGCTGCTCGCGATTTCAGCATCGGGCAAAGCGCCTGCCGTCATCAAAGCGGTGCAGGCTGCTCACGACATGGGTTTGTGCGTTGTCGCACTAACCGGGCCGGACGGTGGTGACATCGCCACCCTGTTGGAAGAGAATGATGTTGAACTCAGTGTTTCCGGCGCCACCAATACCAGTCTGCAGCTCACCCACCATTTGATTCTGAACTGCCTGGGTGCGCTGATCGAACATCAATTATTTGGAAGTGAGCTCTGATATGAAACTCCCCGTTATCATCGTTATGTCCGGTTTTCTCGCCCTCAGCGGGTGCGCTAGCCTGCTAGGCAGCGCCACCGATGAGCCCATTGTTCCAGACACCGAAGGCCGCAGCATGGGCCAGGTGATTGACGACAACAGCCTCGAAACGCGCTTGGCCGTCAACCTCGACAAAGCCGATGAGCGGTTCAGCCAGAGCCGCATTGGCATTCACGTTAACAGCGGTCTGGTGCTTCTGGTTGGTCAGGTTCCCAGCACCGACCTTATTGCCCGGGCCACCGAGGTTGCGCGCAATGACCCTACGGTTGAAGCTGTGCACAACCACCTTTCTGCCAAGGCACCTATCTCAGCGGGCGTGCGCACGAACGACTCCTGGCTCGAGGTAAAAGTTAAATCGAGAATGTTTACCACCGATGAATTCTCCTCATCCAACGTGAATATTGTGGTTGAAGAAGGTGTTGTTTATTTGCTTGGCCGCGTAACCCGTGAGACCGCGCAACAGGCGGTGACTATCGCGTCGGAAGTCTCGGGCGTGCAAAAAGTGGTGACGGTTTTTACCCCGGCCGACTAATGGCAGCCAGCACCGGGAAGACTCGGAATAATTTGAAGCACGCGCAGACAAGCGCAGTAACTGCGACTAAGCTTTAGACAACAGCCGCCGAATGTATCGACCCTGTGAGGAACTGGCCATGTTTAAACACAAACACATTATTGCCTTGATTGATCCGGCCGAAGACAGTGCCCTGGCCGTCAGCAAGGCCAGCCGTCTGGCGCGTCTTGACGACGCGCACCTCACCCTGTTCGCCTGCGGGTACAATGCCAGCCTGGCGTCCAATCACCCACTCAACCCGGAGACGTCGGAAAAAGCCCAGAAAGCCTACATGCATCGTATGATGGAAGGGCTGGAAACCGTCGCAGACATCGCTCGCAATGAAGCCGTCGAGGTCTCACTCGAAGGCGTCTGGGACAAACATGCCGGCACGGCGTTATTGAATTACCTGTCTGAACACCCGACCGATATGGTGGTAAAGGCCACCCACCATCAAAACGTCATTCAACGTACTTTTTTCAGCCAGACCGACTGGGAGCTGATTCGCCATTGCCCGGTGCCGCTGCTGCTGACCAAATCAAACGCCTGGGGTGACCCGGTGCGCCTTACCGCCGCTGTAGACCCGGTGCAGGCCAACGACAAACCCGATACGCTCGATGAACACATTGTCCGCTGGGGCAAGGATTTTGGCACCCACCTCAACGGCCGGCTCGAACTGCTGCATGTGTACGATCCCACGCCACTGCTTATCTACCTCGATCAGCCCACCATTGACAGTGCCGACATCAGTGAAGAGATTCGCGAGCAACATGAGCAGGCCTTGCACCAACTGGCCGATCAGCACCAGATCGACCGGGCCAACACGGTGCTCGAAACCGGTTCAACCCTGTCGGTTATTCCGGAGTACCTGCACCAGGCCAATGTTGACATGGTCATCATGGGGGCCGTGGCCCGAAGCGGGTTGGAACGCTGGCTGCTGGGCCATACCGCCGAGAAAATTCTGGACCGGATAACGGTCGATATTCTGATTGTTAAATAACAGCACAAACCCCGATCAGCATACCGTAAGGTGCAACACTTTCTTTCAAGGTGTTGCACCGGATGCAAGACCACCCCAAGCTGACGTACAATAGTCGCCCGATTTCTTCAGCGTACGGATGGCTATGCAAACTCTGACCCTCCCCAGACTGCGACAGGCGCGCGGCACCGTTCACATTCCCGGCTCCAAAAGCCTGTCGAACCGAATCCTGCTGCTGGCGGCCCTGTGCAAGGGCACTACCCGCGTCAGCAATCTGCTGGTCAGCGACGACATCCGCTATATGCTCGACGCCCTGTACGAACTGGGCATTCCTTATTACCTGAGCGACGATGGCACCGAATGCCGCGTGGTCGGTCAGGCGGGTGAGCTGGCTCGCGGCCAGGTGTTAACGCTGTTTCTGGGCAATGCGGGCACCGCCATGCGGCCCCTGGCTGCCGCCCTCTGTGCCGGTTCCGGTGAGTTTGAACTGACCGGTGAGCCGCGCATGGCTGAACGCCCCATCGGCGACCTGGTCGACGCCCTGACGCCACTGGGTGCCAACGTAACCTACCTCGGACAAGCCGGTTTCCCGCCTCTGCGGATTAAAGCGCAGACACTTCGAGGCGGCGAAGTCAGTATCGATGGCAGTATTTCCAGCCAGTTTCTCACCGCACTGCTGATGACAGCCCCCCTGCTGACGGAAGACCTCACCATCAAGGTGAGCGGTGAGCTGGTGTCAAAGCCCTACATCGACATCACGCTCAATGTCATGCAGCAATTCGGAGTGACGGTTACCAACGACAATTACCGCTCTTTTCACATCAGCGCCGACCAAGCCTATGTCAGCCCGGGTCGGATCATGGTTGAGGGCGATGCCTCCAGTGCCAGCTATTTTCTTGCCGCTGGCGCCATTGGTGGCGGACCGGTTCGGGTTGAAGGCACCGGAACGGCATCGGTACAGGGTGATGCCCGTTTCGCCGAGGTACTCGAACAAATGGGCGCCCGGGTCACCTGGAGCGAACACTGGATTGAGGTCAGCAAAGACGGTCCACTTAAAGCCGTCGATGTCGACCTGAACCACATTCCCGATGCGGCCATGACCATTGCCACCACGGCCCTGTTTGCCGAGGGCACCACACGCATTCGCAATATTTATAACTGGCGGGTCAAGGAGACTGACCGGCTGGCGGCCATGGCAACAGAATTGCGCAAACTGGGCGCTACTGTGGATGAAGGCGAGGATTACATTGCCATCACGCCGCCCAAGGCAGTGCAATCGGCCGCCATTGACACCTACAACGATCACCGCATTGCGATGTGCTTTTCGCTGGCGGCTTTCAGCGAGGCCGAGATCACCATTAACGACCCGGGCTGTACGTCAAAAACCTTTCCGGACTATTTCGAACGCTTTGCCAGCATCACCCACAGTGAATGAGCTCTGTGCACCCTGCAGAAAGCCCTCATACTGCGACCATGGTAAGGCTGCAAAGCGGCGTGTCAGTCCCTATAATGGCGCGCACACTGTTAATACTTGCCGTCTGAGACCAGGCGGTACCCTTTTACGAACCAGGAGGCCCGCTTCATGAGCTATAACCAGATCCCGGCCGGGAAAGACCTGCCTAACGATGTCTACGTTGCCATTGAAATACCGGCGAACAGCAGCCCGATCAAATACGAAATCGATAAGGATTTCGACGCGCTGATGGTCGACCGCTTCATGGCTACGCCCATGTTTTACCCGGCCAACTACGGCTACATCCCCAACACCCTGGCCGATGACGGCGATGCGGTAGACGTATTGGTCGTCACGCCCTACCCGGTGGTACCCGGCAGTGTCATTCGCGCGCGTCCGGTGGGCGTTCTGGAAATGACCGACGAAGCGGGTTCCGATGCCAAAGTGGTTGCGGTTCCGCACAGCAAGCTCAGCGCTCTGTACGACGATGTTCAGGAAGTGACCGACCTGCCCGCCCTGCTGCTGGAGCAAATCAAACACTTTTTCGAGAACTACAAGGATCTCGAAAAAGGCAAGTGGGTCAAAGTCGAAGGCTGGGCCGATGCAGCCCGCGCCAAAGAAATTATTACCGAAGCGGCCAACGCCTACGACAAGCAATAATCAATTTGGCCTGAATCGCCAAAAAATGCTAAAAAAAAGCCGGGATCACGGTCCCGGCTTTTTTACGTCTGGCGATAACCCGTTAGCCACTGGCCATCAGCTCGCGCAGATCGGCCAGAGCGGCGTTCGCCCGCGAAATGTAGTTGGCCATGACCAGCGAATGATTGGCCAGAAGACCAAAGCCACTGCCGTTCAGGACCATGGGCGAAAAGACCATTCTCTGGGTGCCTTCCAGTTCACGGATCACTTGCTGCAAACTGACCCGGGCATTCTTGTTATCCAGAATCGAACCAAAATCCGCTTCGATCGCTTTTAAAATGTGCAACAAGGCCCAGGCAGACCCCCGGGCTTCATAAAAAACATTGTCCACTTCCAGACGCGGCGTTTTCACAATCTCTTCTTCGCTACTGATAACGCTAGTGGCCGCATCCGGGTTGAGCATCAGATTGGTACTGACGCTGCGCTGACCCACCGAGGCGCTCAATCGCTGTGACAGGGAGCCCAGCCGGGTTTCGACATCCTCCAGCCAGCGGTTCAGGTTATCGGCCCGCGCGTAGAACTGAGCCCGGGTGTTTTCGGGATCGGACAGGCGCAGCATGTAGGCATCGATGTACTCAAGCCCTCGCCGATACTCACTCTCGGTGGACGGCAGCATCCAGCTGTTGTGGTCAAAATGAAACAGCGGCTCCGCTCTGGCCAGATCCGGATCTTCAGTCGACTGAGACTGGGAACGACTCATATCCCGGCGCATGGCCCGGCTCAAATCCCGCACCTGAATGATCACCCCAAACTCCCAGCTTGGCATGTTGTCGAGCCACAGCGAAGGCGGGGTCACGTCATTGGCCAGGTAGCCACCGGGCTTTTCAAGTACCACCGTCATCAGTTCTTTAAGGGTATAGGTTGTGGTGTACCCAACGACCAGCTCGTGGCCATTGTCGCTGGCATGGCGTTCGGCGAGCGCAACGACATCCCGCTCTCCGGGTTCGTTACTCCAGTACCAGCCCAGCAGAACCAGTGCCAGAAAAACAACCAGCGCCGCCAGGCCCAGCCAGCGGCTGGAGCGACCGGTCAGTCGAAAACGGCCAAGCCCTCGACCCAGTCCTGTCTTAATGCGTGACCATCGTTCACGAATCATTTGTCTGAACTCCCTGCCTGTCGACTTTGAAATAGTGTTAAAAGTAATCGCTATGCCGCCAGCTTAGTCATCCACTCACCCGAAACCAAGGGATGATGGTCACAAAAGCAATAATGCTATTGGACCGTCTTCACACCCTCTGGCCGGACAGCGCCTGAAATGCACGAAAAGCATGGAAAGGCAGGCATTTGATGATGTAAATTCACAACTAAAATTCGCCGATTCAGTTGTTCGACGAATTTAACAGCACTATCGTCTATATTTCCGGTCAGGTTCCCGGACATTGGTCGATTCACCACCTACACTCTCATCCGGACCAACAGCTAAGGACACACAGGTACTCATGGCGCAATTACTGCTGCTCAATGGCCCCAACCTCAATTTGCTGGGCACTCGGGAGCCCGAGGTATACGGACACACAACGCTCAACGACATCGAACAGTCGCTAGCACGCGCCGCTGCCGACCTCGGCCACAGCCTGGCCTGTACTCAAAGCAATCACGAAGGCATGCTGATCGACCGCATTCACCAGGCCCGGGATGAAGGGGTCAACTTCATTCTGATCAACCCCGGCGCATTCACTCACACCAGTGTTGCCCTGCGCGATGCGCTAGCCGGGGTTGCCATTCCCTACATTGAGTTGCACCTGTCCAACGTGCATGCCCGTGAACCGTTCAGACATCATTCGTATCTTTCCGACCAGGCGGTCGGAGTGATATGTGGATTTGGAGCGCACAGCTACGAACTCGCTCTGCACGCCGCCCATCAACAGTTAACGCACTGAATAAAGGAACCCGTTATGGACATTCGCAAGGTCAAGAAGTTGATCGAACTGCTGGAAGAATCCGGCATCGATGAAATTGAAATCACTGAAGGTGAAGAAGCCATTCGCATCAGCCGTACCTCACACAGCCTGCCCCCGCAGCAGATGCATTACGCAGCAGCGCCTGCTCCAATGGCAGCGCCTGCCGCCGCACCGGCCCCGGCAGCGGCCGAACCCAGCGCCCCGGCTGAACCGGCAGGCCACTCTGTACGCTCACCCATGGTCGGCACGTTCTATCGCGCGCCGTCGCCAACGAGCCCCAACTTTGTAGAAGTAGGCCAGCAAGTGAAACAGGGTGACACCATTTGCATCGTTGAAGCGATGAAGATGATGAACCAGATCGAAGCCGACAAGAGCGGCACCGTTGAAGCGATTCTGGTCGAAAACGGTCAGCCGGTCGAATTCGACCAACCCCTGGTCACCATCAGCTAACGAGGCCTGTCATGCTTAAGAAAGTCCTGATTGCTAACCGCGGCGAGATTGCTTTGCGCATCCTGCGGGCCTGCAAAGAGCTGGGCATTCAGACGGTGGCGGTGCACTCTGTCGTCGACCGTGAGTTGAAACACGTGAAGCTCGCCGACGAGTCGGTCTGTATTGGTCCCAATGCCTCCTCAGCCAGCTACCTGAACATACCCGCCCTGATCGCCGCGGCCGAAGTCACGGATGCCGATGGCATTCATCCCGGTTACGGCTTTCTGGCTGAACGGGCTGACTTCTGCGAGCAGGTCGAGAAATCCGGCTTTACCTTCATCGGCCCGTCGTCCAGCGTTATCCGGCTGATGGGTGACAAGGTTTCGGCCATTGAAGCCATGAAAAAAGCCGGCGTGCCGACGGTTCCGGGTTCCGATGGCCCGATGACCGACGACCCGGAAAAATGCCTGGCCATGGGTCGCCAGGTGGGCTATCCGGTCATCATCAAGGCCGCTGCCGGTGGCGGCGGGCGCGGCATGCGCGTTGTTCATGCGGAAAAAGACCTGCTCAACGCCATACAAGTCACCCAGAACGAAGCCGCAGCCGCCTTTGGTGACGGCACCGTTTACATGGAAAAGTTCCTGCAAAACCCGCGTCACGTTGAAATTCAGGTGCTGGCCGACACCCACGGCAGCGCCATTCACCTCGGCGATCGCGACTGCTCACTGCAGCGTCGTCACCAGAAGGTCATGGAAGAAGCACCGGCTCCGCACATCGACCCGGAAGCGCGCGCCAAAGTGCAGAAAGCCTGTGTGGATGCCTGCATCGAAATTGGCTACCGTGGCGCTGGCACCTTTGAATTCCTATACGAAGACGGCAACTTCTATTTCATTGAAATGAACACCCGCGTTCAGGTTGAGCATCCGGTGACCGAAATGGTGACCGGGGTGGACATCATCAAGGAACAACTGCGCATCGCCTCGGGCGAGCCGCTGTCCTATCGTCAGGATGAAATCCAGATCAAAGGCCATGCCTTTGAGTGCCGCATTAACGCCGAAGACCCGCGTACGTTTATGCCCAGCCCGGGCAAAATCACCCAGTTCCACCCGCCCGGTGGCCTGGGCGTGCGTTGGGATTCGCACATTTATTCCGGCTACACCATCCCGCCGTTTTACGACTCCATGATCGGCAAGCTGATCACCCTGGCTGACGATCGGCCTCAGGCGCTGGCACGCATGAAATCGGCCCTGGATGAACTGGTCATCGCCGGGATCAAGACCAACACCCCGTTGCAAATGGATCTGGTTCGAGACGAAGGCTTTGCGCGTGGTGGTGTCAACATTCACTACCTAGAGCATAAACTGGCCGACGAACAGTAAGCGGGCAATCCGGCACCCATTGCCGGAACACTGATTACTACCAAGCCGGGTTCTGCCCGGCTTTTTGTTGTTTGACCGCAAACAGCCCTTCGAGAGCCTGTTTGCAGGCAAAACTGAACCAACAGGCGCTCTGGTGTACACTTCACCTCTCAGACGCTGCCCAACCTTGCACAGGATTTGCCATGCCCTGGTTACACATCAAAATCCCCACACTGCCCGAGCATACCGACGCTCTGGAAGATGCCCTGCTGCTGGCCGGGTGCCAGGCGGTGACCCTGGTCGATAGCGAAGACCAACCGGTTTTCGAACCCATCCGCGGCACAACACCACTGTGGCAACACACAACGATTCAGGGCCTGTTCGACCACGAACTGGACGCCAATGCCCTGACCCAGCAGTTGCAAGACGCCATGCAGGCCATGAAAATTGACGCTCAGGGCCCCATCATCACGGAAATTCTGGAAGACAAAGACTGGGAACGCAGCTGGATGGACAATTTCAAGCCCATTCCCTGCGGCGATCGGTTGTGGATCTGCCCGTCCTGGCTCGAGCCACCCGATCCGACGGCCATCAACCTGAGACTGGACCCAGGCCTAGCGTTTGGTACGGGCACACACCCGACCACCTTCCTGTGCCTGACCTGGCTCGACCAGAATACCCGGCCTGGCGATACTGTGCTGGACTACGGTTGTGGCTCCGGCATCCTCGGCCTGGCCGCCCTGTTACTGGGCGCTGACCGAATGGACGGACTCGACATTGATCCCCAGGCACTCGATGCGACCCGGGCCAATGCCGACAACAACGCCATTGCCCCGTCACGCTTTCGGGTCATGCTCGACGATCGGGATCTCGATCCACACTATGACCTGGTGGTCGCCAACATTCTCGCAGGCCCACTGTGCGACCTGGCTGCGTCGATCTGTAGCCGGCTCAGATCCAACGGCAAGATTGCACTGTCGGGAATACTGGAACACCAGGCTGATACGGTACTCGCTGCCTATGCGCCCTGGGTCGACTTCGAGCCTCGCGCAAGCCATGATGGCTGGGTTCGACTGAACGGGCGACGGCGTCAGTAGTGGCGCCTGCCTGTTGAGTGAGGCAGTCACATATTGTTATCTGACAGCGCCTTTCTTACACTAACCGACCGTCGCGCCACATAAAACGGACCAATAATACCCTGCGGGTCACCAGAACCGTGGCCAGAGACAGGACCAATCGTGCATGGATGCCAGGAATCATAATTAGCAATGGCTGAAACCTTTATTACACAGTGCCCGCACTGCGGCACCTCTTTTCGCGTCAGTGACGAACAGCTGTCCATCGCCAACGGCTCTGTGCGCTGTGGCGCCTGCCTGCAGGTATTCAGTGCCCGAAACCACATTGTGACGGCCGTTGCCGGCAAGCCAAAACCCAAACCGGCAACCCGCCCGGCGCCCAGCGCAGTAAAGCCGGCACGGCCAACAGAAAAAAAACCGGCTCAAGCTCAGCGAGCAGCAGCACCGAAAGCCGCAGCAGCCGCCAAACCCAAGGCACCGCCAGCCAAACCCAAACCCGCCAAGCCAACTCCGCCTTCGCGTTTTGCCGCAGACGACGATGACGATGCCGACTTCCTGTTCGCAGACAACCCGGAAGAGGACCAGGAGTTCGTCTTTCAGGACAGCGATGACGATCTCTACGACCAGGACGATGACGATTCCGAACTGGGTGATTTGAGCGACTCGTTCATTAGCCTCAATAACCCGACCAGCAATCGCAAGAGCGCCAACCCCTTTCAGCGTGAGGCCGATGATGAAAAAGACATCCTCGACGACCCGGAAAGCGCTGATGAAAGTTGGGCAGAGTCAATTCTGGAAGAACTTGAACGCGAAGAATCCCGGGATAACCGACGCCAGGAAAAAGCGCAGTTCGTTAGCAAGCCGATGTCCGACCCCCGACCGGTCAAGGCAAAACGGCCAGAAGCCGAACCCGCCTGGTCCGTTGACGACTCGGACACCGACGATTTCGACAGCCCCGCTTTCGGCAGCACCGACCGGCGCGGCAACGACAAGGCGACCGCATCCTCTGTTGTTCGTCAGCTGAATCACGACATCGACCTGGATTTCAATGCCGAAGACCGGCTGGCGCGCTGGCGCTGGCTGGGTGCGGTTTTTATTGTCGTACTGATCGGAGTACTGGTTGCGCAGCTTGCCTGGGTGCAACGGGATACCTACGCCAAAATGGATCAGTGGCGGGGCCTTTATCAGACGGTGTGTAACGCCGTGGGCTGCACCCTGCCGGAACAGGAAGACCTGGACCTGGTGCGCACGTCGAACGTCCTGATCCGGGATCACCGGGCATTGAATGATGTTAAATTGCTCGATGCCGTTCTGACCAACCGCGCCGCCTTCCGGCAACCCTTTCCGGTGTTGATTTTGCAATACACCGATGTCAACGGGGAACTGGTGGCCGACCAGTCGTTCACACCCGAGCAATACCTGCGTGGCGAACTGACCGGCACCCGCCTGATGCCCATTAATACGCGCATCTATGTCTCTCTTCCAATTCGCGATCCCGGCACCCGGGCTGTGAACTACCAGCTTGTTCTGGCGCCTGCTGGAACCCGTTAAAAGCGATACAAGATCCGCTCAAACAATCAATGGGGCCAAAGGCCCCATTTTTTGAAAAGAAACGGATTGTCAATCTTTCATCTGAACGCCAGAGCCAGTATCATTCCCCGCCCTTGAGCTGAGCAATTTTTAACCGATTACTGTGTTTGCCATCGGCCCCTATACCATTACACAACCGACCGTCCTGGCGCCTATGGCCGGAGTCACCGATCGACCGTTTCGCTCTCTGTGCCGGTCGTTGGGTGCGGGGCTGGTCGTGTCGGAAATGGTCACCAGTGATACTCGCCTGTGGAACAGCAACAAGTCTCGCTGGCGGCTTGATCACCGGGGTGAACAGGGGCCAATCAGTGTCCAGATTGCCGGTGGCGACGCCGACATGATGGCGCAGGCTGCGCAGGCCAATGTGACCCGCGGCGCACAGATTATCGACATCAATATGGGCTGCCCGGCCAAAAAAGTGTGCAACAAGGCGGCCGGTTCCGCTTTGATGCGCGATGAAGGTCTGGTTCGGGACATCCTGGCCGCCGTGGTTGGGGCGGTTGATGTCCCGGTTACCCTGAAAATCCGGACTGGCTGGTCGCCAGACCAGCGCAATGCCGTCACCATTGCTCGCATGGCGGAAGACCTCGGCATTGCGCTGCTGTCGGTGCATGGACGGACCCGGGCCGATGCCTATAAAGGCTCGGCCGAGTACGACACCATCGCGCAGGTTAAGCAGGCCGTGAGCATTCCGGTGCTCGCCAATGGCGATATCGACAGCCCGCAGCAAGCAGCCAAGGTGCTCTCAGTCACCGGTGCCGACGGTGTAATGATTGGCCGTGCGGCCCAGGGGAACCCCTGGATCTTTCAGGCGATCAATCATTACCTGGCCCATGGCGAGATACTGCCAGAGCCGGATTTGGACACAGTTGCTGCAACGCTGAGCCAACATGTCCAGTCGCTGCATCAGTTTTATGGAGACTACATGGGCGTGCGCATTGCCCGTAAACACGTGGGCTGGTATCTCAAAGCCCGGGGTGTCGACCGGACGACACTCTCAGCATTCAATCACCTGGAGCAACCGCGTGAGCAGCTCCAGGTTATAGCCACCCTTTTTCAACGTTTGACATCGTTAAAGGATACAGCAGCATGAACCTCGACACCGTTGCCCAGGACCCTCAGCGCCCTGATTCAAAAGATTCACTGAACATCCACTCCTCGGCCGACAACCCCCAGACTTTGCGTGACAGCGTTGAAATTGCCATGCGCAACTACTTTGCCCACCTCGAAGGCCAGGACGTTGCCAATGTCTACCAGATGGTCATGAGTGAAGTGGAAGCCCCCATGCTCGAAGCCGTCATGCGCTTCAGCCGGGACAACCAGACCAAAGCCAGCCGGGTGCTCGGCCTCAACCGGGGTACCTTGCGCAAAAAACTGAAGCAGTACGGGCTGCTCTAACCACGAAAAAGGCGACGTCGAGTCGCCTTTTTGCATTTCGGGCAACCGGTTTTTGACCAGTTGCACTAGATTGACCATCACAGACTCTGCTTTTTGACTGAAACCGGCCCAACCCGGCACCGCGTCTGCCGCCGCAAGCCACCGACCGATCGTTCGAGGATCTTATGACCAAAACGCCACAACGCGCCCTGATCAGCGTCTCCGACAAAACCGGCATCGTCGACTTTGCCCGTGAACTCAACCAGCGCGGTGTCGAGCTGTTGTCCACCGGGGGCACCTTTCGCCTGCTGACCGACGCTGGAGTTCCGGTAACTGAAGTATCCGCCCACACCGGTTTCCCGGAAATGATGGATGGCCGGGTAAAGACGCTGCACCCGAAGATTCACGGTGGCATTCTGGGCCGGCGCGGTCAGGACGACACGGTCATGAACGAGCACGGTATTGATGCCATCGATCTGGTCGTGGTCAACCTCTACCCCTTCGCCGACACCGTCAGCCGGGAGGACTGCACCCTGGCCGACGCCATTGAAAACATCGACATCGGCGGCCCGACCATGGTGCGCTCAGCGGCCAAAAACCACGCCGACGTGGCCATCGTCGTCAACACGGACGATTATCCGGTTATTCTCAGCGAATGGGATGCCAGCGGCGGCTTGTCGCATGCCACCCGCTTCCGGCTGGCCCGGTCCGCCTTTGAACATACGGCGGCGTACGATGGCATGATCGCCAATTACCTCGGCCGGGTAGACCTCGATACCGACCCGGCCAGCGTTCCCGAAAAAGCCGTTTTCCCGCACACCTACAATCAGCAGTGGCAATTGAAAGACGTTATGCGCTACGGCGAAAACCCGCACCAGAAAGCGGCATTTTACGTCGATACCGAGACCCCCGAAGCCAGCATAGCCACCGCAACCAGCTTGCAGGGCAAGGCGCTGAGCTACAACAACATTGCCGATACCGATGCGGCCCTGGAATGCGTCAAGCGCTTCGAACAACCGGCCTGTGTCATCGTCAAACACGCCAACCCCTGCGGTGTGGCAGCTGCTGATACGCAGCTGGCCGCCTACGAACGGGCCTTCCAGACCGACCCGACCTCGGCTTTTGGTGGCATCATCGCCTTCAACCGCGAGCTTGATGCTGCCACGGCTCATGCGATTATTGACCGTCAGTTTGTCGAAGTGATCATAGCGCCCTCGGTCAGTGCTGAAGCAGCCTCCATCGTTGCCGCCAAACCCAATGTTCGCCTGCTCAGCAGTGGCTTCTGGGACCGCGCTCTGCCCGGTTTCGACTTCAAGCGCGTTAACGGTGGCTTGCTCATTCAGGACCGGGACCTGGGCGAGGTCTCGGCCGATGAATTCAAACTGGTCACGACAACAGCGCCAACCCCCGAACAACTGCTCGACCTGCAATTCGCCTGGTCGGTGTGCAAGTTCGTTAAGTCCAACGCCATTGTCTACGCCAAAGACGGCCAGACCGTCGGCATCGGCGCGGGTCAGATGAGCCGCGTTTACAGCGCTAAAATCGCCGGCATCAAGGCCGCCGACGAGGGGCTGCGCATAGCCGGCTCGGTCATGGCATCCGATGCCTTCTTTCCATTCCGGGATGGCCTCGACCAGGCCGCTGAAATGGGCGTCAAAGCCGTCATTCAGCCGGGTGGCAGCATGCGCGACGACGAAGTCATCGCCGCTGCAGACGAGCATGGCATTGCCATGGTGTTGACTGGCATGCGTCATTTCCGCCACTGATACTCGACTCGTCACCCTAACGACTGCGCCCATCGCGGCAAGAACTACAGGACAACTGTTATGAACATTCTGATCATTGGCAATGGCGGGCGTGAGCACGCCCTGGCCTGGAAAGCCCGACAAAGCCCCCTGGCCGACACGGTTTATGTTGCACCGGGCAATGCCGGAACGGCTCGTGAAACCGGAATCGAGAACGTTGCCATCGACGTTCTGGATTTGGACGGCCTGGCCCGCTTTGCTGAGGAACACCAGGTTGGCCTGACCATCGTCGGCCCGGAAGCCCCGCTGGTCGCTGGTGTGGTCGACCTGTTCGAGCAACGCGGCCTGCCTATTTTCGGCCCTACCCAAGGTGCGGCCCAGCTCGAAGGCTCCAAGGCATTCACCAAAGACTTCCTGCAGCGCCATGCCATCCCGACGGCCTGGTACCAGGTATTTACCGACGCCGCTGCAGCCCGAACCTTTGTGCAGGAAAAAGGCGCACCCATCGTCGTTAAAGCCGATGGACTGGCGGCCGGCAAAGGCGTCGTCGTCGCCCGGACCGAAGCAGAAGCCATCGCCGCCATCGACGACATGCTGTCTGGCAATGCGTTCGGTAACGCCGGTTCACGCGTCGTGGTTGAGCAATGCCTGACTGGCGAAGAAGCGAGCTTCATCGTCATGGTCGATGGTGACACCGTCGTGCCCTTTGCCTCCTCCCAGGATCACAAGGCGCGCGATAACGGCGACACCGGTCCCAATACGGGGGGGATGGGTGCCTATTCGCCTGCCCCTGTGGTCACCGATGAATTGCACCAGCGCATCATGGATGAGGTGATTTATCCCACCGTGCATGGTATGCAAGCCGAGGGCAACCGCTACCGGGGCTTTCTCTACGCTGGCATCATGGTCGCCGCTGATGGCACACCCAACGTGCTGGAATACAACTGCCGCTTCGGTGATCCGGAAACCCAACCGATCATGATGCGCTTGCAATCTGACCTCGTAGCCCTGTGCCTGGCAGCGGTTGAAGGGAGACTCGAAGGGCAGCAGACCCGGTGGGACCCGCGACCGGCGCTGGGTGTTGTACTGGCCGCTGGCGGATACCCGGCCAGTTATCGCTCGGGCGATGTCATCAGCGGTCTGGACACAGACCTCGGTCCCGATGCCAAAGTCTTTCAGGCGGGTACAGGCCTGAACGACCAGGGTGAGACAGTCACCCAGGGTGGCCGCGTGCTGTGTGCCACGGCTCTGGGCCAGACCATTGGCGATGCCCAACGACGTGCCTATGAGGCGGTCGAGTCAGTTCAGTTCGCAGATCGCTACTGCCGTACCGACATCGGCCACCGGGCGATCAACCGCGACTGACCGGCACAGCCATCGGGGCGAAAGCCCCGACTTCTGCGGCACCGACTTGGGGCCAGTGCCCGACGGCGTTATACTGCGCCCACGCGGGCATCAGCAATCAGCTGGCGCCCAGGGACGTTCGGTGCCGGAGCTCTGCCTTGTGAAAACTGTTCGACTGATCCACAGCGCCAGCGCTGCCATCATGCGGCTGTTGGCGCTCACTCTGCTGACGAGTCTGGCAGCGGCCGATGAGCCCATCTTACTCAACCAGAGCTCTCTGGACATTAACATCCTTGAGCATTCGGATTACCTGTTCGATGCTGACAACCAATACTCTGTCTACCAGCTGCAACAGGAAGGGCTGGCCAATCAGTTCACGCCCTTGCACCAGCGCCTGTTGCGCAGCGGCCTCTTTGATGGCGCCTACTGGATCCGTGTACCGGTCAATAACTCTGGTGGCCAGACCCGTAGCTATTCATTTTTCGTAGAAAGCCACGCGAACCATCTGATCGAGATCTACTACCCCAGCACCAACCCGACCGCCTACACCAGTTTTAACGAGAGTGCCGCTGCATTGACCTTTAGCAGCGTTCGTTCAGGCGCCAGCGTGCCGCTGGACAGTCGGCCGGAGCCACTTGGGACTTACGTTCTTCCGGTACCGATTCAACCCGGAAACCAATATTTGTACATCAAGCTGCAATCGGCCGATCCGCTAAACACCCTTATTTCTGTCGTGGATGAGCGCACGCTTAAGCTCAGGGTCGCACGCAGCATCAGCACTCATTCAGCGCTGTTTGCCGTCCAGTGGGTGCTGGCGCTGATCGCGCTGATCGGCTGGTTCAAGCTAAGGTCCGCTGCCATTCTGTGGGCGCTGCTGCTAAACCTGGGTTTTATCGCGATCAATGCGGGCTGGAGTGGCCTGGCGTCTTTCGTGATTCCGGGTCAGGGCTACCTGGACATTCATGCGCGTAACGTGGGTGGAGTAACGGTTCTTATGAGTATGCTTGGCCTGCTGGCTGAGGTACGCAAAGAAAGCTATCCCGCCTGGCTGCGCGAAAGCCTGACCTGGCTGCTGCGCCTGCTCGCCGTGCTGGCTGTGGTGACCCTGCTGCCAATGTCACGCACCTTCAGTCCGATTCTTCTGACCCTGATCCCGGTGCTGTTACTGACCGTTGTCGCACTTTGGCTTTATCGGCGGGATGCCAAGGCTCCCTATGAAGGCTGGTTGTTGGCCGGTGTAGGCAATCTGCTGATTCTGTTCATTGTCATCATGACCGCCAGCCTCGGCCTGATTAAGAGCATTGCCCTGAATGCCTTCGCATTGCACAGCCTCGCCGTGACCGCCGCCCTGTTAGTCGGCTGGGCGGCCTTTGGTGTTGCCCGCAAGAGTGACTCGCGACTCGCGGTCGACGGACTTAATTTGCCCAACCTGCACTGGCCCCTGTTACGCAAACTGAACCACGAAATGCGCGGTCCGATCAACGGTGTGCTCGGCATGACCGAATTGTTGCAAGACACCAGCTTGTCGGCTCACCAGCAGGAGTACGTGAACACCGTGCAAGCGGCCGGGTTTTCCTTGCTGCGCCAGGCGGACCAGTTGCAAAATCTGGTGCGCATCGGCTTGAACCGGCTGCCGGAAGGCGAAGACGAGTTTGATCTGTACGATTTGCTGGAAGACGCCATTCAACCCTACTCTCGCCTCGCCCATGCCAAGCAACTGGAACTGGTGATGGACGTTGCGCCGGAACTGCCGACACGCTATCGGGGCAACGCCCAGATCATTGCCCAGGTCCTGAGCAACCTGCTCGACAACGCCCTGAATTACACCGACAACGGCGAGGTTCTGATTCAGGTCAAACCCTGGCATCACAACCGCATCCGCTTCAGCGTGACCGATACGGGGCCCGGCCTGCCCAAGGAACTGAAAAGCACTCTGTTCGACTTTCCGGCGGTTCGGGCCGAAGATCAGCTGGCGCCGCGTGATATGCACCTGGGCTTGCCCATTACCCGCATTCTGGTCGGATTGCTGGGTGGCCAAATAACCTTCAGCAGCGAGCTGCGCATGGGCACGACGTTCTGGATTGATCTGCCACTGGCCGAAATCAGCGCGACCACCGAAGTCGATGACTATTCGGTTCAGGATCTGGACCAGATGCGACTCATGGTCGTCGACGACAACCTCACCTGCCGCAAGGTCATAGAGCATCTGGGCATGAGCTGGGGCATGGATGTCTTCAGTATGAGCAATGGCCAGTCAGCTCTGGCCAATCTCCATAACGAATTTCACAAGGGCACGCCGGTGGATGTTCTGGTCCTCGACCAGAATATGCCGAGCATGACCGGCATCGAACTGGCGGAGCGTATTCGCGCTGACAGCAGTCTGAACAAGGACATTATCATCATCATGTTAACCGGGGTTGATGTCGGTCATGTCGATCTCGATGAAAGCCGGCTTAATATTCAGTATTTGCTGACTAAGCCGGTATCCGGCCGGGCACTGAAACAAACGCTTATGCAAGCCATGCCTGATATTCAGGCCAACCGGGAACGTACCCATGCCAAGAAGTCACTCTTTTTCTGATCGTCTGGTCGCCCACCTCGACAACGCCCTCAAGACGCTGACGCCGGGGGCCGTTCAGGCGCGCCAGCCACTGCCGGTCGACGATCAGGACATACCGGCGCTGGACACCGCTCAGACACAGCATATTGCCGGTCTGATGCGCATCAATCACACCGGTGAAGTCTGCGCACAGGGGTTGTATCAGGGCCAGGCGCTCACCGCGAAACTGGCGCAAGTCCGGGAAGACATGGACCAGGCCGCCGAAGAGGAGCTCGATCATCTGGCCTGGTGCGAGCAGCGTCTCAACGAACTGAACAGCCGAACCAGCTTTCTAAACCCGGTATTTTACGGGCTTTCCTACGCAATGGGGGCTGCGGCGGGAATGGCCGGTGACCGCTGGTCGCTGGGTTTTGTCGCTGCGACAGAAGACCAGGTCAGTGCGCATCTGCGCGACCACCTGAATCAGATTGACCGGCAAGACCCTCGCTCAACCGCCATTCTAGAGCGCATGCTGGCCGATGAAGAACGACATGCCGAACACGCCCTTGCAGCCGGTGGTCAGGCATTCCCGACCCCGGTGAAGCGACTCATGACGGAGGTGTCAAAGGTGATGACCAAGACGGTCTACCGGGTCTAGGGCGTTTCTGACCTTGCCGGTGTCGCTCCCTGCTAACAGCCGGGTCATGCGTGGACCTCTAACGCACTTCCGGCGTCACGCGGAACACTTCTTCCGGCGTGGTAATACCGGCCGCTACCTTCCGGGCTCCGGATAAACGCAAGCTGAGCATGCCCTGCTTGATGGCATGCTTGCGAAACCGCTGCGGATCACAGTCGTCCGTCACCAAGCCGGCAAGCTCACCGCTCATCAGAAAGCTTTCATACAAACCTGAACGACCCAAATACCCGGTATTGCGACACTCGAGACACCCTACCGGCTGGTAGAACGACGCCGGTTTCGGTGCCGACCAGGGCTTGACCAATTGCTGCCAGATATCGTCACTGGCGTCAGTGGTGGTCTTGCAATGCGGGCACAGGGTTCTAACCAGGCGCTGCGCCATGGCGCCCAGGACGGTGGCCTTGATCAGATAACTGGGCACACCCAGATCGAGCAATCGTGTAATGGCCGTAGGGGCATCATTGGTGTGCACGGTCGACAGCACCAGGTGGCCCGTCAGTGCTGCTTGCACGGCCATCTGCGCGGTTTCCAGGTCGCGAATCTCACCTATCATGATGATGTCCGGGTCCTGACGCATCAGAGCGCGAATGCCGTCGGCAAAACTGAGATCGATGTTCTGCTGAATCTGCATTTGATTGAACGCCGGCTCCACCATTTCAATCGGGTCTTCAATGGTGCAGACATTCACCTCCGGCGTGGCCAGGGTGCGCAGCGTTGAATACAACGTGGTCGTTTTACCCGAGCCGGTCGGCCCGGTCACAAGAATGATGCCGTTCGGGTTGCGGATCATCTGCTTCCAGTTGTTGAGGTCTTCGTCCTGCAATCCAAGCGCAGAGAAGCTCTTCAGCAACACTTCCGGATCGAATATCCGCATCACCAGCTTTTCGCCGAAGGCGGTTGGCAGGGTCGACAGCCGCAGCTCCACTTCCTGACCTTCCGGCGTTTTGGTCTTAACCCGTCCGTCCTGGGGTTTGCGCTTCTCAGCAACGTTCATCCGGCCGAGAATCTTGATGCGGCTGACCACAGCCTGGCCCACCTGAATGGGCATCTGATAGACGGCGTGTAAGATGCCATCAATTCGAAACCGGATATGGGCATACTCGCGTCGTGGTTCGACGTGAATATCACTGGCGCGTTGATCGAATGCGTACTGAAACAACCAGTCGACGATATTGACGATGTGTTCATCATTGGCTTCGACATTCTGCAGGTTGCCGAGTTCAATCAGTTGTTCAAAGTTGCCGATACCGGCTGCCGACTTACGCCCAACCGCACCGGTCACCGACCGGTTCAGTGCATAAAATTCGAGTGAAAAGCGGTCGATGTCTTCGGGGCTGGCTACAACTTTGCGAATGCTGCGCCGGGAAACCTGTTCGATCGCGTCTTCCCAACCGGTCAGCAATGGCTCGCTGGTAGCGATTTCCACCACGTCGTCTTCAATGACCAGAGGCAACAAGTTGTAACGACGCGCGAATTCATACGACATCACATCGGTGATGCGGGTGACGTCAACTTTCAGCGGGTCAATATTCCGGTAAGGTAAACCAACGTGTTCGGCCAGCCATTGCGTCAGCGCATTGAGGCTGAGTTTTTTGGCGGGATTGGCCAGGTCGGTCAACTCGAGCGAGGCCAGACGCTGCAGCGGATGCTCCTTGCCCGGGCGCACCTTGCGACGGGCCCGGTCGGTCTGCTCGGCACTGAGACGGCCATCGTCCTGCAGTGCCCGCAATACGCTGTCTATGTCTAACCGACCCGGCAACAAGGAGGCTGCGGCCAAGATTACACCTCCAGTACGGCATCCCGGGAATCAAACAGGCGACCCGCCAGTTGCTTGATGTCGCGCAAGAGTACAGGCTGGCTACGCGTCCAGCTGTAGACCGAAGCCTGCTGCTCGAGCGGCAAGTCGTTCAGCCATTCGTGCAGACGACTGACGACATCCATGGCCGACAATTTCGACAGATTGTCTTCAAGCGCCTGGAGTTCAGCCTGGTAATGATCCAAGTCTTCGCTGTAAAGCGTGTTGAAGTATTGGCACAGCATCAACAAGCGGTGCACGGCCGGGTACTGAGCCAGTGCATGACTGGTGCTTCCGGCAAACTGATCGGGGTTGAACGCCTGCCAGGCCGTGGAGAGAGAACGGTCGAGACCATCGCTCACCGCAACTTCGGACGCACACTTGTGTTCTTCGGTCTGATCTTCCCGCCAGCTGCGCAAATGCAACCACTGCGTCATCGACATCAGCGTATGTCCAAAATCGGCATTGCTCGCCAGATCTTCAATGCCCTCCAACGCCCGAATGGCCTTGGCCTGTTGCAAACTGACGGCAATGTTTTCCGGCTCGCTGCAGGCATCCTGACTGAGCGCAAAACACGCCGGCCACCAGGAGACCAGCGGCCGTATGGCGCCTTCGAGCCAGCCCACCCAGGCTTTAACCTGGAGACGATGTCGGGTTGGCAGAATATCGCTGAACCATTCAAATTCCGTCTGCATATTGCCCAGCGTAACCAGCATGGCCTGTACCTGAGACCATTGCTGCGTCATCCAGAACAGGTCCCACTGGCGCTGAAGGCGCTCCAGTTCGTAACCGAAGAGCGCGCAAAATGCACTCTCCATGCTCTGCTGAGCCACAATGGCTGGCAACGGCAGGTTTATCGGCACTGCATTGTTCAGCAGACGGTACCCGCGTTCGGCCTTGGAGATATCGGAAGGCACCAGAGGGATACTGCGCGTCAGTTCATGCGCCAATGACAGCAAGGCCGCCAGACCACCCGACTTCAATTCAAGCTCGACTTCACTGATCGCCTGGGAATCGGTGCCCGCAGACACCTCTCCTTCATCCAGCACAACTTCGATATCGGCCCCCTGGTGCTGTACCAGCCAACGGTGCCGGTTAAACCGGGTGCTAAACAGCTGCGTCAACCGGCCGGCAACGCCTTCTGGCAGCACGCCGTCCGGGCATTCCGACAGATCAAGCTGGCCATCGGGCCGCTCAACTTCCCACTCGTCGCGCTGGTGCAGCCCGCCCACATTGGAGCCCCGGGTTTTCAGCGTCTGTACACAGTGACCGCCCTGAAAGCGCAAGCGCAGTGCCGTACCGGACTGCGTCAGTTGTTGATCAGGCGTATCGTAATACTGGTTTTCGAGCGCAGAAGACTGGGATGGCAGTGAGGACAACACCGGATGTGATCTGAAAGCTTCGACCGCTGAAGGACGAATACTGAGCTTCAATTCGATTTCCTGACCCATGAGACTACCCGTTTTGCTGATGCTTATAGTTATAATTCAGCCAGTTACACTAAGCTCCACACAGGGTGGATGGCGACAATGCGGCCCGGCTGGCAACCATCATCCTGATAGACGATGTATTCTTAATGTCAGTTTACCTTGCCGGGCCGGGGTGTACAGTCAGGAATAGGCGATATTCATCACACTTTACGGTCTATTCGAGCCGATCGCCAAAATTTACAGCAAACCTGTTCAATGTTTGAACAATTCAGCCGGAATGACTGGGGCCGGGGCCGTTGCTCATGTTGCGCGAGTAGAAGATTTCCTGCATTTCCCGCCAGAGTCGTTCGGTGATGCTGCTCAGTTCAGACTCGGAATAGGCATCAACACCGCTGCCAAAAAGGTAATTTTCGATATTGAACTCTTTCAACAGCATTTTGGTGTGAAAGATATTCTCCTGATAAATATTCACATCGATCATTTCATAGGCTTGCTTGGTGTCTTCCGCCAGATAATTCTGAATTGAATTGATCTGGTGATCGATGTAGTGCTTGCGCCCGTCGACATCCCGGGTAAAGCCCCGCACCCGGTAATCGGTGGTCACAATATCGCTGTCGAAGGAGTGAATCAGGAAGTTCAGCGCTTTCAGTGGCGAGATAACGCCGCAGGTGCTGACGTCGATATCGGCACGGAAGGTCGAAATGCCGTTATCCGGGTGGCTTTCCGGATAGGTATGAACGGTAATGTGGCTTTTATCGAGGTGCCCCACCACCGAATTGGGCATTGGCCCCGGCGTCGCGGTGGAAAAGTCCTCGTTGCCGTCAACCGGGTACTCGGAGATCAGAATCGTAACGCTGGCACCGTGTGGCTCGTAATCCTGACGGGCCACATTCAATATGTTGGCCCCAATAATGTCAGTTACCTGAGTCAGAATTTCAGTCAGGCGGTCGGCATTGTACATTTCATCGATGTAGGCAATGTACTCGTTCTGCTGCTGCTCGGTTTTCGCGTAATTAATGTCATAGATGTTAAAGCTGAGCGATTTGGTCAGATTGTTGAATCCGTGTAAACGCAATTCGTCATTCATGAGCAATGGAACCTCTTACAGGCCGGCAATTTCAAGGGACTGAACCGTCAATCCAGTCGTCCCACGGGGCACAGCACAGCCGGGCTGTACTAGAGCGGGCCGTATTATGCGGATCACACCCGGATGAGCCCAGCATTTTTTCAACGAATATTCGAAGTTCGAAGTCGCTGTTCTTGGTGGCTAATTTTACTACAGCTAGTGCCAGAATCCGTGTTGGCCACCGGGCAGACTTGTCCGGGGCCGGGCGGGATGCCGCCCACTCAACCCATCCATGGGTCCTAGACTTCGGGATATGAACCCTATCCATGGGGTTCACCCTGCGGGCTCGCTTCGCTCATGCTAAAACGCTCCAGGCGTTTTAGTCCATGCCTCAGACTTCCCCGGAAAAGCCTACCCGGCAGCCAACACTTACTACATTGGCTAAACTAACTACCCGCACTTGTCGCAATGGTAAACGGCATATTCATCATGCTTACCAATTTCACTCAACATCAACCAGTTCAAAGTCATGAGTGATCACAACGCCACCCTTTTCCAGCATCATGGACGCCGAACAGTACTTTTCGGCCGAGAGCGCAATGGCCCGCTCTACCTGAGCAGGTTTAAGCTGACGCCCGGTAACGATGAAGTGAATGTGTATTTTGGTAAAAACCGCCGGCACGCTGTCAGCGCGCTCAGCGCTCAGCTGCGCCTCGCAGTTGATCACGTCCTGGCGGCTTTTCTGCAGGATGTTGACCACATCATAAGAGGTACAGCCGCCCAGGCCATTCAGTATCAACTCCATCGGGCTTGGGCCCTTGCTGCCCGGGCCATCTTTAGCGGCACCATCCATATAGCCCTGATGGCCAGATTCCGACTCGTATGAAAAGGCCTTGCCACCTGCCCATGCAACCGTTGCTTTCACGCTTCATTACTCCTCTGAAACCCGACTGAGCGGGCCCGGGTTAGTGTTCAATACCGTCTGAGGCGCGAAGCCTAGCACAGTCTGATTTAAAGCCGAATAGAGGCTGAATCCTCCGTGTTATGCATTATTGATTGAGTTTGGTGCTGGCATCGAGTCGAGTGGCGGATGCCGGTGGCGCCTCTGAGGGGTAGTCCGCAGCATGGACTAAAACGCCGGGAGCGTTTTAGCATGAGCGCAGCGAGCCCGAAGGGTGAATCCCATGGAGGGGATTCATATCCTGCGGTCTAGGCCCATGGACGGGTTGAGTGGGCGGCATTCCGCCCGATCCCTCAGAGGCACCGCCGGTGTCCGCCGCGTGCCACTGCCACTCAATGAACGCTGGCTCCGAATTCTGGCCATAATGGTCAATGAACTTGTAAAAACGGGACGCAAGTCATACAAATAGGCAGAGCCCATAGCCAGAATCGATTGAATATCCCATAATGCCGAGCAGTGTTCGCACACTGCGCACAGACATTCTGTGCCCGAATTCACGTAATTCGGTCTATACTCGCAGACGGGTTACCCTTTAATCTGATGCAGATTGGAGCAACCGGTCTTTGTTGCGTTCGTCGCACAGCGGTTAGACCGAACATACAACATGGAGCCCCGGGGCTGATCAGGCAGTGACCCCCCGGCCGTAGACGCTACACTGGAAAGCAGAGATCATGGTTAATCAGTCACTCGAACATACGCATCTCGACTACTTCCTGTCGCAATGCCACCGCCGTCGCTACCCATCCAAAACCACCCTGATATACGCCGGAGACAAAAGCGACTCCCTGTACTACATCATTAAAGGCACCGTTTCGGTCATTATCGAGGATGACGACGGCCGGGAAATGATCATGGCGTATCTGAACGCCGGTGATTTCTTCGGCGAACTGGGCCTGTTCGACGCCATGGATTCGCGATCGGCCTGGGTTAAAACCAAAACCGAGTGCGAAGTGGCCGAAATTTCCTACACGAAATTTCGTGAAATCACCCAAAACGACGCCCGCATTCTGTATTTTATTGGCGAACAGATGGCTACCCGCTTGCGCGCTACAACCCGCAAAGTTGGCGACCTCGCATTTCTGGACGTTACCGGTCGTGTCGCACGCACCCTGCTCGACCTGTGCAAGCAGCCCGATGCCATGACGCACCCCGAGGGCATGCAGATCAAAATTACCCGCCAGGAAATCGGTCGCATTGTCGGTTGCTCACGCGAAATGGTCGGCCGGGTATTGAAGAACTTGGAAGAACAGGGTCTGGTCAGCGTGAAAGGCAAGACCATGGTGGTCTACGGCTCTCGAGAATTTTTTCAGCAACCGGCCTGACAGCCCAAGCGCTGGCAGTGACCCTAAGTGGTCACTCGTCCGGCGGCTGACATGGCCTACACCAGTTTTCTGCCCCTGTTTTGACCCAGATCAGCACTCCCCTGCAACCAAAGACTTAGGCTTGCACGCTGTCAACCCTTCAGCACAGCGAGCACACGCCATGTCGGCTTTCAACGCCCAGTCCATTCAGTGGGATGCGCGCCTGATCGAAAAGTACAACGTCCAGGGACCGCGCTACACCTCCTACCCGACCGCTGCCCAGTTTCATGACATCGGTGCAGCCGCGGCCAGCGAGCACTATCGACCGCAGACAACCTCATTAGCGCCCCTGTCGCTGTACGTACACATCCCCTTTTGTCGCCACCTGTGCTATTACTGTGGCTGCAATAAGGTGGCTGCAAAAAGCAGCACCCGGGGCGACGACTACCTGACCTGGCTGGAACGGGAAATGGCGTTGATGTCACACGATTTTGGCCAGCGCCCCGTTACCCAGCTTCATCTTGGTGGTGGCACGCCCACCTTTCTGACAGTGAATCAGATGCGGCAGCTGCTCGACCGACTGTCGATTTATTTCGACTGGAACCCAATCGACCGGCCGGGCGAATACTCCATTGAACTCGACCCCCGGGAAACCTCGGCCGACATGCTGGAGTTGTTGCGCCAGCGCGGGTTTAACCGGCTGAGCTTCGGGATTCAGGATTTCAACCACCAGACTCAGGTCGCTATTCACCGGGTACAACCAAAGTCGGTCGTGGAACCCCTGGTGCATCAGGCGCGGCACCTGGCCTTCGAGTCGATCAGCTTCGATCTGATTTATGGTTTGCCCTACCAGACCGTCAGCCGGGTTGATGCAACGCTCGACGAGGTGCTCGATCTGGGACCCGATCGCATCAGCCTGTACAACTATGCCCACTTGCCAGATCGCTTTGTGGCTCAGCGGAGAATCAGCAGCGACAGCCTGCCGAACGCCGATGAAAAACTTCGCATTCTGCAGCACTGCATCATCAAATTGCAGGACGCCGGTTATGTTTATATCGGCATGGACCATTTTGCAAGGCGTGACGACACCCTGGTCAAAGCGCTCGCCGATGGTAGCCTGCAACGCAACTTTCAGGGGTATTCCACTCAGGCAGAAACCGACATGCTGGCACTCGGTGTCTCCGGCATCAGCCAGATACAGGGCGCTTTCATCCAGAACCACAGCCAACTCGACCCCTACTACAACGCACTCAAGCAGGGCACATTGGCGGTTCAGCGCGGCTATTTCCTGACTCGGGATGACCAAATGCGGCGGGACATCATCAATCAGCTGGCCTGCCAGGGGCAGATTGACCTGGGCTCTGTTGCAGAACGCTATGGCCTGGATCCCGATCGGGATTTTAGCCGCGAGTGGCAGCAACTGACCGATCTGGAACAGGACGGCCTGGTGCAATTGAATCAGCACCGGGTAACTGTAACAGCTCTCGGTCGGTTATTGCTTCGCCCGATCCTGATGGTCTTCGATGCCTATTTGAGCGACCAGAACCGTCAGCGTTTTTCCAAAGTGATGTGACAACGGTCTGTATCTGGCGGTAGAGCCCGGCAGGCGTTATCCGGTATCATGGCGGCAACTAAGGAGACCCGCCTTGACCGACTTTGTTCGTATTTTTCGCAACAGCGCACCCTACATTCATGCCTACCGGGGAAAAACCGCGGTGGTCTGGGTGCGCGGCACCGTACTCAGCCCGTCGTCCGTGCATGCCCTGGTCAGTGACCTGGCCCTGCTGAACAGCCTGGGTATGAAATTGTTGCTGTTGTTCGATGCTGAAGATGAAGTCGGCGAATTGCGACTCGATGAACACGCTCAGATCGATGTCGACGCCATGGATGCCATTCTCAATCGCATCGGCCACTGGCGCAGCCGGCTGGAAGCGCAATTCACCCAGGGGCTGGCCAATTCGCCAATGCACGGTGCCCGGGTCAGGGTGATCAGCGGTAATTTTGTGACCGCGCGCCCAACGGGCGTTGTCGACGGTGTCGACTTGCTGGCCCAGGGGCGCGTGCGCCGCATCGATCACCTGGCCATTCGCGAACACCTCGACAAAGGCAATATCGTGCTGATGCCTCCGCTGGGCTATTCGGTCACGGGAGAGGTCTTTTATCTGGCACCGGATCATCTGATGGTCGAGACCGCGCGCCGGATGGACGCCGACAAAATCGTCATCGTCGGCGACAACCCGCACCCGGTAACCGGCAACCAGAAAGAAATGGACGCCTTCGAACTGCGCCGGTGTCTTGAGGGTAAAACCGGACTGGCCGCTGGCGAGCGCGAATTACTGACAGCGCTGGCCGCCAGTGAAGCCGGCATTCCGCGCTGCCACGTGATCGACGGCCACCAGGACGGTGCCTTGTTGGCAGAACTCTTTACCCGCGACGGCGTCGGCACACTGATCGCCCGCGATCGCTACGACACCTTTCGCCCGGCCCGGCCCGATGACATCAACGGCATTCTCGCCCTGCTGCAACCGCTGGAAGAGCGGGGCATTCTGGTGCGCCGTGACCGCGAAAAACTGGAAAATGAAATCTCCCATTTTCACGTCAACGAACGCGACGGCATGATCGTCGGCTGTGCCGCCCTGTACCTGATTCCCGACACGGAACCCCAGGTAGCCGAGCTGGCCTGCGTCGCGGTGCATCAGGATTACCGTCAGTCCGGACGTGGTGATGCGCTGTTGCGAGCGCTGGAAAAACGCGCACGCGAGCACAAGGTTGAACGCTTGTTCGTGTTGACCACCCAGACCGCACACTGGTTTGCCGAACGCGGGTTCGAGTCTGCTCCTGTGGCTGAGCTGCCACCCGAACGGCAGAGCCTGTACAACTTTCAGCGTAATTCGAAAGTCTTTTTCAAGTCACTTTGAACGGTCGCAGCGGCCATTCGCAAGCAGGGGGAACCACCGTGACCTTTATGAACGCCATCGCCCGGCGCTGGGACCAGGGCACCCAGGTTTGCATCGGGCTCGATCCCTTTATCGACCGGCTGCCCGCCCCGTTCCAGCAACAGAGTGACGGCATTCTGGCGTTCAACAAAGCCATTGTGGACGCCACCTCAGATCTGGCCTGTTGCTACAAACCCCAGTTTGCCCATTTCGCGGCCGAGCAAGCCGAAGCGCAACTGAAGGCGAGCATTGCCTACATCAAAGCCCGCTATCCGGACGTTCCGGTTATTCTGGATTCCAAGCGGGGCGACATTGGCTCTACCGCCGCCATGTATGCCCGTGAAGCGTTCGAACATTACGGCGCCGACGCGGTAACGGTTAACCCCTATATGGGTTCCGACACCGTTCTGCCTTTTGCAGACCATGCCGATAAAGGCGTCATTCTGCTGTGCCGCACGTCGAACCCTTCGGCGGCCGAATTCCAGAACCTGCTGATCGACGGCGAACCGCTCTACATTCACGTGGCACGACGCGCCCAGCAGCACTGGAACCAGAATAAAAACATCGCTCTGGTGGTCGGCGCCACGGCCCCGGAAGAGATGGCGCGCATTCGCCAGGCCGCTCCGGACCTGCCGTTTCTGGTACCCGGCATCGGCGCCCAGGGGGGCGACCTTCCCGGCACAGTACACAACGGGCAAACGGCTCCGGGGCGCGGCCTGATGATCAATGCCTCGCGCAGCATACTTTACGCCAGCCAGGGCACCGACTTTGCCGAGGCGGCACGAGCAGAAGCGCTCAGCCTGCGCGATCAAATTCAGTCACTGAGCGCTGCTGGCTAGCACCGAGGCTCCTGGGGTAGGCTCAATTCAGTGGTTTTGGGCCGCACCGGATACCGGGTATGCCTCTGTGGGGTCGGCGTGAACCCATCCATGGGGCCTAGGCTTCGGGATATGAACCCCATCCATGGGGTTCACCCTTCGGGCTCGCGGCGCTCGTGCTAAAACGCTCCTGGCGTTTTAGTCCATGCCTCAGACTTCCCCACAGAGGCATACCCGGCACCCGGTGCTCATCTCCTGATCAAACGCTAAAATTTGAACCAGTAGTCCAGCCACCCCAGAGCTGGGCCATATTCAAAGGCGATTGTGAACTCGTCGCTCTCCCGCCACTCGTCAGGGCCTCCAATGCGGATAAAATCCGGTCAAGGTCCTCCGTGGTCATCATCGGATGAAAGCTCAGCCGAACCCAGCCGGGTTTGGCGGCCAGTTCGCCCCGATCCAGCTGACCGGTAATGGCCTGGCTGGTCGCGCGGTCTATACCCAGCAAATAATGTCCGTAGGTGCCTGCGCAGGCACAGCCGCCCCGGGCCTCAATGCCATATTCACGGCTCAGCCGCTGCACCGCCTGCTGGTAGTGCAGGCCCTCGATGATGACTGAAAAGACGCTGAGTCGGTCGCTTTGCTCCCGGGCCAGGCACTGAACGCCGGCAATGCGGTCCAGCCTCTGCAGAAAATACTGGTTTAACTCCTGCTCGCGCTGAGCAATAGCGCTCACGCCAATCTCATCTTTCAATTGCGCCGCCATCGCTGCTTTCAGGCTCTGCAAAATGCCCGGTGTTCCGCCCGATTCACGGGTTGCAATGTCCTGATAAAAGCGATGCTCGCCCCAGGGGTTGGTCCAGACCACGGTGCCGCCGCCGGGCTGCTCCGGTACCCGGTTGTGATACAGCGCTGAATTGAACACCAGCACACCGCTGGCCCCGGGCCCGCCCAGAAATTTGTGGGGTGAGAAAAACACGGCATCCAGGGGTTCATCGTCTGCGGGGTGCATGTCGATGTCGACGTAGGGGGCTGCACAGGCAAAATCGACAAAACAGTGTCCGCCCGCCTGATGCATCAGTCGTGCGATGGCGCGATAGGGTGCCGCCACGCCAGTCACATTGCTGGCGGCTGTGACGGAGGCCATAACAGGCTGACGGGCCGGCAACTCGCGCAGTGACCCGGCCAGCCAGTCCAGATCCACCTCGCCGGACTGGGTGGGCGGTATGATCACGACCTCAGCCAGCGTCTCCAGCCACAGAGTGTGGTTGCTGTGGTGCTCCATATGGGTCACATAGACCCGGGGCCGGTGGGTCAGCGTCGCCAGCACTGCTTCGCGGTGGGTTTCGTGAACCCAGAGCCCCAGCATTCGCACCAGCTTGGCCAGTGCCCCGGTCATGCCCGTGCCGGTAAACAACAGCACATCGTCCTGGGCGGCCTTCACGTGCTGACGCATGATCTGGTGGGCTTCGTCCAGTGCCCGGGTCATAAACCCGCCGGTGAGGCTGTCTTCGGTGTGGGTGTTGGCCATCATCGGGCCGGCGACCTCGAGCAAGCGCTGCTCGATCGGACGATAAAGCCGCCCACTGGCGGTCCAGTCGGCATAAAGCCGGTTGCCGGGTATCGGCAGGGTGTTGGCGCGCAGACGGGCCCAATCGGGGCTGGTCGCTATGGGGCGGGTACTGTGTGCGGTCATGGGAGGTTCCCGTTAATCATTACCCAACCAGTGTGACGCCTTGAGAGTCCCAATGTATTTCATTTTTTGCGATAAATGGGCTAAATTCAGAAAATAACTTCTTAAATTTACCAATCTGGAGGCATAAATTGCCTGACGCTATCGATATAGCCATTTTAAACCTGTTGCAACAGGATGCGACCCTGTCGGTGCAGGCCATCGCCGACAAGGTCAATCTAACCACCAGTCCCTGCTGGCGTCGCATCCAGGCACTGGAAGACCAGGGGTACATTCGCCGTCGGGTTGCACTGCTGAACCGGCAACCTCTGGCGCTGGGCGTCGATGTGTTCGTTTTTATTCGCACCCGCGAACACAACGACACCTGGCTGACGGACTTTACCGAAGCGGTGCTGGCCATGCCCGAGGTCATGGAAGCCTATCGGATGAGCGGAGACGTGGATTATCTGCTCAGGGTGGTGGTTAGCGACATCGCCGCCTATGATCGTTTCTACAAGCGACTGGTCAGCCGGGTGAAACTGGCGGATGTGAGCAGCAGTTTTGCGATGGAGCAGTTGAAGTACACCACCGCCTTGCCCCTTTAGCAGTCGCACCGGCTATTGAGTGTGACCTCGGGTAAGCGCCAGAAAGCCACCCAGCGAGATCAGCAATACCGAGGCGCCACCCAGTATGGCGACCGGATACATCAGATTGCCGGCCAGATCGAGCTGGCTGTACTTGATGATCATGATCAGCGATTCGAGCACCAGCGCAATGCACACCGTACCCAGAAACCGGGTTATGGTTCGGCGAATGTTGGTAAACACATTCTCTTCCTGATCAGATTCTGTGTACTCCTTGCTGATGCCCGCCCCGAGCTCGAACATGGCCAGCCCGATGATCAGTGAGTTGACCAGGTTGACGGTGGTGGACATGAAACTGCGCTCACCGGTCATCACATCGGTGGAAAAATGGAACACACCACTGATGACCAGTAACGCTGACAAACCGTAAAACAAGACGGTAAATACCCGAACCATCAACTGCTTGCCAACATGACTCAGTGCCTTGAACCCCAGCGGGTGAAAAGCACGCGGGGCTTCGCCGGGGTGCTTTTTCGTCGGCTCAGCGGGTTCATTCGGCGTGTTGAATTCACGAATCTCATTCGGTGTTGCGTTCAAATCTATGGTCTGGCTGGTCATACCGTTAATTCCCTTGCTGACTGGGTAAAGCGTGCGACCGATGCTATAGCAAGCTGGAGGCCGGGCAAGCAGCGTCAGGTAAAGCCGAGTGAGAATCGGGTAAAGGCAGGTAAAGCGTCTCACTCAAGCGTGACCAGGTTCACGTAGCCAGATTTTTGTGCCTGAGGTGTGTCAGCCTGTGAAAATTCAGTTGGGGTTCATGAAGCAGGCAGATACTCTAGTCATTGCATTAAGCGTCGAGTCGCATCCGACCGTAACCCCAAGATTGCGGGAGCCATCAATCATGACCTGCCCGACTGGATACCGGCAAGCCATCCTCATCACTTGCCTGATGACAGCAACCAGCATCGCCCAGGCAAAAGATGACTTTGTCTGGCTATCCTATGGCGGTCAGCAGGGTTATTTTGAATCGCCCTATGTGGGCGTCGGCTTTATGGCCGATACCTGGGGTGCTGAGCTGGGTCTGGTATTGCGGTCAGACTACTCTGGCAACGTGAACATGTACGAGCCACCCCACAGCGACACTGACCGGGTTTCGAACAACGCTGTTGTGGGTTTCCCGCTGCACCTGTCCATTCTGAAAGGCTACGCGCCCAACGACCGCATCGCGTTCTACACCTCGCTGGGTTTGCTGGCTTCAACCCGCTGCGACATTGATGAATCCAACGTCACCGGCTATGCCTACTGCGCTAATGAGCGCTCGGAGTTTGAACTGATACCCGGCGTCAGCGCCCTGTTCAGCCTGAATGAGTTCACCCTGGGCATGGGCTACCAGTACGGAATTGGCCCGCTAATCTCGCTGGGAACGGATTTTTAAAACTCACTACCCATAGTCCTCCCACTTAAGTGGTATTGGCCCGCACCAGCCGCCGGGTATGCCTCTGTGGGGTCGGCATGAACCCGTCCGTGGGGCCTAGACTTCGGCATCCATGCCTCAGACTTCCCCACAGAGGCATACCCGGCAGCCGGTACTAGTCTGTTGAGTAAATGCCTAAACTTGAACTAGAACAATCCATTGGCACCATTAGCAACAAACTGAATAGCCAGCGCAGCCAATATCACACCGAGCAAACGCTGAATGATTTCATCGCCGGTCTTGCCGATGACCTTGCGGATCTGACTGGCCAGCAAGCCCGCCGCCAGGGTGACCAGCAATACCGAAATCACCGCCGCAATGACCCATCCCTGATTGGCCGGTGAGTCCGCATCGGCCATTAACAACACAGTGATGGTCAGGGTACCCGGACCAGCCATCAGCGGAATCGCAAGCGGGTAAACGGCGATGTCACCGACGCTGCGATCTGTGGGTTTGTCCGGCAGCGGGGCTGAGGTGATCATTCTGAAGGCCGTATTGAACAGCAGAATACCGCCGGCCACTCTCAGGGCATCCATGCTGATACCGAGCGTGGTGAGCAACCCTTCACCCACCCAGGCAAAGATCAGAATCACCGCTGCGGCGATCCCGGTCGCCTTCAGAATCACCCTGAGGCGCTGCCGAAAGGTTCGCCCCAGAGTCAGTGAATAGAAAATCAGCGCCGCACCAATCGGGTCAATAACCACGAAATAGCTGGTAAAGGCATTCAAAAACAGCGTCGTATTCATACCCAGTCCAGAATCACCTTGCCGGATTGGCCGCTGCGCATAATATCGAAACCTTCCTGAAAATCGGCGACGGGCAGCGTGTGGGTAATCATCGGTTTCAGATCCAGGCCCGACTGAATCAGACCGGCCATCTTGTACCAGGTTTCAAACATTTCCCGGCCATAGATGCCTTTCAATTCCAGCCCCTTGAAAATGACCTGACTCCAGTCAATGGCCATGTCTTCCCCGGGAATGCCGAGCAGCGCTACCTTGCCACCATGATTCATTGACGACAGCATGGAACGAAAAGCACTGGGCACGCCCGACATTTCCAGGCCGACATCAAACCCCTCGGTCATGCCCAGACTGCTCATGACGTCATTGAGACTCTCGTTGGCCACATTGACGGTGCGGGTAGCGCCCATGCGTTTTGCCAGGGCCAGACGGAAATCATTCACATCGGTGATCACAATGTTCCGGGCGCCGACATGACGGGCCACGGCGGCGGCCATCATGCCAATCGGCCCTGCGCCGGTAATCAGCACATCTTCCGCTACCAGGTTGAAACTCAGGGCGGTGTGCACCGCGTTGCCGAACGGATCAAAAATAGCGGCCAGCTCATCACTGACATCGTCGGGCAACTTGAAGGCGTTAAACGCCGGTATCACCAGATACTCGGCAAAGGCCCCGGCACGGTTAACCCCGACACCAACAGTATTGCGGCACAGATGGCGACGCCCGGCGCGGCAGTTACGGCAATAGCCGCAGGTGATATGGCCTTCGCCACTGACCCGGTCGCCCAGGGCAAAGCCAGTGACTTCCTCGCCCATGCTGACGACTTCGCCTACGTACTCATGGCCGGTAACCAGGCCCAGCGGCACCGTATTTTGCGACCACTGATCCCAGTTGTAAATGTGCACATCCGTGCCACAGATCGCCGTTTTGCGAATGCGAATCAGCAGGTCGTTGTGACCCAACTCGGGCTCATCGACCTCGGTCATCCAGATACCGGCTTCCGGGTACAGCTTGGCAAGGGCTTTCATAGCGAGGACTCCTTAAATAAGCGACAGTTCGCGACCGACCTCGGTGAACGCCGCAATGGCGATATCCAATTGCTCCCGGGTCAGCCCGGCACTCATTTGAGTGCGGATGCGCGCGGCACCCTGAGGCACCACAGGGTAACTGAAACCGATCACATACACACCGCGCTGCAGCAACTTGTCCGCCATGGTGCTGGCGACGGTGGCGTCGCCAACCATCACCGGAATGATCGGATGATTGGCACCGGCGAGTGTGAAGCCTGCGGCTTCCATCTGTTCCCGAAAGTAGCGGGTGTTGTCCCAGAGTTGCTGGCGCAGGTCATCGCCCTGTTCGATCATATCGAGCACTTTCAGGCTGGCGGCCGCAATGCTGGGCGACAGCGAATTGGAAAACAAATAAGGGCGGGAGCGCTGACGCAACCAGTCGACGATGGGTTTGGCCGCCGCCGTATAGCCGCCACTGGCTCCACCCAGAGCCTTGCCCAGGGTGCCGGTGATGATATCAACCCGGTCCATCACCCCATGAAACTCGGGCGTTCCGCGACCGTGCTCGCCCATAAAACCTACCGCATGGCTATCGTCGACCATAACCAAAGCATCATATCGGTCCGCCAGATCGCAAATACCGGTCAGGTTGGCGACCACGCCATCCATCGAGAACACCCCATCGGTCACAATCAGACGGTACCGTGCTGACTGACTTTGCTGCAGACAGTGCTCGAGTTCAGCGAGGTCGTTGTTGCTGTAGCGAAACCGGCGTGCCTTGCACAGACGCACGCCGTCAATAATGGAGGCGTGGTTGAGCGCATCGGAAATGATGGCATCCTGGTCATTCAACAAGGTTTCAAACAGCCCGGTATTGGCGTCGAAACAGCTGGAATACAAGATGGTGTCTTCCATGCCGAGAAAATCGCTCAGGCGCTGCTCCAGTGCTTTGTGAACGCCCTGCGTACCACAAATAAACCGAACCGAGGCGACGCCGAACCCAAACTCATCGAGCCCCTGTTTCGCGGCAGCAATCAACGCCGGGCTGTTGGCCAGCCCCAGGTAGTTGTTGGCACAGAGGTTCAATACCGTCCCACCATCGGTCGTCACCTGCGCCCCCTGGGGGGAAATAATGATGCGCTCTGTCTTGTACAGACCCTGAGTTTTCAGATCGGCCAGGGCCTCAGGCAACTGTTGAATGAGTGATCGGGACATGAAAGAAACTCCGGTGTTGGTAAGGGAACATTCCAGCTCGATGATGCGGCCACCCTGCGGAAACGAGCCGAAGGGGTGCATATGAGACTCTGGGTTGGTTTGTCTGTAGGTTCTCAGACCCGCCTGCGAAAGGCGACCTGCCGCCCATGAATAGAACACTCTGTTCCTTTATGGACTTGTAAGGCTGCCGCTACAGCCGCAATATTCGGCACTCGAGACCTGAGTTCTGTATAAAAACCATAAAAATCTAATCTACCACCGTTCTATTTAGCCTAATGATTTGAATTCCATCACAAAAATCGCTTCAATAGCATCCGCTCCATGTCGTACACAAGCACGCATCGCCAGAACAATCCGAAAGAACGAAGACTGCGTAGGATCGATACGGCAAGAAACCCTGTAGATCAGTGACAAATCAGCGCATGCAGTAGCAATTGTCATGCGGGTCAACTAGCATTGAGTGCGTGAGTGGCGTAACGATGGCGTGACATCTTACCCTTTTCAACCCGCTATGAAACTCACACACAGGAATCTTTGGCCGGCTGACATTGCGGTCATCGTGGGACAACGAGGGAACTATGGATCAAAAGCTGGAAGAGCTTGAGCAGGCTATTGTTGAAGCCGAAGAAGCAAAACGCCAGTTCGTTAGAGAAAACCCTAATGGGACTGGGAGCAAAGACGACCGCATGCGTTTGTACAATGATGTAGAACGCGCGCGTAAAGCTTTGCGTGACTACAAACGCATGAACCCCCATTTGCTGTAACTCGCCTTCATGGCCGTTCGGGCACGGCGCCTGCCCTCTGTGTTACTGCACGGCGGGCAGGCGGGCGCACATCAACGCAGCCATCACAGACAAGCCGCTCAACAGGAGGATGACCGCCAGCGGCGACCATAGATCACCGAGCAAACCTAACAGTCCGCCGATCAGCATGATCCCCCCTACCACGGTATTGCTGACCGCCACATAGCTGGCCCGGTTGGCCTCTGTTGCCATATCGACCAGATAGGCTTTGCGACCCAGTCGAACGCCCCCGTGACAGACCATGATAACCCCATAGGCCAGACACAAACCCACCAGTTGGGCAACGCCCGATAACCAGACAGCACTTGCCCACGCGAGTACCCCTGCCAGGGCCGCCCCAAACGCGGCCACCGCCATAACGCCCTGACTGGAGCGGTCGCTGAAACGCCCCCAGACGCCCGAAGACAAAGAAGCGGCCAGCCCGCTGATGATGATCAGTGCACCCAAGCCAAGCCCGCCGCCTTCGGACTGCTGGACCATTACCACATAAAACGGCGGCATCAGTGCAACACTCAGCAATGCCGACCGGGATAATACAAAAAAACGGAAAGTCGAATCGGACCTCAACAGCCCCAGTTGCTGCCAGGCAACGGTCCAGCCATTGCCTCCGCCTTCGGTTGCGCCAGGCGCCTCCTCAATGGCGGTAAACGCCAGCATGGCGAGCCACCAGAACAGTGTTGCCACCAGTAACAGCCCCAGCAGCAGGCCGGGCTTCTCATTCAGCTCAGGGACACCCGTAAGCACCAGCCCGACACCCAATACCGCGAGTCCCGCCACCGAGGCGCTGTAACCCATCACCGTTCCTCGCCGGCGCTTGGAGACGGCCTTGCCCAGAACATCCTTCGCCGATACCGAGCATAAGCCTCGAGCCAGGCTATAAAACACCAGGCCCACCAGCATCCAGATACCCGCAACTAGCCCGTCACTAAGCAAGGCGGCCGCTGCGATCGCTAACAAGGCCAGGGAGGACACAGCGGCACCTACCAGCCAAACCGGCTTGCGATAGGCCCGCCCGCGAACATAGGCCGCCACCAACAACTGGGGAATCAGCACTCCCGCTTCGCGTATCGGCACCAGAAAGCCAACCAGTACCAGCGGCACGCCCAAAGCGCTCATTAACCACGGTAACATAAGGCGGGCGCTGCTCAGCTCATCGGCTATTTTGCTGAAGGTATTGGCCACCAGATAGGCAAAGAAATTGCGGGGCTGGTGCCGGCAGGCTGTTTCAGGAATGTCTTTGCATACCCTCGCGTCCTCTTCGCCGACTGCCTGCTCATAGGCCCAGCCCAGCGCTCGGTTTACCGGGCGGCTTTCTGCGTGTTCGGAAGGCGTTGATTGCGCCATATTTGGCCTCTCTCTCGACTACAAGGACAACAGCCAACCACGGCGTCGGCTGGCAAATAACCGCGAACTCTATCGATTCACTGCCCACCGGGCCAATCTTAACGGTATAAAGACGGGATTTAGCGCTTTGACAGGTCAGGTTGCAAGCATTGGCGTCGGCTGCGCTGGCATGGTTTAATACCCCCTGAAAGACCGTTGTGCTGCACTCTGACCAGGCGTGCAGGCTACTTCGTTAGCGCCAAACTCGTTTAAAGCAACAGTAAAACAATAACTCACGACTACAACGACACATTGCAGCCGATGATCGAAACTATCCCTCGTGTTTGCCTTGTCCCGATAAAAAAGGATCACTCATGAAAAGCCTCGCGTTCATGGTCAGGCTCTGTTGCCTGCTGAACCGATTCCTGGGCCAGGTATTTTCCTGGCTGACGCTGGGAATTGTACTGGTATGCTTCACCGTCGTTGTCATGCGCTATGTTTTTTCGACTGGCTCGGTCCTGATGCAGGATTTGTATGTCTGGATGAATGGCGTCATGTTTATGGGCATCGCCGGCTACACCTTACTCCGTGAAGGCCATGTGCGCGTCGACGTGTTTTACCGGACGGCCCCTATTAAGCGAAAGGCTCTGGTTGACCTGTTTGGCTGCCTGGTGTTTCTGTTCCCCTTTATCATCACCATCAGTCTTTATGCCTACCCCTATGTCGCCCGGTCCTGGCGCTTCATGGAAGGCTCATCCAATTACGGGGGCATGCCGGGCCTATATGTTGTTAAAACGTTCATTATCGTATTTGCCATTGTGGTCGCGATTCAGGCTTTGGCCATGATCGGGCGCAGCATCCTGGTACTGGCGAACCGACAGGAACTGGTACCTGAAGATTATCGTTACGGGGAGAACGTCTGATGGAAGTCACGTTGTTGGGCGAAATCCTCGCGCTCGTCATGTTCTTTGCCGTTATTGGTGTGTTAATGCTCGGTTTCCCGGTGGCGTTTTCGCTGGCCGGCACCTCGCTGATATTCGCCGCCATTGCCCACTTTCTGGGCGCGCTTGATCTGTCGAACTTATCGAGTGTTGCACCGCGCTACATGGGCATCATGCTGAACGAGGTGCTGGTTGCCGTACCCTTATTTATTTTTATGGGGATGATGCTGGAGCGTTCCGGCATTGCCGAAAAATTGCTCATCACCATGGGCCGACTGTTTGGCGACTTGCGCGGCGGTCTCGGCTTGTCAGTAATTCTGGTGGGAGCCTTGCTGGCCGCGTCAACCGGTATTATTGGCGCGACCGTGGTCACCATGGGCTTGCTGTCCCTGCCGGCGATGTTGAAAGCCGGTTACGACCCCAAACTGGCAACCGGGGTTATAACCGCCTCAGGCACGCTCGGCCAGATCATTCCGCCCTCAACCGTTCTGATCTTTATGGGCGACATGCTCTCAGGCATCAACAGCCAGGTACAGATGTCGCTGGGCAACTTCGCACCAACCCCCGTCTCGGTCGGTGATCTGTTTGCCGGCGCCTTCATACCCGGGATGATGCTGATGGGCATTTATATGTTGTACATGATCTTCAAGGCCGTGCGTCAACCCGACACCTGCCCGGCCCTGATCATGACGGCCGAAGAAAAGTCCCGGTTGCTGAGAGATGTGTTCACTACCCTGTTGCCACCGCTGGTACTGATCATTGCGGTGCTCGGTTCCATTCTGGGCGGCATTGCCACCCCAACAGAATCGGCCTCGGTAGGCGCTATTGGTGCCATGGTACTGGCTGCGTTCCAACGCAAACTTACCTACACCAACCTGCGTCAGGTGATGTACGCGACGGCGAATACCACCACCATGATTTTTATCATCCTGATCGGCGCGACCGTCTTCTCTCTGGTATTCCGGATGATGGGCGGTGAAGAACTGGTCAGCGACTTCCTTAACAGCCTGCCCGGTGGCCAGTTGGGCGCCATCTTGTTTGTCATGCTGCTGATGTTCCTGCTTGGGTTTATTCTGGACACCTTTGAAATCATCTTCCTGGTATTACCGATCACCGCACCAATTCTGCTGATGATGGGCGTAGAGCCCGTCTGGCTGGGTGTAATCGTCGCGGTCAACCTGCAAACCAGCTTCCTGACGCCACCCTTTGGTTTTGCGCTGTTCTATTTACGAGGGGTGGCACCCGATTCCGTCTCGACCATGACCATCTACAGAGGCGCCATTCCCTTTGTGTTCCTGCAACTGATCGTGATCGTCTTGCTGGTGGCCTTTCCACAACTGGTTACCTGGTTGCCGTCTCAGCTCTACAACTAAAAACCTGGCACCCAATACGGGCGGGCTATCGATTTTAATAACCCGCCCACAAAAAAACCCGGCACAAGCCGGGTTTTTTATAAGACCGGGCTCTTGTTACATCTGGAAGTACTTCTGGCGAGCCGTCAGGAAGGCACCGTCAACCTGTTCGGTACGGGTACGCAACAGCGCAAGAGCTTCAAAGTAGCTTTCAGTGGTTTTACGCACCAGAGCGTCATCGCTGTCGCGCAATTCACCGAGAACTTCCTTCGCCGCTTCAGCACCAGCTTGCAATACTTCTTCAGGGAAGTATTTAACCTGGACGCCATGCTGTTCTACCAGAGTGCGCAGAGCGATCGGATCGTTGGCGTAGAAGTCGGAGGCAACCTGGTCGTACTCGGCCTGGCAGGCAAACTCGACAATTTGTTGCAGGTCGCGCGGCAATGCTTCGAACTTGGACTTGCTGACCACCGCTTCGGTAGCCAGGCCTGGCTCGATAAAGCTCGGCATATAGTAGTTCTTGGCAATCTGGTAGAAGCCCAGTGCCAGGTCGTTGTAGGGGCCAACAAATTCAGCGGCATCCAGTGCACCGGACTGCAATGCCTGGTAAATCTCGCCACCGGCCATGTTAACCACACTGGCGCCCAGCTTTTCCCATACCTGACCACCCAGACCCGGGGTCCGGAATTTCAAACCCTGAATATCTTCCAGGCCGTTGATCTCTTCGCGGAACCAGCCACCGGCCTGAGTACCGGTGTCACCCGACAAAAAGCCTTTTACGCCAAACTGATCGTAAATTTCATCCCAGATTTCCTGGCCACCCATGTAACGAACCCAGGCCGCCAGTTCTCGGGACGTCATGCCATACGGCACACCGGTAAAGAAGGACGTGGCCCGGCTCTTGTTCTGCCAGTAGTAGGCAGCGCCGTGGCTCATCTCGGCAGACCCTTCAATGACCGCGTCGAACGCACCCAAAGGCGGCACCAGTTCACCAGCCGCATAGACTTGTACCGTCAATCGGCCGTTGGACATGGCGGTAATTCGATCGGCAAGGCGCTGCGCACCCACACCCAGCCCTGGGAAATTCTTCGGCCAGGTGGTGACCATACGCCAGGTAATGCGGTCTTCAGCCAGTGCCGGAGTACCAATGGTGGTCGCTGCCGCCACGCTACCTGCGCCGATCAAGCCTTTTTTGATCACGTCACGTCTTTTCATGTTCAACTCTCCATCATGGGGTCAGGGAGGTACTCAACACGCGTCTGCTGGCCGCTATCATACCGGAGTGCAAATGCGAGCCAGAGCGACCGGGTTACCGACCTCAATGTTCCAGTTTTTTATTGTGGTTAGTCGGGGAAAACCGATACGGCCGTTTACCTCTATGGGAACGATCCGGCACCGAGTTATCCCGCATCGGAGTGAGCTTGCGAGCCGTTTATAATTTTAATGGCCTGCGACGACTCCAGAACGCCGAGCCTTAGAATACCCCGCAGCCTGCCATATCTCAATTCAGTTTAGCGGGCATTGCCCGGTTTCGCCTGATCCTTTAGTGGTATCCCGTTAACGTTGCCCAGGTCCGACTCGTTGGAGGTCAACAGCGGCCTTTGCACTTGCACCGACCTCAATAGCCAGCCAGTATGACGCTACCAGGCCGGGCTTAACGGCAACTGAACATTTTACCCGCGGTTTCATGGACCCCGGCGTCTGGAAAAGCAGTAACAACAAAAAAAACAGGATGGGCTGCCGGTACAACGCCAGGCGTTGCACAGCGAGCAAGGTCCATCAGGCAATTGAGGGATACACATGTCGCTAACCCTAGCTGTTCCCGTTGACCGAGCTCCCGGTGAAACCCGGGTTCCAGTCACGCCCGATACCACCCGTAAACTGATCGATCTGGGGTTTACTGTCCTCATAGAGCCCGGTGCCGGAGTCAGGGCTCAGTTTGCAGATGCCCTCTATGAACAGGCAGGCGCAGAACTGGAAGCCGACACAGCCAAGCTGTACCAGCGCGCCGATGTACTGCTGAAGATCAATGGTCCCCAGGCGCAAGCAGAAGGCCTAACGGGCAGTGAGCTTGAGGCTCTGGGCAGCACTCCTGAGAAGGCCAAAACCTGGATATCCTTTCTGGCACCCGGTCAAAACGAGCCCCTGCTCGAACAATTCAACGGCCAGCACGCTACTGCCCTGTCACTGGATGCCATTCCTCGTATTTCCCGAGCCCAGAAAATGGATGTGCTCAGCTCAATGGCCAATATCGCTGGCTATAGGGCGGTGATTGAAGCAGCCAATCAGTTCGGTCGCTTCTTTACCGGTCAGATTACCGCCGCAGGCAAGATCCCCCCGGCCAAGGTGCTGGTCATCGGTGCCGGAGTTGCCGGGCTCGCCGCCATTGGCGCGGCGAAAAGCCTGGGCGCCATTGTGCGTGCCTTTGACACCCGCAAGGAAGTCAAGGAACAGGTAGAGTCCATGGGTGGTGAATTCCTCACCGTTGAACTGGAAGAAGACGGGGCCGGCACGGGTGGCTACGCCAAGGAGATGTCCAAGGCCTTTATTGACGCGGAAATGGCCCTGTTTATGGAGCAGGCCAGAGAAGTGGACATCATCATCACCACTGCCCTGATTCCGGGCAAGCCGGCACCCAAGCTGATCACCGAGGCCATGGTTAAGGCCATGCAGCCCGGCAGCGTGGTGGTTGATCTTGCAGCGCCCAACGGTGGCAATTGTGAGTGCACGGTGAAAGACGAGGTAGTAAAGGCGCACGATGTCACCGTCATCGGCTTTACCAACCTGGCCGCCCGGGCCGCCACCCAGGCCAGCCAACTGCTGGCGAACAACCTGTGGCGTCTGCTCGAACATTTGTGCCCGAACAAAGATGGCCAACTGGTCATTGATCTGACCGATGAGATCACCCGCAGTTGCACCGTCGTGCATGGTGGCGATATCACCTGGCCACCCCCACCGCCCAAGCTTTCTGCGACACCCAAACCGGCGGCCCCATCGGCACAAAAGACAACAGAGAAATCGCCACCAGCTCCCCGCAAAGCCCGGCCTATAGCCCTCTACTGGGTGATTGCCGGGGCTCTCATATTGGGCCTCGGCGCCGTTGCTCCAGCCGATTTTGTCAGCCACTTCACAGTGTTTGTACTGGCGATTTTCATTGGCTGGCAGGTCATCTGGAACGTCAGCCATTCTCTGCATACACCGCTCATGAGTGTGACCAACGCGATCTCCGGCATCATCATTCTGGGCGCGCTGCTGCAAATCAGTGGCAGTGGCTCCTGGCTGGTTAGCGTGCTGGCGACCATCAGCGTACTGGTTGCCAGCATTAACATTGCGGGCGGGTTTTATGTCACCCGACGAATGTTGAATATGTTCCGCAAAGGAGACCCGTCATGACTGGACTGTTATCGATGGCCTATTTGCTGGCCGGGGTATTCTTCATTTTGTCACTGGGTGGACTGAGTTCCCAGGAGACCGCTCGACGCGGCAACAACTACGGCATCGCCGGTATGGTGATCGCCATCGTTGCCACGGTGGCCTCTGCGGCCGTTGGGGCTTATTTCGTACTGGCGATTGCCGTCGCCATTGGTGCGGCCATAGGGCTCTGGCTGGCCTCAAGAGTGGAAATGACGGCCATGCCACAACTGGTCGCCCTGCTCCACAGCTTTGTTGGCCTGGCCGCAGTACTGATTGGTTGGGCGGCCTATCTGGACCCCAGATCGCAGTTGGCGGGCGCTGAAAAGGTCATTCACAATACCGAGATCTACCTCGGCATCTTCATCGGCGCCATTACCCTCACCGGCTCCTGGGCGGCCTACGGCAAGCTGCAGGGCATTCTGTCAAGCAAACCACTGGCATTACCGGGCCGTCATGTCATGAATGCCGTTGCGATCATTGTGTCGCTGGTCATGCTGATCCTGTTTGCACCTGATGGTCATGGTTCAGGCGATGCCACCATGCTCCTGCTGATGACACTGATCGCGCTGCTGCTCGGTGCCCACCTGGTTGCTGCCATCGGCGGAGCGGACATGCCGGTGGTCATTTCGATGCTGAACAGCTATTCCGGCTGGGCCGCGGCGGCCACCGGCTTCATGCTGGGTAACGATCTGCTGATCATCACCGGTGCACTGGTCGGTTCTTCCGGTGCGATTCTCAGTTACATCATGTGCAAGGCGATGAACCGGTCGTTCATCAGTGTCATTCTGGGTGGCTTTGGCACCGACTCCGGCTCAAGCGCCGACGATGAAGACTACGGCGAAGCACGCAGTGCCTCAGCCGATGAAGTAGCGAGCTGGCTACGTGATGCTGATTCGGTGGTTATCGCCCCTGGCTTTGGCATGGCAGTCGCCCACGCCCAGCAAGCGGTTGCTGAACTTACGTCCACTTTGCGTAAACACGGCAAGACGGTGCGCTTTGCGATTCACCCGGTCGCGGGGCGATTGCCAGGGCACATGAACGTGCTGCTGGCGGAAGCCAACGTGCCCTATGACATTGTGCTGGAGATGGATGAGATCAACGATGACCTGCCGAAAACTGACGTCGTACTGGTGATAGGTGCCAATGACATCTGCAATCCGGACGCTCAGGAAAAACCCGGCTCACCCATCGCTGGCATGCCAGTGCTGGAGGTCTGGCACGCGCATCAGGTGGTGATACTGAAGCGGTCGATGGCAACCGGTTACGCCGGCGTCAGCAATCCGCTGTTCTATCGCGACAACAGCAGCATGCTGTTTGGCGATGCCAAAGAAAGCGTGCAAGCTCTGGTCAGCAAGTTGTAACACTCCCTAGCCAGAGCCGGAAGGCTCCGGCTCAGGCGGCGCCCTGCTTGCGAGCGAGCAATTTTGTCAGCACCCGGGACACCTGGGTGCGCCCTTCGGCGTTGATCATCAGCGCCTTGGGCGTCAGCCCTTCCAGGTCGGGGTTCGGAGTTGCCAGCCAGGCCTGAGCAGCATCAACACTGCCCAGTGCATTACAGGCATGCAACACCAGCTTGCTGATGTCATCCACCATGCTTTGTGCAGGCGGTTCTTCCGACAGATCCATCCCGACCAACTGTGCATCCGGTATGGCCTGTTGCACCTGCGATTTAGCGTACTCCAGTACCTGGGTAACACTGGCGCCTTCCCGGCTGAAGTGAATCGAGAACTCACCACTTGGGTTCGACCCCAGTCCCTCAATGGTAAAATCCGACCCTGGCATCTGCCCTGCAACGGCGGCCGCATCGACCGCCGCCGAGTCCGGCAACTGAAATGTCAGTGTAAAATGGTGCAGCATGTCAGCCTTCTTATTATCGTGAGCACCCCTAAAGCATACCCAAACTGGCCGGGCTTTGAAAAACTTTCACGGATAGCCCTGTTTAGCCCGCCATCAACCCGCCAACACTGACCAAACTCTGGTGGGCTGCTACACTAAAGCTTTAGCCAATGTTCAAACTGGCAGTTTGAATATACAAATGGCTGACTAATATTTCTTGCCGGGAAAACGTGCCAGCCACCAGGCAGGCCTATCCGGGGTCGGCGTAAACCCCTCCCTGGAGCCTAGGCCACAGCATCCATGCTGCGGACTACCCCGGATAGGCCTGCCTGGTAGCCAGCACTCGGCTCATCGCAATCGCTAGTACACCATATTAAAAGAAACCAAATTACTCGATAGAAGGATCACTTTATGTCTGCCAATGACTCTGTTGTTATCAGTGGCGCTGGTCTCTGGACGCCTGAAAACGTGCTCACTAACACAGAGTTGGTGCAGGTACTGAACGAATATGCCGATAAGTTCAATCACGAGCATGCCAGCGAAATAGAAGCGGGCACCCTGGAACCCGTCGCCAAGTCCGACCCCGATTTCATCACCAAAGCCAGCGGCATCCGTCAGCGTTACGTCTATGTCAAAGATGGCATTATGGACGTCGATCGCATGCGCCCGCGAATTCAGGAGCGCCCCGATGACGAACTGAGTCACCAGGGGGAGATGGCCGTTGCTGCCGCCAGAAAGGCACTTGCCGCCGCCAATAAGAGCGCGGCTGATATTGATGCCGTGATTGTCAGCTGTGCCTACACCCAACGCTCCTACCCGGCCATTGCGATTGAAGTGCAAGCCGAACTCGGCATCGAGGGCTTCGGCTTCGACATGCTGGTAGCCTGCTCCGCCGCCACCTTCGCCCTGCACCGCGCTTACGAGATGGTCAAAGCAGGAACGGCCAGAGCGGTACTGGTCATCAACCCGGAACTGACCTCACCCCAGGTAAACTACCGCGACCGCGACAGCCACTTTATTTTCGGTGATGTTGCCACCGCCATGGTGGTCGAACGGGGCGACACTGCCAATGCCGAGCATGTTTACGACATACTGGGCATCAAGGCGAAAACAGTCTATTCAAACAATATTCGATCCAACTTCGGATATGTCTCCCGCGCGTTTGACTCCGACCCCTTCGGCCCCGACAAACTCTTCCACCAGGAAGGCCGCAAGGTTTTCAAGGAAGTCTGCCCGATGGCCGCTGATCACCTGGCAGCCCAAATTGAAGCCGTGGGTGCCGAGATCGGTCAGGTTCGGCGCTGGTGGCTGCACCAGGCCAACATCAACATGAACCAGTTAATCACCAAGCGCTTGCTGGGCCATGTGGGCACACAGGACGAAGCACCCATCGTGCTCGACGAGTACGCCAACACGGCCTCAGCCGGTTCGATCATTGCCTTTAACCTGCATCATCAGGATCTTAAATCCGGCGATCTGGGGGTGATTTGCTCGTTTGGGGCGGGGTATTCGATTGGTAGCCTTGCTTTGCGCAAGCGATGAGCTTGGCAACAGTCTAAGTGCCAGCTGCCGGGTAGGCCTGGCCGGGGGAGTCCACAGCATGGATGCTGTGGACTAGGCCCCATGGACGGGTTCACGCCGACCCCGGCCAGGCCTACCCGGTGGCTGGCACGAGCGCCAGGCATTCAAGCAAACCCAACCGATAAGCCACGGGTCAATTCAATAGAGCAACGTAAACAACTGGCGCTGGTATTTGACAGCCGTTGGGTCGCCTTTGCCCAGGCTGTTGACGATGTCGAGGAAGGTTTTGCGAGCTTCGCCGTCCTTGAAGGTTTTATCTTTACGCAGAATGCCCAGCAGGGTGTCCAGCGCGTCGGCGTGGCGGTTAATCTGGCTGTACTGAACCGCCAGCTCATAGGCCAACTCCAGATTATCCGGGTCGGCGTCCCGTTTGCTTTGCAACTCCTGAATCTCCGGTGACTCGGCAGCCTGATGCAACAGCGCCAGTCGGGATTTCAGCGCCGCGTATTCCGGCTCGGTTTGCTCCGTCATGGTCATTTTATCGAGAATGGCTTCAGCGTCTTCGGCACGGTGCAAAGCGACATAAACATCGGCCAGGGCGAACGCAATGGCGGTTTCGCCATCGCTCAGGGTGTAGGCTTCGCGCAGCAGAGGCAGCGCCTCATCAAGCTTGCCTTGAGTGTGCAGCGCCTGGGCCTGATCCAGCAAGCTGTCCCAGGGCTTGGGCAAGTACTTCTCAAGGCGCTCCCGAATGGCGGATTCGGGCTCCGCTCCCATAAAGGCATCGACCGGCTGGCCATTCACGATCAGCGCCACTGTCGGCAGGCTGCGCACACCGAACTGGGCCACAATGTTGGGTTGCTCATCGGCATTAACCTTGGCTAACAGCAATTGCCCCTGGTTTTCGGCCGCCAGCTTTTCGAGTATCGGCATCAATGCCTTGCAGGGCGCACACCACTCAGCCCAAAAATCCATGACCACCAGGCGACGCTGGGATTCCTCCACCATGACGTGCTGGAAGTTCTGTTCGGTTACGACCACCACGTTGCCGGCATCTTGCCCGTATACTTCGTTCATAACACCCTCGCGTTCAAAAACTGGCTTTATCACCCCATTATTGGGACATCACCGCATTTCGCAATACCGGGGGTTCCACCAGAGCACCCGGGATGCCATGACAGGGGCGCGACCGACCGTTACAATCCCTGTCGTCACAGACTCCCGCTGCCGGCGCTGACCGGTTTACTGTGGAATCTGAGCCTCATTTGAGTCCGGGCCGGTATCGCCATGCTATCCCATAGCCGGTTCACTATGCATCGTCATCAGGAGCGCAATATGAAACGTGGTGTTCTCATCGCCATCACAACCGGGGTTATTGTCGCCCTGGCCAGCGCAGGTCTGGTTGTAACCAGTGCCTCGAACGCCGGGGCGGAAAATCCGTCGAACATCATCGTCAGTGAACGGGAAGACCGGGTATTCCATCAGTATCAGCTGGAAAACGGACTCAAGGTCGTACTGGTGTCCGATGAAGACGCCGAAGTTGCCGCAGCCGCCCTGAACGTCAGCGTTGGCTCCTGGAGCAACCCGGCCGACTTGCCGGGCCTGGCTCATTTTCTGGAACACATGCTGTTTCTCGGTACCGAAAAGTACCCGAATGCCGATGAGTACCACCAGTTTATCGAACAAAACGGCGGCAACAACAATGCTTACACCGCTGATGAAAACACCCTCTACTACTTTGACATCGATGCCGATCACCTTGAACCGGCCTTGGACCGGCTGGCGCAGTTTTTCATCGCCCCCCTGTTCGACGCCAGCTACATAGAACGCGAGATCAACGCGGTGCAATCTGAGTTTACAGCCAGTCTGCAAGACGATAACCGTCGACGTGAAGACGCGGTGCGCGAACTGGTCAACCCCGAGCATCCAGCGGCCAACCTCGCCATCGGCAATGCCCAAACGCTCGATAACGACCAACTGCGCGAACGGATGCAAGCCTTCTATCGTGAGCACTATGTGGCAAACCGCCTGTCGCTGGCCGTGGTTGGCCCCCAGGATATTGAGACACTGAAAGACTGGGTCGATTCTCGCTTCAATCAGATACGGTCGGTCTCCTCAGAACCGCTGCAAATAGACGTGCCGCAGTTCCGCACCAGCCAGTTGCCCATGCTGATCGAGGTAGAGCCACGTCGTGAAAGCAGACTGCTCCAGTTCCGCTTCCCGGTCCCGGCAACCGTGCCTGAACTCGACACCAAGCCTTACACCTACCTGGCAAGCCTGCTCGACCACCAAGGGCCCGGCACCCTGTTCGAAGCGCTGAAGGAGCAAGGCTGGGCAGACGGAATATCGGCCCGTGCACCCGGCACCAGCCGCAATTCGGATACCTTCACCATCGCTTTGCAACTGACCCCTGAAGGCATGGCCAACTGGCAAAGCGTCGCGACACTGATGTTCAGCTACCTGCAAACCATCGAACAAGCGGGGTTAAACGAGTGGCGCTATAAAGAACTGCAAACCATTAACGAGATCAACTTCGAATTCGCGGAACAGGTATCCCCCACTGCCACGGCACAGCATCTGGCAACCCGGCTGATGCACTACCCAGCCGATCAGTTACTGATAGGCCCCTATCGGCTGGCGCAATTCGATGCCGAAGCGATTCAACGCTGGCTGTCCTACCTGCAACCGGATAACGCCCTGGTCATACTAATGGCGCCGGACGTGGAAACAGACACCGTCAGCGAGTGGTACGAAACCCCTTACAAGGCAACGCCGCTGTCGGGCTCGGTGGTCGCCGAATGGCGTGCGCCCGAGCCCGACAGCAACCTGACTCTGCCTGAGGAAAACTTGTTCATTCCGGAAGACCTGACCGTGCTGCCCTTTGCCGGGCGCCAGAGCGACCTGATCAACAACACGCCCCTGGTCATTAAACAGACGCCGGGCTTATCCGTTTGGTTTGAACAGGACGAAACCTTCAGAACGCCGAAGCTTGATATAACGGTCATGATGGAATCTCCCGACGCCAATGCCAGCGCCCGCAGCGCCATTGCAACGCAGCTGTTTATCGACATGGTCGACGACGGGATGACCGACTTCCGCTACGACGCGGGCCGGGCAGGCTCCGGTTATGGCCTGTCATCATCGAAACGTGGTCTGCAGATGCGACTCTATGGCTACAGCGACCGGCTGCACGTGTTACTCGACACCCTACTGGTGGAGTTGACTGACCCGGGCGTCAGCCAGCCCCGGTTTGAACAGCTAAAATCCGATCTCCAGCGCCGGCTGCGCAATACCCGCGAAGACCCGGTCCTGAATCAGATGGTTCGGCGCCTGAATACGGCGCTGATCCGTGATTCCAGAACACCGGAGGCCCTGCTTGAAGCGCTTGAGGGCCTTACGCTCGACGATGTGCTCGCACACCGTGACACGTTGATGAACCATCAGGCCATGACGATACTGATTCACGGCAACCAGACCGAAGACGGTGCCCTGCAACTGGCCAATCGCATCAGCGCGATGATCCCGCCCAGTGCCGATGTCGAGCCGGTCAGGAACGAAGTGGCCGCCCTGCCCAGCCGGCGTTACCGCCATGAAATGGCCATCGATCACAACGACAGTGCCCTGCTCGGCTACTATCAGGGTCAGGACAGTAGCCTGCGCGAGCGCGCTCTGTTTGCGTTGCTGGGCCGAACCATGAGCGCGCCATATTTTGCGGAGATGCGCACCGAGGAGCAGCTGGGTTACATCGTTTTCAGCCAGAATTTCATGGCCGACGATCTGCCTGGCCTGGTCGTCTACATTCAGTCACCCGACACGGACCCGGCCTTGTTGCAGCTGTTTTCAGACCGCTTCATGAACCGCTATCTGCAACAACTGCGCAGCCTCGACAGCGATGAGTTCAATCGTTACAAGGCAGGCCTGATCAACGATCTGACCACCCCGGAGCAAAACCTCTATGAGCTTAGCCAGACTTATTGGCAGGCCATCATGGACGGGAATCCGAACTTCAATACGCGCCGGCGTCTCGCGTCGGCTGTTGAGGCAATCAGTCTAGATGGCTTTACCCGTTTCTTTGAAAACCAGATGCTCAGAGACGACGCAAAACGTCTGGTTCTGCATCAGGTCGGCCGGGGCATGGAAGAAGCCTACACAGAAAATGGCACCAACCTGGTGGGCTTTTACACAGCTGACAACGTTCAAACCATTCAGGAAGCCAGCCGCTGGATTAGACCTACCTTTAACAACCTGCCGGAGCGTTTGGATTCTACCCAGTAGAGCTGCTGTGGCTGGATACCAGGCAGACTTGCCCGGTATCCAGCGCTTTCTTTTTTGCGAGTGAATACCCACCTAATCGGTGGCTGGGTTACTCACGGTACTGAAGTGCTTAAAAGGCATGGACTGCACCCTAAGTCAACCCGGTAGGTCCGACTCCTGCCAGCTATTCTGTCTGCGCGGCAATACCACCAGTACTTCGGTCCCTTTTTCGCCATCCAGCACATCCAGATTGCCACCCAGCATTTGTGCCAGACGGCGCGCCACAACCAGCGACAAGCCGGGCCCAACGTCGCGGCCCTCGTCAATGACGCTGGTGTAATGGGTGAGCACATTGCTGAGCTGTTCCACGCCAAGATGGCGGCCGTCAGCGGTGATCCGGACGCGCAGTGCCTCGCCAAGCTCTGCATCGATATACCCGATCAGATGAACCTGAACCAGACCCCCCTCGTTCATTCGCATCAGCGAGTACACGACCCGGGTTAACAATGAGTGCAGCCAGTTTACGTCAGATACCAGCGGCAACTGATCTTCCTGGTGTTCAAACTTGACCCGGGTTTTGTAATTTTTTCCGTACCGCTGCCATTCTTCGCAAAACCCTTCCAGCACGGTGAGCAAGTTGATGTTCTCGGCCCGTGGCAATTCCGATTTCAACTCCAGTCGAGCCAGTACCTTCAAATCGTCGGCATAGCGCTGCATCAGCTCAGATTTTTCACGGATTCGTTCCAGCGCATCAGGCTGGCTGGAGGTACATAACGACTGAACTTCGGCCATAGCCGTATTCAGGGCGTTGGCCATGTTCTTTAACGCCAGATCCTTCTCCTGCGCTGATGACAGCACCAGTCGCCTCAGTTCGGCGCTTTGCTTGCCTTCATATTCGAACCGCTCAATCCGCAGATGGCTTTCCTGTAATGTCCGCTTAACCCGGCTAACCTCCCGAAAGGCGTCGTCAGCGTGATGCTGGATACGGCTCAGTGCCAGCAGCGACACGGCCGCTGCCACCAAGAGCAACCCCACAGGCACCGCTAAAACCGGCAACGCCAGTACTGGCATCGCGAAATACACCAGAGCCGCCAAACTGCCCAGCCACAACACTCCGCTGACGACCCAAAGGGTCGCCACCTGTGACGTCTTATTCACTGCATTCTCCCAAACCACAAACGTTATAAGCGCCAACCCGGCCAGACAGGCACAGGGACGACCATCAGTTGCACGCAGTTTGCCATTAAGTCGAGGGTTTCGCAGTTTTCTTAATGGCTCGCGGTTCACAGGCCTGGCCGCACTCATTGCCATTTGCCTGAATAAGGTGCTTGATAATCAACCAATCTGACGTTGTTTTTGACGGATATTGGGCATAAACTTATTAAAAACTGACCATTTGGACAATAAAATGAATCCGTTACATCGTGACGCCAAAACGGCGCTCGGGTTGATGGACCTGACCAGCCTGAACGACGACGATACCGATGCCCGCATCGAAGCCCTGTGCAAGCAAGCCAGTACCCCCGCGGGTTCGCCTGCGGCGGTATGTGTCTTCCCGGCATTTATTGCCACCGCACGCAGGGCACTGGCCGCTGAAGGCCTGAATGACGTTCAGGTTGCCACGGTTACCAATTTTCCGGATGGCAGCGACGACATTGAGCGTGCTGTGTCGGAGACCCGTGCCGCCGTGGCAGCCGGGGCTCACGAAGTCGATGTGGTACTGCCTTACCGCGCCCTGATGGCAGGCAACAGCGAGGTTTGTCACGATCTGGTCGCCGCCTGCAAAGCGGCTTGCGGCGCCAGTTCTCTGCTTAAAGTCATCATCGAGAGTGGCGAGTTGAAAGAACCGCACCTCATTCGCCAGGCCAGTGACATCGCCATTGCAGCGGGGGCTGACTTTATTAAAACCAGCACCGGGAAAGTGGCTGTGAATGCCACGCTGGAAGCAGCCGACATCATGCTGCACGCTATCCGCGACAGCGGCCGTCCAGTCGGCTTCAAGGCCGCCGGCGGCATCAAAACCACTGAAGATGCCCAGGCCTATCTGGCCCTGGCGGCACGCATCATGGGGCCGGACTGGGTCAGCCCCGCCACCTTCCGCTTCGGTGCCAGCAGCCTGCTGACCAATCTGCTGAAAACACTCGGCCAGGCGGGTTCGGGTTCAACCGAACCGGGTGGGTACTAAGATGTATCTGCCTCAGGAACTGATTCGCCGCAAACGCGATGGCGGCGCGCTCAATGACGATGAGATTCGCTGGTTCGTGAGCGGCATCAAGGATTCAAGCATCAGCGAAGGCCAGGTCAGCGCCTTTGCCATGGCGGTCTACTTCAATGGGCTGACGCTCGATGAACGCGTCGCCCTGACGCTTGCCATGCGCGACTCTGGCGATGTCATGCACTGGCCAGACCTGAACGGCCCGGTGCTCGACAAACACAGCACCGGCGGCGTCGGTGACCTGGTCAGCCTGATGCTCGGCCCCATGGTCGCGGCCTGCGGTGGTTACGTGCCGATGATTTCCGGCCGGGGCCTCGGCCACACCGGCGGCACGCTCGACAAATTCGAATCCATACCCGGCTACAACACCTACCCCGACAACGACCTCTTTGATCGCGCCGTGCGTGAAGCCGGCGTCGCCATTATCGGCCAGACAGGCAATTTGGCCCCGGCCGACAAGCGATTCTATGGCATTCGTGACGTCACCGGCACGGTGGAAAGCATCGACCTGATCACCGCCTCCATCCTCTCCAAAAAACTCGCCGAAGGGCTGGATGCGCTGGTGATGGACGTGAAAGTCGGCAGTGGTGCCTTTATGCCCACCCCGGAAAAAAGCCGGGCTCTGGCTGAAAGCATCGTACGCGTGGCCAACGGCGCAGGTGTGAAAACAACGGCCTTGCTGACCGATATGAACCAGGTTCTGGCGATGTCGGCCGGAAATGCGGTGGAAATGGCAGAGGCGGTGGCCTACCTTCGCGGTGACCATCGCGATCCGGTGGTCCACGAGGTCACCATGGCCCTGTGTGCAGAGATGCTGGTGTCCGGCCAACTGGCTGACAACATCGATGCCGCTCGCCGTCAGTTACAGTCAGTGCTGGATTCCGGAGCGGCGCTTGAAGCGTTTCAACGGATGGTAACGCTGCTGGGCGGTCCATCCGATTTTACCGACCGACCCGATGACTTTTTACCCAAAGCCCCCATTATTCAACCAGTCATCGCCCCAAGGGATGGCATCGTACAACCCTTGCAAGTGCGCGATATTGGTCTGGCGGTGGTTGCGATGGGTGGCGGCCGTACCCGCGCCGATCAGAAGATCGACGCCGCCGTTGGTCTGACCGACATTGTTCGGCCAGGCGTGACGGTTCGCGCCGGTGATGTGCTGGCCATGGCTCATGTTCGCAGCGAAGCGCAACTGGCCGACACCCGGCAACGGTTAACCCAGGCCATACCAATCGCCGAGCAGGCCGTCGCGGCTCAACCGGTGGTACACGACCGGATAGGCCCGGAAGATTTGGATTAACAGGGCCGGTTTCACGCAGCAAACCGACCTGACAGACCATCATAGGGCTTTGTCGCACAAAGCCCGGGAGGAAGACATGGGACGCGCTATCGTACTGGTACTGGATTCATTCGGCATTGGCGCCAGCGCCGACGCCGACCGCTTCGGCGACACCGGAGCCAACACCTTGGGCCACATCGCTCAGTGGTGCGCGCAAGGCAAGGCTGACAAGGGCCGCTCCGGCAAGCTGACCCTGCCCAACCTGACCCGGCTGGGCCTCGTCAACGCCGCCACCGAAAGCAGCCAGGGCGCCGTGCCTGAAGGCATGACGCTTGCAACCGAAACAGTCGGCAGCTACGGCTACGCCCGCGAACTGTCGAGCGGTAAAGACACACCCAGCGGCCACTGGGAAATCGCCGGCGTGCCGGTTCTCTATGACTGGGGCTATTTCAGCGAGCTGGAAAACTCCTTCCCGCAGTCATTGCTGGATACCCTGATCGAACGGTGTGACCTGCCCGGCGTGCTTGGCAATTGCCATGCCTCAGGCACCGAGATCCTGAAAAAACTGGGTGAAGAACACTGCAAGACCGGCAAGCCCATCGTTTACACCTCAGCCGACAGCGTATTTCAGATTGCCTGCCATGAAGAAACCTTTGGTCTGGAACGTTTATACGAGGTGTGTGAAGTCGCCCGCGAACTGGTCGATGAATACAACATCGGCCGGGTGATCGCCCGCCCCTTCATCGGCGACAGCGCCGACACCTTCCAGCGCACCGGCAACCGTCATGACCTGGCGGTCGAGCCACCGGCACCGACCGTGCTGAAGAAACTGGCGGAAGAAGGCGGCGAAGTCATTTCCATCGGCAAGATCGCTGACATCTACGCCAATGTGGGCATCACTCAGAAGTTTAAGGCCACCGGTCTACCGGCCCTGGTCGATGAAACGCTGACGCAAATGAGCAAGGCAGACGATCGCAGTCTGATTTTCACCAACCTGGTGGATTTCGATTCATCCTACGGCCATCGCCGGGATGTTGCCGGCTACGCCGCCGCCCTGGAATACTTCGACTCGCGCCTGCCCGAGATTCTTGAGCAGATGCAGGACGATGACATCCTGATCATGACAGCCGATCACGGCTGCGACCCAACCTGGCCAGGCACCGACCACACTCGCGAGCACATCCCGGTGCTGGTGTACGGAAAAACCCTGAAACCCGTCAATCTGGGCGAGCGGGAAACCTTTGCCGACATTGGCCAGACGTTGGCGGAGTTTTTTAAGGTAGGACGGATGGACTATGGCACCAGCTTCCTGAAATCTCTGACCGGAGAGGCTGCCTAACTACGGTCGATTTTATTATTCAGGCTACGGAGTTCGGTTAACTTCCAAGGCTTTGGCCCGCACCAGATACCGGGTGTGCCTCTGTGGGGTCGGCGTAAATCCATCCATGGAGCCTAGGCGGCAGGATATGAATCCCTTCCATGGGATTCACCCTTCGGGTTCGCTGCGCTCATGCTAAAACGCTCCCGGCGTTTTAGTCCATGCTGCGGACTACCCCACAGAGGCACACCCGGCACCCGGCGCTAATCTTCTGAGCGAACTCCTGAACTTATTATCTAGCCCAACCTCTGACGAACAGCTTCAAACAAGCAGACGCCTGCGGCAACACTGACGTTCAAGCTACTCACCTGGCCAGCCATGGGCAGCTTGAACAGTCCATCGCAGGTATCACGCGTCAGCCGTCGTAATCCGGCGCCTTCAGCCCCCATCACAATGGCCACGGAGCCAGTCAGGTCCGTCTGATAGATTGACGCTTCAGCCTCTCCCGCCGTTCCATAAATCCAGACACCCTGCTGCTTTAATGCCTCCAGAGTGCGCGCCAAATTGGTGACGACGACAAAAGGCACCGTATCCGCTGCACCACTGGCAATCTTGACTGCGGTTGGCGTCAGGCTCGCCGACTTGTCTTTCGGGGCGATGATTGCATCGGCCCCGGCCGCATCGCAACTGCGCAGGCAAGCGCCGATGTTGTGTGGGTCGGTCACGCCGTCGAGCACCAGCAGCAAGGCTGGGCGATCCAGGCCGGCTACCAGCGATTCGAGGTCACCTTCATCCAGCACCGGCGCAGCCAGTGTTTGCACCAGTACGCCTTGATGTCGAGCGTCTTGCATGTCGTTACGGTTGAGCAGGCGATCGAATTCCTCTCGGGCCAGCCAGCGGAAGCGAGCGCCCTGGCCTTTGGCCAGATCCAGCAGGCGCTGAATACGCTGATCCTGCCGGCCCTTCAGAAAAACGATTTCCCGCACCCGATCCGGATGTTGCTCAAGGGCGCTCTGGCAGGCATGAATGCCGTAGACCCAGGACGTTGCGTCACTCATGGTTATTCTTCCCGAAAATCAAACTAACCCAGAAACAGGAAAGCCCGGCGAATCGCCAGGCTTTCCTTACTCAAACAGCGATGTTACTCGCTGCTTTTGCGACGACGCGGACGCGACTTGCGTTTACCGCCCGACTTGGCCGACTTCTTACCTTTTTTGGCGTCGTCACCGGCACCGGTTTTCTGATCTGGCCGCGCCTTGGCTTTCGAGCCTTTGGCCGTGCCGGGACGGGACGGTTTCTGGACCCAGTCGCCCGACAATTCAAAGTCGATCTTGCGGTCATCGAGATCAACCCGCATGACTTTAACCTGCAACCGGTCGCCCAGACCATAACTGACCCGGGTGCGTTCGCCGACCAGGCAATGCGCCACTTCGTTGAACTGATAATAGTCGCTGGCCAGTGAACTGATGTGCACCAGACCGTCCACGTAGACTTCGTCGAGCTGAACAAACAAGCCAAAGTTGGTGACGGACGATACCGTCCCCATGAACTCGTCGCCGACATGGTCTTTCATGTATTCGCACTTGAGCCAGGCCACCACATCCCAGGTGGCCTCGTCGGCACGGCGCTCGGTCAGTGAACAGTGCTCACCCAATTCGACCATGGCCTGCAAATCGTACGGATAGATGTCTTTCTGGTTCAGTTTCGATGCGCCCCGAACCCGACGTACCAGAGAGGTTCGCTTGCCGGAACGAATCACACTGCGAATCGCGCGATGCGTTAGTAAGTCCGGATAACGGCGAATGGGTGACGTAAAATGGGTGTAGGCATCGAACGCCAGGCCGAAGTGGCCCAGGTTATCCGGCTGATACACCGCCTGATTCATCGACCGCAGCAGCATGGTTTGAATGAGCTGGAAATCCTCACGGCCTTTCAGCTGGTTCAACAGGGTCTGGTAATCCTTGGCGTGGGGTTTCTCCCCGCCTTTCAGATCCAACCCCAATTGACCCAGATACTTGCGCAGGTTTTCCAGACGCTCTGGCGAGGGTGTGTCGTGCACCCGATACAGCGCGGGAATCTCGAGTTCCTGCATGAAATTCGCTGCACAGACATTAGCGATCAGCATACATTCTTCGATCAGCCGGTGTGCATCGTTTCGCTCACTCGGGACAATGCGCTCGATCTTGCGGTCGGCATCGAACACAATCTTGGTTTCGACCGTTTCAAAATCGATCGCACCGCGCTTGCGACGCTGGAAGCGGAAAATCTTATACAGCTCGCGCAGCGTGGTGAGGTTTTTCAGCACTGCCTCACCGTATTCCTGCTGCATGGTTTCACGCGCCTCGGCGGCGGTTTCCGGCTCCAGCAGTGGCGCCACCTTGTTGTAGGTCAGGCGGGCATGGGAATTGATGAGGCCTTCCATGAAGCGGTAGCTGTCGATGTTCCCGGTAGCCGACACAGTGATTTCACAGACCAGCGTCAGGCGATCAACATTCGGGTTCAGTGAGCACAAGCCGTTCGACAGAATCTCCGGCAGCATCGGAATGACCCGCTCGGGAAAATACACCGAGGTGGAACGCTTGCGGGCTTCGGTATCCAGCGGCGAGTTAACGGCTACATAGTTGGAGACGTCGGCAATGGCAACGAACAGGCGCCAGCCACCACCCCGAACCGATTCGGCGAGTACCGCGTCGTCGAAATCCCGGGCGGTTTCGTCATCGATGGTGACGAATGCCTTGTCGCGCAGGTCGATGCGATTGACCTTGTGCGCTTCGTCAACCTGATCGCTCATGCCCTCGATGTGGTCGAGTACCTCGCGCGGCCATTCGTGCGGTATGTCATGGGTACGCAGGGCAATATCGATTTCCATACCCGGTGCCATGTGCTCACCCAACACCTGTGAAACACGCCCGACCGGCTGACGCCGGAACTGGGGCTGTTCGAGCACGTCGACCACGACGATGTCGCCGGGCTCGGCGTCACCTTCATTGCCGGCCGGGATCAAGACATCAATGCTGACGCGACGATTCTCCGGCTCAACCCGGCCTATACCGCCGTCGTTGAAATACCGGCCCACAATTTCCCGGGTATTGTGCTCAAGCACTTCGGTAATAATGGCTTCAACACGGCCGCGGTGGTCGGTACCGCCCTTACGCACGAGCACGACGTCGCCATCGAAGCAGCAGCGCATCTGGCGATGATTCAATACGTAGTCTTTGCCACCTTGATCGTGGATCAGAAAGCCAAAGCCATCGGGGTGGCCCTGGACGCGCCCTTTCACCAGATCCATCTTGTCGATCAGGCCAAAAGCGCCTTTGCGCGAGCACAGCAACTGGCCGTCGCGGACCATGGCAATCAAACGACGACGCAGTGCTTCAATATCGCGTTCGTCGTCGGCCAGTCCCAGCTCATCGCACAGTTCGGGGTGTGTTGCGGGGCCCTGGCGATTTTCCAGGTGCTCCAGAATAAATTCCCGACTGGGAATGGGGTTTTCGTATTTCTCAGCTTCCCGTTCAAGATTCGGGTCAGCGGGTTTCCGTCGGCTGATAGGTCGTAATCCTTGTTGATTAAAATTTGATCATATGATGTCAGTGTCAACCTCGGATTCATGGGGCCGTTTAATAGGCCAATAGGCTATGGTTGACTAATGCGCGAACAGTATAACGCATTGTTGGGTATCTGAATAAGGTTGTCTGCAGACGGCTGTAACGGCATGGCTACGGGCAAAACAGAGGGGTTGGTTTGGCTCTGTAGCTGTCGTCCGCTGCGGCTACCGGTGGTGCCTCTGAGGGGTCGGCGTGAATCCTTCCTTGGAGCCTAGACCGCAGCATCCCTGCTGCGGACTTCCCCTCAGAGGCACCAACGGCACCCGCAGCTTGCAATGTGCAAAAGCCGAAATTAAATCTACTGACTCAAGTTTCTGAATTCGCGATAGACTAGCGACGGGTGTCACGGTTGCTCATGTGGGGGTATCTGAGGCATGGATGCCGAAGTTAAGCCTACAGGGCGGTCCGACGTCTCGGTGTATTCACGGCGCCCCCACAGGGGCAACCGTGACACCCGTCGCGGGCTCAAGGCGATAATGCCAACTTGAACTCCGAGACGAGAATTACTGAATATCGAACGAGTGGCGAAGTACGATGGTTTCAACTCGGTCCGGGCCGGTTGAAACGATATCGATGGGCGCGCCGATGGCCTTTTCCAGGTAGGCGATGTAATCCCGGGCGCGCTGTGGCAGCTGGCTTAGCTCGCTGGCGCCGACGGTGGATTCATCCCAGCCTGGCAGCTCTTCGTAGACCGGGGTTACCCGGGCGAAGGCTTCTGCCGATTCCGGCCATTCCACGTCGTTGCCGGCCTCGTCGCGATAGCCGACACATACCTTGACGGTTTTCAGGCCGTCCAGCACGTCCAGCTTGGTCAGGCAGATGGCGTTGATGCTGTTGATGCGAATGCTGTGTTTAACCAGCACGGCATCGAACCAGCCGCAGCGCCGTGCACGGCCCGTGGTGGTGCCAAATTCATTGCCTTTTTTGGCCAGGTACTTGCCATCGTCATCGAACAGTTCTGTCGGGAATGGACCCGAGCCGACACGGGTGGTGTACGCCTTGGTGATGCCCATGATCTGGTCGAGATACAACGGCCCCACGCCAGAGCCGGTGGCAACGCCGCCCGCCGTGGTGTTGGAGGACGTCACGTAGGGGTAGGTGCCGTGGTCGATGTCCAGCAGTGAGCCCTGGGCGCCTTCGAACATGATGTCGCCACCCTGCTCGCGGATGCTGTGAATCAGGCCAACGGAGTTGACGGTGATATCGCGAATGCTCTGTGCCTGCTCAATCACTTCAGCCAGGGTCTGGTCGACGTCGATGGCGTCTGCGCCATAGTAGTTGGCCAGCACAAAGTTGTGATAATCCATCAACTCGCGCACCTTGTCGGCAAAGCCGGGCTGGAATACGTCACCCAGGCGAACGCCGCGACGACTGACCTTGTCTTCATAGGCCGGGCCGATGCCACGACCTGTGGTGCCGATTTTGGCTTCACCACGACGGCTTTCACGGGCCTGGTCAAGTGCAATGTGTACCGGCAAAATCAATGGGCAGCCGTGGCTGACGCGCAACCGTTCGCGTACCGGAACGCCGCGCTCTTCGAGCATGGCCATTTCCTTCAGCAGCGCCTCAATGGAGAGCACCACGCCGTTACCGATGATGCAATTGACACCCTGGCGCAAAATGCCCGACGGAATCAGGTGCAAGGCGGTTTTAACACCGTCGATCACCAGGGTATGGCCAGCGTTGTGCCCGCCCTGAAAGCGCACCACAGCCGACGCTTTTTCCGTCAGCAGGTCGACGATCTTACCTTTGCCTTCGTCACCCCACTGGGTGCCGAGTACGACAACATTCTTACCCATCGTTTTTTGCCTGTAGTTGATAATATGGTTGGTTAATCGGTTGGCTGGTTCAGGCTAACGGCTTTATCTGCCAGTCGCCCTGCACCTGCACGAGTTCCCGGTCACAGCCCAGCTCTTCCGGAGCCGCCTGATCCGTAAAGACCTGAATCACCCGCTCGCCGGAGGCCCGCAACTGGCTGATCCGTTCGATCAGCCCCGGGTCTGTGACGGCCGGTGCCCGTATCCCTGCGGCTTCCTGCCAGCGGCCACGCGTCTGGCTGGCCAGAATCTTTAGATCGCTGGAGAAGCCTGTCGCCGGACGCGCACGGCCAAATACCTTGCCGGTTGAATCGTAACGGCCGCCCTTGGCAACGGCCTGGCCAAAACCGGGAACAAAGGCCGAAAACACCAGGCCAGTGTGGTAATTGAAGTCCCGCAATTCGGCCAGATCCAGGTGAATTTGCTGCTCAGGAAAGCGGGCTTTCAAGGCCTCGGCGATCCGGGTCAGCGTATCCAGTGCCGTGAGCACGCCTTCGGGCGCTCCAGCGAAACGTTCAGGCCAGCCTGCCAGCTTGTCCATTGCACCGGCGCATTGCGGCAACAGGGCAAACCAGCGTTTGAAATCATCATTCAGCGGGGCGGTTTCGAGCCAGTTATTCAGTTCTGGCAACGACCGGTGACGCAACAACCGGAACAGTTGGGTCGCGTTGTCGCCCTCAAGACCAGATGCCTCGATCAGCGCCTGGTAAATACCGATGTGACCCAGGTCAAGGGTTACATTGACCAGGCCGGCCCGGGACAGCGAGGTGAGCATCAGCGAGACAATCTCGATGTCGCTGTCGATGCCGGAATAGCCATACAGTTCAGCGCCAATCTGAATGGGGCTGCGCGATGACAGCAGGTGTGTTGCCTTGGTGTGCAGCACATTGCTCGAATAACAGTAACGGGCCACACCAGCACGCGGCAGGCTGTGGGCGTCCATACGGGCCACCTGCTGGGTGTTGTCGGCACTCAGCCCCATTAGGCGGCCACTGGTCTGGTCGGTGATCTTGTAGGTCAGCAAGTCCAGATCATGGCCGACCCCGGTGAGCAGCGATTCCAGGTATTCGGCGCTCGGCGGAATAACCAGGTCATAGCCCCAGGTACGGTACTCGTCGAGAAGAAGTCGGCGCAAGGCCTCAATTCGTGCGGCTTCCGGCGGCAGGACTTCCTCAATACCGTCGGGCAACAGCCAGCGTTCTGCTATGGTCATGCCGGAACACGTTCCCATTCATTCGATCAGGGTTTTACCGGGCGTCGCCGTCACGTTTGAAGCCCCACTTTTGTAGGGCCGGGTGAGCATTTGCCAACGCCGGGCACAAAAAAACCGGGCACATGGCCCGGTTAACGGATTCTACACTTGCAACGGCTGGCCCCCAACCCTTTTTTGAACTATTTCAAAGGGTGGGCGCCATTAGCCCGGCAATTACTCATCCGTGGTCAGAACACCGCCTTTCGATTGCAGGTAGCGGAAGAAATCGTTATCCGGCTCCAGCAACAAAATGTCGCCGCCGCTGCCAAAGCTGTCTTCATAGGCGCGCAGGCTACGGTAGAAACCGTAGAACTCCGAGTCTTCAGAATAGGCCGTGGAATAGATGCGTGATGCCTCGGCATCACCCTCACCCCGAATCTGTTCGGCCTCGCGGAACGCATTGGCGGTGATCACCGTTTCCTGGCGGTCTGCAGAGGCTCGAATTTCCTCGGCTTCCCGCTCACCGTTAGACCGGAACAAGCGTGCTTCCTGCTCACGGTCTGAGCGCATCCGACTGAATACGTCGGCCGACACTTCCTGCGGCAGGTCGATGGCTTTCACCCGAATATCAATGACCCGAATACCCAGCCCACTGCGGGCAAAGCCGTCAACATCGGACGTCACTTCACGCATCAGACGATCACGTTCGCCTTCATCTTCAATCGCCGTTCCCGTTGACAATGGCTCATCTTCAGCACGACCAGACACTACCTCGCGCAGGGTACGCCGACCAAAGGCGTCACGCAGGGCCGAGTTGATGCGGTTGGCCAGAATGGTGTTGGCGCGGAAAAAATCGCCGCCACTGGTGGCGGTATAGAAGGCACGCACGTCATCGATTTGCCATTGAACGTAGGCGTCCACTTCCAGACCTTTCTGCTCGCTGGTAATGAACCGCTCGGAATCGCTGTCGAGTGTAATGATCCGACGCTCAAACTTGCGCACCACTTCAATGAACGGCACCTTAAAGTTCAAGCCTGGTGACACATCGGCGGCCACGACTTCACCAAACCGGAGTTTGATGGCGCGTTCTTTCTCAGACACCACGTAGACACTTTGCAGGCCTACAAAGACAACCAGAGCGAGCGCGGCGAGTAGAACTAAATTACGAGTACTCATGTTTCAGGCTCCTCAGTTGGTACGCCGGCGGTCGATTTCACGCAGTATCTGATCGGTCAGATTGCGCACTTCGCTGCTCGACAAGTTGTTCATGTTAGACCCTTGCGGGTTCAATACCTGCTGGCCCGACCCGCTGCTGGCGCTGCCCGTTGAACCACGGGCATTACTGCGCAGTTGATCCAGCGGCAGGTACATCATGTTGTTACCGCCTTCGACATCCACCAGCACCTTATTGGTGTTGGCATAGATGCGTGAGATCGATTCCAGATAGAGCCGTTCGCGCGTCACTTCCGGCGCTTCACTGTAGGCACTAAGGATGTTGGTGAAACGGTCTGCCTCACCAGTAGCGTTCGCAACGACCTGTTCACGGTAGGCCTGAGCTTCTTCCAACTGCCGGCGCGCACGACCCTGAGCCACTGGCAAGATCTGGTTGGCATAGGCCTGGGCTTCGTTGATCAGACGTTGCTGGTCTTCCCGGGCGGTAATCACGTCATCAAACGCAGCCTGCACCTGTTGGGGTGGCGAGGTATCGTTGATGTTCAACTGAGCCAGTTCAATGCCCACGTCATAGAGGTTCAGATAATTCTGTAACCGCTGGCGAACGGATTCCTGGATCTGGTCACGACCGACAGTCAGTGCCTGTTCCAGCGTGGCCGAGCCAATAACGTGTCGCAAGGCTGATTCAGCGGCATTGGCCAAGCTCGTTTCTGGCTGCTGCACGTTGAGCGCAAATTTCTGCGCATCCGCTGCCCGGTATTCCACCGTCATGGTGACTGACACGATGTTCTCATCGCCGGTCAGCATGCTTTCCTGGAGCCGATAGCTGCGCACCTCGGTGACGTTCACTTTCTGATCAATCTGATCAATAAAGGGGACCTTGAAGTGCAGACCCGGCAACTCGATCGTGCTGAACTCACCGAGACGCAAGATAACCGCGCGCTCGGATTCATCGACGGTGTAGATGGAGTCATATGCCGCATAGGCCAGTACCACGACCAGCAAAATGCCCACTATCGCGCCAAAGCTGGCGCCCGAACCACCGGAGCCGCCGGAACTGCCACCGCCCTTGTTCTTGCCACCACCGAGCCACTTGTTGAGCTTCTCGTTGACTTGCTTGAAGATTTCATCGAGATCCGGAGGGCCGTCATTGCCTTTACGGCGCCGGTTCCCCCAGGGATCCTGATCGTTATTGTTGTTGCCATTTGGTGGTTCATTCCACGCCATGGTCGTCTCCGTTTTCAAATGATAAAGGATTGGGTTGATGGCACCGGCTCAGCGCCGACAGCCGTCACAACTCAAAAAATTCCCGGGGTTCGCTGACTCCGAACCGCTCCGCATCAAGCCCGTTTTTCTTCAGTAGCTGCCGCAAGTCTTTTTTCTGGATGCGTATATCCAGTATCGACAGCCCCTCGGCATCGTAATCCTCAGACAGTACCGCATTGTACTGATAGAGTGCAGCCCTTAAAGCCGATTCGTCCGGTTTCAGGCTGATTTTACGTGCAATGATCTCATCGCCTAAACATTCTGCGATTGCCTGTTGAATCAACGCCAGGCCCTGCCCGGTCTGCGCTGATACCCAGACCCGGACCGGACGCCCCTGATCATTGCGCTCAATGGCCGGTTCAAAGTCGTCGAGCAGGTCAATTTTATTGAATATTTCCAGCCGGGGCAGGTCCAGCGAGCCAATTTCTTCGAGCACCAGCTCAACCTGCTCCATATTCTCTATACGGTCTTCATCGGCACAATCGACCACATGCAACAGTAAATCAGCGTCTGCCGTTTCCTGCAGGGTTGCCTTGAACGCCTGCACCAGCTTGTGCGGCAGGTGCCGGATAAACCCCACCGTATCGGCCAGAACCACATCGCCCATATCGGGGATGCTTAGCCGGCGCAGTGTGGGGTCGAGCGTCGCGAACAGTTGATCTGCGGCGTAAACCTCTGCCTGAGTCAGGGCGTTAAACAGCGTCGACTTGCCAGCGTTGGTGTACCCCACCAGCGAGATGGTCGGGGTGTCCGACCGGGTTCGTGCACGGCGGCCCTGGTCGCGTTGTTTCTCGACTTTTTCAAGACGGCGGTGAATGGTGCTGATGCGCACTTGCAGCAGACGGCGGTCGGTTTCAAGCTGGGTTTCACCCGGCCCACGCAGCCCGATACCGCCCTTCTGACGCTCGAGGTGGGTCCACCCTCGTACCAGGCGTGTACTCTGGTACTGGAGCTGAGCCAGTTCGACCTGAAGTTTGCCTTCGTGGGTACGCGCCCGTTGGGCGAAGATATCGAGGATAAGGCCAGTGCGGTCGAGCACCCGGCATTCCACCGCACGCTCAACGTTACGCTCTTGTGAGGGCGACAGACTGTGATTAAACAGCACCACGTCGGCATCGCTGGCCTTAACCGCGGCTTTTATTTCTTCCAGCTTGCCCGACCCGACAAAGTATTTCGGGTGCGGCGCCGACCGGGAACCGCCCAGACTGGCCACAGCAGTGGCACCGGCAGAGGTCACCAGCTCTTCAAATTCCTGGGGGTCTTCCCGGTTGGCAGATTCGGGAAAATCGACGTGGACCAATACAGCCCGGTCCCCGCCTTCGACACGTTCAAAAAACAATCAGACTCTCCGATACCCGATCATAGACCGGGCTGACCTGCAGAACAGCGCCATCACTCGATGGTGACTTCTTCGCTTTCATGAGGGATTTTAACATTGCGTGCTGGGACAACCGTGGAGATGGCGTGCTTATAGACCATCTGGCTCACGGTGTTTTTCAGCAGGATGACAAACTGGTCGAAGCTCTCAATCTGCCCTTGCAGCTTGATGCCATTCACCAGAAAGATGGAAACTGGAATACGTTCTTTCCGCAGCGCATTGAGGAAAGGGTCTTGTAACGAATGCCCCTTTGACATGTCGAACTCCTTTTAACGAAGGATTATAGTAATCGTTTATGGGCATACCGACAGTGCCGAACGTCACTGGACAGTCGGGCACTCGGCCTGCCGTTGATGGATTGCACCAGCGTCACCATCGATACGGCTACCTGACAGGGTAGTCCGCCTGCCCGGTTAACAAAAACGGGCAAACTACTCTCTTACTACGCAGGTTTGCGTATCCTGGGTCGACAAAAAGTCTGGGTTGTCGCGAATTGGCCGACCAAAGCCCGCCAGATCACTTCACAATCCGCAAGATAATGTGGAATTGTAGGCGAATTTCAAGCCGATGTGGATGCAATTCGTGTACTAAAGTCCCGATTTACGCAAGATTTGCCACGCCTGGTCAATAATGCGCCGATCCCCATCGGGCCCGGCAGGGTCGAGCACGGCCAGTTCCGGCCACTTACGCAACCAGGTCAATTGTCGCTTGGCCAATTGCCGGGTGGCGGCAACGCCGGTCTCGATCAGGGTCGCGTGATCGATCTGCCCTTCAAGATAGTGCCACATCTGGCGATAACCCACGGCCCGAATGCTGGGCAGGTCCGGGTGCAAATCTCCCCTCGCCATCAGCGCTCGCACTTCCTGCTCAAACCCCTGATCGAGCATCAGCTGAAACCGCCGGGCTATCCGTTCATGCAACACGGCCCTGTCTGCCGGAATCACCGCCAGTTGTATCAGATGCCAGGGGAAGGCCCCGGTCGCGTTTTGCGCCAGACGACCCTTGCCATCGTTCACCGATTCAGCCCAGTAGGCTGAAATCGGCCGTCCGCTGACCCGGTACACTTCCAGAGCCCGCGTCACACGTTGCGGGTTTTGCCGGTCGATGCGCGTGAACGCGACCGGATCGACGACTTCCAGCTCGCGCAGCAGTGAGGTCAGACCCTCGGTTTCCAGCTGCGCCTGCAGTGCCTGTCGCACCGTTTCATCGGCTGGCGGCATGTCAGCCAGAGGCTCCACCAGAGCTTTGAAGTAGAGCATGGTGCCGCCGGTCAGCAGGGGAATCCTGCCGCGCTGCTGAATGTCACTCATCGCAGCCAGGGCGTCGGTTCGAAACCGGGCCGCGCTGTAACTGTCGGCCGGGTCGCAGATATCGATCAGGTGATGGGGCGCCCGCTTCAGGGTAGCCGAGTCGGGCTTGGCGGAGCCAATATCCATGCCACGAAACACCTGGGCCGAGTCAACACTGATGATTTCGCATTGGCCGGCGTCCACCAGCGACAGGGCCAGGTCGGTCTTGCCCGCCGCCGTTGGGCCCATCAGGAAAATCGCCGTTGGCTTATCGGTCAGTGCTGGAGGGCTCACCTAACGCCCTCTCAAAAACAGCTTATCCAGCTCGTCGAGCGACAACTGAGTCCAGGTCGGGCGGCCATGGTTGCACTGGCCACTGCGCTCAGTTCGTTCCATATCACGCAGCAAGGCGTTCATTTCCGGGATGGTAAGCTTGCGATTGGCGCGTACCGATCCATGGCACGCCATGCTGGAGAGAATTTCGTCGCGCCGGGCAACAATGGCATCGGAGGTTTCGTGCTCGATAAAATCGGCCAGAACCGACCGAACCAGTGGTTCCACATCCGCCTGCTGCAGATAGACCGGCGTCTGTCGAACAATCAGCGCATCCGGCCCCAGGCGCTCAATCACCAGCCCGAAGTTGACCAGTAAATGCGCAAATTCTTCGGCGGCATCGGCCTCGCGCTCACTGACTGAAAGTTTCTGAGGCACCAGCACCGGCTGCGCCTGCAGGCCTTGCTGGTCGTACTGACGTTTCATGCGTTCATAGGTAATGCGTTCATGAGCGGCATGCATGTCCACCACAATCAGCCCATGCTGGCTTTGCGACAGAATGAAGATGCCGTGTAACTGGGCAACCGCGAACCCAAGCGGCGGCATATCGCCGTCAGCCTCGGGCAAAGGCTGAGCAGGCCGGTCCCAACCCTGGGTTTCGGGGCGCTCAGTCGCAGCCCCCTCCGCGGTGGGGTATAGCGCCTGGTAAAACCCGATCTGATCGGCTACCGAGGCCGACTGCGCCCCTCCCGGGAAAGTTCGCTCATAACCCCCACCCGATGCAGGGGTGGGGGGTGACATGTCCATACGCTGCTGGCCGCCAAACTCGCCCGCCAAAGCGCCAGTAGCCTGAGGCCGCAACGCCTGGGGCGATGCGGCCTGCGCCCGGGACGGATCGGTCTCGGCATCGGGGCGGACTTGTGCCAGCGCCCGGTGCAATTGCCGAAACAGAAAATCATGCACCAGCCGTTGGTCCCGAAAGCGGACTTCGTGCTTGGTTGGATGCACGTTGACATCCACACCGCTCGGGTCGAGCTGCAGATACAAAACAAAGCAGGGCTGGCGACCGTGGTAGAGCACATCCCGATAGGCCTGCTTTACCGCATGCGATATCACCTTGTCGCGCACCACCCGACCGTTCACAAAGAAGTACTGCATGTCGGCCATCGACCGGGAAAACGTCGGCAGGCCAACCCAGCCCGTCAGATGCAAACCCGCCGCTTCGGCATCGATTACCAGGGCATTGTTCATAAAGTCGGGGCTAAGCAATTGCGCGACCCGGCGTTCCTGCTCGGCCTGAGTCGTGGCCGGGCGCAAAGCGTGAATGGTCCGGTTGTTGTGACGCAGGCTGAAGCCCACATCAAAACGGGCCAGCGCCTGACGCTTCACCACTTCTTCGAGGTGGTTGTATTCGGTTTTTTCCGTGCGCATGAACTTGCGCCGGGCTGGAGTATTAAAAAACAGATCGCGCACTTCGACGGTGGTGCCATCGGTATGAGCCGCAGGGAGAATCTCGGTGTTCATGTCCTGGCCGTGCGTGTTCACTTGCCAGGCTTCGGCTTGCTCGGCTGGCTTCGACGTGAGCATCAGGCGCGATACCGAAGCAATACTCGCCAGCGCCTCGCCGCGAAAGCCCAGTGAAGCGACGGCTTCCAGTTCATCGAGATTGTGAATCTTCGAGGTGGCGTGCCGATTCAGCGCCATCGCCAGGTCGTCCCGAAGAATGCCCGAGCCGTTATCGCGAATGCGCATCAGCTTCACGCCACCCTGCTCGACTTCGACATCCACGCGGGTGGCGCCAGCATCCAGGCTGTTCTCGACCAGTTCTTTCACCACCGAAGCGGGCCGCTCAACCACCTCACCTGCCGCTATCTGGTTCGCCAGACGGGGAGAGAGCGTTAATATTCGACGCATGCCAGACCCTTCAATTAATCGTTACTACCCAGAAACGCCAGGGAGCTCAGCCTTGCGGAATCATAATGACCTGACCTATCCGGATAGACGTGCCATTTAACTGATTCACTTCCCGTAGCCGACTCACCGAGGTGTTATTGCGCGAGGCAATGCCGGACAGGGTATCGCCACTGACCACCACATAGCGACGCAAGGTGCCCGCTTCACGCTTTTGCCAGGCCACCCAGGTACCCGGGGGCGGGTTACTCTCGAACCACTGGGTCACCCCCTGGCGAATGGCCGATGCCAGTTGCCGGCGATAATTTGCCGAACCCAGATTGGCTTCTTCGGTCGGGTTTGAAATAAAGCCGGTTTCAACCAGAACGGAGGGCACATCCGGCGACTTCAGCACCGCGAAGCCCGCCTGTTCAACGCTGGCTTTGTGCATGCGGGCCACTTGTTTCATGTGTCCCAGAATGTCGCTACCCACGTCCAGGCTCGACCTCAGTGTTGCCGTCATCGATAAATCAACCAGCACCGAGCGCAGTATCTCGTCTTTGTCTTCCAGGCTGATGCCGTTCACACCACCAATCACATCGGCCGCATTTTCCTGGTTGGCCAGATACCCGGCCATGGCCGAGGTGGCACCACTCGACGACAACGCAAAAACCGATGCCCCCGAAGCCTGCGGGCTGGTGAAGGCGTCAGCATGGATGGAAATAAAGAGGTCGGCGCGTTTTTCGCGCGCCAGCTCACGCCGGCGTTGCAGCGATAAATAGTAATCACCGGTGCGCATCAGCACCGGCTCATAGCCCCGCAGATCGTCCAGTTGGTTATAAAGCTCCCGCGCAATCGCCAGCACCACGTCTTTTTCCCGCGTGCCTCGTGGGCCAATGGCGCCTGGGTCTTCACCACCGTGACCGGCATCGATCGCCACGACGATATTGCGTTGCTGGTTCGACAGATCATCAGCACTACGACTGACCTGGCGTTCACTCGGCTCCATGGACAGGCCAGGCGGGCGCTCCAGATCGAGCACCAGGCGATGCCCGTACTGTTCGTTCGGGCGCAAAACAAAGCTGCGCGGGCTCAGCTGGGTGGATAAATCGAGCACCACGCGCAACTCTCCGCCCTCCCGCTGGGCACTGCGAATGCGGGACACGCCGCTGTTTTCCAGCGACAGACTTTCCAGGTTGGTATCGAGCGACACATCACTGATGTCAACAACCACCCGACTCGGGTTGGACAACACGAATACCCGGTGTTCGACTGGGCCGCTGAGGTCAAAGACCAGACGAGTATTATCCGGCGCGGGCCAGATACGAGCGTCTTCAATCTCAGCAGCCCGGGCACCGCCGGCAGCACTCACCAGCCCAACAAGCACCAGCAACGGAGCCGCAAGGCTTACAAACCATTGTTTCATTAACCGTCCCATTAGTAAGTACATCGTGCTCGTCGCCAACCCATTACAACGCCTGTCCGGCCAGTTGCTGACTCAGCACATCGACGATCTGCTGGCCGGCTGTTGTAGCCCCATCAAATCCAATTAAGCGCCCGTCGCTGCCGTCAGCGGCCCCGGCATCGCTGAAATGTACCACGACATCGGCGTCTGGCAACACGCCAGCCCCGCGCTCCGGCCATTCTACCAGCCACAGGGTATCGGGCAGCAGATAGTCCCGCAGGCCCATAAATTCCAGCTCTTCAGCGTCTGCCAGGCGGTAGAGATCGAAGTGAACCACGGTGATACCGTCGCAATCGTAGGGCTCAAGCAGCGTATAGGTCGGACTCTTGACCCTGCCTTGCCAGCCACAGGCCTGAATCACAGCGCGACTGAGGGTGGTCTTACCCATGCCCAGCGTACCATCGAGATAAACGATACCCCCTTTTGTGGCACGCACTGCATTTGCCAGGCTGCGACCAACGGCATCCATGGCAACTTCACTGACAGTGATCGATAACACGATGTTCTGTTTCTCCCCGGCTGGTCAAATCACACCTAAACGCACAAAGTGTAACATCAAGCTGCCACCCGTGCGGAGCCCGTGGGTTGTCTAACGCCCTGGATGGCCGCACACTTTACACCCTGCTTCCAAACTGGCCCTTGCCGCATGCCCGCTGACACCCAAGCCATTCCCAGTCTCGATCTAGTTCATCTGACACAACGGATCAAATCTGAAGCAGCCGCTCTGGGGTTTCAGGCGGCTCACATTGGCACCGGCAATACTGAGGCCCACCGGGCGAGCTATATGGCCTGGCTGGAGGCGGGCTATCACGGCACCATGGACTGGATGACCCGCAATCTGGACAAGCGTTTCGACGCGGCGGAGCTACACCCCGGTTCACTGCGCTCCATTTCCGTGCGCATGGATTACCGGCCCGAAGGCGATATGCAGGGTGTGCTGGATGACCCAAACCAGGCTTATATCTCGCGCTATGCACTCGGCCGTGACTACCACAAGCTGATGCGCAAGCGCCTGACCCAGCTGGGCAAAACCATTGAATCCTGGGTTGGAGAACACGGCTTCAGAGCCTTTGTTGACAGCGCGCCGGTTCTGGAGCGCGAGTTAGCGCAGCAAAGTGGCATGGGTTGGCTGGGTAAAAATACCCTATTGCTGAACCAGGAGGCCGGCAGCTACTTCTTTCTGGGCGAGTTGTTTACCAACCTGCCGTTGCCACTGGACGCCCCCTTTGAAAGCCAGCACTGTGGCAGCTGTAATCGCTGCCTGACCGACTGCCCGACGGATGCCTTTGTGGAGCCCGGGGTACTGGATGCCCGTAAATGCATCAGTTACCTCACCATCGAACACAGCGGCCCGATCCCGGTTGAACTGCGCAGCAAGATGGGCAACCGCATTTATGGCTGTGACGATTGCCAGATCGTCTGCCCGTTCAACCGTTTCAGCGAGCCAACCCGGGAAGCCGATTTCCAGCCCCGCCATTCACTGGACAACATCAGCCTTCTGACTCTGTTCACCTGGGATGAAGCTACCTTTCTGGGCAACACCGAGGGCTCCGCCATTCGCCGCATCGGCTTTGAGCAGTGGCAACGCAACCTGGCCGTTGCCCTGGGCAACGCACCGACCAGCGAGGCCATTGTATCCGCCCTGCAACGACGTTATCCGGATGCCAGCCCCCTGGTTCAAGAGCATATTCGCTGGGCATTGGAGCAGCATGAGCAGGCTGACACGGTCTAGACAGTTCACCTGGCGATCATCAATGCCTGGATGTCGGCAGCTATTCGAGCTCCGGTGACGCCCCTACCCGATGTTCAAAAAGATCATTTCGGTGTGGCGCCAGCGCGTAGAAATCGCGACGAAAATCGTCGAGCTGGCTATCAGGCACCGTCACCTCCATGGTCACACCGGTGGTGTATTCAACTCCCCCGGGCAGCAGTTGGTAGCGTTCCAGTAACCGACGCAGCTCGCTTTCCAATGCGAACGGGCAGGTAAACACCCAGGGGTGCTGCGTTTCAACCGGCACCCATTCGGCCTGGTCCAGCGCCTGGGAAATAGCGCCACCGTAGGCGCGAACCAGGCCACCCGCCCCCAGTTTGACGCCCCCGAAGTAACGCACTACCACCGCCAGCACGTTTACCAGGTGCTTGTGACTGATTACATTGAAGATGGGTTTTCCGGCCGTGCCCGAGGGTTCGCCGTCATCACTCATGCCGCTGTCGCCCTCGACATAAAACGCAAAGCAGATATGCCGGGCATCGGAATACTGGCTACGCAACTCAGCCAGGCGTGCCTGCACGGCAGCCCGGTCGGTCACCGGCTCCACCCAGGCCAGAAACCGGCTTTTTCGGACTTCAAGTTCCGCAAACACAGGGGCTTTTAACGTGCAATTCAACCAAACCACCAACTGCGGTCATTGCTGACCAGATCGAATATTTTCCGGTGACCAAAGGGCCCCGGGTGCAAGCGGTCGCCCTGGTTCAACTCGCGCCGGTATTGGACGTCGTCCTGAAGCGAGGTAAACAGGTCAACATAGGGGACACGGGCCCGGGTGCAGAGTTCACGAAAGCCACCATTAATGCGCTTTATCCGGGCATTGTGCGCCGGATCGTAAACCGCAGGCGGCCCCACCAGGAGCAGCTTGTAATGCCCATGCACCTGTTTCAGCAGCGTGCTCAGATTCTGCCAGGAGGTTTTGGCCGGCAGCGGGTCTGCGCCCCCCACCCCCACGGCATCCATCAGCCCAAAGGCCAGAATCAGCCGGTTATCGGCACCGAGTGGCATCCGTGGCTCCAGCTCAGTCAGCCGCCCGAGTACAGCCTCACTATTCTGGCCAACGATGCCCAGATTGTAGTAGTTCAACGGCCCATGGCCTGCACGAACGCTGTCGATCAGCGGGCCAGCCCAACCGCGATGTCCGGGGTCTCCCTCGCCGCTGGCGATGCCATCGCCAAGCACACAAATATTCAGGTCTGTCAGCAATACGGAGTTCATACTGTCTCTACTGCAGTGATCATTCAGCCAGTATATCGGCAAACGACCCGGTCTTCTCCAGTCACCTGCGTCACAATAGCCGGTTCAGACAGCGCCAATTCCCGCTTTCACCTTTTCGCCGCTGATCTGGCTGGTTATAGTGATGGCTGTTTCCGGCTACCCAGACTCGAGTGCGCCATGAAAATAAAAGCGTTATCCCTGCTTACCCTAACTGCTGCTATTGGCTCGGTTCAGGCTGAAAATCTGAAACCTGCTAACTGGGTGCTGCTGCCCGCCATTGGCTCAAGCCCTGAAACCGGCTTTCAATACGGTGCCTATGTGATGCGCCAGTTTGAACAAGTGAGCCTGAACCAGCCTCAGGACCGTCTGGAACTGTTGCTGCAAGGCACCGCCAAAGGCCAGTTCCAGGCTTATATCTGGCCCGATTTTTATGTGTCCGGTGGCGACTGGAACCTGTATGGCACCCTGGGCGGCAAATACTGGCCAACGCCCTATTACGAGCAGGGTAACGATACCGGTTTCGACGATGACGAGGAGATCTATGACCTCACCACCATCGAAACCGAGTTCGGCGCAGCCTATCGGGTGACACCCACATTGCGAGTCGGCGGCCTTGTGTTCGCCGACAATGAATCGATAGAAGACGATGCCAGCGACCCGCTACTGAGCAGCGACCAGCGCGGATTTGAAGGCGGCTTTTACAGTGGTCTCGGGCTGACGGCGCGCTGGGATACCCGCAACGACAGAGACTGGCCGACGGCAGGCTCACAAGCGAGCTTCACCGGCCGCCAGTATTTCGAATTCCTGGGCAGTGACGACAATTTCGGTACCATAGAAACCGATGTCGGCCATTACATTGCCATGGGGGATGACGTCATCGCGCTGGGTGCCAATTACGATTTCGGTTGCGAAACCACGCCTTTCAGCCGCCTGCCTCGCCCGGCGGGTGCACGCACCCTGCGCGGTGCCGATGGAAATCTCTGGGTCGATCATCACCTACTTGGCCTGCAATCGGAATACCGGATGACACTCTCCCAGCGCTGGGCGGTGACCGGTTTTCTCGATACCGCCCAGGTGGCCAGTGAATTAAGCGAGTTCGGTGCAGACCGTTTCCACACCAGTGTCGGCGGCGGCATTCGTTATTCCACCATTGCCGATTCCCGCTTCAACATTCGCGCCGATTTTGGCCTGGTCGACATGGAAAGCTTTGGGTTTGCGATCAGTGTGGGTGAAGCGTTTTAATGCCGAACCCACGCACCGACCGGTTCCACATTCCACGCGCCACGGAACCCCGGGACCGGTTACCCGAAGAAGCACCGCCAGAGCCACTGGCAAACTGGCGACTGGCGCTGAATGACGTCATTTTCGGTGCCGAATCGAAGGCCGGCAAGCTGTTCGATGTGGTGCTGATTCTAGCGATCATTATCAGCGTTCTTGCTGTGATGCTCGAAACCGTGGGAGCTGTAGTAGTGCACTACCGTCCCCTGCTCATCGGCATCGAGTGGGGTTTCACGCTATTGTTCACGATCGAGTACGGCCTGCGACTGGTCAGCGTGCGCCACCCGATGAAATACGCGACCAGTTTCTATGGCATTGTCGATTTGCTGTCGATCATTCCAACTTATCTGAGCTTACTGATACCAGGCGCCAATACCTTGCTGGTGATTCGCATCCTGCGAATACTGCGGGTGTTCAGGGTGCTAAAACTGATTCACTACATCAGTGAAGCTGAAATGCTGATGCAGGCTTTACGGGCAGGGAAACGCAAGATACTGGTGTTTCTCTACAGTGTTGTCACCATGGTCGTGGTGTTCGGTGCGTTCATGTACCTGATCGAAGGGCCGGAAGCCGGGTTTACGTCCATTCCCAAGAGCATCTACTGGGCGATTGTAACGCTCACCACCGTCGGCTATGGCGACATAACCCCAGTCACGCCGATCGGCCAATTTCTATCTACCGCCGTTATGATTATCGGCTATGCCATCATCGCCGTACCCACGGGCATCTACACCGCAGAACTCGCCACGCAACTGCGTGTCCAACGCGACAATCGCAGTTGCCCGGGCTGCGGAAAAACCGGCCACGAAGCCGATGCGGAATTTTGTCGGTTTTGCGGGGAAGAGATGGTGGACAAAGAGTAAGGATGACTGGGAGGTTGCCTTTACTGCCCGTTGAATTGGATTTAGTGGCTTTTGTTCGCAAACGACGGCCGGTGGCGTGTGAGTGGGACGCTGCAAGTACTTCCATGTAAGCTCGGCGGTCCGCGTCCATGCGGACCAACGCCCACTCACACGCCACCGACCGCCATTTGCTAAGTGAGCAGGTTACCTCATTTTTTATTCAACCTTCTCGTACGGCAAACCCACGTAATTCTCCGCAATCACCGTCAGCCCTGCTTCCGATCCGGTAAAGTAATCCAGCTCAGCCAACTGCATTTTCTGATTGAACGTGTTCTCATCAAACTTGTGCATCATCGACGTCATCCACCAGGAAAAACGCTCGGCTTTCCAGATGCGGCGCAAAGCGATGTCGGAGTATTTGTCGAGCAATTCTGGCTTGCCATCGTGATAGGCGGCAATCATGGCATGGTACAGGGTATACACATCGCTGGCGGCGAGGTTCAGCCCTTTGGCGCCTGTGGGCGGCACAATGTGCGCCGCATCACCGACCAGGAACATGCGACCGAATTTCATCGGCTCGGCCACAAAACTGCGCAATGGTGCGATGCTTTTTTCGATGGATGGGCCGGTAACCAAACGGGCAGCTACATCTTCGGGCAGGCGACGTTTCAGTTCTTCCCAGAACCGCTCGTCAGACCAGTCTTCCACTTTTTCATCCAGCTCTACCTGAATGTAATAGCGGCTGCGGGTACTGGAGCGCATGGAACAGAGGGCAAAACCGCGTTCGTGGTTGGCGTAAATCAGTTCTTCATCGACCGGCGGTGTATCGGACAACACACCCAGCCAGCCGAACGGATAGATGCGTTCGTGCGTTTTCAGTACATCTTTCGGCGCGGTTTTTCGGGAGACACCATGGTAGCCATCGCACCCGGCTATGTAGTCGCATTCGAGGGTAACTTTTTCACCGTTTATGACGAAAGTGACCGTAGGTGTATCGGTATCGATGCCGTGAAGAGCAACGTCTTCGGCTTCGTAAACCGACAGGGCACCCGCTTCTTTCCGCGCGTCCATCAAGTCTTTGGTGACCTCGGTCTGGCCGTACACCATAACGGTTTTGCCACCGGAATACTTTTTCAGATCAACTCGCTCCAGCCGGTTGTCGAACGACAGGTGAAAGCCTTCGTGAACCTGGCCCTCGCGGTCCATACGCTCATCGACGCCGGCTTCGCGCAGCAAGTCGACCATGCCCTGCTCCAGAACGCCGGCACGAATGCGGCCCAGCACGTACTCTTCACTGCGCTGCTCGATGATCACGTTGTCGATGCCTTTGCGGTGCAGCAACTGGCCGAGCAACAGGCCCGAGGGGCCAGCGCCAATAATCGCGACTTGGGTTTTCATGTTCTGTACTCCTGTCGATGAGATGCATAGCAGGCATCCGGGCACCGCTGCCCGGTTATTTTGGAGGCTGCCATTTCTTATGCTGGTATTTTTAGTCGATACAGGGGGCAAAAGAAGGAACAAAACTGGGTTTTTCTTGTACTTTTGATGGATAGCGGCACAATTAACCATCCATTTACCAGAAGCCAAAGCTCATGGCCGAAGCGAAATCCATTCCAGTCTTCAAGCTCTATGGCGAACAAACCGCCTGGCTGACACCGGATCTGCTGCATTGCGAAGCCATTGCAGACCGCAGCCGCCTGCACGACTGGGTGATCAAACCGCACCGGCACCGGGGCCTGTACCAACTGTTGTATCTGAATGCGGGTGATGCGGTGCTGCAACAGGATGCCCAGCAATACCACCTGGAAGCAGGCAGCCTGGTGATCGTGCCCGAGATGTCGATTCATGGCTTTGCGTTCGGGCCCAAGGCCGCGGGCTATGTACTGACGCTGGCGCACCCATTGGTGCACAAGCTGGCGCAGTCATTACCCGAGTTGCATGCGTTTTTCAGCGAGTTCGTGCGCCATCGTATCTCGGTCTCTCAGCGACGCAGCGACATTGAGCGCTTGTTAGAAATCATCAATCAGGAATACCAGCGCGATGGACTGGGCCGGCAGGTGTTACTGGAATCGCTGCTCAGCAGCCTGTTCGTCTGGCTGCTGCGTCAGGCCCGACCCCGAGACACACACGACACCCCGGCAACCCAGGATCATTTCGGTCGTTTCACCGACCTGATTGAAGCGCACTTCCGGGAACCACGAGGTGTGGCCGACTACGCAAACGACATAGGCATCACCGCCAACCATTTGAACGCGATCTGCCGCCAGGCGGTCAACAAACCCGCCCTGGCGCTGATTCACGAACGTCAGATCCTGGAAGCCAAACGGAGGCTGGTTTACAGCGCTCTGACCATCAACCAGATAGCCGATGAGCTTGGCTTTTCTGATCCAGCGTATTTTTCAAGATTCTTTAAGCGTTTGACAGGCGCAACACCAAAGGGCTTTCGCACTCAGGCGGGAACATAATTAACTCGAATTTCGGAGTTCGCTAGTAAAGGGTAAGCACCGGGTGCCAGGTAGGGCTATCGAGGGTGGACCGCAGTATGGATCGGTCCGACGCCTCGGCTGCGGTCCAGGCCCCATGGAAGGGTTCACGCCGACCCTCTATAGCCCTACCTGGTGGCCGGTGCGGACGACTGGCAACAAAGCCGACCGCGAACTCCGAAACTCGAGTTAATTATCTGGCAGAATCTTAGCCAACCCCTGGGCCAGGGTCGCGCGGGATAGCTCACCGGCGTGGGTGTCTTTCAAGGTGCCATCGGCATCGTAAAACAGTGTGGTTGGCAGGCCCCGGCTTTGAATGATTGCCGGCAACTCGGCTCGCAGGTCGTAATAGCTGTGGCGCAGGTTCAGGCCCTGCTCGCTCAGGAATTCCAGACCTCGGGCCGGGCTCTCAGCCTGGTTGACGAAGATGAAGGTGATGTCCGGGTACTCTTCTTGCGCGGCTTCCAGCACCGGCATCTCCCGCACACAGGGGCCGCACCAGGTGGCCCAGAGGTTAACCACTCTCGGGCCGCCGGCACCCACGACTGCCAGGTTATGCGGCTCGCCTTGCAAGTCCACCAGTTCGAGCTCAGGCACATCCACATTGGGGTAACCCACCATCTGCACGCCACTCCAGATGCCGAGCCAGGCGACCACACCGGCACTGACGGCGATGGCCAGTGGCTTGCGCACATCGGCATGGCGCCAATACCAGAACAGGGCCATCAGAATCGTACCGGCCAGACCAAACCAGGGGTCAAAGCCACCGTCACGAATATCGACCATGCCCAGCCAGTCGTCCCGGTAGAATTCGAAATAACGGATGATAAAACCCAGGCGCGCCACAACGACCGTGACCAGGAAAATATCACCCAGCTTCGAGATCACCGAGCTGCGGGTCCGCCGACCCACCAGGCTGCCGACCAGAATCGCGATGCCAAATGCCAGCATCAGCATGATGTAGCCAATGGGCAAACTGAAAGGGCCGATAATTACAGAAGTCATGATGGCGTGAGTGTCCTGTCAGTACTGTTAGTGAGTTAGAGTGACAGGACACTCCCGAAAATTGAGGGGTCTGTCAATATTCTGCGTTGTGAAACACGTGCTGCACATCGTCCAGAAAGTTCAGCATATCCAGCATTTTTTCGAATTGCTCGACGTCGGCGCCTTCAATCCCGGTGGTCATTTGCGGCACGAACTGGACTTCATCGACCTCGAATTCGATCCCGTCGAACGCACTCTTAAGCGCATCCCGGGTTTTGGCGTATTCGGTGTGGGGGGCAAATACCGTGATCACGCCGTCTTCGGCTTCGATATCAGACACATCGACATCGGCCTCGGCCAGGGCTTCGAGTACGGCATCCTCGTCCGGTCCGGAGAAGCTGAAAATCGCATCGTGGTCGAACAAATGGCTGACGGCGCCCGAGGCACCGAGTTTGGCTTTTACTTTGTTGAAACAGGTGCGTACATCGCCATAGGTACGGTTCGGGTTATCGGTCAGACAGTCGACGATGATCATGGTGTTACCCGGCCCAAAGCCCTCGTACCGGGCCACCGCGAAGTCTTCACCGCCGCCGCCGGCAGCTTTGGTAATGGCCTTGTCGATCACGTGCGCTGGCACCTGGTCTTTCTTGGCCCGCTCCAGCAGGGAAGCGAGCGCCAGATTACCGGTGGGCTCGATGCCACCGGATTTGGCACACATGTAAATTTCACGGCTGTAACGGCTGTAGACTTTGGCTTTCATGTCCGACGTCTTGGCCATGGATTCTTTGCGGTTCTGGTAGGCTCTGCCCATGGGATAATACCGGGTTGGTTAATCGATGGACGGCGATTCTAGTCGTATTTGAGGGTTTTCACTAGCCAGAGTGGCTGGCATGCCCATGCCTGGGCCATCACGACATGAACTCCGCGGTCTGGCCATGCGGGCCACGATCAATTTGCAACCCGGTTTACGTCAGTCAGACAGCCCCTAACCCAACGACACAAGAGTGAGGTTTATAGTCAAAAAAACCGCCCAAACACCTGGCGGTTCGCACCAGGTCACCCACCTAGCCGAATGAAATGCTCACGGTAATGCTTCAGCTCACCGATGGATTCCAGAATATCATCCAGCGCCCGGTGGCTACCCTTCTTCTGAAAGCCATCCACCACCTCGGGGCGCCAGCGGCGGGCCAGTTCTTTCAGAGTAGAGACGTCGATATTACGGTAGTGGCAGAACGCATCGAGATGCGGCATGTAACGCACCAGAAACCGCCGGTCCTGCCAGATTGAGTTGCCACACAGCGGCGACGCACCCGGCTCCACCCACTCTTTCAAAAACGCCAGGGTTTCCGCTTCGGCCATCGCATCGGACAGTGTGCTGTCTTTCACCCGCTGCGTCAGGCCGGATTCGCCGTGGTGCGTGGTGCACCACTCGTCCATCGCATCGAGCGCTTCATCGCTCTGGTGAACCACCAGGTTCGGGCCTTCGGCGATGACATTCAGGTCTTTATCGGTCACGACGGTAGCGATCTCGATAATGCGGTCGGTATCCGGATTCAGACCGGTCATTTCCAGGTCAACCCAGATCAGGTTCGTTTTTTTATCCATCTCAAATAGCCTTTTATGCCCCCGAAAGGGGTTTAGGGAGTAGAATATGGATAGAGTATAACTTAAGAGAAGCACCGTCGATTCATGAGTAAACGCAAGCTGACCCGTCAGCAACAGCACCGAATACAGAAAGTACAGGACGAACGACTGGCTCGTGCCCAGAAAAAGGCCGACAAAATCGAATCCCAACTGGAAGGCGGTGAACTGGGCGAAGCGCGGCGCGGGCTCATAATCGCGCACTACGGTATAACCACCGAGGTGGAAGCCGAAGATGGCACCACAGTGCGCTGCCACAAACGCAGCAACCTGCCCCCTCTGGTGACCGGCGACCAGGTCATCTGGCAGCCAGACCCACAGGAAGGCGGCGTGATCGTCGCCACCGAAGAACGCCGCACCCTACTTAGCCGACCCGATTCGCGCGGCCAGTTGCGGCCGGTCGCCTCCAACATCGATCGAATCATCATCGTCGCCGCGCCCACGCCGCGCACCCCGGCCAACCTGATCGACCGTTACCTGGTCGCCGCCGCCCACGATGAGATTCACCCCATTATCCTGCTGAACAAATCCGACCAGCTTGATCAGGCACCCGATATGGTGCGGGAAATGGAAGAATACCGCGACCTCGGCTATGAGACCCACGCCGTCTCCGCCCAGACCGAAGAAGGCATGCAGGCCATTCGCGCCCTGGTGGCCGAGGGCAACTCGGTTTTCGTGGGTCAATCCGGTGTGGGCAAGTCGTCCATCATCGCCGCCCTGCTGCCCGATGAAGTCATTCGCGTGGGTGCCATCTCCGAAGCCACCGGCAAGGGTAAGCACACCACCACAACGGCGGCGCTGTACCACATTCCCGGCGCAGGCAACCTGATCGACAGCCCCGGCATTCGCGAATTCGGACTCTGGCACGTTGAAACCGACAGCCTGTTCCAGGGCTTTCCGGAGCTCGACGATGCGGCCGGGCGATGCAAATTCCGGGACTGCGCGCACGAAACCGAACCGGGTTGCGCGGTACGAGCTGCGGTAGAATCCGGTAAACTGCTACCCAGACGCTACCACAGCTTTCTGTCGATACGGGACTCACTGAACGAAGTATCGATGCGAAAATAACCAACGTTTGCCAAACGGGGGAGCCAACCATGACCGAGCGTAGTGATACTGGCGTCATTCGCCTGAACAGCCTGGACGACTTCATCGAGCACAGTGTCGAGCTGATCAACCAGACCGGACGCGAACTGACCGTACTAAGTACCGACCTCGATCGAGACTGGCTGGGCAGTGAAGGCATCACCGATGCCCTGCGTCGGTTTGCCGTCCGTAACCGGCGCAGCAAGGTTCGTATTCTGGTGACCGAAACCAGCCCAATAGTACAAGGCCGTCATGCCTGGCTCGACCTGATCAAACGGCTGTCGCGCATTGAGATTCGGGTCATTAACCCTGAGATCCTCGATACTGAACCGATGAAAGGCACCTTTTTGCTCAGCGATCGCAGCGGTCTGGTGTACCGAAATTCAGACACCGGCTACATCGGCTTTGTCCATTACGACGACCGGGCCACCGTGCGCCAGCAACTCGATGTGTTCGAGCAGTACTGGCGTTACAGCGAGGAATCCGTCGAGTTCAGACACCTGGCTTTGTAATGGCGAAAGCAAGGGTCAGCCGCCAGCGACAATCCGCCCGTTAAACGGCTGCGAACTGATTGTCCCGGGTCAGTTGCCCGCCTCACGACTCACCCGGTTCGAATAGCGCACCGGGTTTTCCAGTTGCCAGACAGACTCCTGCTCAGGCAATGGCATCACAAAGCGCTTCAACTGCGGTGCTGCCCGGCACATATCCGGCTGGGTTCGCACCACTTCAACGTCATCGCCCTTTACTCTCAGCAGCATGTGGTTTTCCTGCGTGCAGCCGTTCGACATCACCGAGAACTCTAGGCCTTCTGCGGTAATGGCCGGGTTAAAGACCACTTCCGGGGGCTCGGACGCAAACGGATTGGAGGAACAGGCAGCGAGGCCAAGCGTTGAGAGCAGAACCAGGGCCAAAGGGCCTTTCCGGGTTCTGCGAAACCCCAGCAGAGGCGCTGCAAGCAACAGCCACCAGTGGGAGAAGGAGCCTCCGCCGGAGAAACGATTTCCTGTATTGGGTTTATACACTGCTGCTTGAAGAGTTACTTCCATATTTTTCCCTCCAGCTCTAAAACTGAATGGTCGTCTGTAGGTCCCAATGTCATCCAAATTGGCATCAAAGCTAATCGTGCAATCGCTATTGTGGTCAAATGTACCAATACACCCATTTGCAACCACATCCAAGCCTGATGGCAATTGGGAAAAATCAAACCCCCCCAAGGTGACCGGCACACCAGAGGTATTATTAAATGTCCAACTTCTTGAAGCAGCCAATGCACCTGTATCACCACCAAAATTCACATACAATGGGAAGTCATACTCATTTTCCAGAATGCTAACTGCCGCATTAATCCAAAATATCATGGCATACACATCTGTATAAACGCCATTCACCTTAGCGCAACCATCACCTGAGCTAACGATTCCAAGCAAAGTATCTTCAAAGAACAAAGGACCACCGCTATCACCTTGGCAGGAATCCTCACCACGCTGTGGGAATTGAAGATTAGGATCCCCGGCACATAGCATTACATTATTTGCATAGTAACGATAGTTATTGCAGGCAGAGTCGTTTCTAGCAGTAACATTAACTTCTTTGAGTGCTGCACTTGGTACACTATTGACTTCGGTGTCGGTTGAAGTTGCTTGCGTTTCCGTATTTCCGTGCCCAATCACGGTAACCTGATTACCTACTAAATTATTCCAATCTGAGGCAGACATAGCAGTATTGATAGACGAGTATCCTTCGCCACCATTTTCTCCTAAATATATAATAGCGATATCGTTTCTAAAGTTTCCAAGCAAATATCCAGGATGTATTAATATACTTTCCTGTGGATTGACAATTCCGATTTCCCCATTCCCTTCTTCAAACACAAGAGTACCGGTAAAGTCCTCCTCATCGTAATTAAATGGAAGATTATCCAAGTCATTCGTTGTTTCACATACAAAAGGCCCTGTATTGATTAATTTTCGACAAAATTCATATTCGAAGACTTCCGAATTATTCCCAATAGCTACCGAAAACACCGTACGATTTGTTATATCCGTAACACAATGAGCAGCTGTCAGAACCATATCATTCCCGATATAAGCCCCTCCACACCTTGGTTTCCAATGAAAAACACCATTGCTAGTCCATTCATAACCAACCAACAAGGCAGTATAGAATTCGTACTCACCCAGAGTCGTATCATTCCCGCCAATTATCCTCGGTTGCAACTCTTCCGCCAAAGCCGAGTTACTGGCTCCTAACATTACCAAACAGACCAACCATACCCTCACCAAGCTACGCACATGCCCACTCCCAACACATAAACCCAAGTTAAGAATAATCCAATCCAGACTCTCCAGCCATGCCAAACCTCGTAAAAAGCGAACCGGTCGTCAGGAATCAGCAGCTTTCCAAACACCGCAGAATCGCCCCCAGGCAGACCTTTCCACCACCTCGGGTTAGCCAGTCTGCTTCCAGGGGGCTATCCTTCCGTCAATGGTACGGTTTTTGTTCAAGCCACCAACGCTTACATTAGACACCAAAGGTACGGCAGATCGTCATGAAGTCCGACAACGCCTCAACGTCACTCGCCGCTCTGCTCCCTTCGCTAAAGCAGTTGTTTGAAGGCAGTGGCACCATGGTGTGCCTCTACAACGAGGCAGATACCCTGGTTTACGCCAACCACATCTTCTACGAAGTGACCGCCCTGCCCCCTGGCTCGCTCCCGCACTGGCGCGACATGATTCGGGAAAACCACCGTTCGAATAAAGGCCTGCTGATCGAGACAGACGACATCGAAGACTGGCTGGCCCGCGCCGAGCAACGGCGCAGAAGCGTTCCCTACCGCCAGTTTGAGATAGATACCGTCGATGGCCGCTGGATTCTGATGTCGGAAACGGTGATCCCGAACGTGGGCATTCTCGGTGTCGGCGTCGACATCACCCGGGCCAAGCACACCACCACCCTCCTTCAACACGAGTATCAGCAGGCCCTGGTAGAGGCCGAAACCGATGCGCTGACGCGCATGGGCAATCGGCGAGCACTCGACCGCTTGCGGCGATTGCTCACGCTGAATGGTCAAAACCGGGTGATTTCTGCGCTAATGATCGATATCGACTGGTTCAAGCCCTACAACGACAGCCTGGGTCACTTGCAGGGCGACGAGTGCCTGCGCGCCATTGCCGACGTTATTCGATCCGGGTTTCGTTCTGAGGAGGCCTATCCGCTGCGTATTGGTGGTGAGGAGTTCCTGATTCTGATGGTCGATGCCGACCTTCAGTCCGCCACCCAGGTAGCCCGGCGAATTCTGCGCAACATGCGCGCCCGCGCCATCCCCCACCCGGCCAGTGAGGCCGGCCAGGTCACTCTGAGCATCGGGGTGGCATCGGGCAAGGTGACCGATGATGCCAGCATCTCAACCCTGCTGGATGAGGCCGATAAAGCCCTGTATCAGTCGAAACACACGGGTAGAGACCAGGTAACCCTGGCCTCATGAGGCATTAGCCGAGCGCGTACGCCACCGCCTGCTCGGCGTGGATGCGCGTGGTATCGTACAACGGCACCGGTGTGTGGGCTTGCTGAATCAACAGGCCGATCTCGGTACAGCCGAGTATCACACCCTGGGCTCCATGCGCCGCCAGATCGTTCACAACCGCCAGATACTCGGCCCGGGAACGCTCGCTGATGACGCCCTGACACAGTTCTTCATAGATGATCCGGTGAATGCGGTCGCGTTGCGTTGCATTGGGTGTCAGCACCGCTATGCCTTTGGCTTCCAGTCGTTCCCGGTAAAACGCCTGCTCCATGGTAAAGCGGGTACCAAGCAGGCCTATCCGGTCGATACGTGCATCCAGCAGTACCTGAGCGGTGGCATCGGCGATGTGCAGCAGGGGAATGCTAATGGTGGCTTCAATGTGCGGGGCGACCTTGTGCATGGTGTTGGTGCCTATCAGCAGCACCTCGGCGCCGGCTGATTCGACCGCCCGGGCAGCCGCTGACAAAATGCGCCCGGTTTCATCCCAGTTGCCCTGGTGTTGAAGGGCCTCGATCTCGGCAAAATCGACGCTGTAGAGCACCACTTTGGCCGAATGCAGGCCACCCAGGGCGGTTTTGACGTTTTCGTTCAACAACCGGTAATAGGTCTGGGTCGACTCCCAGCTCATGCCGCCCAACAGGCCAATGGTTTTCATACTCAGGCTCCCTTATCCTGCGTTAATAGCGAGTTTTACAGTTGGCTAATGACCGGCTTTGGAAAAGACGTTAATGGTCACGACCCCTGCAATGATCAGCCCCATGCCCAGTATGGCCGGGAAATCCAGTTTCTGACCATACAACAGCCAGGACGACACCGCGATCAGCACGATACCAAGCCCCGCCCAGATGGCGTAGGCAATGCCAACGGGTATGGTTCTGAGCGTCAGCGACAGAAAATAGAACGCCAGCAGGTAGCCGGCTACGACTATAAGGGAAGGCCAAAGCCTTGAAAAACCCTCGCTGGATTTCAACGCAGAAGTGGCGATCACTTCCGCGACAATGGCGATACTCAGGAACACCCAGTTTTGCATACACACCTCCGATCAGTGAGCGGGCGATAATAGCCACTCACTGCCGGGAGCAACAGTCTTGCACGCTGCGGATGGTTGTGTGCAAACCGCGTTGTCAGAGCCTGGGCTTCAGTGATGGCGTGCTTTCATAAACGCCACCAACTGGTCGAGTGCGATGCCCCAGCCTTCGTGAAAGCCCATGGCCTCGTGCTGGGCTTTAGCTGCCGCCGTCTGGTGCACCACAGCTGCCGTATAGCGCGTGCCAGCGCCTTCTGGTTCCAGCAGCAAATAGGCAGTAAACACAAACTCGCCCTCGGCTGGGCTAGGCGCCGGCCGAAAACCGGGCAACAGGGCCGATGTCCAAACGAGCCGCCGGTTCTCGACCAACTCCAGATAACAGCCTTCTCCGGCGGGCATCGCTTCGCCCTCGGGCGACTGCATCACTGTGCGGAACATACCGCCAGGGCGCAGGTCGATATCGCACTCGGTCACCGACCAGGGTTTGGGGCAGAACCAGGGCATCAGCAGCTCAGGCTGAGTCCAGGCCTGCCAGATCCACTCGGCGGGAATATCCACCGTGCGTTCCAGCAGCAGGTCCAGTTCGGGGTTGAACTCAAAAGGCAGTTGGGTGCCCATAGTCCATTCTCCTAAAAGCGATGGATCGCTCCAGGGGTACAGCCCCTGGTTGAGTAGATACTCTACGCTTAATCCCAGACTGATATCCAGATGGGCACTCAAAAACAGGCAAGCTTATCGCCATCACCCTGGTGGTTAAGGAGAGGCGAACACTTGTGTCCAATAGCTGCTGAAGTCGGCCGTGGCGGATTGGCGACTACGCCGAACGGATCCGGCGTAGCACCACCAATGTGACTGGCAACCTCTAACAGCAGATCAGGCCGGGACAGCGGCTATCACCATCACTTCCACTTTCCACTCTGGCTTGGCCAGGTTACCGGTGACACAAGCGCGGGCTGGGGTGCGACCAGGCACCACCCAGGCATCCCAGGCTTCGTTCATTTCGCTGAACTCGGCCATGTCCGTGACCCAGATGGTGGCTGACAGAAGGTGAGATTTATCGGTACCGGCCTGGGCCAGCAACTGGTCGATGCCTTGCAGAATCTGTTCGGTCTGACCGCGCATGCCGGCACTGGCATCCGGGGCGACCTGGCCCGCCAGGTAAACGGTGTTGCCGTGGATGACGGCCTGGCTCATACGGTGGTTGCTGTCGATGTAACGATCGCTCATAAAATGCACTCTGTTGGTTGGAAGATTAGAGCTTATTTAGGGTTCAGCCCCGCCGAAAACCTTGCAGGAAGGCTGCGAGATTATCACCGAGGCTGTCGGTTGGGTAGCCACCTTCCTGCACAATGACTTTGGGTCCTTTGACCTGGGCCAGGCGCTGGCCAATGCGATAGAAATCTTCGGTTTCTAGCGTCATCCCCGCCAGGGGATCATCTTTGTGGGCATCGAGCCCCAGCGCGATGACGATGGCCTGGGGTTTGAACGCGGTCAATGCAGACAACAAGCGTGACAGCGCCTGCAAAAATGCAATGCCATTGGCGCCCAGTGGCAGCGGTACGTTGCAATTAAACCCCTTGCCGTCGCCTGCCCCCACTTCCGTCGCTGCGCCCCAGAAAAACGGGTAGAAATCAGCCGGGTCAACGTGAACCGACCCGGTCCACACATCGTTTCGCTCCCAGAAAATATCCTGGGTGCCATTTCCATGGTGCAGGTCGACATCAATAATGGCCACACGGTCGTAGTGTTCACGCAAAACGGTTGCCGCCAGCGCCGTGTTATTCAGGAAACAGAACCCCCCAGCCCGCTCTGGGCCGGCATGGTGGCCTGGCGGACGGCATAAGGCATAGCTGACGGCTTCGCCGTTAATGACGGCTTCAGCGGCTGCCTGCGCCGTGGTTGCGCTGGCGATGATGCCGGTATAACTGCCCTCGTCCATCGGGCAGGCCATATCGTGCATATGCCAGCCTGCCTGGCCAATAATGTGTCTTGGGTATACGCTGGCATGGCCACAGGGGTGAACATTGGGAGCCACCACGTCTGAAGCAGACGGCAGGGTTCGCCAACGCTCTACCACGGTTTCCAGAAAATCGAGATAGCGGGCGCTGTGAATGCGCTTAAGCCGATCGATCAACGCGGTGTCGCTTGCGACCAGTGCAGGTAACAACATCAGGCTTGCGCCCGCCGTTTCGACCGCCTCTTTCAATCGATCGGCACGCACCGGCTGCTCCGGTGACGGTGCGGGTTGCCCACGCAGAAAAAAATGTTTCGGCGCGTGTGCGCTTTGCGCCTCATGGTAAAAGCATTTCACGATGCACCGCCTAATGGTTATTGCCGAGGTGTTTTTGCAGGAAGTTACGCGTGCGTTCCTGATCCGGGTTACTGAACAGTTTGTCTGGGGTGCACTCCTCCACGACCACACCGCCATCCATGAACAAAGCCCAGTCGGAGACATCGCGCGCGAAACTCATTTCGTGAGTCACGATCAGCATGGTCATGTGCTCATCGGCCAGGCTGCGCATTACCCGGTTTACCTCTTCGACCAGTTCCGGGTCGAGCGCCGAGGTGGCTTCGTCGAACAGCATCACCTTGGGTTTCATCGCCAGCGCCCGGGCAATGGCAACACGCTGCTTTTGCCCGCCGGATAACCAGTTTGGAAAGACATCGGCTTTTTCCGCAAGCCCTACTCGCTCCAGCTGCTCCATACCCAGTTCGCGAGCGGCTTTTTTATCCATTCCCTTGAGCTTGCGCGGTGCCAGGGTCACGTTATCGATGGTCGACAGGTGTGGGAACAGGTTGAAGTGCTGAAACACCATGCCCATGTTCTGGCGAATGGTGTTGATGTGTCGCTCAAAGGCCAGGCCTTTCATATCCGGCCGGTTTACCTGAACGCCGTCGAGCAGAATCGCCCCCTCATCAATCACTTCCAGGTGATTGACTGATCGTAGCAGGGTGCTCTTGCCGGAACCGGAAGGGCCGATGATGGAAATGATTTTGCCACGGTTAACCGTCAGGTTAATGCCTTTCAATACTTCCAGGTCACCAAAGCGTTTGTGCACGTTGCGCACTTCTACCATGGACGTGTCTGTCGATTGTTCTGTGCTCATAAAAAAGCTCCAGTATCTTAATAGTTTATCAGGACAACTCAGCGACGGTAGGCAGTCTGCCGCTCCAGCCAAGCCTGGCCCAGTTCCATCAGAATATTGATTACGTAATACATCAGAGCGATGACAATAAAGAATTCGAACGGCCTAAACGACACGCTGATCGCGTACTGGGAGGCATACACCAGCTCAGCCACACCAATGGCAGACAGCACCGAGGTGTCCTTCACCATTAAAATCATGTTGTTGCCCAACTGGGGGATGGAGCGAATAAACGCCTGGGGCACAATGATGTATAGAATAGTGTTCCAGTGCCCGAAGCCCAGCGACCGGGAGGCTTCATACTGTCCGTCGGACACCGATTTGATGGTGGCAATGAAAATATCGGCGTTGTACGCCATGTAGTGGAAACCAAGGCCTAGAATACCGACAACAATGGCCGGAATCAGAATCCACTCGCCCAGCCCAAAGTACAGGAAGTAGAGCTGCAACAGCAGCGGTGTGGTCATAAACAACCAGATAAAAAACCGCAAAGGCCAGCTCACGACTTTCTTTGTATAAATCGAAATCACGGCAACCACCAGCCCACCGACAACCGACATCAGCGCAACAGCGATGGCCACCAGTGACCCGACACCAACACCTTTCAACAGCGTCGGGAAGTAGGTAACAACAGGCGTAAAATCAAACTCCATCTGAGCGACCTCCTATTGAGTGGTGTACCGGGTTGCCCGGCGGTAGGCCAGTTCAATGATGCCCATCACCGCGTAAATAATGATGATGTACATCAGCGCACTGAGGGTGAAAATTTCCAGCGGTTTATAGGTAGAACCAATCAAACGCTGTGCCTGATAGGTCAGCTCAACCACCGAAATAATAGACACCAGCGAAGAGTTTTTAATCAGCACAATGGCGAGGACACCCACGGAGCGAATCATCAGGCTGGCCGCCTGCGGCAGCACAATCGACACCATGGTTTGTACCTTGCCGAAACCCAGTGACCGGGCGGCTTCACTCTGCCCTTTATCAACAGACTCGATAGAGCCGCGAATCGCCTCACTCATGTAGGCGCCGATATTAAACGCGCCTACGACGACACCACAGGTGATAGGGTCGAGTCGCAAGCCAAGGCTAGGCCCGCCATAGAACACCAGCAACAACTGAACGAAATAGGGTGTCCCTCGAATCACACTGATATAGCCGCGGGCAAACCAGCGGATGGGTGCAAAGCGGAAGGTCTGTAAAAACACCAGCCCGCACGCGACAAAGAACCCGAAGAAAATGGCGCGGGAAGAGATATCGATCGTAACCCAGGCCGCCCTGATCAACAGGGGCGTCACCTCGACCATCAAGTCAAAGTCCATGGTCATACCTTTTTGCTGTTGTTGTTCAAGTTCTCGACTTGGCCACAACATCGACAGTCGTCCGCGCTGGATACAGGGTTTGCTTCTTAGGGGTCGGGCGGGATGCCGCCCACTCAATCCGTCCATGGAGCCTAGACCGCAGCCGAAGCGTCGGACCGATCCATACTTCGGACTCCCCCTAATAAGCAAACCCTGCACCCAGCGCTTATCCACAGTGCCATGTCAAAAGTCGAGTTTTGAAGCTTTGAGGGCCAGCAATCCAATCGCTATGTACTGGCTCTATTGATCAGCCCTTACTCAATATTGGCACCTTCGCCAATCCATTTGTCGACGATGTCCTGGTAAGTCCCGTCTTCCTTAATCTCGGCCAGGGCAACGTTCAGGGCTTCCATCAGCTCAGGTTTGTTTTTCTGAATGGAGATGGCTGCAGGCCAGCGTGGCAGTTCACCGACATCGACCATTTTGATTGCCGGTGCATTTTCCTGCATCGCGACCAATACGGGCACGTCATCGGCGATCATTACATCAATGCGGCCAGTGGTCAGCGCGTTCATCATGTCGGGCAAGCCCTGGAAGGTCTGGTTGCGCCATTCGCCTTCCCCGTTTTCAACCGCCCACTGGTTACCGGTCTCACCCAGGGTGGAACCGACGCGCTTGCCGGAAAAGTCATCAATGCTGCTGATGTCATCGGTGCTTTCCTGCACCCAGACCGACAAGCCGGCACTGTAGTAGGAATCGGTAAAATCAACCGCTTTCTGGCGTTCTTCGGTTACGCTCATGCTGCAAATGCAGGCATCGAACCGGCCACCGGCCAGTGCGGCGATGATGCCATTCCAGGGTGACGACTGCACTTCAACCTCAACGCCCATTTTTTCGGCCAGTGCATTGGCGATATCAACGTCGAAGCCCACCAGTTCACCCTGCGTATTCACAAAGCTGAACGGAGGATAGGCACCGGAGTTGGCAACCTGAAAAACGTCGTCACGAATTTCAGGCAGGTCACGCGCCTGGGTTGGCATGGCCACCATGGCGGTAGCACCTATGATCACGGCTGCGGCCGCCAGAGTTTGTGAGAATGTTTTAGTCAGTGTCTTCATGTTCTTATTCCTGTTCAGACTTTATTAAAACAATGCATTCATCGATGCACTGCCCCTCTTCACACTGGTCAATGACCGTACCTGTTGAGCCAGGATCGATCGTTGTAACCCATCCAGATTAGTTATTGTGTTGATTCCGCCTAACGCTGTAGTCACCTCCTGTCGAAACGTTGTTAATGGTTTGTAATGTGAACCCATGGCAACGCCATGCCGTTCAGACTCGCTCAATCAATAAAGCAATGCCCTGGCCGCCGCCAATACAGGCGGCGGCTATACCATAGCGACCTCTGGTAAGTTGCAACGAGCGCGCCAGCGTACCGGCCAGTCGAACCCCGGTGGCCCCCAGTGGATGACCAAGGGCCAGTGCGCCTCCGTGCATGTTCAGTTTTTTGTCATCAATACCCAGAGCTTCCCGGGCATACAGCGGCACAACACTGAAAGCTTCGTTGATTTCCCAAAGATCAATGTCGTCGACGGTCAGATGGGTTTGCGTCAGCAAGCGCTTAACCGCCGGCACAACCCCCTGCCCCATCAGTTCTGGCTTGGTGCCCCGGTCCACGCAAGCGAGCAGCCGGGCGAGCGGAATTGCACCGCTATCATTCACCGCCGCTTCCGACATCAGCATGGCCAGCGACGCCCCACTGGTCAGTGGTGAACTGTTACCCGCCGTGATGTTTCCACTGTCACTGAAGGCTGGCGACAATGTCGCCAGAGCTTCTGGTCGGGTATCTGGCCGGATGCACGCATCCAGTGCGAAAGGTTCCAACCCCGCGACGTTCATGGGCACTATTTCGTCATTGAAAAAGCCGGCTTGCTGAGCGGCATACGCTCTCTGATGCGAGCGACAGGCAAAGGCGTCCATCTGCTCTCTGCTGATGCCCGCAGCCGCCGCCAACTGCTCGGCGGTCAGGCCCATGTTCAGTGCGACCGCCATGTCATAGGTTTTGCCGTTATCATCCGGCAAGGCTGGCACACCCAATACCCCTTCCTTAAACAAGGCTGGGCCCATAGGGATGCGCGTCATGTGTTCAAAACCGCCGGCCAGTGCAATCTCAGTAGCACCACATCCAATGGACATCATGCCAAAGCGCAGTGCGGCCAAGCTGGAACCGCATTGCTGGTCGATCATGCGTGTGGCCGCCTGATCACCGAGCCGGCTTTGCATCAATGGATAGCGTCCACCAAAGCTCCATTGCTCTTTTACCGCCAGTGCACAGCCCAGACTCAGATCATCGATGCGTTCGGGCGAAAGGCCGGTTTCCTCCAGGCAGTGATTAATCAGTTGGGCCATCAGCCAATCTGCCGGCCAGTTTTCAAAGGCATCGACACCGGCTTTTTTCGGGTGTGCCCGACTGAACGCGGTGCGCTGGTAATACGTCAAATAAACCGGTTTCATAGCGGCTCCAGTTGGCACCAGCGGCTGATAAACAGCACATAGGCTCGCAATACGTGACGGATGGACTCGATGTTGACGCACTCATCGACGCCGTGAATGTTTTTCGCAACCGGTCCGTAGCAGGTGCCGCCGGTTCGGTTGTAGAAATGAAAGGCGCGCAAATCGGTGGTGGCAGTAGACCAGTAGGGTTCGGGGTCGGCACCGGTCAGGCTGAGGTGGCATTGCGACAACAGCTCAATACCCGGATTGCCGGTATCGACCAGGTGCCCCTCGGAGCGAAAACCGTGAAATCTCAACACCGGTCGTTCTTCAGCGAACGCCGGGTCTTTCAGGCATGCCTGGTCAATGCAGTGGCTGACGCGTTGCATGATGTCATTGGCGGTCATGCCCGGAGGGAAACCAATGCGGCCTTCCATTTCGGAAAACGCCGGCACACTGGATGGCCAGTTACCGCCGGCAATGGCGCCAATGTTGAGGTTAAAGGGATGGTCGATGTCCCGATACGGGCCTGTTCGATGCTGTTCGTTAAGCTCCGATTCCAGGTCCTGCAGCCAGGGGATCAGCCGTTGCAGTTTTTCGATGGCGTTAATGCCTGTGCCAGCGGCCTGCACATGCACAGGCTTGCCACGCACACCGAGTTTGAACCAGAGCACACCGACCTGGCCGGAATAGAGGGTTGGACCAAAAGGCTCGGGAATCAGCACAAAGTCGCCGCCATAGCCATGGTGCAAACAGGCCAGCGCACCGTTACCCGAGCACTCTTCTTCAACCACGGTTTGCACGGTGAGCGGGGAGGTGACCTGGTAGCCAGCCTGTTCAATGGCATGCACGGCATAAATCATCGCCGCCACGCCGGCTTGCATGTCGCCAGCGCCACGTCCATACAACCAGCCATCGTGTCGCCAGGGTTCATTGGGCGGCAGGGTCCACATATCAAAGGGGTCGGCAGGCACGACATCCAGATGGCCGTTAAACACCAGGGTTTTACCGGCTGCCTTGGGGTTCAGGCAGGAAACCAGGTTGTATTTGCTGTCGTGATCCCAGGGCACGGGCGCATAAAGCGGATGCTCCGCCAGCTCAGCCTTGTGCATACCAACACGGGTAACAGGCAGGCCAAGATCGGTCATCCGGTTCTCGACGCTGTTCAACACCGCCTGCTCCTGGCCCAGCACGGCGTAGGTTTTGACCATGTCTTCAATAAAGGCCAATACGTCCGGAAAGACGGCATCTGCACTGGTCAGCAGGTCGCTTTCGCGCTCTGTCAGGCTCATGCCGTGCCTCCTTCGGTGGCAAACGTCAGCTCGGCTTCGGTCAGTGCCTGCAAATCGGCATCGCTGATCTCAACTAGTTTTTCGCGCACCACCAGCCCCTGGTCGGTCACGTCCATCACGGCCAGGTCTGAAATGATCCGGCTGACGCAGGTCTTGGCGGTCAGTGGCAAACGGCAGGTTTTCAGAATTTTGGGCTTGCCGTGTTTGTCGGTATGGGTGGTGAGCACGACGATGCGTTGGGTCTTTTGAGCCAGCTCCATGGCACCGCCAATACCCGGTGAAAACTTGCCCGGAATTTTCCAGTTGGCGAGGTTGCCGTGCGCATCAACTTCAAAGGCACCAATCATGGTCAGATCCAACCGGGCGCGACGAATCATCGCGAAAGAGACAGCACTGTCGAACAGGCTGGCGCCTTCGCGCAGGGAAACGTACGCCCCGGCGGCATCAATAAGAAAGGGGTCCATCTGCTCCGGCGCCGCTTGCTTCCAGGCACCGAGAATGCCGTTTTCAGAATGAATCTGAACATCGAAGTCATCCGGCAAGTAATGCATGACTTGTGTCGGCAATCCAATACCGAGATTAACGATGCTGCCGGGTGCGATCTCCATCACAGCCCGGCGTAAAATGCGTTCAACGACGGACATGATGTTCTAGAATCCCATAGTCTGAGGTGAGTGATGCCAGCGGTACCACGCTGTCGACGAAGGCACCGGGTGTATGCACCTGCTCCGGTATAAAACAGCCCGGCGCACCCAGATCCGGCGTCTCGACGATGACATGGTTCGCCGCCATGGCCATCAGCGGGCTGAAGTTAATAGCCGAGCCCTGATACACCAGGTTGCCCAGCCAGTCGGCGCGCGCGGCATGAAGCAATGCGAAATCGGCCGACAGCGCCATTTCCACCTTGTAGGTTTTGCCCTGCCAGTCGAGCAGGTCTTCAGGTCGGGTAATCTCGGAGTCGATGCCGATGTCGGTCAAAAAACCAAAGCTGCCGGCCCCTGCGGTGCGAATCTTTTCCGCCAGCATGCCCTGGGGATGAAACTGCACTTCAACGTCGCCCTGGTTCATACGGTCGATCACGCCCTTGTTTAACCCAATGTGCGTGGTGATCAGCTTTTTTACCTGGCCATTTTCGATCAACTGGCTCACGCCATGCCCGGCTTCATTGGCATCGTTCTTGATTAACGTGAGGTCAGTTTGCCCCTGCCTCACTAACTCGCGGATCAGACTGAAGGGGGTGCCCGGGTTGCCAAAACCACCGACCATAATCACGGCACCCGAAGGGATGGCCGCGATTGCGTTTTCCAGAGACCGGTTCTTTTTCATATTCAGGCTGCCTGCTCGCGAACCAGCTGTTCAAAGTCAGCCAGGCTCTGGTCGAACAACTCAATAATGTCGTCGATATCCGATGCGGTTACCGTTAAAGGCGGGGTGATTAATACATGGTCTCCTTCCAAGCCGTTGAGACAGCGTCGTGGATAAATCAGTAGGCCGCGCGCCTTTGCCACCTCCGTGAGTTTGTCAAAGGCATTAAACAATGCCGGGAAAGGTTGTTGGGTCGCAGGGTCTTGCACCAGCTCTACACCCTGCAATAAGCCGATACCGCGTACATTGCCAATGCAGGAGTATTTGCTGGCCAGTTGTTCGAGTTGCTGTCGTAAATAGGTGCCCTGTTCAGCGGCATTGCTGACCAGGTTTTCCGATTTCATCACCTCGATCACTGCCTGACCGGTGGCACAGGCCAGCGGGTTTCCGGCGTAGGTATGGCCATGCATAAAGCCACCACTGCGGCCGACCGAGTCCACCAGCTCCTGTCGCGCCATCATCGCGGCGATGGGGTAATAGCCAGACCCGAGCCCTTTGGCCAGTGCCAGAATATCCGGCGTCACGCCGTAGTGCTGGTAGGCGAACCAGGCACCGGTGCGGCCCATACCACTGAGCACTTCATCCATGATCAACAGACAACCATACCGGTCGCACAGAGCGCGCAACCCTTCAACATACGATCGGGTCAGCATGCGACCGCCCGTGCTCGCGCCACCTACCGGCTCCACAGCTATGGCGGCGATGGTGCCTGGCCCGGCGGCGAGCATGGCGCTTTCAGTTTGTTCAAGCACCGCTGCAATGTGTTCTTCCACACTGGCTTCCCGGTAACGATAGAGATCCGGCGAGGGCACCTTGACTGAGCCAATGGTGATGGAACGATAGGGCGCTTCCAGAGGTTCGTATCCGGTAAGCCCCAATGCACCCATGGTGCTGCCGTGATACGAGGGGCGTAGCGATACGAATTTGCTGCGCTCGGGTTGACCCTCGGCCACGAAATACTGAATCGCGAGTTTGATCGCGCTCTCAACCGCCTCTGAGCCGCTGCCGACAAAAAAGACTTTCTGCAGATCGCCGTCCGTCAGTTCCACCATAGAGCTGGCCAGATCGAGCGCGACCTGGCTTTCAAATTGGGTACGGTAACTGAAGGCGATCTTGTCGAGCTGAGCGACCATGGCGCGTTTTACGGTGGGGTGATTGTGACCAATGTTGCAGGTGATGGCGCCGGAGCAGCCATCGATATAACGACGCCCTGTGGTATCCCAGATATAAATGCCGTCGGCGTGGCTGACCAGCGGCATGTCATTGCTGGTCAGGTAAAACAAAGCGTTGCTGGACATTGAGTCGATGTTCCTTCTGCACAAAGCGGTGTTTTTTTGAACGATTCTGCATTATAGGAACAGCTAAAAATTTATTTCAACGCATAATGTTTTTTCATTATTTGATGACTTATAGTCATGTTATTGTCTAAAAAACGGCGACTGGGTGCTGGCGTTATGAGCGATATAAACCTTAACTCTTTGAAATCTTTGCTGATTTTCAAAACTCTTTACGAAACTGGAACGGCCACGAGAACGGCTCGTGATCTGGGCATTACCCAGTCTGGCGTCAGCCGATCTCTCGCGCAGCTGGAAGAAAACATTGGCATTACGCTATTCATGCGCCACAAGAAGCGGCTGGTCGCTCTGCCCGAAGCCGATGAGCTTTATGGAGAAATACTGGGGTTACTGAGTAATCTGGACAATATGAAACACAGCATTGTGGCGTTACGTGAATTTGGTGCTTCACGGATACGCATCGCCTGTGCACCGGCCCTTGGTTTCGCATATGTACCTAAAACCATTGCCCGTATTCTGAGTGACAACCCGAAATACAGCGTCTACCTGGACATTATGCCCAGCCCGGAAGTGGTTCGGGCGGTTGAAGCGGGTTACTTCGATGTTGGGTTTGTTACCTTGCCAGTCACCAGCCAGGCACTGGTGGTCGACGAATTGATCTCAACCGAGGCCGTCTGCCTAATGCCGAGAAACCATAGCCTGGCTAAGGCAAGCATCATCACGACGGAAGATTTAAAAGGTCAGCACCTGGTCATACCCAACCAACCCAATCTCGCTGCCGATCAGCTTCTGTTGCACCTTTCGGAAAAGAACATTCGAATCGCGGGTAAAACAGAAGCCAATATTGCCTCCATCTGTTCACTGGTTGCCAACGGCGTGGGCATCACACTGATCAACCCCATCACGGCTTATGACCACCAGGCGACACGCGATGACTTGCTGATCAAACCTTTCAAACCGGCCTTTCACTATCGTTTTGGCTTGGCTTACAAACAGAACTGGGCCAATAACCGGTTGATTGGATTGCTGAAGGAAATGCTCCCGGAACTACCGGACCACCTGGTAGCCGAGAGACTGAAAAGCTGAGCGGAGCCAGTAAAAAACAACCGGTTTTCACAAGCGGTTAAGACGTTACTCGGATATCCACCACCGATCATCGCTGAACACCAGATCGACTCTCGCTCTATCACTCCAGTTAGGGATCGCAAACTGCCCCCGGTTACCACTAACCTCAACCACAACCTCTATTTTTTTCGGTAAGGGAGGCATTCTGGACAGTTCTTCTTCTAAACTCTGAAACTCGCCTCTGTCTTCGGGCAGTACATGCTGAACAGCCATGTCAAACTCGCTTTTCTGAACATGATCCATAAAAGCCCTGGCAACATCCTCAGGGTTGCTTGTATCTGCCGAACACACCAGAACCAATAACAGAGGAGCCATGCCTACTATCTGTCTACACTTCACTGCGATTTCCCTGTGACTCTTTTAATCAGTATACAAAAAAACAGATCTGAATATTCGCATGCACTTTGTTTAGTGGTCAACGGCCTATGGGCCACGACAGATTCGACCGCTTCGGTGTCTGCTCGTATCAAGAGTATCTGTGAGATCGCACCGACTCAAAACCCGTCCCGTCTTTGTCAATGCAGATCCATAAGGCATAAAAAAAGCCCTGACCACTTTCGGTGATCAGGGCTTTTTTAAGATTTGGTACCAGAGGCCGGACTCGAACCGGCACAGTGTTGCCACCGGGGGATTTTGAATCCCCTGCGTCTACCAATTTCGCCACTCTGGCTGAGTGGGAGGCATTCTAGCGAAAATTCCTTTCGCGTCAATGGTTTGAGGCGATGTTTCTGCGCTATTCGCCCGTCGCTGCCGCTTTTCGGGTTGGCATTCAGGCCGGGCGCAGGCGCCAGTTAATGGTTTCACCCGCGTAGAACGGCACAATGGCTTCGCCATGCCCCAGGGTAATTCGCTCCGGCACCGTCCAGCTTTCACGCACCAGACGCACGGTTCCCTCGTTGCGCGGTAAGCCGTAGAAATCGGGTCCGTGTTCGCTGGCGAAACCTTCCAGTCGTTCCAGCACGCCCATTTCTTCAAACACTTGAGCATAGAGCTCCAGAGCCGACCAGGCGCTGTAGCAGCCGGCACAGCCACAGGCCGATTCTTTCCTGTGCTGCTCGTGTGGGGCGGAATCGGTTCCCAGAAAGAACTTGGGTGAGCCACTGGCAACGGCGGCGCGCAGCGCTTCCTGGTGACTGCGACGCTTCAGCACCGGCAGACAATAGTTGTGGGGCCGTATGCCGCCAACCAGTAAATCGTTGCGGTTCAGCAACAAATGCTGGGGCGTGACGGTGGCAGCCAGGGTGTCCGGGCCCTGGCTGACAAACTCGGCCGCGTCGGCGGTGGTGATGTGTTCGAACACCACTTTCAATGAGGGGTGGCGCTCTACGATGCCGGCCAGATGCTGGTCGATAAAGGCCCTTTCCCGGTCGAAGATGTCGATATCCGGGTGGGTTACTTCGCCGTGCACCAGCAACAGCAGGCCCTGCTCTGCCAGGGCTTCGAACACCGGGTCGAGGCGGTTGAGCGCGCTGACCGCCGCGCTGGAGTTGGTGGTGGCACCGGCCGGGTAGAGTTTCGCGGCAACCACGCCAGCGGCCTTGGCGGCCCGAATGTCGTCAGCACTGGTGGTATCGGTCAGGTACAGGGTCATCAGGGGTTCAAACCGGTTACCGGCGGGCCGCGCGGCCAGAATGCGTTCCCGGTAGGCTACCGCCTGCTCGGCGGTGGTAACCGGTGGGGTGAGGTTTGGCATGACAATGGCCCGCTGAAAACACCGGGCAGTGGCCGGAACGGTTTCAATCAGCATGTCGCCGTCGCGAAAATGCAGGTGCCAGTCGTCGGGCGTGCGCAGTAATAAGTCGTTCATGCTGAATCCTGAGCCTGGAAATGCGGAGGGCATAGTCTAACAGGCTAGCATCCCGTCTTACACAACCGACGCCGACCATAGAGCCCGACCGCCCTTTCAGCTAGAATAGCGGCCCTTTTATCAACAGGTGCCCCGCATCCGGCCATGAACGTCAGCGATTTCGATTTTACCCTGCCAGATGACTTAATAGCCCGCTACCCGGCCGAACAGCGCACGGGCAGCCGGTTGCTGCAACTCGATGGCCCCACAGGCCAGGTCTCCCACCGCCAGTTCCCGGACATTCTCGGGCTGATCGAACCCGGTGACCTGCTGGTGTTCAACAACACCCGGGTCATACCGGCCCGGCTGTTTGGCCAGAAAGACAGCGGCGGCAAGGTCGAAGTGCTGATCGAGCGCATGACCGGTGACAGCTCGGCTCTGGCACACGTGCGGGCAAACAAAAGCTGTAAGCCTGGCACCCGGCTGACGATGGAAGGCGGCATTGAACTGGAGGTCACCGGCCGCGAGGAAAACCTGTTCAGGGTAAGCTGCCAGAACCCCGAGCCCCTGGTGGACTTGCTTGAATTGCACGGTCACATGCCCCTTCCGCCCTACCTGGAACGCGAAGATGCAGAGAGCGATCGCGAGCGTTACCAGACCGTTTACGCTGAGCGCAAGGGTGCGGTGGCAGCCCCGACCGCCGGCCTGCACTTCGATGCGGCCCTGCTGGACGCCTTGCATGCCAAGGGTGTGCAGACCGCCTTCGTCACCTTGCATGTAGGCGCGGGTACTTTCCAGCCGGTCAAAGCCGAGCGCATTGAAGACCACGTCATGCACGCCGAATGGATCGAAGTACCGCCCGACGTCGTAGCGGCGGCCGCGGCCACCAACGCCAGGGGTAACCGGGTGATCGCCGTCGGTACCACCAGCGTGCGCTCGCTGGAAACCGCCGCCCGGTCTGGCACTCTGCAACCCTTTACCGGCGACACCAACATCTTCATTTACCCGGGGTACGACTTCCGGGTCGTCGATGCCATGATTACCAACTTTCACCTGCCGCAGTCGACCCTGATCATGCTGATCAGTGCCTTTGCCGGTAAAGAGGCGGTGCTGGCGGCTTATCAGGCCGCCATCGATGAACGTTACCGCTTCTTCAGTTATGGCGATGCCATGTTCATTACCCGCAAACCCCTGTCTGCCCCCACCAACCAAGAGACCGACGCATGAGCCGCACCTGTTTTATGACATTCGACCTTGCCAAAACCGACGGTAAAGCACGGCGCGGCACCCTTAAGTTTCCCCGCGGTGAGGTGCAAACCCCTGCTTTCATGCCGGTTGGTACTTACGGCACCGTGAAAGGCATGACGCCCCAGCAGGTAGAAGAAACCGGCGCGCACATCATTCTTGGCAACACCTTCCATTTAATGCTGCGCCCTGGCACCCAGGTGATTGAAGAACATGGCGATCTGCACGACTTTACCGGCTGGAAAAAGCCCATGCTGACCGACTCCGGCGGCTTTCAGGTGTTTTCACTGGGCAAGATGCGCAAGATCACCGAAGCGGGCGTTACCTTTCGCTCACCGGTCGATGGCGCCAAGGTCGAGCTGACGCCGGAACGCAGCATGGAAGTACAGCGCGCCCTGGGCTCCGACGTGGTGATGATTTTTGACGAATGCACCCCGCACCCGGCCACCCACGCAGAGGCCAAAAAATCGATGGAACTCAGCTTGCGCTGGGCAAAGCGCTCCAAGCAGGCCCATGGCGACAGCCCGTCGGCGCTGTTTGGCATTATTCAGGGCGGCATGTTCGAAGACCTGCGCGATGTCAGCCTGCGCGGGCTGACCGAGATCGATTTCGACGGCTATGCCATTGGCGGCTTAAGCGTTGGCGAATCCAAAGAAGACATGATCCGCATTCTGGAACACGTCACCCCTTCAATGCCGGAACACAAGCCGCGCTATTTGATGGGCGTCGGTACGCCGGAAGACCTGGTGGAAGGCGTACGCCGGGGCGTTGACATGTTCGATTGCGTGATGCCGACCCGCAATGGCCGTAATGGCCACCTGTTCACCACCGATGGCGTCATCAAGATCCGCAACGCCCGGCACCGGCACGATACCAGCCCGCTGGATGCCGACTGCGACTGCTACACCTGCCTGAATTTCAGCCGGGGCTACCTGCACCATCTCGACAAGTGCGGCGAGATGCTGGGTGCGCAGCTCAATACCCTGCACAACCTGCGCTATTATCAGCGGCTGATGGCTGGTTTGCGTGCGGCCATTGAAGCGGGTAAATTGTCGGCCTTTGTGGATGACTTCTACCAGCGCCGTGGCCTGGAAACACCGGCACTGGCAGACTGAACGACCCGGTGCGTTTGATGGGAATGGCACTGCACAGGCCTTGTGGCCGCCTCAGGTGCCCCCATAACGTCACTCAGAACTGAATCTGGCTATCCGAAGACGTCATTGGTCATTCGAATACCGTTACAACACTTATAAACCATTTGGAGTATTACCATGAAAAAACTGTCCGCCGCTCTGCTGGCCATGACCCCGGCACTTTCACTGGCGGCCCCGGCGGCTGGTCAGCCCAGCCCCTGGCAATTGCCGATCATGCTCGGCATCTTCTTCCTGATTTTCTGGCTGATGGTATGGCGCCCGCAAAGCAAGCGCGCCAAAGAGCACAAAAACCTGATCGCCTCACTGAGCAAGGGCGATGAAGTCGTAACGGCAGCCGGCATTACCGGCAAGGTTACCAAGGTAACTGACGACTACATCACGGTCGAAGTCGCCAATAATGTTGAACTGACCTTCCAGAAAACGGCTATTTCAGCAACCCTGCCCAAGGGAACGCTGAAAGCGATCTGATCGACCCATCGTCAGGTCTCGTCCCGGACGCGACCGACTTGTAGCCCCGGCTCAGGCACATAGACCTAACGGCCGGGTCTACCCAGCTCAGGAAGGCCTCATGCTGAACAAATACCCCCTGTGGAAATACGCCATTATCCTGTCGGTACTGGTGCTAGGCGTACTCTACAGCCTGCCCAACCTGTTTCCGGCCGACCCGGCCATCCAGATTCAGGGCGCCGAAGCCGGCGTGCAAATGAATGACACCACCGTACAACGCACCGAACGCCTGCTCGATGACGCCAATATCGATCACTTTGGCGCTGAAATTAACGGTCAGTCGCTGCTGATTCGCCTGAACAGCAACGAAGACCAGTTAGCTGCCAAAGCCGCTATTCAGCGTGGCCTCGGCGGCAACTACATTGTGGCGCTCAATCTGGCACCCACAACGCCCAACTGGTTGCTGGCCATCGGCGCGCAGCCCATGTCGTTGGGACTCGACCTCTCTGGCGGTGTGCATTTCCTGCTGGAAGTGGATATGGAGCGTTTCCTGGAAAGCCGGCTCGCCAGCTACGCTGCCAACATTCGCACCACCTTCCGTGATGAAAACATCCGCTACCGCGGCGTCGATGTGCTCGATGACGGCTCCATTCAGGTGTTGCTGGCCGATGAAGATTTCAGAAGCGAAGCCGACACCTGGCTGCGCCGCAACCTGCCTGAATTCCAGCGCACGGACATCGAATCACGCGGGCTGCCCGGCCTGATCCTGACACTGACAGACGAACGCATCGCTGAACTGGAAGACTATGCCGTCAGCCAGAACCAAACCACCCTGAATAACCGGGTAAACGAACTGGGTGTGGCCGAACCGCTGGTTCAGCGCCAGGGCCGCAACCGCATTGTAGTGGAACTGCCCGGCGTTCAGGACACTGCCCAGGCCAAGAACATCATCGGCAAGGCCGCCAACCTTGAATTTCGCCTCGAGTCACGCGATGGCCAGGGCGAGGTGTACCCGTTCCGCGACAGCAATCGCACCGCCATGCTGGAGACCGATGTCATCGTCACCGGCGATAACGTGACCGATGCCCGCACCTCCTATGATGAAAACGGCTTGCCCCAGGTCTCGGTGAACCTCGATGGTGATGGCGGCTCCCGTATGGGCCAGACAACCCGTCGCTCCATCGGTGTGCCCATGGGTGTGCTCTTTATAGAACAGAAATCCATCCTCGAAGGGTACGAAGAAGTCAACGGCGAACCAGTGCCGATTTACAACTCGGTCGAAGAGCGTGAAATCATTTCTCTGGCGACCATTCGCGGTGCTTTCTCGAACAGCTTTGTGATCACCGGGCTCGATAACGCCCAGGAAGCCTCAGACCTGGCGTTGCTGTTAAGAGCCGGTGCACTGGCCGCCCCCATGCAGTTTGTGGAAGAACGGACGGTAGGCCCAAGCCTCGGTGCCGAGAACATTCGCATGGGCACCCAGTCGGTCATCATCGGCTTTGCGCTGGTGATACTGTTCATGCTCGGCTACTACAAGGTGTTCGGCATTTTTGCGGCTGTCGCGCTGAGTGCCAACCTGGTACTGATTGTTGCGGTCATGTCGATGATGAGCGCGACCCTGACCCTGCCCGGCATTGCTGGCATCGTACTGACAGTCGGTATGGCAGTGGATGCGAACGTGCTGATTTTCAGCCGAATACGGGAAGAAATTGCAGACGGGCGCTCCCCGCAGGCAGCAATAGACGGCGGCTACAAAAGTGCTTTCTCGACCATTTTCGATGCCAACCTGACCACCCTGATTGTGGCGGTCATCTTGTTTGCCATCGGCACGGGTCCGGTTAAGGGCTTTGCGATCACGCTCTCGGTCGGCATTGTTACCTCCATGTTCACTGCCATCATGCTGACGCGTGCTCTGGCCAACCTGACCTTTGGTGGTCGGGTGGTGAAGAAGCTGCCCATTTAAGGAGCCCGTTATGTCTGATTTGAAAGTGCTTAATTTTATGGGCTACCGCAAGACACTGGCGGTCGCTTCACTGGTGCTGATACTTGTTTCGCTGGGCTCACTGGCCGTTCGGGGCCTGAATTTCGGTCTCGATTTTACCGGCGGTGCCCAGATAGAAGTCGGTTATGAGGAACCTGCCGATGTCGAGGTTATTCGCAATACCCTGAACGGTGCCGGTTACCGTGACGTGGTGGTGCAGTATTTCGGCAACAACACCGATGTGCTGATCCGCATGCAGGAAGACAACAACCCGCGTCTGGGCGACGAAGTGCTCGCCCTGCTGTCAGAAACCCGTGATGACGTAGAACTGCGCCGAAACGAGTTTGTTGGCCCCCAGGTGGGAGAAGAGCTGCGAGAGAACGGCGGCATCGGCATGCTGGTCGCGCTGGGTGTGGTCATGGTCTACATCGCGCTGCGCTTTCAGTTCAAGTTTGCGGTGGGCGCTGTGGCGGCCCTGGTTCACGACGTTGTGATCGTGCTCGGTTTCTTCTCCATCACACAGATGGCGTTTGACCTTACCGTGCTGGCGGCGATTCTTGCGGTCATCGGTTATTCACTGAACGACACCATTGTTGTGGCCGACCGCATTCGGGAAAACTTCCGCATGGTGCGGCGTGATGAAACCGACTACCTGATCAACCTGTCGCTGACCCAGACCCTGGCCCGTACCCTGATCACCTCATTAACAACCTTGCTGGTTCTGGTTGCTCTGGGTATTTTCGGTGGTGAACTGATTTTCGGCTTCGCCATGGCCCTGTCGGTGGGTGTGCTGGTGGGTACCTATTCGTCTGTTTATGTGTCGGCCAACGTGCTGATGGCGCTGGACCTGACCAAGCAGGACTTGATGCCACCGGAAAAATCGGACGATCCGGAAGAGGAAGACATTCCTGCCTGGCTGACCGATGTCGAGGACGACGAAACCAGCAAAGAAAAAAGCTGAGGTCTGCTGCGCCCTCGTTCCAGGAGGGCGCTTTCACCGCACCAACTCGATTTTCCCCACCGGTTTCGGTAAGGTTCCAGTCTTATCGTTTTCTCCCATAACCACCGATAACGGCCACCCAAAGGCGACTGAAGACACCCATGAGCAAGACGCGCGTACTGACCGGCATTACCACCACAGGCATTCCGCACCTGGGCAACTACGCGGGCGCCATTCGCCCCGCCATTGAAGCCAGCCGCGATGCCAACACCGAATCCTTTCTGTTTCTGGCGGATTACCACGCTCTGATCAAGTGCCAGGAGCCCGAGCGTGTGAGAGAGTCCGTGCGGGCCATTGCCGCCACTTGGCTGGCCTGTGGTCTGGACCCGGAGCGGGTGACCTTCTACCGCCAGACCGATGTTCCCGAAGTGACCGAGCTGACCTGGGTGCTGACCACCGTGACCGCCAAGGGCCTGATGAACCGGGCACACGCTTACAAGGCGGCGGTGCAAGACAACATCAACGACGACAACGCCGACCCGGACCGGGGCATCACCATGGGGCTGTTCAGCTACCCGATTCTGATGGCCGCCGATATCCTGATGTTCAACGGCGAAAAAATCCCCGTCGGCAAAGACCAGACCCAGCACATCGAAATGGCCCGCGACATCGCCCAGCGCTTTAACTACCTCTATGGCGATACCTTTGCGCTGCCAGAAGCGGTCATTGAAGAATCCGGCATGATTCTGCCGGGCCTCGACGGCCGCAAGATGTCCAAGAGCTACAACAACACCATTCCGTTGTTTGAAGGCGAGAAGAAGTTTCGTAAGCTGATCAACAAGATCAAGACCAACCTGCTGGAACCGGGCGAACCCAAAGACCCGAACGATTCGGCCCTGTTCGATATCTATTCAGCCTTTGCTTCGCCAGACCAAGTCGCCGACATGCGTACCCAGTATGCCAACGGCATTGCCTGGGGCGAGATGAAGAAAGTGCTGTTTGAACTGCTTAATGAAGAACTCAAAGACAAGCGCGACACCTACAACCAGTTGATGGACGACCCGGCTCAACTGGATGCCATACTGGCACGGGGTGCGGAAAAAGCGCGTGACTATTCAGCCCCCCTAATGGCTGACGTGCGCAAGAAAGTGGGCATTGGCCCCATCGCGGGTTGATGGTCCGGTGCCCGGCAAGGCGAGTCCTGGCAATAGTGCCTGGGCCAAACCGGGCATCACATCCCCGCAATTCCTATAGCGCCAGACTCCTTGATTCTCCCGCATAGACGGGCAAGGACGACTTGCCCGTGTGATCACGCTGAGCCACATGGCCGATAATGGCCTTCACCTCGCTAACCTCTGCGGGAGCCACATCGATCATCAACAGGGTGCGGCCGCATTCAATATCGTCGTGAAAACCCGCCAGATGATGGTTTTCCTGATTCAACCCGATCAGGCAGCCCGCCCAGCCCAGCAACAGACCAAACAACAGCACCAGTGCCAACTGACCACTCATGTCGGCCGGTGCCAGCCCCAGACTGCTGGTGAATATCAGCGTTAGCAGACCAAGCACCAGACCCAGCACAAGCCCCTGGCTACCGCGGTGCAGAATGTCCTGCCGGGCCAGATAGGAAGCGCTCTTCAACTGATGCACAGACAGGCCTATTTCGTCCTGGCTGAGTACCTGAACATAGGTGTGGTGTAATGGGTAGTGGGCCAATTCCGTGGCAATGTGTTCGGCGTGCTCGATGTCATCCGTGAGGTAATAGAGACGTTTCATAACGACCTCCATCCTTACGCGGAGCTGGACGTAAGGTTGTACCGCGTTTACCCTCGCGATTCCGTTTTTGTTGGTGAGCGTTTGTCACAACAGATGACCAGTACTTCAAGTAGTTTCTCAAGTAAGACCGCCCTGCTCATTGCCAAAAACTGGCCAGAGCCCGCGTCAACCGCGGCCGGGCGCCGTACGCTGGACGTTCTGGACTTGTGCCGGGAAGCCGGTTACCAGATACACATTGCCAGCCCGGCCGAGCCCTCCCCGTTTCAACAGAGCCTCTCGGAACTCGGGTACCAGGCACACCCTATCGCCGTCAACGACAGCAATTTCGATACCTGGGTAGCCTCGCTAGACCCCCAACTGGTGATCTACGACCGTTTTGTGATGGAAGAACAGTTTGGCTGGCGAGTGCGGCAACACTGCCCCAACGCCGCCACGCTGCTCGATACCAGCGACTTTCACACCCTGCGCGAGGCCCGACAGCAGGCCATACACCAGCGCGTCCGTGAGAACACCCAGCCTCCCTACCCGCCACTCGACCTGTATACCGCCACAGCAGAGCGTGAACTGGCTGCCATGGCCCGCTGTGACCGGGTATTGATGATCTCTCAGGTTGAAATAGAGCTTCTGCAGTCGGTGTTTGCTCTTCCTGCAGAGCGCCTGTTGTACCTTCCCTTTCTGATTTCCGAGTTGCCTGACACAAGTGAATGGCGCGGCTACGAGGACCGCCAACACTTGATGATGATCGGCGGATTCAAGCACGCCCCCAACAAAGACGCTGCACTCTGGTTTAAGCAGACCATCTGGCCGCTCGTCAGACGCCAGTTGCCCGAGGTTGAATGCCATGTCTATGGCGCCTACGCCGACCACACCGTTCAACAGTGGCATGCCCCTAAACAAGGGTTCGTCATCAAAGGCCGGTGTGACAACGCCTTGAAGACGCTATCGACCTATCGCCTGAACGTCGCCCCACTGCGCTTTGGCGCCGGCCAGAAAGGCAAAATTCTGGAAGGCTGGTTAACCGGCACCCCCACCGTCACCACACCCATTGGTGCTGAAGCGATGGCCACAGAGGATGCGTTCGGCTACCCGCTCAGCGATGACCCCGAACGCATCGCCGACACCCTGGTTCAGTTGTATCGCAATGCAGATAACTGGAAATCGGTACAAAGCTGTGGGTTACAGGCACTGGAAAACGGCTTTCTGAGAGACGACCACGCCCCACGGTTTATCGAGGCATTGCACCACCTGCAAAACAACCTCACCGGTATACGCCATCGCAACCTCTGGGGGCGCATACTCTGGCAATCGCAACACCGGGCAACGGAGTATATGAGCCGCTGGATTGAGGCTAAAAATCGCATTTAAGGCACGCAAAGGTCAGGGCACTGAGACCAAATAGCCAAACTCAATCGCTCTGGCACTGGAAATCCCGCCCGACTGTGCCAAGGTTAGAGCCTGTTATTAATCCGTTTTACTCTGGAGGTGCCATGACCGACTCATTTAACGCCCGGGATACGCTCACTGTCGGCGATCAGCACTATCAGTTCTATAACCTCAATGCGCTGTCGAACGATTTTGACATCGCCCGCCTGCCCTTTTCACTGAAAATTCTGCTGGAAAACCTGTTGCGCAAGGAAGATGGCAAGAATGTTACGGCGGACGACATCAAAGCGCTGTGTCGGTGGGATGCCAAAGCGGAACCCAGCTACCAGGTAGGCTTCTCACCAGCGCGCGTTGTGCTGCAGGATTTTACCGGTGTACCGGCGGTGGTTGATTTGGCGGCCATGCGGGCAGCCATGCGCGAACTGGGGGGAGACCCGGCGCTGATCAACCCGCGTAGCCAGGTCGACCTGGTCATCGACCACTCTGTTATGGTTGATTATTACGGCGAGGCCGATTCGCTGGCTAAAAATACCGAGCGCGAGTTCGAGCGCAATGGGGAACGCTATCAGTTCCTGCGCTGGGGTCAGCAGGCGTTCTCCAACTTCCGCGTCGTGCCCCCAGGCACTGGCATCGTGCACCAGGTGAACCTTGAATACCTGGCCGATGTGGTAATGACGGAAGAAAAAGACGGCGCGACTTGGGCCTTGCCCGACACCCTGGTTGGAACCGACTCCCACACCACAATGATAAATGGTCTGGGTGTGCTGGGCTGGGGCGTGGGTGGCATTGAAGCCGAAGCCGCCATGCTGGGCCAGGCCATCACCATGCTGATACCCGAAGTCATCGGCTTTAAGTTCACCGGCCAGATGCCGGAAGGCACCACCGCCACCGACCTGGTATTAACCGTAACCCAGATGCTGCGGCAAAAAGGCGTGGTGGGTAAGTTCGTTGAATTCTATGGCGATGGCCTCGACAACCTGCCACTGGCCGACCGGGCCACCATTGCCAACATGGCCCCCGAATACGGCGCCACCTGCGGCATTTTCCCGATCGACCGGGAAACCGTTCGCTACCTGGAACTCTCCGGTCGCGACAAAGCCGTTCAAGACCGGGTGGAAGCCTACGCCAAAACACAGGGCCTGTGGCGTGAAACCGGTGCCGCCGAAGCGGACTACAGCGATACTCTCACACTCGACCTGGGCACCGTGGTGCCCAGCATTGCAGGCCCCAAACGCCCGCAGGACAAAATCGCCCTCAGCGATGCCAGTAAAGCCTTTGACCAGATACTCCAGGCAGAAGCCGACACCATCACTACCGACAAAGCACCGGAGCAGGGCCGCTTCGAAGGTGAAGGAGGCCAAACTGCCGTCGATAGCGTTAATTTGCACGACCGCGGCGCGGTGGAATATGAAGTGGACGGTGAAACTCATCTGCTTAAACATGGAGCGGTCGTCATCGCCGCTATCACCAGTTGCACCAACACCTCCAACCCGGCGGTGATGGTCGCCGCCGGGTTGGTCGCTAAAAAAGCACATGAACTGGGCTTGTCCGTTAAACCCTGGGTAAAAACATCACTCGCACCCGGGTCTCAGGTTGTGCCCGCCTATCTGGAAAAAGCCGGTGTGATGGAGCCATTGAATGCACTGGGTTTCAACATCGTCGGCTTTGGCTGCACAACCTGCATTGGCAACTCCGGGCCACTGCACCCGGCCATTCAAAACGCCATCAGGGCGGGTAGCCTGAAAGTCTCGTCAGTACTCTCCGGCAACCGTAACTTCGAAGGGCGCATCCATCAGGACGTACCAACCAACTACCTGGCATCACCGCCGTTGGTCGTCGCCTACGCCCTGGCTGGCTCCATGACGGTAGACCTGACTCGCGAACCGCTCGGTACCGGAAAGGATGGCCAGCCGGTCTATCTGAAAGATGTCTGGCCAAGCCAGCACGACATCGCAGAAACCGTGCAAGCTGCGCTCGGGTCGGGCCTGTACCAGGAAAAATACGAAGATGTCTTCGCCGGTACCCAGGCCTGGCAGGATCTGCCGGTTCCGCAAGATGAGATATACAGCTGGCCGGATTCTACCTACGTCAAACAACCGCCCTACTTTGATGGTATGTCGAAGACTCCCAGCGCGCCCGGCGCCGTAAACAAAGCCCGGTGCCTGGTAAAAGTTGGCGACTCGATCACCACAGACCACATTTCGCCCGCCGGGGCCATCAAACCCGACAGCCCAGCTGGGCGTTACCTGCAGGAGCAAGGTGTCAGCACGGAAGATTTCAACAGCTACGGCTCACGCCGCGGCAATCATGAAGTGATGCTGCGGGGCACCTTTGCCAACGTTCGGCTGCGCAATCAAATGGCTCCAGGTACCGAAGGCAGTTGGACCAAACACTTGCCCAGCGGTGAGACCGTTAGCATCTACGACGCGGCGATGCGTTACCAGCAGGAAAACACACCCCTGGTGGTCTTGGCCGGCAAGGAATATGGCACCGGGTCCTCCCGCGATTGGGCGGCAAAAGGCACCAACCTGCTGGGTGTTAAAATCGTTATCGCGCAAAGCTACGAGCGCATTCACCGCTCCAACCTGGTTGGCTTTGGGGTGCTGCCCTTGCAGTTCATGGAGGGTGAGTCTGTTGAAAGCCTGAACTTAACCGGTGAGGAACACTTTTCTGTTGAGGCACTGCAAGGGGAACCAGAACAAGTAACTGTTCAGGTGACCGACGCTCAAGGCAAGCAACGTAGCTTCAAAGCCAGAGTGCGGATCGACACGGCCGTCGAATGGGACTACTACCGCCATGGCGGCATTCTGCACTTCGTGCTGCGTGACCTGGCCAATTAACGACCAGCCTAGGCTGATTTTTGGATGGACCAGGCTGGACCGCTCAGCCCTGGCCATCCATTCATTCATGCAACATTTCCGACACTGACCTGAGACTGAAATTTGACGGTTTCCCGGATTTATTTGAAAGGCACTGCCATCAGGTCATATTTTTGACGAAATTAAACTGTTTTTAGAGCCATATCACACTTCTACCCTCGACTGCATCACAGAGTTGGGCATCCAGCGTCATCCATAATACCCTGCTTTTTACGATTACGGTGTCGACAGAACCTTCATGTTTATAGACGGACTCACAGAGCAGGAAAAACACCAACTCGCCGTGCACCTGCGCGAGCGTGATCACACGCCATTTATGGTGATCAAGCACGCCTACGCGGCCGCCCAGTGCCAGCGCCGGGGAGTCGATATTCACCCGATAGACCTTAAATACCTGATCCTGCTCGATGACGCCATTGCCGAACTTCACGGCAAACACCGCATCGGCAGTGCCCTCATTTACGACGAACCCCGCACGCAGGCTGGCCAGGACCGGGCCTGATTTATCGACAAACCACCCTCACCTGAGCCTCACACCCTATAGCTACAAGCAATCAATTCAGCCCTATTGATATTATTAAACTATTAGAGGGTTTAACTCCTTTCATTCGCCCTCACTTCTGTTGTGTAAGACACTTGTCCTGAACATTCTTAACAGAAGGAGGTGCCCATGAGTACCAACGCAATTGGATTGAACACGGCCAGTGCAGAAAAATTGGCCTCAGGTTTAAACGAATTACTGGCGAACTACCAGGTGTTCTACATGAACGCCCGAGGCTTTCACTGGAACATCAAAGGCGAAAACTTCTTTGAGTTGCACGTCAAGTTCGAAGAGCTATACACCAACCTGCTGACCAAGATCGATGAAGTGGCAGAGCGCGTCCAGACACTGGGGCATGAGCCCATACACAGTTACAGCAAGTACCTGGAAAGTGCGACGATTAAGGAACAAACGCGGGTACGCGATGGTCGTGCCGCTGTCGGTCACATTCTGGAGTCTTACCAGGCCATGATCGGCAAACAGCGAGCCCTGCTTTCTCTGGCGCAGGAAGCCAACGATGAAGGCACCGCCGCACTGATGGGCGACTACATCCGCGAGCAGGAAAAGGATGTATGGATGTACCGGTCTTATCTGGGTGAGTAACACCATGCCCCAAGCCCCCGGGTTCCGGGGGCATTGAACCCAAAACCCCGGGCAGCACTGCCCGGGTTTTCTATTTTTACCTTGATCAGGTTCTAACAAGCTGATATTTATACACGCTGGAAGCCAAGGAGCTGGCTCAGAGTTGATGCCTCACTAAACCCCTTCTGCTTATGATCTGAAGCTGCCTGTTCCAACCTGTTATTACCGTACTAGGCCCCTTCTTGAAGGTGTCTTGCTTTGTAGTTTGGATCGTTGTGTTCAAAGGAGTGAGCTCATGCAATACCCGTCTCTGGAATCTTTACGCGGCCTGGCTGCACTCATGGTTGCGTTGATCCACTCAAGCTTCGTGGTTGCGGCTTATCCACCCCTGGTTGAGCAGGCTTCCATCTTTGTCGATTTTTTCTTTATCTTATCCGGCTTTGTAATGGCCCTGGCCTATGCGGAAAAGATCGATCAGGGCTTGAGTTTCAGAACCTTCACTCTGTTGCGTTTTGGCCGGCTGTACCCGTTACATCTGTTTATGCTCCTGATGTGGCTGCCCTACATTCTGCTTAAAGGGTATGCCCATTTTGAAATGGGCCTTGGTGGCGACCCTTTTGATAAAAACAGCCTGTCCAACTTTTTCGCCAATCTTTTTTTGATCAACGGCATGGGCGCTACCCAAACGCTCAGTTGGAACTACCCTGCCTGGAGCATCAGTGTGGAGTTTTTCACTTACCTGGTATTCTTCGCGTTTATCGGTATCACACCCAAGGATCGTAAACCGCTACTGTACCTGCTGGTCAGCCTGTTCTCATATGGCTTGCTCTACGTGCAAACCGGAACCTCGCTGCTCAGCGCAGATCAGTTTGGTTTCCCCCGTTGCGTGGGAGGGTTTTTTCTGGGAGCTTTCGTTTTCACTCAAACACAGGGGCAGCGGCTAACGCTCAAACCTATAGCCAGCCATTCACTGGAGAGCCTGGTGGTGCTGGTCACCCTGGTTCTGGTCTGGCAGTCTCATGACGCCAAAGTTATTCAACTCGCAACCTTCGCCAGCTTTGCCCTGATGATTTATGTCTTCACTGTTCAGGCTGATGGCCTGTTCAGTGCCTTGCTGACTACTGCGCCTCTACTGTTTATAGGCACTCTGTCGTATTCAATCTACATGACCCATGCATTGGTCTTTATCGTGATCGACAATCTCGCGGAGTATGTGCTGCGCATGCCTACCAGTGAGATTTACCGGGCTGGCATGGGTTGGTTGCAGGTATTTAAGACACCCTATGCCAGCTTGATTAACCTGGTTGCACTGGCGGTAGTGATCGGCCTTTCCTATGGCACTTACACTTTCATTGAAAAGCCCTGGCGAACCCGGTTTCGGCATTGGGCTCAAGCCCGAGAACCGTCATCGAATCTGGGCCAGAGTTAAGCCTTCACAACCAAGCCTAAAGCATCGCCATTGATCACACAGGGTCGGCGCCATCAGTTGGGTCGGTGCGGCTTGCCTGCTCATAGAAAGCCCTCTATGATGCCGCCACCAAACAGACAGTTATTGGTGTACGGGAAATCAGTGAAAATCTGATGCTGCCCCCGCAACGGTAACAGGATGGACAAGGCACTCAGCCACTGCGCAAGCGGGAAGGCGCCACGTCTTAGAGGTTCAGTTGAACCCTCTAGCATCCTTAAGCCCGGAGACCGGCCTTTGACTGAATACCCTGTTGTTGCGGAGGGCAACAAAGTGGATTTCTGTCATCCGGTCAGACCATAGAGTCAATTGTGCGTGTTTCCGTTTGTCAGCCGCTAGACTTGTCCCTTCGTTTATTCATCCAATATGAATGACGAAAGGAACCTCAATGAATCGTTTTATGTTTACCGCCTCTGTCTTGCTACTGCCAACCATGGCCGTCGCTGAAGACGTCGTTATCACCGCCAACCGATACGCTGTGCCAGTTACTCAGACGCAGTCTGCAGTAACGGTACTGACCGAAGAAGACCTGAAACAGTACCAAGACAGTGACCTCGGGACCCTGCTCAACCGCTTGTCCGGCGTCAGCCTGGTCAGCACTGGCAGTCTTGGTTCTACCAGCAATGTATTGCTCAGAGGAACGACCAGCAGCCAGGTTGTGGTACTCATCGACGGTGTCCCTCAGGTCAGTGCCAGCACCGGACAAACCTCTTTTGCCGGCATTTCACTGTCAAATATCGAACGCATTGAAGTAGTCCGGGGCCCCGTTTCCAGCCTTTACGGAGCAAATGGTATTGGCGGGGTGATACAGGTCTTTACCAAGTCGCCGGACGCCTCACAGGACGACATTTATATATCTGGTAGCTATGGTAGCCATAATTACCACAAACTCGGTGCTGGCTTTGATTTCTCGACTGAAAAGACACGCGCTGCAGCCGATATTTTCTACACTGGCACCGACGGATTCGACAGCACCACTCTGGTTTCTGATTCGAATAAAGATAAAGATGGATTCAACCAGTTTTCAGGTAATCTCTCTGTAGATACCCAAATAAGCGATGACTTGCTGCTGGGAATCAATCATGTTCAGTCGAGCAGCACTGCAGACTATGACTCTGCTTGCTACGCCGGGTTCACACCGACCCCATGCAGCAATGATATTGACTGGCAGACGCAGACCGATCTCTCCAATTCCTCCCTGTTACTTGATTACGACGTTTCGTCCAACACCCACCTGAGCACACGCTTGGGCCGGTATGTAGACGACAGCGTCAATAGTGACGGAGATGATTCTGCCAATGACACCCAGTTTAAAACAACAGGCTATACCGCCACAGCACTGGCTGAACGCACCATTGGTGATGTATCGGCCGCTGTCGGTATTGATGTTGATACGGTTGAATTGGAGTCGACCACCGACTACGACGAAACCGAACGCACTAACACCGGCGTCTTCGCAAGCCTGTCAACTTACGCAGGCGACTTCGGCCTGCAGGGCAGCCTGCGATTCGACAACAACAGTGCCTACAACACCTATACGACAGGAACACTGGGTACCTCCTACCTGATTACCGATTCACTGGAGATCGTAGGTACCGCTGGCACAGCCTTCAGGGCGCCAAGCTTCAATGAGTTGTACTTTCCGAACTATGGCGATGACAACGTAGAGCCCGAGGAATCGCGGAGTTTTGAACTGGCTCTTCGGCAGTTTACCCAGGGTGGCGAATGGCGCGTTAGTGGCTACCGTATCGATACCACCAATCTGATAGGCTCTGACCCGAACACCTTTACGGCCGCCAACATCGATGAAGCCCGGATTCTTAGTCTGGAGTTGGACATTGCCCAGCAAATAGGAGCCTTCGAACTCAGGTTTAACACGACCCTGACCGATGCACGCGATGGCGAAGACGAGCGGTTAAACAACCGACCTGAATGGACTGCCTTTGCAGCCCTTGCATACCAATACGGGCCGTGGCTATTTAACACCGACCTGCAATCTGAAACGGGTCGTATAAATGGGGATGTTGCACTGGGCGATTATGCGATTCTGGGGTTGGGTGCACGTTACCAATGGAGCGAAGGCAGTACCTTGAGCGCCCGAGTTGATAATGCACTGGATGAAGACTACGTCACTAACTATGACAGCTTTACGGATTCCTACTACAACACCGCTGGCCGTACCTTCAAGGTATCGGCTGAGTACCATTTCTAGGTGGGCGTGAGGTTCTCATGAGACCCGTCTGGCCAGTAGCCATCACCCTATCTGTGATTGCTCATGCAGCACTCATTGGTTGGTTTCCTGGCCGGACTCCCACCCCTGAACCCGTTTCAAAAAACACTGTTTCACTGGCATTGAGGCCTGCCCGGCCTTCCTCCGACGAAGACAGCGTCAGCTCAGACGACCCGGTGACAAGCGAACAGCAGCCAACTGCACCCAATGACCCGTTAAAGCCACAGCAGATATCTACAGTAGCGCCCTCTCCACACGCGACCGACATCGGCTCAACTCTTGTTGAGAAACCGGAACAGCTTGCGCAAGTTGAACCACCGGCCGAACAGGAACAGGAACAGGAACAGGAACAGGAACAGGAACAGGAACAGGAACAGGTTAAGCCGCTGGAAACGGCAGTCAACCCCACGGTTCCTCTCCATGATCGCAAACAACTTGCCACTGATTCGAATGCCTCAGACCAGGCCATTGACAATGTCGATTCGCAACAGCTTCAACGCGACATTAAAGTCTGGCTTAAACAAGCGTTGGCTGAACACCTGCACTACCCGCCTGCAGCACGCCGGCGAGGCTGGGAAGATTCGGTAGAGGTCACTATTGAGATGCAAACTGACGGAGCTTTTACAGCCGAGATTCTTAAACCCGCACAACGATCACTCTTTGATGAAGCTGCCCTGGCCGCGTTGGCAGACATCCGTGCCAACCGTCGCTATTGTTGCGCGCATTCACCCAGTCAACTGGAACTGACGATCGGCTTCCAACTGGACTAGCCGTCTATTAGTTTGGCCATTGCAAACCATAAGATAATCAAACCGGCACCACGCCGGGCTGCGCTATTTCACACACCAGCGCACTGAGTTTGTGCCAGGGGTCACCTGCGGCACGGCCTTTGATGGTTGCATCGATATCGCCACACAAAATCAGACACGTTTGCCACAACCCCACATCGCCACGCCGCAAGGCGACCTGATAGGGCCCCTGTCGCTTATCGAAAATGCGCAATCGCTTGAATACAGCGGGCATCGGCTGGCCCATGGCCTGAGCTTCGGAAAGTTGCACCAGATGCCGCAGTTCGCGTGCCAGCACCCACAATACGATGGGCGGTTCAATGCCCTCTGCCGACAGACCCGACAATACTCGCTGACTGCGAGCCAGGTCACCACTGAGCACGGCATCGGCCAGATCGAATATGGTGAATCGGGCGCTGTCCGAGACGGCCTGTATAACGGTCTCCAGGGTCAGTGAGGTGCCGTCGCTCACCAGCAAGAGTTTGTCGATCTCCTGGCGGGCGGCCAGCAGATTGCCATCTACCCGGTCAGACAACAACGCCAGCGCATCCTCATCTATCTGCAGACCATGCTGTTGCAGACGGGCCCGCAACCAGGCCGGCAGCTGATGTCGCTCAACAGGCCAGATGGGAACCCACCAGGCCGCGTCGGTAACACCGGCAAACCACTTCGCCTTGCTTTGCGCCGCTTCGATCTTGTCGGACACCACCAACAACAGATTATCCGGGTTCGCGTTCTCGGCGTAGGCCACCAACGCTTTTCGGCCCGCATCGTTGAGTTTGGCGGTCAGCCTCAGTTCAAGCAATTGGCGGTCGCCGAACAGTGACATGGCCTGGTTCGCTTCGTACAGCTGATTCCAGTCGAACTGGGCGTCGGCATGAAACACCTGACGCTCAGTAATGCCAGCCTGGCGGGCCGCTGCCCGCACCTGATCACTGGCCTCAAGCACAAGCAGAGGCTCATCGCCACTGAGCCAGATGATCGACGGCAGCGGTTGCGTCAGTTGCCTGGCCAGTTGTTGGGGAGAAACCTTCATTCATCAGCCTCCGGCAATAGGTCATCGGTGGTCACGGCTTCCAGTTGGTCCAACACCAGGAGGGCAATCCGGTTGCGTAGAATCTGGCGACGTTGTTCACGCGCCTCATCATCGTCTTCCGTTAAGCGGGATTCGACCCGGCTGATCCGCCGACTGATGACCGCCCGATCATACGGGTTGACCAGGCTCCACTCGATTTCGAGCGTCAGGATGATGGTTTCATCCAGACTGACTTCCGAATAAGTTTCCCGGTGCAGACGCAACAACGTATCGGCCGGGCCGGTTTGCAGAACAAGGCCATACAAGGCAAAGGTGCCACGCAGGGTTTGGTAAAGCTCGTCGGCATCAGTCTGGGATTGCCAGACCAAGGGATTCAACCCCTCGGCCAACCGGAACTGCCCTTTCAACTGGTAGCCGCAGCCGACCAGAAGGCTCAGCAGCAGGCCAACGGTCAGGCTGCGCCACAACCCGGTTCGAACGATGTCAGCGCTAGTTGGCAACGATGTTCACCAGCTTGTTGGGTACCACAATCACTTTGCGTACCGTCACGCCCTCGGTAAAGCGCACGACGTTTTCATCCGCCAGAGCAGTGCTTTCAATCAGAGCCTTGTCGGCACTGGCAGGCACTTCAATGCGGCTGCGCACTTTGCCGTTTACCTGAACCACGTACAACAAGGAGTCTTTGACCAGCGCCGTCTCATCCGCTTGCGGCCAGGCAGCATCAATCACCAGGCCGTCATGACCCAGTGCCTGCCACAACACCTGGGTCACGTGCGGAGCGATCGGTGCAAGCACCAGTACGGCCGTGTCCAGCGCTTCCCGGACGACGGCTCGATCGAGTGCCGTGTGCGCTTCAAAACGGTTTACGCTGTTGAGCAGTTCCATCACCTTGGCGATGGCGGTATTGAAGGTCTTGCGCTCACCAAAATCGCTGGTTACACCCACAATGGTTTCGTGTGTTTTGCGACGCAACGCTTTCTGGTCGTCGTTCAGCGCCTGGCCGTTCAAGGCGTCGCTGTCACCGGCTTCGAGCAAGGCATGCACCGCTCGCCACAACCGCTGCAAAAACTTCTGGGCACCCTGCACGCCCGACTCGGTCCACTCCAGGGTTTGGTCCGGCGGTGCAGCAAACATGGAGAACAACCGCACCGTATCGGCACCATACTGTTCAATCGCCTGCTGCGGGTCCTTGCCGTTGTTTTTCGACTTGGACATTTTCGCCATGCCGGCGTATACCACGGCATCTCCGGTCGAGGCTTCAACGCCGCCCAGCACCTTGCCTTTCTCGTCACGCTGAACATCCACCGCTGTTGGTGACACCCAAACCCGGCCACTGTCGGTTTCCTTATACCAGGTATCCGCCAACACCATGCCCTGACACAGCAGGTTGGTGAAGGGTTCGCTGGAATTCACCAAGCCTTCATCGCGCATGGCTTTGTGAAAGAAACGCGAGTACATCAGGTGCATGGTGGCGTGTTCGATACCACCGATGTACTGGTCGACCGGCAGCCAGTAATTGGCTTCTTCAGGTTCCAGCATGCCGCCATCGTATTCGGGGGTGCAGTACCTGGCGTAATACCAGCTCGATTCCATAAAGGTATCGAAGGTGTCGGTATCGCGTTTGGCGGGCTTGCCCTGCCAGGTCGTGTCTTCGAACTCGGGGTTGTTCTTGATCGGCGAGTTGGCGCCGTCGAACACAACCTCGTAGGGCAACTCGACCGGGAACGTCTCCGATGGTTTGACCTCGCCATCGACATACACCATGGGCACCGGCGTGCCCCAGTAGCGTTGCCGGCTCACACCCCAGTCACGCAGGCGGAAATTCACGGTCACCTTGCCTTTACCCTGGGTTTCCAGGTCGCCGGCGATGCGCTCGAACGCCTCAGTGAAATTCAGCCCGTCGTAGTCACCGGAATTGACCAGAATGCCTTTTTCAGTAAAGGCCTCGACGGCAAGGTCGCACGGGCTTTCGCTGCCGGGTTCGGGCTTGACCACCTGTTTCTTTTGCAAGCCGTATTTGCTGGCAAACTCCCAGTCGCGCTGGTCGTGCCCGGGCACCGCCATAACGGCGCCGCTGCCGTAATCCATCAACACGAAGTTGGCCGACCAGATGGGGACTTCCTCGCCGGTCAACGGGTGGATCGCAATCAAGCCCGTATCGCAGCCTTTCTTCTCCATCGTGGCCATATCGGCCTCGCTGGTGGTCATGTTCTTGCATTCGAGAATGAAGCTTGCCAGTTCATTGTTGGTTTTGGCCGCTTCAGCCGCGAGCGGATGCTGGGCCGCCACCGCCATGTAAGTAACGCCCATCAGCGTATCCGGACGGGTGGTGTAGACTTCGAGCGTCTCGTCACTGCCTTTCAGGCCAAACTTAAGCGTGACACCCTGAGAACGACCGATCCAGTTGCGCTGCATGGCCTTCACTTCATCGGGCCAGCCCGGCAGGTTATCGAGTTCTTCCAGCAATTCCTCGGCATAGGCTGTGGTCTTGATGAACCATTGATCCATCTCCTTGCGCTCAACCGGGGTATCACAGCGCCAGCAGCAGCCATCATGCACCTGTTCATTGGCCAGCACCGTCTGGTCGACGGGACACCAGTTCACCGGCGAGGTTTTCTTGTACGCCAGGCCCTTCTCCACCAGGCGGGTAAAGAACCACTGCTCCCAGCGGTAATACTCGGGTGTGCAGGTGGTGACTTCCCGGTCCCAGTCGTAGGCGAAGCCCAGCATCTTGAGCTGGTTACGCATGTAGTCGATGTTTTCAAAGGTCCATTTGGCCGGAGCAACACCGTTTTGAATGGCGGCGTTTTCAGCGGGCATGCCAAAGGCATCCCAGCCCATTGGCTGCATGACGTTCTTGCCGAGCATGCGTTGGTAGCGGCTGATTACATCGCCGATGGTGTAATTGCGAACGTGCCCCATGTGCAGACGACCACTGGGGTAAGGTAGCATCGATAGGCAGTAGAATTTCTCTTTGCCGGGTTCGACCCGGGCTTTGAAGACCTGCTTCTCGTTCCAGGTGTCCTGCACCTGTTGCTCAATGGTGGCCGGGGTATAGGTCGCGTCCATCGGAATCCTGTTGTTTGCGGTGGTTGGTGAGTGAACAATATGCATACTAAAAGGGAGCACTTCTGCACAGACGGGCGTCAGACCCGCTCGCACCGCTAGGATACCCGACCAGCGACGGGTTTTCGACCGGATTTCCGTACCCAGGCCGCTCTATTCTCACCCGGAATGGGCGCTCGGTATCAGGTTCGTTTGCCCTCGATGCCAAAATCGGTAACAGTAGCCCTATTCAACGCCTTGCTTCAGAGACCAGCGTGAACCACTGGAGACCAAGGACGATAGCGCACCCGGGACGTTACTGTTCGTGGCCAGGGTGCTTCAACAGTCACTCTGGACGGATTATGGCTTTCAGCAACATTCCAAAACTTCCACTGGCACAGACCCCCACCCACATCGATTACCTGCCCCGGTTGGGCGAGTTGCTGGGCACCCGGAATCTTTGGGTAAAGCGCGACGACTGCACCGGGCTCGGCTTTGGCGGCAATAAGACGCGCAAGCTGGAATACCTGTTGGCTGAAGCGCTGGAAACGGGGGCAGATACCGTGTTGACGGTCGGTGGATTGCAAAGCAACCATGCCCGGCAGACTGCGGCTGCGGCGGCTCGGCTGGGCTTGAACTGCGAGCTGATACTGGAAACGGTAGCCGGCACTCCGGAATCACTGTATCCGCACAGCGGTAATGTACTGTTAAACCGTCTGTTTGGCGCTACCCTCACTCTGGCCAAAACGGGCCAGGACGGTATTGACCTGATGCATCAGCGCGCCGAGGTACTTGCCGGGGAAGGTTACACCCCCTATTGCATACCAGTTGGTGGCTCCAATACCACAGGCGCCCTCGGCTACGTTCAGTGCGCCCGGGAAATTGCCGACTGGCAGTATCAGCAGGACACCGAGTTTGACCACATTATCCTGGCAACGGGCAGCGCAGGCACCCAGGCTGGACTGCTGGCCGGTGCGGCGCTCTTTGATCTGTCGGCTCAGGTGCGGGGGTTCTGCGTCAGCCGCACCAGCGACAATCAGGCCGACCTGGTACTGAGCCTGGCCCGACCGCTGTTTGATCGTCTGGGGCTGCCTCATGAAACCCTGGCCGAGCGGGTTTACACAGACGGCCGCTACGTCGGCCCGGGCTATGGCATAGCGACCGAAGGCATGACTCACGCGGTGCGGGTCACCGCAGAAACAGAAGGCCTGTTACTGGATCCGGTTTACACCGGCAAAGCCATGCACGGCCTGTTCGATAGCTTCCAAAACGGTACCTTTGGGCCTGACGACAAGGTTTTGTTCATTCATACCGGCGGCGCACCGGCGTTATTTGGGTATGAAACTGCGTTGTTTGAGGACGTAAAGGCCCCTTAAGCGAGTGCTTCAGAGCAGTGAGTGGCAATAGGTTCCGGGCATGAAGCACTGGTTACCAACGAACATTCACTGTTGCTTATGCAAACAGCACACTTCACTTCCGAAGCGCAACAACGTCGCGATCGGCCAGCTCCCAGTGCTGCGCCCCCAAATACTCAGCCAACCAGGCAAAAGTCGCCTCCGAATAAAAGGCGATGTGAGTCGGATCATCGACATAGCGCCACTGCGCAAAGGCTTCGCGGTCGCGTACCCTCTGCGTTTGAATGATCAGCCAGCCGCCCGCTTCCAATTGACGCCACAAGTCAGTCACTACCGCAGCCGGGTCACCGAGGTGCTCAATCACCTCGGTGAGACAAATAAAGTGGTAATGACGAGTCAGAACTGAACTGTCAGGGTAATAGAAGAGGTCATACAAGGCGACACGGTAACCTGCGTCTTCAAACATGCTGGCCAGCGCCGGGCCGGGGCCGCAACCGAAGTCCAGACCAACGGAACCGGTGGGCACCCTATCGCACACTGCGCGCCAGGGGCGGGTCAAAAAGGTTCGATACCCGGAGTCACTGATGTCGTTCCGGTGCTTGTCGTATTCGGCCTTTTCAGCGGCCGGTGATAGCTGCTGGTCCGCGTCAACGAACACCAGCCGGCACGCCGGGCAACACCAGTAATCCCGATGTTTGCGACGGTGCCACCACTGACTGTCGGGCGCACGGCACAGCGGACAAGACGGGCCGGGCGAGCCATTACTCTCAGCCTGTGTAGCTGGTAGGTTCTCGGGCAAGTCGGGGGTCATCCGGTCACTTTCTTATTTGTTCCTATTTGTTGGTCGCAGCCATTCATGCTATCAGTTATTCTTGAAGCAGTGGTAGGGCTTCCAACGGCCGTAACGGCTAGCGTGGGGCTAGATAAACCGGGCAGCCAACCATCATTGACGTACCAGACGACTGACAGCCATTAGAACAAGACTAAACGGCTCTGACTACACCGCCTGAGGGCGCCGGGCCAACGATAAGACTGATCAAGGGAACCGAGCACTGTGCTTTATCGACTCGCCTGTGGATTGCTTTTTGCCAGCTTACCATTGTTGATGCTGGTCTGGCCCAGTCAGGCATACGCCAGCACTGTCGAGATCGACAGCTATTGGATGGAGCAAGCCTCTGATTGGTCTCCGTCCATACAATCGCGCCAGCAGAGCAAGCCACAAATCGTGTCCCAGACGGGCATTTCGTTAAAAGGGGGTCATCACTGGCATGTGATTGACCTCTCTGTTGATGAAACGACGCTCCAAGTGATCGATTTTCGCAATTCCTCGGTGATTGCAAACTTTGAACACTGGGTCTTTGATCGCACCAGCGGTGAGCTGATCAACCGGTTGGTTGGCGGTATCGAATCGGAGCAGGACAACCCTTATTTTCTGCGCCATGGTCGCAATCAGGTATTCGAACCCGGTCAATACCAAATCGTCACCCGAATGGACAGCCCGTTCTACGTAGCGCAACCACAACCAACCGTATTTGCACAGGACGAGTATCAGCAAAGCATCAAGGTAGGTAATGCCCTGACGCTTATTTGCCAGGGGATTTTCCTGGCACTGGGCATTTATTATTTCGTGCTGGGTACCAGCCGTAGCCGGGCAGCCGACTTATTGTACGCTCTGTTCATTACCGGCAATTTCTTTTTTACCGGCGCCTCCTTGCTGGTGTTCAGTGATCTGCTCAGCATTCACCAGTTCTACCTGACCAGCTTCCCCATTCTTATTTCAAACACCGCCTACATCGCCTTCGTGATGGTGCTGCTGAACATCAAGCCCAACACGTCACAATGGCTGTACCGCATTGGCAGTGGCCTGATCATCCTCTTTGTATTTGGTTTTGTGGTGGCGCTGCTTCGGCCGGAACTGTCGATGGAGATCGACCGCATGGGTGTCGGCCTGTTTGCCATTTATGGCTTCACCGCAGGCCTTACCCGTGTGCTGCAGGGCAACAGAACCGCGCGCTATTATCTGGTTGCCAACGCAGCCTTTGCCATTCCCGCCCTGATTTCCATTGGCGCGTCCAGCTTGCCCGTTGCCGATACGTTATTTCTTGAACACCTAGGCATGTTTGCTGTCTCGATGGAAGTTATTCTGCTGTCGCTGGTTATCAGCCACCAGGTCGGACTGGTTTACAAGGAAAAGGAAGCAGGCCTTCTGGCCACACAAGAAGCGCTGCAGGCGGCCAATGATGCCCTGAACACCAAAGAGCGCTTTCTGGCCAATGTCAGTCACGAATTACGCACGCCGTTAAACGCCATTCAGGGGTCAGTGGAGCTAATGGGCCAGCAGCAAATGCCAGCTGAAACCAGCCGACATTTGGAAGCCATCCATGCGTCGTCCAATTTCCTGGTGTTCCTGATCAACGACATTCTTGATCTGGCCAAAATGAACGCCGACCAGCTCGAACTGGTTGAAGAGCCCTTCGACCTCGATGAAGCGCTGGATGAACTCTGTACCATCTATAAAGACGCGTTCGACCGGCAACAAGTGCGTTTTCTCGTCGATATAGACCCCAAAGTGCCTCATCGCGTTACCGGCGATGTCAATCGGTTGAAGCAGATCCTCGCGAATCTGCTCAGCAACGCGTTCAAATTCACCGCCCAGGGCTCAATTGAATTATCGGTTTCTCAGCCGGATGCGAACGTTCTGACTTTTCATGTCACCGACACCGGCATTGGTATTGCCCAGAACAAAATCGAATCGGTTTTTTCGGCCTTTACCCAGGCCGATGCAACCATTTCGCGCAAATACGGCGGAACGGGTTTGGGTTTACAAATCGCCTCCAAACTGGTGACGCTGATGGGCGGCAAGCTGACCGTCTTCAGCCAGCCGGAACTGGGCAGCGACTTCCAGTTTACCCTGCCCATGCAGGGCGGGCTCGAGCCGATAATCACATTGCCCGTTCGGGTAGGGCTGGTCTGTGATGATGTGGACCTGAAAAAACTGATCGACAACAGCCTGCATCGGCTCGGCATTGCTCTGCAACACAGCCTCACGCATTCCGCCGCGATGAACACCCCCTTGCCAGAGGATGCAGATCACTGGGTTCTGGTCGCCGACCAACCCGACCCCGACCTCTCGAACCGGTTCAGCGAGCACCCCAGAGTCCACTGGCTGGTAAACCGGGTACCGACTGACCTGCCGCTGTGGGCACCACCGGTTAGCCTGGAGCTATTGCCCTGCACACAGGTCACTTTCCGGCGACTGCTGGGTCAGGCAGCTACTGCCCCCGCGCCCGCCGAACACCCACTGATGTTGCGCCGGCTTTATATTGTTGCCATCGATGACAACCCGGTGAACCTCAAAGTGTTACTGGGGATGCTGACCCGGCTGGGCGTCAGCGCCAGCGGGTTTGAATCGGCGGAAGAAGGGTTAAGCCACGTCCTATTCCGGCAACCCGATATGGTGTTGATGGACATGCAGATGCCGGTGATGGATGGCCTGGAGACGACTCGCACACTGCGACAACGCCAGTTCAACAACCCCGTCATCGCCTTTACCGCCAATACGTCGCAGCGCGATATCAACAACTGCCTGGCAGCCGGCATGAATGACGTGTTGCTCAAACCCATCAAACTGACACAACTGGAGAACATGATTCTCAAATGGACCGAGCAGTCCTCCCTGAGCAGCCGGGGTGGTCGTTAGCAGTCGAAACCGCATGCCAGGGAACTAGGGACACTTCTTGACAAGGGCTACGGCCATTGCGCTGCGAAGTGCGTCGGAGTGCCGCCCACTTGGGCAAAACGTTTTGGCTCGCGCAGAGCCCTGGGGAAGTTGTTCAGAGGCTCCCCAGCCCGAAACAATAACTAATAACAAACACAAGGAACCGACACTGATATGAACCCGACCAACAAATGGGCTCTGCTCTGGCCCATCCTGCTGACACTGCTGATCCCTCTGGTAGCCGCCTGGTTTGCCTACCCGAACACCCATCTGCCCCCCGGCTTTGGTATTTTTCCACCCATACAAACCTCGCCAGCGCCGGGATTTTCGCTGCTCTACTTTCTGGTGGTCGCTGCTCTGGCCGTTCTGGTGACGTTACTGCTTTTATTTCCAAAGCTGTTCGGCATTCAGGGGGCAACACCCGCCCCACAACCGGCGAAAAAGCCACTGCCCTGGTGGTTCTGGGCCGGTGCCGTTGTCATGCTGTGTTTCTGGTGGGTCATGTGGGCCCGGCCGGTCTGGCTGGGCGATTTGGTCTATTATGCCTTTTCCCCGATGTGGTGGGGCTTCATCGTCATGCTCGATGGCATTGTGTACCGCCGCAACAACGGCAAATCACTGATGGCGACCAAGCCGGCCTTGCTGATCTTCAGCGCCCTAATTTCCGTGGTTGGCTGGGGGTATTTCGAGTACTACGACTATTTTGTACTCAGCAACTGGTATTACCCTAACGGTCACATGGCCGCGCTGCCCCACAGCGTGATCGTCGTATTGTTTCTGATCGCCTACACCACTGTCTGGCCGGCCATCTTCGAGTGGTTTAACGTGCTGAATTCCTTTCCCAAGCTGGTCGCACGTTATCAGAATGGCCCCTCCATCCCGCTGTCAGGAAACCTGCTGATTATCCTGGGCTGCCTGATCATCGGTGCCCTGGTGTTCTTTCCGCGCCTGATGTTCTGGGGCATCTGGATTGGTCCGCTAGCGGTCATTATTGGCGTTTTGTTGCGGCAATCCCTCTGGTCGCCTTTTACAGCACTGACCCAGGGAAACTGGGCACCCGGCGTGCTGATCGCACTGGCCTCGATGTTCAACGGGTTTCTCTGGGAAATGTGGAACTTCGGCAGTGAACACCCGGACATCGGCTACCCAACCAACCCGAACTACTGGATTTATGACATTCCCTTTGTCAACGTAATCCATATCTTCTCTGAAATGCCGTTACTCGGATATTTCGGATACCTGCCGTTTGGGGCACTGGTGTGGGTGTTCTTCATCTGGATTGGTGCCCTGTTCAACCGGGACACCGACATTTATCTGAATGGCAACCCGAACTGAGGCACTGATTGCATTACCCATAAAAAAACCGGGCTTTTAGCCCGGTTTTTTTCGTGCCCTGCATTACTTAAGCGGGCTACGACCTTTGCTCGCCGCAATGCGCATGCGCAAAGCATTCAGCTTGATAAAGCCTTCGGCGTCTTTCTGATCGTAAGCACCGGCATCATCTTCAAAGGTGGCAATGCTCTCATCGAACAGGCTGTCTTCAGACTGACGGCCAGCGACAATCACGTTGCCCTTGTACAGCTTCAGGCGAACCTTGCCATTCACCCGCTCCTGGGATGCATCTATCATCTTTTGCATCATCAGACGTTCGGGGCTCCACCAGTAACCGTTGTAAATGACTTCGGCGTATTTCGGCATCAGCTCATCTTTCAGGTGCGCAACTTCACGGTCCAGCGTGATCGACTCGATGGCACGGTGCGCCTTGAGCATTATGGTTCCGCCCGGTGTTTCATAACAGCCGCGAGACTTCATGCCAACGTAACGGTTTTCAACCAGATCCAGACGGCCAATGCCGTTCTCGCCACCGACCTTGTTCAGGTACGCCAACACATCGGCCGGTGACGTCGGTTTGCCGTCAATGGCGACGATATCGCCTTTATCGTAGGTCAGTTCGAGGTAAGTCGGGGTATCCGGTGCCGCTTCAGGGCTGACCGACCAACGCCACATCTCTTCTTCAGCTTCGGCCCAGGGGTCTTCCAGAATGCCGCCCTCGTAGGAGATGTGCAGCAGGTTGGCATCCATCGAATAGGGCGACTTCTTACCTTTCTTGTTGAAATCGACCGGAATCTGGTGGTCTTCGCAATAAGCCATCAACTTCTCGCGCGACGTCAGATCCCACTCACGCCAGGGCGCGATCACTTTCACGCCCGGCTTCAACGCATAAGCACCCAGCTCGAACCGCACCTGGTCGTTACCCTTACCGGTAGCGCCGTGAGCGATGGCATCGGCACCGGTTTCATTGGCGATTTCGATCAGCCGCTTGGCAATCAGCGGGCGGGCAATGGAGGTGCCCAGCAAGTACTCGCCTTCGTACACGGTATTGGCACGGAACATCGGGAACACAAAGTCACGCACAAACTCTTCGCGCAGATCTTCGATGTAGATTTCCTTAATACCCAGGGCTTCGGCCTTGGCGCGGGCCGGCTCAACTTCTTCGCCCTGGCCGAGGTCGGCTGTGAAAGTCACCACTTCGCAGTTGTAGGTTTCGGTGATCCACTTGGCAATGACCGAGGTGTCCAGGCCACCGGAATAGGCCAGCACTACTTTTTTAATATCTGACATCTTGTCTCCCAACGAGTTGGCGGGTTTTTAGGCTGGCTGGAATTTTACGCCTTTGACTGAGGAGATGCCATGGTAGTGGTCTAGTGTTGCGGCGGCGAAGAGGTGTAACTCACCACGAAATTAGCTAGACAGCTTGCTCATGGTGATTCGGAGGGTGCCTAGAGATTAGCAGCGGCTTTCGGGTGTGTCCCTGTGGGGTAGTCCGCAGCAGGGATGCTGCGGTCTAGGCTCCATGGACGGATTTACGCCGACCCCACAGGGACATACCCGGTAGCCGGTGCGGACTAGTGCCTCTATGGCGACCCGAACTCCGAATCTTGGTTTACTCTTCGTCCTCCGCCACCGTTTCCAACTCCATGCCCAGCTCCTTGATCTTGCGGGTCAGGGTGTTTCTGCCCCAGCCCAGCAGCTCGGCTGCATCCCGACGTCGGCCAGCGGTGTGCTTCAGTGCGGTCTCTATCATGATGCGTTCGAAGTTCGGTACTGCGATGTCCAGGAGCCGGTGCTCGCCACGGGCCAGTTCCCGGTCGGCCCAGTTGCGCAGGGCCTGCTCCCAGTTCTCGCTGGTGACTGGCGTCTGGGCTTCGTCCATCAGCTCTGGCGGTAGATCCGACACCAGGACCTCGCGACCAGAAGCCATCACTGTGATCCAGCGGCAGATGTTCTCCAGCTGACGCACATTGCCCGGCCAGGCCAGGCGAGACAAATAAGCCTCGGTTTCCGGTCGTAACGTCTTGGTTTCCACACCCAATTCGTCGGCTGCCTTGTGGAGGAAGAACTCAAGCAGCCGGGGAATGTCTTCACGCCGGTCAGCGAGGCGCGGCAAGTGGATACGAATAACGTTCAACCGGTGGAACAGGTCCTCGCGAAAGCGACCTTCTTTCACCAGAGTCTCAAGGTTCTGGTGCGTCGCCGCGATGATGCGAACATCCACCCGTACCGAGGTGTGTCCGCCAACGCGGTAAAACTCGCCATCGGCCAGCACTCGCAGCAACCGGGTTTGGGTCTCGGCCGGCATATCGCCAATTTCATCAAGAAACAGTGTACCGCCATCGGCCTGTTCAAATCGCCCGCGACGCTGCCCTTGCGCTCCGGTGAAGGACCCTTTTTCGTGACCGAAGAGCTCAGATTCCATCAGATCACGAGGAATAGCCGCCATGTTTAGCGCTATAAACGGGTTTTCCCGGCGTGGGCTGTGACGGTGCAACGCATGCGCCACCAGCTCTTTGCCGGTACCGGATTCACCATTGATCAGCACTGTGATGTTCGACTGCGACAACCGGCCAATGGCCCGAAACACTTCCTGCATCGCAGGAGCTTCGCCAATAATCTCGGTATTGGCCGGTGCCACCGCCGGTTCAGAGGTTTTCTGCTTCTGGCGAGTATGCTCGATCGCACGCAGCGCCAGAGAGACCGCATCGTCGACGTCAAACGGCTTGGGCAGATACTCGAAGGCACCGCCCTGAAAAGAGGCAACGGCACTTTCCAAGTCTGAATGTGCCGTCATGATAATGACCGGCAAATGCGGGTGGTTGTCATGAATTCGGCTAAGCAGCTCCAGGCCGTCGATGCCCTCCATACGGACATCGCTGACAATGGCATCGGGCGGGTCCTGATCCAGCTTACGCAACAGGGCCTCACCGGATTCAAAGCTGCGGCACTCGATACCTTCCTTCTCGAAGGCACGTTCCAGTACCCAGCGTATGGAGCGGTCGTCGTCGACGATCCAGACGCAATTATGATTGGCCATTGAGCCCCTCCAACGGTAAATAGACACTAAAGACGGTGGCACCGGGACTGCTGTCACACTCGATGACGCCGTTGTGAAAATTAATAATTTGCTGAGCGATCGACAGACCCAGACCCGTACCGGTGGGTCGGCCTGAGATCATTGGGTAGAAAATCTTTTCCATCATCTCCGGTGCAATGCCCGGACCGTTATCAATGATGTCGAGCTTAACCAGCAACCGGTACCGGTTCTGACGGATGGTAAACTGACGCACAGCCCGGGTTTTAAACTCAATGGCCGGCGCTTCAACGTTATTCTCAATCAAGGCCTGAACCGCATTGCGGGCGATGTTCAACACGGCCTGTATCAACTGCGCCTCGTCGGCTTTAAAGTCGGGCAGACTGGGATCGTAATCGCGGCTTAACCGGATTCGATCGCCGCACTCGACCCGAAGCAGCGCGTAAACACGCTCGACGATCTGATGGATGTTGACTTCTGACAGGGTGGGCACCTTATGGCTGCCGAGCATCCGATCTACCAGATCGCGCAACCGGTCGGCTTCCTCAATTATGACCTGGGTATACTCTTTAAGATCGGCATTGGGCAATTCACTGGCCAGCAGTTGCGCCGCGCCCCGAATGCCGCCCAGTGGGTTCTTGATTTCGTGGGCCACGCCGCGGACCAGATGCCGGGTCGTCTCGGTTTGTTGAATCAGCCCCTCGTCTCGGCTGATGCGCATCGCCCGGTCGGCGGGCAGCATCTCGACAATCAGGTGCAGTTCGTCATCGTCCATATAGGGCGTGACCATGTAATCCAATGTCAGCGTATCCCGATGCGCCAGCTGCCACTGGGCAGAACGCACCGACAACGTCGTGCCGCCAGAGACGGCCGACATCATCATCTCCCGAATCTCAGCCGGGTTAACAAAGAGACTGTAAAACGCCTGACCAATGATTTGCTTTCCCGAGCGCACCAGCAACAATTCAGCAGAGGGGTTGACGTGCTCGACAACCAACGTGTCGTCCAGCTGAATGACAGCCGTGAATTGGTGATCGACCAACTGGCGAAAAAAATGCGTGTCAGTCACATGAGGTTTCCTGTGCACCGGGTTGCAATGGAAGTCAGCAAACAGACCCTGAATTGGGTCAGCGGTGAATCCGCCGTGGCCTGCCCTGTGGTTCTTTAAATGGCATACGCAAGAAGCAGGCCAGTCATTTAAGGCCCGAAATGCACGATTACGGGGCTTACTTCGGCGCTCATGCACCACTATGGAACCACTGGCATCATACTAGCACTATTATGGTGCATTGCCGGATTTGTGATTCGGGTTCACTGATACGACCTTAAATACGCAAAGTTGCCAATTCGTCTGCATGATGACCTGAACTTTTGGTTTATACTGGCGAAACGCTGCAAGATCGTGAAGGACTATGAATCAGACCTACCCGCTTAGGCTGCTGGACAACGCATGGCAGCAGACGTTAAAAGGCCAGGGACAGTGCCTGCTCTTCGCCGATGCCGATGGCCGCCGTTTCAGCAGCCTGGTAGATGCGTTTATGGCAGACCTGCCCGCTGAGTGTGTGCGCTATCAACTGACCTCCGACAGTCAGCTGAATGGCTATTACCCGCTGGTTGACATCATTCAGGAGGGATACGACCGACTGGGCATTGCCGACTGTGGGCGCTGGCTTCAGGAACAGGGCGTATATGGCCCCAACCTCACTACCTGGCAGCAATTGCTCGACGATCATTTTATTCAGCGCCATCCGCTGCAACTGAAAGACCACGTCATTCAGAAAACCATCGCCTTTCAGGACGACATTTTGTGCTTGCTGGCGGCTCTGTCGCAAACGCGCCCCATCGTTGTGGCACTGACGCACTTCCATTTTGCCAGTTTCAGTCTGCAGCGCCTGGTCAGAACCGTACAACAGCAGTTAAACGGACGAGTATTGTTGCTCACCTCAACCGATACGGATCTGATGGTCTCCCACGACCCGGACTGGCACAGTACACAGCGCAGCGCCGACGACGACATTGACCCGCCCAACTGGCTGATAGACCTGTCGCCCGAACTGAATGCCGATTCAGCACCATGGCCCGAGCCGCAACCACTCAGTGCCCAGAGCATTCCACGGCTGATTCAGGACGCGCTGAGAAACCACGCCTTGCAGTGCCATACCGAAACCCACCTGCTGTGCGATAAAATCGGCCTGATGCTGGATGAACGGCAAATACTGCTGCTATCCGAACATCGCAGCACTCTGCGACTGATTGAAGCGGAGGCCCAGTACTACAAAGACCAGCATAACGGGGCCATTACCCTGTTAACGGAACTGCTTGAAGAAGCCCGGCAAGAGCATCTCTACGACCAAATGTTCGATGCCTACTTGCGTCTTGGCTGGTGCGCGCTGACGAAACACCGGCTAAGCACCGCCCGGCAAATGGCCACACACGCCCAAACGGCGCTTGAACAAATTACGACCAAGGACGCCCCCTGGCTATTACGCGAACGGGAATGGCTGCTGTTGCAGGTCATGATCAGCAGCATGTTTCACGAACGCCCGCCCGCCACGATCATGCACCGGCTCGAAGCACTGCTGCCGATGCTTGACCAGGACGACTATGGTTACGCCCTGCGCACCGCCCAGATCGCCTGGGAGGGGGGCATGACAGACCGGGAGCGGTACTTCCTGCGGCGCGCCATTTTAACGGGCCTCAGCCAGGCCAGGGTCCAGAAGAACGACATCGCCACCGTCAAACTGACTGAAGCGATGGCCTTGCTGCAAACCAAAGCACACCGGTTTCAGCGAGCACACCGCCTGCTGGAGCTGGCGCTGAGCCGTTGCCAGCGCATGGCATCGCCACGACATGAAGCCCCTCTCTACAATGGTCTGGGTATTATTCAGATGCGGCTGGGCCGGATAGAGGAAGCCAGAGACACCTTTTTATACACCCTGCACAAATTGCAAACGGTCGCCCACTACAATGAAATTGCGGTCACGTTGCATAACTTGTCCTGGGCTTATCTGATCAGCGGCAATGTTCAGGAAAGCTTGCGACTGCTGACTACGGCCATTCGTTTGTGTCGCATACGCGGGTTCGTGACCATACCTTTTTACACGCTCGATGACCTTATGCTGCAACAGGCACTGTACCGGTTTTATCTGGGGCACAGTGTGCTCGCCCAGCATACCTTGCAGGATTATCGTCAACGCCCCGAACAACGCTCGGCTCGGGGGCAGGTATTGCTTACCTGCCTAAAACTGCATTTTGCCCGGGCAGAAGCCGACTACGATGGCGTTACCACCCTGGTTTCTGAATTGACAGCGTCGCTGGGGGCCCAACCAGACTTGCCGGATACCCTGGTGAATCTCGCCTGGTATGCTGCGGGGCCTGACAACTTGCCTTCCAGCCTGAAACCGGCCTATCAGATCCAATGGATGCAAACCCTGGAGACGGTTACCCAACCGCTGACCGACAGCAACATCGATGTGATGTCCGTGTTACGAGCCGCCGATCTTGAAAGCGAACTGGAACAGATACAGCAGCGGGTGCGGGACACTCGCCTGCTGTCACACCTCAGCGCTCAAACCAACGCAGCGACCGACACTCTGGAACTGGTCGAAACCCTGTGCCAACAACTGAAGGCTCATCTCGATTGCGACTACGTCGCCATCGAACTGACCCAGCAACCCTTTATGGCAGCCACCCTAATTACCCGGGGGCTGGCCGACCTGGACGTTGAGCGGCTGCATCAGGCACTGTCTTTACAACGGTTAACGCGCGGGCGATTACTGATCCGTATGCACAACCTCGACTTGGAGGGCATGGACAGCGGCTACGTCTGCATCTTCCGCATCGCTCTGCCCCACCACGATTTTGGCGACATGATCCTGATGACCCGAAACCCATCGGGGTTTGAAGAATCCGTACTGCGCACAGCCTCCATGCTGGCAGGGCAACTGGCGGCTGCCATTCAGCGGCTGGCGCATGAAAAAGAACTGCACCATCTTTCCTCCACCGACATGCTGACCGGTCTGATGAACCGCCAGGCCCTGTATCCGCGCCTGGAAGAAGAACTGGCCCGTGGCCGCCGCAATGCCAGCTATCGATTCTCGCTGGCATTTCTGGACCTGGATAATTTCAAATACCTGAATGACAACTATGGCCACATACTGGGTGATCAGGTATTGCGCGGCTTTGCGCAGGTATTGAAAGAGCACACCCG